>ENA-ORXI01000126-ORXI01000126.1-sediment-metagenome-genome-assembly--contig:-NODE-126-length-56854-cov-5.477218_pt1 | contig 56854 bp, 53 predicted proteins | sample MGYA00237861_ERZ511468 | MGnify/ENA primary metagenome ERZ511468 (study PRJEB26299, sample SAMN06266213) | sediment metagenome | isolation source: Hudson Canyon methane seep mesocosm | place: USA:Hudson...
AATGTGCACCTTGTTATAAACGCCAGTGTCCGCTTGAAAATGCAGTCAATGGTGCGCCAGTTTGCATGGCAAATATTACTGCCCAGGACGTGTGGGATAGACTCGAACGTCTTTTACCCGCAAAATAGTACCTCTAATACCTAAAGTGAGCCGTCATAAAACGATGAAACAATCATTCCCAACATTCCATAATGCTCAGGTTTTAGTTATTGGCGATCTGATGTTAGATAGTTTTTATTACGGTAATGCGAGTCGAATTTCACCTGAAGCCCCGGTGCCAGTAGTGAATATTGAACGTTTAGAAGACTTACCAGGTGGTGCGGCTAATGTGGCAATGAATATTGCCTCTTTAGGAGCAAGCTGTCAGATCAGCGGCATCACTGGACAAGATAGTGCGGCAGAAACCTTACAACAACGTTTGAATTCAGTCGGTGTTGCTTGTGCTTTTCATCCATCGACGACAAGCGGTACTATCATTAAACAGCGGGTGATTAGTAATCACCAACAACTATTAAGAATGGATTTTGAATCGCCTTTTGCAGCCGATGAATGGATGGGGTTGAAAACATTAGTTGAACCCTTATTGGCTGGTACTTCAGTAATGGTCTTGTCGGATTACAATAAAGGCACATTGGCTGATCCACAGTATTGGATTAAGTTAGCAAAACAACAGCAGATCCCAGTATTAGTTGATCCCAAAGGGGATGATTTCTCAAAATACCGCGGTGCGGATCTTATTACCCCCAATATGACTGAATTTGAAGTGGTAGTCGGCAAAGTAACGTCAGAAGCTGACTTAATTGAGAAGGCATTAAACCTTATCGATAAACTCGACATTGGCGCTATCCTGATTACACGCAGTGAACATGGCATGTCGTTAATTCGCAAAGATAAACCCGAGTTTCATCTACCTGCTATTGCTAAAGAAGTCTCAGATGTAACCGGCGCTGGAGATACCGTCATTTCGACACTTGCAGCGACATTAGCAGCGGGTGACGACCTAGAAAAAGCCGTCACCTTAGCCAATGTAGCGGCCAGTATTGTGGTCAGTAAAGTAGGCACCGCTACCGTCAGTGGCCCAGAATTACAGCTTGAATATGAGCGCCATCAAGGCGCCAATAATACTGATCATAGTATTGCTGGAGTGGTCACGGTTGAACAATTAAAACTAGCGGTTCAACAGGCTAAACAACGTGGCGAAAAGGTTGTCTTTACCAATGGTTGTTTTGATATTTTACATGCAGGTCATGTCGGTTATTTAGAACAAGCAAGAGCCCAGGGCGATCGACTTGTTTTAGCGATTAATACCGATGAGTCGGTGACCAAGCTGAAAGGCACTGGTCGACCAATCAATACCGCAAGCCGACGTTTAACGGTGTTAGCAGGCTTAGAATCCGTTGATTGGGTGACCTGTTTTGAAGGCGATACACCTGAAGCTTTATTGCGTGAAGTGCAACCCGATATTCTGGTCAAAGGTGGCGACTATGATAAAAAAGGGGTGGTCGGTTGGGAGATTGTTGAGGCTTATGGCGGTGAGGTTAAAGTGATGGGCATGACGCCGAACTGTTCGACTACGGCGATTGTGGATAAGATTAGTCAGGGGAAATAAGTTTCCATCATTACCCCTTTTCTTACTTCGTTTCCGTAATGTCACTAGAGTGAATTTAGTTTTAATATCATTATTTGTCGCTGGCCGCTAGGCGTTCATTTCTTTTGCGTGCCGAAAAGAAACAAATCAAAGAAAAATCTGCAGGAGCAGGTTTTGAGCGCGGAGCGACTCGCTAGAGTGAAATACAGGGAGGTATTTCATCCAAAGGCACTCGGTGTTATCGCTGCATCCCAGACTAAAATTTCTTTTTTGGATGCAGGAAAAAACTCGCTGCGCTCAAACACTTTCCTGCATTTATCCAAAAAATAAACCCAAGTCTGGGGCGATAAAAACGAGAGCTGGGTAAATATTAGGAGTTGTAGATCAATTCGCCGTCATTGCAGTATGTTTGTAGCGGAAATCTATGAGCAGTTGAAGTTTTTATTATCGTTGGAACCCCACTTTTGTGGCAATGGCAAAGAAGATTGGCTGAAAAGATGCGTAAATCTCTGTGCCTCTGTGGTGAAAAACTTAAAGCTTACTCAAAGCTAAAGCAACCTTAGCGACATTGTCTGCAAGGTGTGCTGGGTTAATGGTGCCGATGATGACACTACTGACCGCTTGATTGGCATAAATAAGGTTGAAGTTATCTTGCACACTATTTGCTGTTAAATGACCACTAGCAAGTGCTTTTTTGATAAAAATAGCTTTATTATCAAGTTGGGCTTGATCGAGCACGGCTTGTTCTTGTTGGTATTGTAGATTGTGCATCACCATGGCGACATCAGATTGCTGTAGGGCTAATAAGCCGCCTGCAACAGTTTTAGTCGACATGCCTGTGGCACGAATTAGGCCTTGCTGTTTTAGGTCAGCTAATACGTCTAGAGCACCTTGCTTGATGATTGTTTCGTCGTTACCGTCGGAGTGAATCAATACAATATCAAGCACATCACGGTTGAGATATTTTAGACTTTGTTTGATGCTGGCGGTGATAAATTCAGCTGTGAAGTTGTACTGTGATTCGCCTGTTGAACTATCAAAGGTTTCACCTACTTTGGTGGCAATAATCCAGTCATGATTGTGTCTTGGCAACAGTTCGCCCAAACGTTGTTCACTATTACCGTAAGCAGGCGCGGTATCGATTAGATTGATACCTAAGTCCCAAGCGTGATCGAGCAGATTAAGCACTTGTTTATCATCAGGAATCGTGAACGCAGTGGGATATTTTACGCCTTTATTACGGCCGATTTTAACCGTGCCTAAACCAAGTGGCGAGACTTCTATGCCGGTAGTTGCTATTTGTTTACCTTGTTCTAAATAGGCGGTCATTTAAATTTACTATCCCATAAGGCTGGACCAATTTTCGCTAGTGGTAAAACAGTCACTGAAACATGTGTATTGGCGACTAGGTTTTGTTTGCTCAGTTGGGCAATTAGTTTATCGCTTAAATCAGGGGCTAGCGCTAGTTTGGTTGGCCATGCAATATGCACATTATTATTAGATTCAACAAAGGCTGTATCGGGTCGAGAGAGGGCGGATTGTTGTGGCTCAGCTCTGTTGATATTATGTGTTGCCCAGTCAAGCTCGGGTTGTTCAAACCAAGGTAAAATATCGCGTAATAGTTGGGCGGCCTCAGTGCTCAGTTGTTGGCATGATTTGCCAACACCTTGTTCGGCAATATTGCCGCCAATATACCAAACTACATTGCCATCTTCGCTTAAATGACTGCTTATTGTCGCGATCGGCTTTGAACCGCTGCCTAGACTATGTGCATAAATCGCCGGTAGAGAATGCTGTGTATCGCGAGCTTTGCACATTACCATCTGCAAGGGTCTGCGTTGCATGCTTGGGCTTTTTATACCGAGTGAGTCCAGTAATTTTTGATTACCTTCACCTGCTGTCAGTACAAATTGTTGGGCTTGGATTTCTATATCATTGTCTAGCTGAAGTGATTGCACATTATTGCCATCATACTGCCAGTTAATAGCGCTAGCGCTAGGAATTTGTAAAATGCGATCGTGCCATGGTTCTACAATAGCTTTGATGACGCTTGGAATGTCCAGTACCGGCTCTTCTAAACGATACAGATCACCTTTAAAGTTTGCATTTTGAAATAAGGCTGGTTGCTTTGATTTCTCGACTGTCTGCATTCGACTGCTGAGCGCTTTACTAGCAAAAAAAGACACAATTTTTGAAGATAACTGCTCTTTAGACCACATCAGCTGGTGGTCTGCTAATACAGTCACAGTGCTTAAATCGATATCACCGTGACCTGCGAGGCAGTCATGCCAGCGTGCAGGCATATCACCAATCGCTTGAGTTGCTTTGGATAGGATGCCATTCAGTGCATATTTAGCTCCGCCATGGATAATGCCTTGAGAACTTAATGTTTGTGCATTGCCAATAGTCGATTTTTCTAATAATAAGGCATGGAAGCCCATTTTATTGAGTCGGTGATGTAACCATAAACCTGCAATACCAGCACCAATAATGACCACATCAGTGGTAATGATCTGTTTGCTCATTAATTGCTTTGTTCGTCTAAGGCTTCACACAGCCAATGGCCAATAATGATATGCCCTTCTTGAACGCGAGCGGTTTCAGTAGAAGGTATACAAATACATTGATCTGCCTGTTCAAGTAATTGACCACCTTGTTCGCCAGTAAAGGCAACGGTGACACAGCCTTGTTGTTGGGCCACGTTTAGACCACTGATAACATTGGCACTATTACCCGAGGTAGATAAACCAATTGCCACATCACCTGGTTTAGCCAAAGCTTGAATTTGGCGATCAAAGATAGTGTCAAAGCTATAATCATTACCATGAGCAGTGATGATTGAGGTATCTGTTGTTAGCGCAATTGCCGCCAGTGGTGCGCGTTGTTTATAATAACGTACAACAAATTCTGCTGCTAAATGTTGGGCATCAGAAGCGCTACCGCCATTGCCAAAAAAAAGTACTTTATTTCCTGAGGCTAGACATTTTCTGACATTATTGATCAGCGTATCGACCTGATCTTCAAGTGCATATAAGCCTGCAACCATTTCTTGGTGGCGACTAAGTGTTGATTTGAATGACACGGCTAACCTCTTATGCTTGCCAGATGATAATATTAGCTTCCATGATAGCGCATCTGCTGGTTCAGCACCAAAAGTAGCCTGTTTATCTTCACACCATTTTTGGCCGTTTTAGGAATCAAATAAATAATGCATTTTGCTTTTGCCATAACTGAATACTTTCCATTTGGAGGAGCACAACGAGACTTTCTCGCTGTTGTCACTGCTATGGCAAAGCGAGGGCATAAGATTTCAATTATTAGCACGGCTTGGCAGGGAGATAAAAATGAGGATTGGCAGTATTTTTTATTAGAAAATAAACAACAAACTAATCATGGTCGTATGCAAGCCTTGTCAGACTATGTCGTTGATTTAAAACAGACTCATAATTTTGATGCGGTGATTGGTTTTACAAAAATGACCGGCTTGGATATTTATTTTGCGGCTGATCCTTGTTTTAGTGCCAATAAGTATAAAGGCCTTAACAAGCTACTGCCGCGCTATCGTAGCTATGCCCATATTGAACGGAGCTTGTTTTCAAATATGGCGTTAAAGGTTTTTTATCTAACCGAGATTCAACGGCAGCAGTATCAACACTACTTTAAGCTTGAACAGCAGAGTAATATGTTATTACCTGTCTGTATTGATAAACAATTTCGGTATGAGCAACAGGCGTGGCAGGCCGCTAGAAAATGGCGACAGTCATTAATAAAAGATAAAAATAAAATTGTCTTATTATTTGTCGCGGCAGATTTCAAAACCAAAGGTTTAGATCGGGTAATTAATGCCTTGCAGCAATTAGATCACACACAACAATCACGCTTTGTTTTATGGATTGTGGGTACCGGCAAACAAAAGCCATATCAGCAGAAACTAGAACAACTGACAGCGCTTGATTATCAGTTTTTTGGTGGGCGGGCAGAGTTACGTCCATTTTATTTAGCCGCGGATTATTTAGTTCATCCAGCAAGAAAAGAGGCTGCAGGCATGGTGCTTGCTGAGGCCATGGCAGCAAAATTACCCCTCTGTGTGACAGACTGTTGTGGTTATGCTTTTTTAGCTGAAGACGATGCTGAATCGACCTTACTGGACAAAGATAATGTATTGGCAGAGCTAGTAGAATTTTTGACAAAGACAGCAATGAATACTCAGATCCCATCACGAGGTCAAGGCAGTGAACGTGTACTTAATATCTCGCGAGCCGAAGTGTGTGCCGATCAGATTGAATCATGGCTAGGTAAATAAAATGACCCAACATCAACAACTCTATTTACGTTCAGATATGACTCAATACTGGTCAGAAGAGAATGCCTTTGATAAGGCGAAAACACAGCAAGGTGAAATCTTTCGCAGTAAAGAAGGGCGTCGCACCTTACAGTTTGGCTTAGGCGATAACAGTTATTTTTTAAAGCTACATCAAGGCGTTGGTTGGGGGGAAATTGTAAAAAATCTATTGCAATTAAGACTACCCATTATTGGTGCAAAAAATGAGTGGCAGGCAATTAAGTTTTTAGAACAACATCAACTTGATACGATGAAAATAGCCGCCTATGGTGAACAGGGCTGGAACCCGGCTAAACAGCTGTCATTTTTAGTGACTGATGATCTTGTTGATACCATGAACCTTGAATATTTAGGTGAACAGTGGCGACAAATGCCGCCAACTTTCACAACTAAGGTTAAATTAATCAGAAAAATAGCGTTAATTTCGCGGAAAATGCATGAAAATGGCATGAATCACCGTGATTTTTATTTATGCCATTTTTTATTGGATCAGACTTTCGCTCAAACAAATACTATTGATGATGATACGCGCTTATTTTTAATTGATTTACACCGTGCTCAGATTAGAAAAAAAGTACCACAACGGTGGTTAGTTAAAGATATCGGTAGTTTATTATTTTCAGCCTTTGATGTTGATTTAACTCAACGTGATCTGTTCCGGTTTATGACACTATATTCAGGTAAATCATTACGAGATACATTAGCATTACAAGAGAATTTTTGGCTTAAAGTTGAACAACGTGCTGCTAAATTACGTGATAAATAAAGAACATGAGTGAAGATACCCATAATCATTTGGCTTCATTTCATCGCGGTGATCTTGATATAGCACTGCCGTTTTTTTTAGATATTAATGGCCAAAGGTATAATTGCTCTAAGGTATTACGTTTATTACCGGCTAAACGTTTGGTGGTAAAAGCAGAAAGTAAGGGCAAATTTTACGTCATTAAATTATTTTCAAATGCACAGAAAGGTCAACGTGAACTCAAGCGAGAGCAGAGTGGGTTTGAACAGGTGACACGATCTGGTGTGAATACGCCGAAGTTAGCTTTTTTTGATAGTGATACTGAAGGTTGTAGTCTTATTGCTTATCAATATTTAACAGATCTGCAAACCTTTAATGATGATCCAAATAATATAAACAAATACAAAAAAAAATTAGTAAAATTAATTGCTAAATTACATCAGGCGGGAATTTACCAGGATGACTTTCATCTTGATAATATATTGATTTCAAAAGACAAACTTTTCCTTATTGATTTGGCTTCAATAGAGGTAGAAGCTAAAAATACAGCTGTAAGCCGCGAAGTCAGTTTGGCGAATTTGGCTAAATTGATTGTGCAATTTGTACCAAAACAGCAAAAAAAGATCGTAAAACGGTTACGAAAATATTATACGCAGCGTGATTGGTCTTGGAATGAAGAAGAAAAAAAACGTTCCAAACAGTATATCCATCAGGCTTGGCAAAAACGTAAAACCTTATATTTAAAAAAACGTTTTCGTTCTTGCACTATGACCTTTTATAAACACAACTTTCAGCAGCAAACTGCCTTCCGTCGATCTTTTATAAATGCGGTTGGCCAAGACTTTATTGGCGATATTGAGCAGTTAGTGCAGGGTGGTGACTTACTTAAAGATGGTAATTCGGCCACGGTAGTTAAAGTCAGATATGGCGATAAACAATTAGTTATTAAAAGATATAATATTAAAAGTGTTTGGCATTTGTTAAAGCGCTGTTATCGACCAAGTCGAGCAGCGGTGTCATGGCGAAATGCAAACTTGCTTGAATTATTAGGCATCCCTACGCCGAAAACATTGGGTTTTATTGAGCAACGTGTCGGTCCATTTCGTAAAACAGCTTATCTAGTGTGTGAATATAGTGATGGCCAAGAGTTAATTGATGCCTACCAGTCAAGGATGCCAACCGAGCCAGAACTAGCCCAGCTCAAAACAATATTTAGTGTGTTACGCCGTTATAAGATTAGTCATGGCGATTTAAAAGCCAGTAATCTATTGATAACACAAGATGGCGAGATTTCACTTATTGACTTGGATGCTATGCAAGAGCATTACCGTGAGACTACTTTCCAAAAAGCCACGGTTAAAGATCAGCAGCGCTTTTTAAAAAATTGGCAACAGTCAGCACCAGAACTAGGCACGATGTTAGATGCAGCATTATTTAACAAAAACTAACTCTAATTAAGCGAGCGAAGAAACACGCTTGTTTTTTATCAAAATTGATTTATATACGGCCCTTAGATCAAGCTTTTTATCATGATTAAACTTGTCGACATCCTCAAAATCCATTGCCTGTAACTGTTTAATATCATACTGCCACCACTCACTTTTTAATAGTGATTGTACTTGCTCGGGTGGAAAGCGAAAACGAATTGCTTTGGCAGGGTTGCCTGCAACAATTTGATAGGGTGCCACATCCTTAGTGACAACAGCATTACAAGCAATGACAGCACCATGACCAATTGAAATTCCAGCCATAATAACGGCATTATGGGCAATCCAAACATCATGACCAATTGTCAGCGGCTGACATTGTTCTTCATAACCCTGAGTGACATGACCGCTTGTTGAAACCCAATTAATAGGGTGGTTTCTCGGTGTTAAGCCAATCATCACATTGCGACCAATTGAGCAAAAACGACCAATTTCTGACACAGATAAAAGTTCACTATCACTTCTGATATAAGTGTAAGCACCTATAGTCAGTTTATCTATTGATGCTGGAATATCTGCTACTAAATCTCCGAGTCGACAAGGTGCTTCTATTTCTAGTGTGGAATAAGATTTGAAGCGGTGAATATTATTCAGTTTCACGCCATAGGATTTAGCTTTTTTTTGCTGATATTGATCGAATAGATGAAACATTTATTAACTTCTTTCAAAGGTGTGATGGAGTATATAGTACAAGAGTTTGCATTATAGAAGTTAGACTTCATTTACATTTTATTAGCTTGTCCGTATTATTCACTTAATCGCAATACACCGATGCCTACCGGCCCATTGTTAAACTGACTGAAGATCACTAATGCCCCCCAAACATATTCACATAGTTGGTTGTTTACCACGTAGTGGCACAACATTGATGACTGAGCTGATGATCAACTGTTTTGAAATTGATGGTTATACCGACCATGAGCATAGTATTTTTAAAGAATACCCCAAAAGCTATCAAGTCTTATGTACAAAAAAACCAAATGATATAAAACGGGTAGATTATCCACTTGATGTGAATAAAAATCTGTATGTGATCTATGTATTACGCGATCCTCGAGATACTATTTCTAGTCGCAGTCATAAAAATAATCGTCAGGATAAGAAGATTTGGGGCAACCTTCATGACTGGATGGTTCACCAAAATATCGCGGATAAACTGGACTCAGACTCACGTTTTATCACTGTTCGTTATGAAGACTTGGTCACCGATCCAGATAAAGTCCAGCTAGAGTTACAGAGCAGACTGTCTTTTTTGACCATAAAAACACTATTTAGTGACTATCATAATGTGGCTAAGCCATCGAAAAAGTCAGCTGATGCACTGGGTGGGGCGAGAAAAATAAGTACGGCCAGTATTGGTAAATGGCGTAATAATATGCCCTATATCAAAGCGCAAATTGATAAATATGGCGATATATCACAAAGCCTGATCACACTAGGCTATGAACAAGATGCACAATGGATGGATGAACTGGCCACGGTTGTCGCGGATAATTCTGAAGAGCCAATAAAAAAGAAATCATGGCAGAAACTGTTCTGGGAAAAATGGTTTACCTTACCGAGACGTCAAATACTGTACAGAATTTCGTGTTCTCAGTCCTTAGGGCCGGCACTAGCGAAGCTAAGGCACTATTTACGAAACCTGTAGCTGTTAAGACCTAAATATTCTCGGCAAGAGTGACTACCGCGGGCTTATCTGCATAATGTTTTTTTAATAGGATTTTAAAATTAGCCCATTTACGTAAGATTTTCTTGTGGCCAAAATAACGACTGTAGCTACTAATAGGGAAAAAATCTGAGTTACCAATATTATCGATGATAATGATTTTTCCTGAGCCATCTTTTTGCTTCTGGAACAGTATGTTTTTCGGTTTTATCGACATCGTTATAATATTTTCACGAATCAGATAGTTTTTCAGATTTTCTAATGCAGCAAATATTTCATCACTAAACTCATCGAAACCTTGGACATCGTTAAGATAAAATTCCAGTGTTTTAGATGTGTTTTGATCATGATCTCTGATGAGGTCAAACACCGCGCCATCGCCCATATTGGTATCAATATTGCCATGAAACTTAGGCAGCATATCCCAGGCAATATCTCGCTTCTCTAATAGTTGATAATACTGTTGTTCACGCTCAGTTTCTTGCTGATTACCGTTGGTGACTACCTTAATACATAAATGATCACTGTCTGGGTGGGTAAAACACTCACGGTGTAAACCTTTACCGATCATCATTGTTGGCTGTAAAGTGATCATGCGCTTGCTTTGGTAACCAAAATATCTTCCATGATTAAGTACTCTAAATCTGAGCCATAGAACATATTCAATGCGTCTTCTGGGCTACACACCATCGGTTCGCCGCGGCGGTTTAATGAGGTATTGAGTAACACGCCATTACCGGTCAGTTTTTCCATCTCTTGTAGCAGTGAGTAGTATCTTGGATTTGTCGCTTGGGTGACAATTTGTGCTCTAGCGGTACCATCTTCATGCACGACTTCTGGAATACGATCTTTCCATGCCTCAGCAACATCAAAGGTAAACGTCATATAAGGGCTAGGATGTTCCGTTTGCAGTATTTCAGCTGCAACGGTATCTAATATACTCGGGCAAAATGGACGCCAGCGTTCACGGTATTTAATTTGAGCATTAATTCTGTCGGCCACACCAGAGTGATTTGGGCTGCCGAGAATGCTTCGGTTACCTAAGGCACGAGGTCCAAACTCCATTCGGCCTTGAAACCAAGAAATAGGATTGCCGGCATTTAAAATTTCAGCCGTTTGTTGGATCGTATTATCCAGTTTCTTCCATGACACATCCTTTGGATATGCTTCACAGGCATCAATACACTGCTGTGTTGTGAAGGCTGGACCAAGATAAGCATGTTCCATCTTTTCAACGGGCACACCGGCCATTTCAGAGGCATAACTCGCAGCGCCAATCGCGGTGCCTGCATCACTGGCAGCAGGCTGAACAAAGAGTTCCTTCACATCCGGCATAGCAATAATACGTTGATTCAGTTTCACATTAAGTGCAACACCACCGGCAAAACAGACTTTGCCTGTTTGTTTGATAATATCACCTAAATAATAGTCAATTAGGTGCAGTGCTGTTTTTTCTAATAAGGCCTGAATACTGGCAGCGTAATCAATATAAGGATCATCAATTTCATCACCATCACGTATTGGACCTAGCCACTCAATCAGTTTGGGACTGAAAAAGTAACCCTTACCGTCTTTTTTATAACGTCGTAGACCAACAGTATTAACCAATTTGGTATTTACTTTGAAGTCGCCATCATGGCAATCAATAAGACGAGAAAAATCAAAACGATCTGGATTACCATAAGGGGCCATGCCCATGACTTTGAACTCGCCATCAAGCATTTCAAAACCCAGTAATTCGGTTAATGCACCATACATTCCACCTAATGAATCAGGATCATAAAATTCTTTGATCTTATGAATCTTGCCATTTTCACCGTAACCAAAGAAGGTGGTGGCATATTCGCCTTTACCATCAATACCGATAATAGCCGTTTTTTCTTTAAAACCACTAAGATGATAGGCACTGCTGGCATGGGCAAGATGGTGTTCGACCGCTTCAAATTTAACCCGTTTTGAATCAATGCCTAAATCATCAAGCAAAGTCATGACATTTCGATGGTTGCGCCAGTAACGGCGGTTACCACTAAATAATGCCGTCAAAGCACGATCAGGTGCATACCAATGGCGTTTAGCATAGTGCCAGCGAGCAGGAGACTTTAGACCGATCTCAGCATAAGGAAAAGCAACAATATCAATTTGTTCAGGTTTTATACCTGCTTGTTCGAGACAGAACTTAGTCGCTTCATAAGGCATTTTACCTTTAGCATGTTTATCTCTGAGAAAGCGTTCTTCTTCTGCCGCGGCAATCAGTTTACCGTCAATATATAACGCAGCAGAGGCGTCGTGATTTACTGCTCCAGATAGGCCTAATACGATCATGAAATAATTCTCAGTTTAAACATGGGGTGGGGATATCAAGGCAATTATATCAAGTCTGTGTCGGTTTAATTCACTTATCACGTTTCGATAGGACTTTCGCTTCAATTAAACGCCACAATGTTTTTGATTGTGCTGATAAACTGGTTTCTTGTACATAGTATTGAAATAATTTGACATGATCTTGGTAAGACCAGCCTTTTGCATGACGGTGGAGTGTAAAAAGATCACGAAAAGCAGCATCTTTTCTAAACGTCGTGCGTTTGAGTTTCTCAAGATCAATTATTCTTATACTCCAATCATCATCAATCGCTTTGACAAAGACATGCTTTAAATAAAAACAATTGTGCTGAAAATGATAGTGATGCATAGAGCGGAGCGTATCGGCAACTGCTTTAAGTAGACGATGTTTATGCGCTTTGTCTGCTATTAAATCACCATAAGATAAGAATCTTACAGAATCAAGAGAGGTGTAACCTTCTAATTCCTTAGTAATTAAAATGGCCTGGAGATCACCATTATGAGTTCGTTTAGAAAAATAAACGGGTTCTAAAGTAGGTAAATTATGTTTCCTTAAGCGTAAAATATTTTTAAATTCACGCTCAAATGTAGGTCGCCCTTTTATCGGATGTAAAGGCGTTTTTGTGACATGATTTTCTTGCCGTTTGATAAAGACAGATGCTGGTCCATTAGGCGTATCAAGTGCTACTTTTACGACACCGCTCCAGCCGCCTCGGCGTACATTGGGTTCTTCAAACCAGTCTGTTTTTAAATTCCATATTAAATCGAAATTGTCTAAGTTATTAGCCGATAATATTGCTTGCCATTTTTGGCCGAAGTAGTCTGTCATTGCTGTATGTGCACTTAGTTATATTTTTTTAAGAACGTAAGTCCTCCACATAGAAAATAAGGGAATGAAATCTAAACGCTCTTCAATGTGAAAGCCACTTTGTTTAAACTCATCTTCAATGGTCGTTGTTGGGATAACAAAGCGATTTTGATAATAACCTGTCTCCCTTGTTGCTTCAAGCTTTTTACGGCGCCGTGCTTTATAGTTGCCATCCAGCCAAAGTGAAATAATAACAGTCGATGATGTCGCTCGGTGTAACTCCGATAACAATTTCAAGCGATCGTTGGCCTCACCAATATGGTGGATTAAACGGATACAAAAGATATTTTCAGCAAAATTGTCATTAACCGGCAGATCAAAGGCTGAACCTTGGAAAGAAGAAGTGATTCTTGCTACCACTTCCTTTGGTTGAAATTTTAAGCCCGTATCGAGCATATCTTGGCTATTGTCACAGACATGAATTTCTCTGTCAGGAGACTCAGCAAGCAAAGCCCAAAAGCGACCCGTACCACAAGGCATATCTAAACACTACGTGGATTACCAGCAATTTTAATGCTTTTTTCGCTATTTGATGATCGCGCCAGTTTGACAAAGAACGCCAAAAGCCTGTGCTGTGTTTTTAAAATAGGCTTGGGCATGTGCTGCACTGTATTTTTTCGAAAATTCGAGAACCTGAGTGTTATCAGTCTCAGACATTATTTTTCCATTTGAAATATTGAGGTCAGCTTCAATACTAGGGAGCCCAAATTAAGAAAAAATTAAGTCAGTTAAAGTAGTCGTTGTAGTTCTGTTTAAGGCAATACTTGGTAGAGTACAGCCTGATCGCCGCGCTTATTTTTACGGCTGTAGATCGTCTCTAGTGACAGAGGAGCTAGTGTTGCTTTCAGTTGAGTATTCCGTCTGCCTTCTACAGTCAGCATATAGTCATATTTCTCAGGGGCCGAAAAATCTGAGCTTACCTCGATATTGGCAAGTCCATGATATTTGGCAAAGTAATATTGCAACTCTTTGCTATTGACTAAAATATGACTGCCTTGGGGGATATGTTCGGCACTCCACTGTGCTGTTTTACGGATATAGCTTTTTGAATTACTCTGAGTCATGCCGGCAACTAAGCTAATAAACAATATCAGCGCTACAACGAGGACGAGAGCTCGTTTTTTATTGAGCCAGAGAGTTTCAATATTGCTACATATGGTGGGCAGCATAAGTAACAATAGACCAAGTACAGCCACAACGGCATAACGCGTGGTAATAAAATAACCATGGAAAAGAAACACCAATAACACGGTGAGGTTGAGACTGACAAAATACGTGATGAGGGTGAAATAGGGAGTATTAGGTCGTGGTATGTTCTTCTGCCATGGGATGAAATACAGCACAATATAGCCCAGTGACAATGCTTTTATCATTTTATAAGTCAGCATGGTAATAAGGCCAGAAGCTAAAATAAGGCCACTATAATCGGCGGAAAAGACGGGCAAAACATCGCTGGCAATAATGGCTGATTTGGCATTGAATGCGCTTAAAAAACTGTCAGGATGAATGTATTTTATTAAGCTGCTTATTTTGCCAAAGGCGGTTAAAAACCCTGTCTGACTCATGCTGAAAAAAAGTGTCGTAATAGCAGCGAAGATGAATAGGAAATATAGTTGACCAGCTTGTTTTAGTGCCTGTTTTAAGGGCAGAGTAAATACTAAATAAAGCGGTAATGCCAATAATGTCACTAAACCTTCGATACGAAACAAGATGGCGAGTGTGGCAGTGACCTGCCAGATAACCGCTTTGCCGAGGCTCGGTTTTTCTACAAATAAGATAAATTGATACAGCGCTAAACTGCAAAAAGCCCAGTAGCCAGCATCCCGAATAATAAAATCTCGATAGTCATTTAATGTGGGCAGGCAAAGAAATAATAAGGCTGCAATGGTCAATTGGCGACTATTGGCGACAAGCCGACTACTCAGTAATACGAGTGCATCTGTTAATACGACAAAAAAAATAGTATTGAGAATACTGGCACTAAACTCAAGTGGCACTGAGGTAATGGAGTGTAAGTGAGCAATCAAGATGGCATAAAAAGGCCAATATAAATCAGAGTACTGAGCCGTTGCAGCTAAGCCCTGTTGTAGATAGGTCTCAGCCATGCCGATATAGAGAATACCATCACGGTTAATAATGTCATCGCTATAAAAGGCAAGTGTGGAAAGCACGAGGCTAAACAGTGCCGTTTGCCATCTGATCTGGCTCATTTTCTGAGTGGCTAAAGACATCATAATGCAGTGGTATTAATCTTCTCAAGCACATCTTGACTGCTAATATCACGCATGCAACGATGATGGCCTTCAGGACATTGGCGTTGGAAACAAGGGCCACAATCGACCTCTATTTGCATAATATGGGCGTTATTCGCCAAGGGTGGAGTAAAGCTAGGTGATGTTGGTCCATACAGTGCGAGCAGTGGTTTTTGTAAGGCTGCAGCGATATGCATTAAACCAGAGTCATTAGATACAACCAGATCGGCGCTTGCTAACAAATCAATGGCATCACTTAATTTTGTTTGGCCACAGAGATTGGACACGCTACTAATTACATTGGGATCTATCTCTTTAGTGATGTCATTGGCGATGCTTTTATCGGCTTCTGAGCCCAAGATAAGTAACTGCCAACCCTGAGCAAGTAAATTATTCGCCAGTTCGGCATAATGTGAAGCCGGCCATTGTTTGGCGGGGCCAAATTCTGCACCAGGGCAAAAGATTAAACGTTTTTGCTGTGCTGTCAGTGGGATTTGATAGTCAACTGAGGGTGTGTCAGCAATCATCAATGGTGTTGGGTGGCTTGGCGCTGCAGTTGCCTGTGATGCTGGATAGGCTAATGATACATAACGTTGCACCATCATCGGCAAGGCTTGTTTATCTAAACTACGAATATCATTGATTAAGCCATAACGCATTTCACCACGCCAGCCGGTTCTAAGCGGGATATTGGCAAACCAAGGGATGAGCGCTGATTTCCATGAGTTGGGAAGGACAATGGCTTGGTCATAACGTTCTGAGCGTAATTCATGACCAAGTTGTTGGCGCATCTTCCAGCCAAAGACACCATGACTAATTGGCATGGTGATGGCTTGATTCACTTCAGGCATGCGGTCTAATAAGGGCTTAGTCCATGCTAAGGCTAAAACATCAATAGTGACACTAGGATTATCTGCTTTCAGTGCAATAAATAATGATTGGGCCATCACCATATCCCCAATCCATGATGGACCAATAATGAGGATTTTATTGATTGCCTGAGTCATAGATTAATGCAAAGTGCTATGCGTAATATAGATAAACAGGGTGCCTGCCGCGATTAATGAGATCTGCGCGAGTGTTTCTGATGGTTTAACTTTGTGATGTAAACCAGGAATAAGATCGGCCACGGCAATATAGATAAAACTTGAAGCAGCAACAACCAGAATATATGGCAATAGGTGTTGCATCTCAGATAAAGCAAAGTAAGCCAGCAAGGCGCCAACAACTGTACCTAAGCTGGACAGGACGTTGTAATACAGTGCTTTACTACGTTTGAATCCACTGTGTAATAAAATGACAAAGTCGCCGAGTTCTTGGGGGATTTCATGGGCCGCGATAGCTAATGCGGTGACAATACCAAGATGAAGATCGGTCATAAAAGCCGCAGCAATTAAAATACCATCAACAAAGTTATGGATGGTGTCACCAATCAGAATTAAGGTGCCTGTGGCTTGGCCTTTATGAGCATGACTGTGGCCATGACCATTCTTAGCGGGGGCATCATGGTTGATGTGAGCATCACAGTGATCATTATGACAATGACGCCATAACACCAGTTTTTCTAAGACAAAAAAGGATAGCAGACCTAACAGGAGTGTTAGGCCTATATTATGCGCATCAACGGCAAACTCATGTTCGAGCGCATGCGGTATCAGCCCTAAAAATGAAGCACCTAATAAAGCACCAACGGCAAAGCTAACGAGATGAGGAACAGCGACATTACGCGCATTTTCAGATAGCAATAAGATGGTCGATGCCAGTGCGACACTTAATAAGCCACCTATTAGGCTAAAACCAATAATCCAATATAATAATTCCATCACATTCCAGCTATGGGTTTGTTAATTAGCAGATCATACCTTATTTAGGCCCAATCCAGATCATCGATGCCATTCTGCCCGTGATGCCATCACGTCGATATGAAAAAAAATGGCTTGGATTGGATACGGTGCATTGTTCACTGCCAAAAATCGCATTGACGCCGGATGATGTTAATCGTTGCCTTGCCAGCAGGTAAATATCGGCAAGGTAATGGTCGACATCCGTTTGTTGAAAGGCGACAGCCGCTGATGTCATCTGGTCAGTAAATGCGCTAACAACATCATGGCCTACTTCAAATTGTGATGGGCCAATGGCAGGGCCTAACCACGCCATTATATTTTGGCCTGGGCCGTTAAATTGCGCCAGAGTGTTTTCAATAATACCTGCGGCTAAGCTACGCCAGCCAGCATGAATAGCAGCAACACAGTCGCCTTGTTGGTTACACAATAAGATTGGTAAACAATCTGCCGTCATAATGACGCAGACCTGATTGTTTTGCTGGGCGACAATGGCATCGGCTTCAGCGCCTTGTTGCCACTGTGATGCCTTTGCAACCGTCGCACCATGTATTTGTTTCAGCCAGCGAGGTGACTCCGGTAAATGGGCCTGTAGCGCGAGTAAGTCTCGGTTCTTTTTAACGCTGTTGATATCATCACCAACATGATCAGCTAAATTAAACGAGTCATAAGGCGCGATACTAAAACCGCCTTGGCGTGTGGTGCTGAACGCCTTAATATTATCGGGCGCAGGCCAGTCAGGGCTGATCATTGTTTAAGCTCTGGGCACAACATTTAAATAATCACACCATGCGTTAAATAGTGACTTATCCAGTGCGGCTATTGTCGAACGCGCTGTAAGCTGAGGCGTCGTTATTGCTTCACCTTCAAGTGTGCAAGCATGACCACCGGCTTCATTCAAGATTAATAGTGCGGCAGCGTAATCCCATAAATGCTGTTTAGCATGCAGATAGATATGACCGCGGCCAGCGGCCAGCCAGCACAGCTCTAATGCGATTGAACCGAGACTACGCTGTGAACCATAAGGTAGCTTGGTAACGAGCTGGGTCGCTAAATTAGGTTTAAGACGTTTGAAATCGATCAATGCAATCGCACGCTGCAGCGGTAAGTCGCTTTCTTTTAATGATAAAACATGATCATTTAAATGAGCACCTTGGCCAAGCTGAGCAGAGAAACACTCATCTCTTATAGGATCATAGACAATTGCTAAGCTAACCACTCCGTTTTCAATTAAGGCTAATGACACCGAAAAATAAGGTAGTCCGGCGGCAAAATTACTGGTGCCATCAACAGGATCAAGACACCATAAGGCTTTTGATGACTTAAGCAATGTTTGCTGTTGCTCAGAGGTCATTTCTTCGCCTAATAGATCGATATCAGGATAGGCGGCTTTTAAACGTGCCGTTAACAGTTCTTGCATTATAAGATCGGCTTCAGTGACAACACTGCCATCCGCTTTATAAGCGCGTTCAACCGCATTAAATCGAGGCAGCAGTTCAGCTTTGCTGGTGGAAATAACAATGTCTTTTAATTGCTTTAAATTAATATTCATCATATGAGTATAGCAATCCTATTGTGAACAGTGAATATGCAGATCAAGATGCAGACAGTTGATGATTATGGGCCTAGTGCAGAGACGAGGGTAAGGTATTTTATTAATGTTTGAACGAGCAAAGTTATTCACGTATTTCAACGTTAGCCAACACCCTGTAAACTAATAGCTCAGATAGTAATAAATGATGATATAAATAAATGCGAATTACGCGATTTTATTGCCCACAACTTAATACCGACAGTGATGTTTTTACATTACCGGATGCTGCCCATCGCCATGCAGTCCAAGTGCTGCGATTAAAACAGGGTGATACACTGCGGTTGTTTAATGGCGCAGGATTAGAAGTGAATGCAATATTAGAACAGGTATCTAAGCGGACATCAGTTGTTCGTTTAAGCGAGCAGCTTGATATCAATAATGAATCACCATTACATATAAGCCTTTTACAGGGGATATCACGTGGTGAACGAATGGATTATGCTTTACAAAAAGCAGTCGAACTAGGTGTTAATCGCGTCATTCCGGTGATCACTGAGCGCTGTAATGTGCAATTGTCTGGTGGCCGTGCGGAGAAACGTTTAGCGCATTGGCGAGGTGTGATGGTGAGTGCGTGTGAACAAAGTGGCCGTAGTATATTGCCAGATCTAACCGCCATTATGTCATTAGAGGATGCCTTAGCTGAGAATAAGGTAAGATGCCAATTGGTTTTAGATCCATTAGCTGAGCAAGGATTTATGAGTGTTGAAAAACACCATGATATTGCGCTATTGATAGGCCCTGAAGGGGGCTTAAGTGATCAAGAAATAACGCAGGCCAATGGCGCTGATTATCAGTCAGTCAGCTTTGGACCGCGAATTTTAAGGACAGAAACGGCAACAGTCGCCGCATTAGCCGTGGTGCAAACGATGTGGGGAGACTTAGGGTGATTGATAATGGTTTAACCATTTTGTTATTGTGTGGTTTAGCATGGTTCTGGTGGAATAGCCGTGGTGCTGCAGAAACGGCTATTCAAGCGGCTAAAAATAGTTGTAATCGAGCGGGAGTATCATTTTTAAATGATACGGTTGGCTGGAAAAAATTGAGATTAAAGCGAAATAGTCAGGGGCGAGTTCAAATTCAACGCACCTACTTTTTTGAATTTGCCAGTGATATGCAGCAACGCTATCAAGGCGAAGTGGTTATGTTAGGCCCGTATGTTACTAAAGTAGATTTAGATGCTTATCGTGTATGGTAGGTGCAAGCAAACATTTTTAGGATAAAAGAGTATGCAAAGAATAGCGTTAGTAGTTGATGATTCTCGTGTTGCACGCATGACATTAAAAAAACTGTTGGCTGTGTATCACTATGAGGTGGTTGAGTTTGGCAGTGGTGAAGAAGCTATTGATTATTTACAGTCTGACAATACACGACCTGACATTATCTTTATGGATGTGATGATGGGTGGGATTGATGGTTTAACCGCAACCCAAAAAATCAAAGCTAATCCAGAATTGACAAGTATTCCCGTCATTATTTGTACGGGCAATGATACTGAAGAAGATAAAAATAAAGCGCTGAATGTGGGGGCGATGACAGCGCTGACCAAACCCCCTGTTGCTGAAACATTGGCATCAATTCTAGCCCAAGTAGAAAAAGATTCGTCAGCTGCTACAATAGACAGCCTAGCAACAGCCGTTGTTGATCAAGTAGATGAAGCGGCATTAACCGCCTCGATACTGGCTAAGGTTGAACAATCACTGTTAGCTAAAGTAACGCAAGATGTCCGTGGTGTAGTTGAGAATTCAGTGGCAGAATTAGTTAATGCTCAGATGACAGACAGTTTGGCTGAATTTTCTGGAACTCTAACCGCTAAAACAGAAATTATCGCAGAAAAAACAGCACAAAAAATTACCACTGAACTTGTACATGAAGCGGCAACACAAGCAGTACAAAAAGTGATTGATGACGCGGATATTACCGGCCAAGTGACCCTGTTCTTAAGCGAAAAAGGCGACGAATGGCTAGGTGACCAAGAAGAAGATCTTGGCGTACAATTAAGTGCACAATTAGAGCAACTTATTCCTGATATTTGTACTGAATATTTAAATAAAAACCTGCCTCAAATTGTGACACCATTAATAACCGCTAAAGCACCGGCAAGTGATAGTCTGTTGCGTGTAGAGGCAGCAGAGATGATGAGCCACTCCATACCTCAATTGATCAGTGATGTTATCGATCCTATCGCTAACAATCTGACAACAAAACAACTTGCGATTCAAGCACTGCTTGAGCAAGATGAAAATGGCCTTGATTCCTTAACGGCACAAATTAGAACGCTAAAAAGATTTTGTTTTGGTCTCGGTATTGCTGTTGTAGGACTGTTGATTGCAACCTTTATGTAAATGGATATAGCTGAAGCGTTAAACTATGGTGTGATAAACCTTAATAATTCAGAAAGTCCTGAGTTAGACAGCCAAGTTTTACTTTGTCATACGCTAGTTTGTGCCAGTAGTTATTTGCACACATGGCCTGAAAAAGAATTAACGACAGACCAAAAAGCAGATTACATAAAGTTAATTGATTTACGTCAACAAGGGCAACCTGTTGCTCATTTGACAGGGCAACGAGGCTTTTGGTCCTTAGACTTAAAGGTCACTGCCGATACTCTGATCCCAAGACCAGATACGGAATTATTAGTCTCGCTTGCCTTAGAAAAGTTGCTAGCGAATATGACTGTGGTGGATCTGGGTACTGGGTCGGGAGCTATCGGCCTATCCTTGGCTCAGGAAGATGCAAGTATAAAGGTCTTTGCCTCGGATGCATCATGGCCAGCATTAGCGGTGGCCAAACATAATGCAGACCAACATCAGCTGACCAATGTTTCATTTTGGCATGGCTCATGGCTTGCTGCTATTAAAGCTAATTCAATAGATATGATTGTGAGTAATCCACCTTATATTGAAGCGGATGATGCGCATTTATTAGTAGGTGATGTACGTTTTGAACCGATGAGTGCGCTTGCTTCTGGTACTGATGGCCTTGATGATATTCGGCAAATTATTGTGCAAGCAAAGCAGTGTTTAAAGCCGGCAGCGTGGTTATTGATTGAGCATGGCTATCATCAAGCACAACAAGTGATGGCATTATTTAGCGAGGCGGGCTTCACCAATATCGCTTCACATCAGGATTATGGTGACAATGATCGGGTAGTGATAGGACAACAGCCGTTATAATATCCCGTCTTAAGTTTCAAGTCACAATACAGATATGAATGACGATCAACTATTACGTTATAGCCGCCAGATATTACTGCCTCAGATTGATATTGTTGGGCAGCAAAAGATCTTAGACAGCCAGGTACTGATCATCGGTCTTGGTGGTTTAGGTTCTCCCGTGGCAATGTATTTAGCGGCAGCGGGTGTTGGCAAGCTAACGCTGGTGGATGATGACCTGGTTGAAATATCTAATCTTCAACGACAGATTATCCATAGTGAAAATGATATTGACCGTCTTAAAGTCGAGTCGGCGGCAGATAGCATTAAAGCCATTAATAGTGATTGTCAGTTAGAAATAAAAACAACAAGGCTAGATCAAACAAGCTTAACGATGGCCGTTGAAGAAGCTGATATCGTGGTAGATTGTAGTGACAATTTTGCCACTCGTTTTTTATTAAATGAAGTGACTCAAGCGACGAAAACACCCTTAGTATCTGGTGCGGCGATCAGAATGGAAGGCCAAGTGACCGTTTACGATGCTCGTATAAGTGGTAGCGCCTGTTATCGCTGTATTTATCAAGATGAAGGTGAGTTACAACAAACCTGTTCTGAAAGTGGTGTGTTATCACCACTACTCGGTATTATTGGTAGTATGCAAGCGGTTGAAACAATTAAGTTAATAACAGGCATTGGTGACACATTGGCGGGAAGACTACTGATCTTTGATGCGCTATCAATGTCTTGGCAAGAAATGAAATTAGGACAAGATCCAAGCTGTCCTGTGTGTGACAAATAAAAGAATAGGTTTTTATGACAACTAATATGAATAACTCACAATTGGAACAAGCTGCTGAGATCGCATTACAACAAGCGACTTTACAAGGGGCGAGTGCGGCTGAAGTTGGCGTGAGCCATAGCACGGGCTTATCTGTGACAGTGCGACAAGGTGATGTTGAAACATTAGAACACAATAATGATAAAGGCCTTGGTATTACGGTTTATTTTGGCCAAACAAAAGCCTCGGCGAGTACCTCGGACTTACGCCCCGATGCGATTGCCGATGCAGTGAAAGCAGCCTGTGGTATCGCCCAGCATACACAAGCAGATCAGTATGCAGGTTTGGCTGATGCGAACTTAATGGCAACCGCATTTCCTGACTTATCGTTGTATCATCCGTGGGCGCTTTCTGCCGATCAGGCGATTGAACTTGCTATGGAATGTGAGCAGGCTGGTTTCGACCTTGATAGTAGAATCAATAACTCGGAAGGCGCCACAGTTTCTAGTCATCAAGGTGGCCGCATATATGCTAATAGCCATGGTTTTATCGGCAGTACCGTTAGTACTCGCCATAGTTTATCGAGCACCTTAATTGCCGATGATGAGCGAGGTATGCAGCGTGATTATTGGTATGACATTAAACGAGATGCGGCTGATTTAGAGTCAGCCTTAACGATTGGTCAGCGTGCGGCCGAGAATACGGTACGTCGTCTTAATGCAAAAAAAGTAGCCACTGGAACGTATCCGGTTATTTTTGCCGCGGAGATTGCTCCCTCATTATTTCGTCAGTTTACCAGTGCTATTCGTGGTGGCGCTTTATATCGAAAATCAACCTTTTTACTTGATCACTTAGGCAAACAAATATTCCCTGAATTTATTCATATTCATGAGCAACCGTATTTATTAAAAGGTCTGGGAAGTGCGACTTTTGATGGTGAAGGGGTAGCAACGAAAACTCGTAATATTGTGCAGGAAGGCGTTTTACAAGGTTATGTTTTAGATAGTTATTCTGCTCGAAAACTGGATATGGCCACTACTGCAAATGCAGGCGGTGTACACAATCTGACCATTGATAGTGGTGATTTAGACTTTGCTGCTTTACTGAAACAAATGGGCACGGGCATTGTGGTGACAGAAACCATGGGTATGGGGGTGAATATTGTCACTGGTGATTACTCTCAAGGGGCCGCTGGTTTCTGGGTTGAAAATGGCGAAATTCAATATGCAATTGATGAATTTACTATTGCCAGTAATTTAAAAGATATGTTCATGGGTATTCAAGCCGTTGCTAATGATGTCGAACAACGCGGAAGTACCCGTACAGGATCGGTTTGGATTGATAAGATGACGGTAGCAGCGGAGGCTTAGTGGCAATAGTTTGCTTTGATAATATCCGTAATATCAATCAGTTCTCCCACAGCAAATAAGCTATGCAGTGCATCTCTAGCTTGTTTTACTTTATGTGGTTTATAGCTACGTAATTGCACTAATTTTTGCATAAGGTCACTTTCTTGTTCAACTAAATGAGCATTGATAGGTGTCAATGTGCAGTGATAAAAGTGATAGTGTTCATAGCGCTTGGCTTGATTAATGAACAGCGACTTTTGCGCTGCGCTGGTAAAGGCGTAGTCGGCTTGAATTTTCCATTGACCAGTGTGATCCTGATAACAGTATAATCCGAAGCTTGCTGAGCTATCAGGCCTTGCTGGTAACTCAGTTAATAACTGTGACATTGCAACTACATGCTCTTGCAATGCAGACCATAGTTGGGGTTTATGGGCTTGATTTTGTTCACTTGTTGCCACTGCTTGTAAGCGACGTTGATTATCTTTATCTAGGGATAAGAAAAAGGGGATAGTTGTCTGTTCTTGAGCGAGCAGTGCAGAGAATATTTTTGTCTCTTGACTGGTGAAAATATCTAGATTATTTTCGACCAGTTGCTCTTTATTGTTTTCTAAGGTTCTAATAAAAAATTTATTGACCTCTCGAGAACAGACAGCAATATCACGTTCTAAGCCAATGTGAGATATACCATCACTAAACTTATTGCTTTTAACAATAAAGGGCAACTTGCTCAGATTGACCTTTTTAGTTTGGCTTTGCCAGCGAACAAAATCTATTTTTACAGGTGTGCCGACAGTTAAATTAACCCGTCCAATCAAATCGAGTGATGCGCCATTATTGGATACATCTGTGGTGGTGACATCATAGGTTTTTTTGTCTTTAGATGTATGCAGATGCACATTAGTTTTGATGAAAAAACGTTTATCATCACGTTGAATATGATGTCTGAGTGTCAAAGGTAATGTCTGTTCCCCAGCCCATTGTGTGGTGAAAGCTTCAGGTTCATCTTTATGCTCCGCTTGGCCGAGGTGTTGACAGCTATTGCTAATATCGCTGACCGTAATGGCCGAGGAAATATCAGCTAACCGTTGTTTAAGTTTGGCCGCATAATCAATATCAGTATTTTCAATGGTATTAATTTCTGCTTCAAAATGAACTTGGTCGATGGCGGTATTATTTGTTTGTAGTAACAATACTCGGCTATTTTTCTGTTGCGAGTGCCAGTTCAATAAATGGGCTACTTGTTCATTATTATCACGACGAGCAAGGTAACGACGATGAATATTATTATCGCTAGAGAGCAACAGTAAAAAATCACACTGTTCAGTGATGACTTGCTGAAATGGAAGCAATGACAGATCGAATTTATCTTCAAACTGGTGTGATTTAAATATTTTTTCAGCTAAATCGGTCATCTGAAACGCTTTTATTGGCTTAGCCTGATCCTGAGGATTTAGCCAAAACAATGCACTATTGAGTGTACGATGATATAGACGTAGAAAATAATGGGTGGTGAGATTAAATAACTCATTATCAATATCGAGATATTCTGCTGAACTATGTTCTTGGCTCCAGCGATCAAGCCACTGGCTTACTTCATTATTATCATGACGATTTCGCACTAAAATAAGCTGGGTATGGAGATCATTATGGTCAATTTTTAAGATGGAATAGGCGATCTTTGATAATAATGACGAATTATCTTCACTGGCTAAAGTTAACAAACTGGCCGTTACTTCATCACCTTTATCTAATGTATAACAGCGTTTAAGAGAGACGCTGATCGCGCTGCTGGTGATGTTGATTGTTGTAGCGTGATAAAGCATATCAGCGATACGAATTTCAACAGGCGTTGCAAAAATTATTCGCGGCTCTTTACGCTGTAATTGACTATCAAAGGGAAGTAATTTAACTTCAGACTCTGTCTGGCCGGTGATGTTATCGTGATGGATATTACTCTTTAGAGATAGAGATTTAAGTGCTTTTAAGACCGCTTCATAAACACCAAATGTATAACGACCATTAAAGTGATCAAGTAATTGTTTAGCTAGTAGGTAAGCGCGATCATCTAAATAATGTGTTTTGCCGCCAAAGGTATAAGCCTGACATTCACCTGCCACTTTACCGCGAAGATCAATAATACGATTACAGGGTTTATTCAGTCGCTGACGCTCAAGCTGCTGTAGAAACTGTTGGTTTTTAGATGTGTTCTGTTCAGCCATAGATAACTATTATTTGTTCAACTCAGCCGTTGTTTTGGCGTGAATACTTAAAGCATGAATATCAGTTTTCATTAACTCTGCAACGCTGTCATAGACTAACCGGTGACGTTTAATTAAAGGCAAACCGCTAAATTGCTCACTGACAATGGTAATGGTGTAATGACCACCACCTGTATTACCCGCATGGCCAGCATGTAGAGCGCTATCATCTTGAATATCAACATGACTTGGTTTTAGCTGGGCCAAACTTTCTTTTAACATAACCACCGTATCGGTCATGGCAGTACTTTCTTGAATGGTTTAACAGTGACCTTGGCATAAACGCCAGCGGTAATATAAGGATCTGCATCGGCCCAGTGTTGAGCTTGTTCAAGACAACTAAACTCAGCTACCACCAGGCTGCCAGTAAAACCTGCCTCACCGGGGTCATTACTATCAATAGCTGGATGGGGGCCAGCTAATATCAGTCTACCTTGTTGTTGTAAGTCTGTTAGGCGTTCTAAATGTGCTGGACGAGCCTCTAAACGGCGACTTAGACTATTGTCGATATCTTCACTGATGATGGCATAAAGCATTATTTATTATCCTCGTTCATTTGAGGGATTTCCTCGGCATGTTTGGCAAGATAGATTGATTGGCCAATAATAAACACAATAGTCAATCCTAATAAACCAAATAACTTGAAGTTAACCCATGTCGCTTCATCAAAATTAAAGGCAACATAAAGGTTTGCTAAACCTGAGCCGATAAAAAATAATATCCAAGCAATATTGAGTTTGAACCAAATAGCATCAGGTAATTTAATATGTTCAGCCATCATTCGTTCAAGCAATGATTTATCAGTAAATACCTGTGCAGCAAGAAAGGTTAGGGCAAATAACCAGTTAACAGCCGTTGGTTTCCATTTAATAAAGTTAGGGTTTTGCAGCCACAGCGTCGCACCACCCAAGACCAGAACAAGCACCAAGGTAATTAGATGAGATTTTTCAACCTTTCTGGTCATTAACCATGTGATGGTCACTTGTAAAATTGAGGCAACAATCATTACTGCGGTTGCGACATAAATACCTTTGATATCGTACTCTTGTCCATCCCAGTGATAAATGCCGCCACCGAATTTATAGGCGATAAAAAAGAGTGCAATAGGTAAAAAATCAAAAAATAGTTTCATAGTCTTAATAGGGTTAAAAATAATAGCAGGCATTTTACCGTAGTTTAGGTATTATGACCTGTTATGACTTGCTACGATTTACATTCTCACTCTACTTCATCTGATGGTTCTCTTACGCCAGAAGCGCTTGTCGCTCGGGCTATTGATAAGGGAGTGAATGTACTTGCGCTGACAGATCATGACGGTACAGAAGGGATTACTGCCGCACAGCAGGCTGCACAAGGCACTGAGCTTTGTTTGATCCCAGGTGTTGAAATTTCAGTTACTTGGGCTAAAGGAACAGTTCATATCGTTGGTTTGAATATTGATCCAGACAATACGGTTTTGCAGCAAGGTTTAAGAAGTATGCGTGATTTTCGTGTTGGCCGCGCAGAAGACATGGCTCGCCGCCTAGAAAAAGTGGGTATTAGCGGGGCACTTGAAGGTGCTAAAAAATACGCTTCTGAGGTGATGTTAGGGCGACTCCACTTTGCTCAGTTTTTGGTTGAACACGGCCACGCCAAAGATATTAGTGATGTATTTAAACGCTATTTGGTGCGCAATAAACCGGGCTATGTGCCAGGGGAGTGGGCAAGTTTAGCGGATGCAGTTAATTGGATAACCGCTGCGGGGGGGCAAGCAGTGATTGCACATCCGGCACGTTATAAAATGACCGCAACAAAACGCAGAAGACTTATTACTGATTTTAAGGACGCGGGCGGCATAGGCTTTGAAGTGGTGTCTGGTCGACAACACCCAGAAGAAGTAAAAACTTTAGCCAAACTGGCACAAGACTTTGAACTTTTAGCGTCTTGTGGTTCAGATTTTCATACACCTGATAATACATGGGTTGAATTAGGCCATTTAGCTGCGCTACCGGAATCATGTACACCTATTTGGTCAATATTTTAAGCATAAAAAAAGGCAGACTATCCCTAGCCTGCCTATTCACTATCCCTAGCGAAACATTATCTTATTGCCATTCTTTATGATGACAAGTTTAGGCTACTGCCAATGCAATGGCTTTACCGTGAGATAAGTCTCAAAACAGCTTAGCGCCAGTAATTATTTGCAATGGCAATAATGGCAAATTCTTGGTTAACCAATTCAACAGCACGCATCAGCATCATTGGATCTTTTTCATACACGTCTCTGACAGCATGTTTAATTTTACCATCACGTTGGATTGTACCGACCGTTTTTCTAACAATGGTGATAGCAAGTTGACGACCTTCAAGCGGTGTAGCGGTAATAAGGCTAGGCATATAATCGGCAGAAGCAGACTTTGCTTTATGTTCATCTGCAATAGCAAAGCCAGATATCGTCATTGAGGTAATTAGAGCAAGAGTAGTAAGTAATTTTTTCATCGTAAACTCCTTAGAGTCAAAAGTAGTAAAAAATAATATTAGTTTGCATACGAATGGTTCGCTGGCTAATTGTTAGGTATTCTGTATACTTTGTCAATATTATTTAAATCAGAGAAGCGTTGAATTATGGGGCCAATACTCCACGAACAAGTTTGCTACACACTCTATTCAACATCGGGTGTTATTACGCAGGCCTATCGAACACTGTTAGCGCCATTGAAGTTAACGTATCCGCAATATGTAGTCATGATGGCCTTATTGCAGCAAGATAAGGTGTCTGTCACCGTATTGGCTGACAAGGTCGGTTTAAGTAAACCCACCATGACGCCTTTATTAAAGCGTTTGGAGTTACTTAACTATATAACTCGTGAGTTTGAACCCGGCGATGAGAGACAGAAATGTATCTCATTGACGTCGCTAGGCCGATCATTAGCTGATGATATTGCCGAGGTTGCTAACAAAGCCTTATGTGCCACAGGTTTGAGTAGTGAAGAAGCGGAACAGTTAATCTCATTATGTCAGAAAATAAAGCGTGAACTAGCGTAAGTAGGCTTGGTTGAGAAATTAACATTATGAGTAAAACTATCGAAGGCAATCGTATTTTTCCACAGTAAGGAAAAAATAAGTGATGCATTGGCCATGACTTGGTAGGTCTAGACCTTAATATCGCAGCAGTAAAAAGCTAAAAATCCACTGCAATTTTGGTTATAGATGATAGCTAAGGTATTATCCTATTCAATTTTTATGACATTTTTTACGATTTGATTATAAAGTTCCCTCAAATCTTTGAATTTCTAAGTAAGGTCCTCGAATGAGTCAGTTTTTCCATATCCACCCTGAAAACCCACAAAAACGTTTAATTGCCCAAGCCTGTGACATTATCCGTAAAGGGGGCTTAGTTGTTTATCCTACGGACTCAGGTTATGCACTTGGTTGTCATATTGGTGATAAAAATGCGATGGATAAGATTCGCCGAATTCGTAATTTAGATGATGATCATAACTTTACCTTGGTATGTCGTGATTTGTCAGAATTATCGAGCTACGCTAAGGTCAACAATAGTGTCTATCGAGCCATTAAATCTCATACTCCGGGCGCATATACCTTTGTTTTGCCCGCAACCAAAGAAGTCCCTCGACGGGTACAACATGCAAAACGCAAAACCATTGGTTTACGTATTCCTGATAACCTGATTGCATTAGCTTTATTAGAAGAACTCAATGAACCATTGATGAGTTCAAGCTTAATTATGCCTGATGATGAATTCCCGATGACCGATCCGGAAGATATTGTTGATCGTCTAAATAAACAAGTGGATTTAGTCATTGATGGCGGCTTTGGTAGTGCTGAACCGACAACGGTGATTGAGTTTATTGATGATATGCCTGAAGTGATGCGAGTTGGTTTAGGTGACCCGGCTGACTTCGAGGAATAATCAATGATATGGCTAAGTGCCATTATCGTCAGCCTTATTTTTTGCTGGTGGCTTATTCATATCGGTCATAAAGCTAACGAGGTTGATTGGGGTGGCCGCGGCATAAATTGGATTGATGGCATTGGTCGTCTAGTATGTCGACATATTCACCATTTACCCACGACAAAAATCCCTCTACCTGAACAGGGCCCTGCGATTGTAGTGGCTAATCATGTATCGGGACTTGATCCCTTTTTATTACTGGCTGCATGCCAGAGACCATTACGCTTTTTAGTTGCCCGTGAACAATATGATCGGCCCGTATTACATTACTTATTTAAAGCATCTGGCTGTATTCCTGTTGATCGAAGCGGTAAACCTGAACTTGCATTACGACAAGCTTTACGGGCACTGGAAGCAGGTGAAGCCTTAGCGATATTTCCTCATGGCAAAATTCATTTAGATTCCGATCCACCTAGAAAACTAAAAGGTGGGGCGCTTAGGCTTTCAGCTTGGACACAGTCACCAATTTATCCTGTCAGGATTGATGGGGTTGGTGGCGAGGGTCATGAGGCTCTAGCAGCACTCATACCAAGTCATGTTCAATTGAGCATGGCTGAGCCAATTCAGTGTACTGATAATACGATGAGAGAGTGTTTAGCCGCTATTTCTAGTGCCATTGAACGATAATGGTTGATGAGTTTGAAGGATAGCTGGTTTTTAAGCAGTCATCATCCCCACTGCTGTAGGAATGACGACTGAGTTGAGTATCAATACTAATATTTAGCACTATCCATATCGTAAACTAGACCTTTTTCTTTTGCTTGAGATCGAATTGAGCCAAATATTTGAGCATCTAGGGAGTCTTTTTTACCTCCGGCTTCTGCGACTTCTTTTTTAAGATAATCATTACGTTTTTCGGCCAGTACTTTCATCTCTTGTTCTAAGGCATCTCGCTGCTGCGCTTTTTGTCTAATAACAACGGCTTGTTGTTCAATTGGCATAGCTTGAATACTGGCTGGCAAGTGTTCATTTTTAATCGTCGATAAGTCAACACGACCACTGCTAATGGCATCCACTAATTCACCATCACCTAAGAAGTTTTCTTTACCACTGGGTGCTGAATTAAACTCAGCACGTCTGGCACGAGATTCATCACTGGCTTCTTTATGTAGTTTTGTTGCCGCGGCCACTTTACTTGCTTGTTTTGCCTTGTCTTCCTCGTCACCATAATACAAACGGGTATCATCAAGTTGTTCTGATAAGTTGGCCATTTTTTTGTCAAAAGGGCTAGTGATAGCTACCGCATTGCCTGCCTGTTCTACTTGAAAATAATCGCCATTACCCAGGCTTGCAATCTGCTGCCAGTTACGTGTTGTTTGACTATCAATACCTGCTTGAATGGTATTAATGATAATGCCCTTGTGTTTAGCAATGGCCATTATTTCTGGGTATTTCATCTCATCTTGATAATCCATATGAGCAGGTGCATCACCGACTAAAAATACAACTTTATAGGTTTGTTGATCTTGACTCCAGCTCATATTATTCACGGCATCCGCTAAACCTTGATTAACACTTTCAGGTGTATCACCACCACCATCAGCTTTAAAGTCCATTAATTGGGCATACATGGAATCCAAATCACTCGATAAAGCAACATTCTTAGTAATATAGTGATCACCTCGATCACGATAAGCCACCAGACCCATTTTTATATCAGGTGAATTTTGAGCCGAAGCCATGGTGCTGGCAATTGACCATATTTTCTCTTTGGCGGCATCAATTAGGCCACTCATACTGCCAGTGGTATCTAGGACAAATACCACTTCAATTTTAGCTTGTTCACTATGCACTAGCGGAACCGTGACCGCTGGTGGTTCAATAATAACGGGCGGCGTTGGATTATTAGCCAAGGCCGTTTGTATAGTTGGGAAAAAAGTAACAGTGATGGCTGTTGCTGCAAAAATACTCAGTGCAATTAATTTAGGTTTCATGACGTGGATCCTTATTATTTGATTGATAATTGTCTAACCGCGGCTTGGGCAGCACGGTAAGAGTGTTGGAAATCTTGTTGATGTTGGAATGGAGTCGATGTTGTTGATAGTGGCTTTTTTATGCTGCTCGGAATAAATACAAACAGTGCTTGCATAAGGAAAAAACACCAAAGTGTTAGAAATAGGCTGTCTGTATGTGTCGCAACGGCAAAAGCAGTCAGAACACTGAAGCCATTTAAAGTCAGATCGACCATTGCTGATACGAGGCTAGAATAAAAATACAAACAACGCACTAGCCAAATCATCATCATATGGCCAATGATAAAAAATGAAATAGCAGGCCATACAAACCACATCGTAGTCATACTGATGAGTAATATAGTGATAACAATAATTCGCCCCACCCGCTCATTACTTCGACTTAATAAATAGACAATATAGGTAAACGTTATTCCACTAATTAAGCCTCTGATTAATAGATTCGTGGGGAAAAATGATGACAAAGTGAACAGTAAAACACTGCTAACAAAACCGACAATAAGAGCAATAAATACACCTTCAAAAAACGTTGCAGTTTTCATGACTGACTCCATTTTTGTTTTTCATGCAAAAAAGCTACTTCCACATCTTCATCTTGAATTGCAAACGGATGCGACTCCCAGTTGTCATCAGAATTATTAGTTGTACTATCCTGATTAAAAATCTCTGCTTTTTGTTTCATGCTTGTCAGTTGTGATTGATGTTCATTAAACTGATTTTTTAATTGCTCAGCATCTTCAACAGAGCGGGTTATTTTGGCTGTAATAGATTTGTGGTATTGCGTATTTTCAAGTTTTCGTTTTATTAGTACACGAGCAAGTTCATCTTTAGCAGATTCAAAACAGACGTCTAATTGTTGTTCTAAGTCTGTTACTGATTGGCTGAGTTCATCTTGTTTGCCGATGAGTTTTTTTTGTTCTAGGGCGACAAGTTTGATTTGTTTTTCATTGTGGGACAGCGTGTCTTCCATTTCACGAATAGCTTGTTTAAGTACTAATTCCGGTTCTTCTATTTGATCTAGAACTGCATTCATATCGGCATGGAATAATCGAGATAATCTAGTTATTAAAGTCATAATGTTTTCTCCTTTGTTGATGTGTTGGAGCTAGTTTAGATCTGCTGGACGACATTAAATAGACACACTTTGGTAAACATTTAAGCTGACTTTTTTACAAAAAAGTTACATTTCAAATGGTGGAAAGTACTACACTGACAGCATGCAAAAAAAAGCGCGTTTATTAATTGTTGAAGATGAAGTCGCCATTCGCGAAGGTCTTATAGATGTCTTTGTTTATCATGGTTATGAGGTTGATTCTTCAGGCGATGGCACCGAGGGCCTAGACAAAGCCTTAACGGGATCGTTTGACCTTGTGTTGCTTGATGTGATGTTGCCCGGGATGAATGGTTTTGACATCTGTAATCAGCTTCGTGAACAGGATCGCGATCAAGCCATCATTATGCTGACAGCCAAAAGTAGTGATGAAGATATTATTGAAGGTCTCACCTTAGGCGCAGATGATTATGTTGCCAAACCTTTTTCGATTGCTCAGTTATTGTTACGAGTGCAAGCCGTATTACGGCGAACCCGCAGTGTTATTGAACAAGGTCATAAAATAGCCTTAGCGGATGAGGTGATGATTGATACTCAAAACCTATCAGGAACACGAGGCAAAGAGATTCTGTCATTTACACGGCGGGAAATTGATATTTTGCGTTATCTGCAAGCCAATTCTGATCGTCCGGTGAGTCGAGATGAATTACTTAATAAAGTATGGGGTTATGCGGCTGATGCCGACTTAGAAACTCGCACCGTAGATATTCATATTGCTAAATTACGCCGAAAAATCGAATCAAATCCTGCTGAACCGAAGTCTTTAGTAACTGTGCGTGGTGCGGGTTATCGCTTGGATGGATTGCAATAATGTGGCGATCAAAACTCTCTGGTGTAACTAAAAAGTCCTTGCGACGTGGTTTATTGGTGTTTTTTATTGCCTTAGCACTGCCTACAGCCATTTTAATTCAGCAATCCTATAGTCGTTTGAAATGGGAAGCATTTCATCAACATCAAGTGATGGCAGATGAGTTGGCCACACGGATTGATACGCAATTATTGCAATTGATTAATAGTGAAGAGCTACGCCCCTTCACGGATTATTCATTTTTGAATGTGGTCGGTGAAAAAGAGACACGGTTTTTTCAACGTTCACCGCTTTCCCAGTACCCCATTGAGTCTTCAATACCTGGAGTGATCGGTTATTTTCAGGTTGATTCTGTTGGCCAGTTAATGACCCCCGTAATGCCTGAAATAATAGCCGATGCAAGTAGTTATGGTATTTCTGCCACGGAATTAACCCAGCGAACAGCCTTGCATCAACAGATTGAAGTCATCTTAAGTCAAAATAATTTAGTAACTAATATTGGCGCCCGAACACCAGGTAAATTAGCGCAACGACATCGCCCGAAAGAGGAACAAAGTTCTAAAATAAGCAGCTTTGATAGTGCGAGTTCATTTGATGATTTCAGCACGAGTTTAGATGGCGATCAGAAAAGGATGCTAGCGGATGCTGACCAAATTGACGAAGCAGAAGAGCAAAGCGTATCAGTGCAAGGGCAAGCAGCATTTGATCAATTGAAAAATAATTTAGCCAAGAAAAAATCCCAAAAAAGTATATTAGGTCGCGTAGAAGACTTAGAACTAAAACAACGTTATCAACAGCAAGAAGTACAAGTGCAAGCATTAGAAGAGCAAAGGCAGGAGCAAGTAAAAAGAGACAAGCGGACGCGGATGGAAAAAAATATATTGCCAGAATCTATAGTGGTGCAAAAAGACGACTATGATTTAAGTGTTGTCTCTGCTCCAGTTGATGGGAGTTCTAGCCCCGTCATTCAACAACAATTACCCTCATTACGCATTAATACCTTTGCAAGTGAAATTGATCCTTTTGAATTTAGCCAATTAGAAAGCGGTCATTTTGTATTATTTCGTAAAGTTTGGCTTAATGATCAACGCTATATACAAGGTGTGCTGATTGACCAACATGTTTTTCTACAAAATAGTATGAACATTGCTTTTAGCCAAACGGCATTATCAACAATGAGTAATCTGCTGGTGGTTAATCAAGGCAATGTTTTAGAAGCTTTTACTGGGCAACAATCTCGAGATTACCTGCTTAGCAAACAGGCTTTTAAAGGTGAATTACTTTATCAAACACGCTTATCTGATCCCTTAAGTGACTTGCAGTTACTATTCAGTATCACAAAATTACCAGCAGGCCCTGGCGGCACTATTATTGCCTGGTTAGCATTCATTCTTAGCTTGGTGTTGTGTATTGGTTTTTATTTAATGTATCGCTTAGGTCTTGGTCAAATTAATTTAGCTAATCAACAGCAGGACTTTGTCTCTGCGGTAAGTCATGAATTAAAAACGCCACTAACGTCGATTCGCATGTATGGAGAGATATTGCGCGAAGGCTGGGCATCAGAAGAAAAGAAAAAATCCTATTATGATTTTATTTTTGATGAAAGTGAGCGTTTGTCACGGTTGATTAATAATGTCTTACATCTGGCAAAAATGACCCGTAATAGCCAAGCTGTAGAATTAAAAGAGTTCACCGTGGCAGAATTAATAGATGGTGTGCAATCGAAGGTATCGAGTCAAATTGAACGTGCTGGGTTTGACTTAGATTTACACTGTGACGCTGACGCAAAACAGGTGATTATCAAAGTAGATGCCGATTGGTATAATCAAATTATGATTAATTTAGTTGATAATGCACTGAAATTTTCAGCCAAGGCAGATAATAAAAAGATTGAACTACACTGCCAGAAATTAAGCAATGGCAAGATTCAATTTAAACTTTGCGATCATGGACCAGGTATTGATCGGCAGCAAATGAAAAAGATCTTCACCTTATTTTATCGAACTGAAAATGAGCTGACACGAGAAACAGTGGGAACAGGAATAGGGTTAGCGCTTGTTCACCAAATGACAGTGAGTATGAACGGCCAAATTGATGTGGTTAATAAAGACCCCGGTGCGGAGTTTAGAATTCAGTTTCCTAGCAAATAAGTCTTTCATTAATTTTGGGGCTTGATTTGCGACTATTAGCTCCCCATTTACTTATCAATGAAAGAAATAATGATAAGGATAGATGAACTATGCAAATCGACAAATTAACCAGTAAATTCCAAGAAGCACTCGGTGCCGCTCAAAGCATGGCTGTGGGTAAAGATCATCAATTTATCGAGCCAGCACATTTAATGTTGGCTTTATTGGAGCAACAATCAGGTACAGTCAAGCCGTTACTAGCTCAAAGTGGTGTTAATGTGGCCGCCTATCAGGCTGAGTTGCAAGCGCAGTTGAGCCGGTTTTCTCAAGTAGAGGGTGGCTCAGGAGATATTCATGTTTCTCAGGACTTAAATCGCCTATTAAATCAGACAGACAAACACTCACAGCAGCGTCAGGATCAATATGTGTCTAGTGAGTTATTTGTATTGGCGGTGATTGCAGATAAAGGTCAGGCTGGTGATTTATTACGGGCACAAGGTGGTAATAAGTCGGTACTTGAAGCAACAATTGAAAAAATACGTGGGGGAGAAAAAGTGACTGATCAAAATGCCGAAGAGCAACGTCAGGCTTTAGAAAAATATACGGTTGATCTGACTGAGTTGGCTGAAAATGGCAAATTAGATCCTGTTATTGGTCGTGATGATGAAATTCGTCGCACCATTCAAGTATTACAACGTCGGACAAAAAACAACCCCGTATTGATCGGGGAACCGGGTGTGGGTAAAACGGCCATCGCTGAAGGTCTTGCGCAACGTATTATTAATGGTGAAGTGCCTGAAGGCATGAAAAATAAACGTTTATTATCTTTAGATATGGGAGCGTTGATCGCGGGTGCAAAGTTCCGTGGTGAATTTGAAGAACGCCTTAAAGCGGTATTAAAAGACTTATCAAAACAAGAAGGCCAGATCATATTGTTTATTGATGAGATCCATACCATGGTCGGTGCAGGTAAAGCCGAAGGTGCTATGGATGCCGGCAATATGCTTAAACCCGCTTTAGCACGTGGTGAACTTCATTGTATTGGTGCAACCACACTGGATGAATATCGCAAATATGTCGAAAAAGATGCCGCCTTAGAACGTCGTTTTCAGAAAGTACAAGTCGGTGAGCCGACGGTGGAAGATACCATTGCTATTTTACGTGGTTTAAGTGAACGTTATGAAGTACATCATGGTGTTGATATTACTGATCCCGCGATTGTTGCTGCTGCAACCTTGTCACATCGTTATATTACCGATCGCATGTTGCCCGATAAGGCGATTGATTTAATTGATGAAGCAGCAAGTCGTATTCGCATGGAAATTGATTCTAAGCCAGAATCATTAGATCGAATGGAACGTCGTTTAATTCAATTGAAAATTGAACGTGTAGCACTGAAAAAAGAATCAGATGATGCATCCAAAAAACGCTTAGAAACACTCGAAACCGAGATGAAAAAGCTTGCCCGTGAATATACCGATTTAGAAGAAGTATGGAAGTCTGAAAAAGCGGCATTACATGGAAGTCAGCATATTAAAGAAAATCTGGAAAAAGCCAGAATGGAATTGGAGTTTGCTAATCGTAATGGTGATTTGGCAAAAATGTCAGAACTACAATACGGTAAAATTCCAGAGCTAGAAAAGCAGCTTGATATGGCAACACAGGCTGAAATGCAAGACTTTACGCTACTGCGAAATAAAGTAGGCGAAGAAGAAATTGCTGAAGTGGTATCAAAATGGACTGGTATCCCCGTGTCTAAAATGCTCGAAGGCGAACGTGATAAATTACTCAAAATGGATGAAGCACTACACGAACGTGTTATTGGCCAAGATGAAGCGGTGACATCGGTAGCCAATGCGATTCGACGCAGTCGTGCTGGACTTTCTGATCCTAATCGTCCTAATGGTTCATTTTTGTTTTTAGGCCCAACGGGAGTCGGTAAAACGGAACTCTGTAAATCATTAGCTACTTTCTTGTTTGATACCGAAGAGGCCATGGTTCGTATTGATATGTCTGAGTTTATGGAAAAACATTCTGTGGCTCGATTGGTCGGTGCGCCTCCTGGTTATGTGGGTTATGAAGAAGGTGGTTATTTAACAGAAGCCGTTCGTCGTAAACCTTATTCTGTAATTTTGTTAGATGAAGTCGAAAAAGCGCATCCAGATGTATTTAATATTTTATTACAGGTATTGGATGATGGCCGTTTAACCGATGGACAAGGTCGCACGGTCGATTTCCGTAATACCGTTATTGTCATGACATCAAATCTGGGTTCAAATTTGATTCAAGAACTTGCCGGCGAAGATCAATACGACGAAATGAAGTCGGCAGTCATGGAGGTGGTTGGTCAGCACTTTAGACCTGAATTTATTAATCGTGTTGATGATGTGGTTGTCTTTCATCCCTTATTACGCGAACAAATTCATGCGATTGCAGAAATTCAATTGGCCCATTTACATGCTCGTTTGGCTGAACGTGATATTAACTTAGAGGTGAGTGATGCCGCCTTAGATTTGATTGCTGAAGCTGGCTTTGATCCTGTTTATGGGGCAAGACCCTTAAAACGTGTGATTCAACAGCAGATGGAAAATTCATTAGCACACGATTTATTGTCGGGACGTTTTGTTGGCGGTGATACGATTCATGTGGATGTTGACGGTGATTCATTACGCTTTTCAGCCTAAAAAGAAGTACTATTTGTATAAAAAGCTCTTCTGGAAACAGGAGGGCTTTTTTATTGAATGCACCATTTTGTAGCATTGATTTGTTACACTCTATTCCTTCTCCCCCTTTTACAGTGAACCTTCATGTCTGAATTTGCCAAATTTGTTGATGCTTTTACTCCAGCAGAAGTTGCGGATAAGGTTAAAACCTTAGGTGTTAGTAAAGCTAATATGCCTTTCCTGCCGTTATTAGTACTATCAATGATGGCCGGCGCTTTTATATCATTTGGAGCCATGTATTACACTGTAGCAATGACCCACCCAGCTGAAGCTTATGGTGCGGCTAAGGTGTTGGGAGGATTGGCTTTTTCACTCGGTTTTATTCTGGTAGTAATTGCTGGTGGCGAGCTATTTACCGGTAATAATTTGATTGTCATGGCATTGGCAAAAAGACAAATTACATTAGCACGCTTATTGAAAAATTGGAGCCTAGTTTATATTGGTAATGGGCTGGGTGCTTTCATTACCGTTTATTTAGTTTTTGCCTCTGGGTTTTTAGATGGTGCCCATCATGCTGTCGGCGCAACCGCATTAAAAGTAGGCTTAGCTAAAGTAGATCTCAGTACGACTGAAGCCTTTGTACGAGGCATATTCTGTAATGCATTAGTGTGTTTAGCCAGCTGGATGGTGTATGCCTCTCGTACCGTAATGGATAAAGTCTTTTCGGTGATTTTCCCTATTTCTGCTTTTGTCGCCATGGGCTTTGAACACTGTATTGCTAATATGTTTATGATTCCCTTGGCGATAGTGGCATCACTTGATCCTGAAATTGTCGCTGCGAGTGGTGTGAGTGCTGATGCATTACAAAATTTAAACTTATCGGGCTTTGTGGCCAACCTTATTCCTGTTACTTTAGGCAATATTTTTGGCGGCACCATTATGGTGGGAATGTCACTCTATACTGTTTATTTATACGGTCGCGATGACGACTAATACGCAGCCTTAATTTTCGTTTTGAGATACTTTGATAAGCACCCAGTCTAAGCAACGATGTGGTAAAAAACGTTTAAGCGTGGCAAAAAGATAGGTTGGGAAGGTCACATAATAGCGTATTTTGGGGCGTTTACTTTCAAGAGCGTGAAGCACTTTTTTGACCACGGCTTCAGGCGGCAAAGTGAACGGCGCTGCGGGGCCTTGTTTTTTTAAACGTTGTTCCATAGCAACATAAGTTGCTTGATGAGTACTGCCTTCTTTGTCGATATGCTGCTGATATTTAGCAAAGGCATTGGCTCTAAATTGACTTAGGATTGGTCCTGGTTCAATCAGGCTAATGGTAATATTTGAGCCGTGCAGCTCTTGTCTAAGGGTATCCGCTAAACCTTCTATGGCATATTTACTTGCATTGTAAGCGCCACGATAAGCCATAGAGATAATACCTAATACCGAGCTATTGTAGATAATTCTACCGTGTCCTTGTTTGCGCATTTGGGCTATAACAAGGTTGGTCAGTTCTTGGGTACCAAATACATTGGTTTCAAACTGTTGGCGCAATACATCACGACTGAGATCTTCAATCGCACCTGGTTGGCCATAAGCTGCATTATTAAATAGTCCATCTACTTGGCCATTAAAGTGGGCAAGTGTGAAATCAATAGTCCGCTGAATTGACTCACTATCAGCAAGCTCAAGCTCAGTGGTGGTGATGCCGAGTTGCTGTAAGGCTTTTGCATCTGAGGGTTTTCTAACCGTTGCTATAACATTGTAGCCCTGTTGATGAAGTACTTTAGCAGCACAAAAGCCGATACCAGTAGAGCAGCCTGTAATGAGTATATTTTGTTTTGTCATCAGATGATTCTAAAATCATTCTGCTGAGAGAACAAGAAAATAGTCTGCAGCCTAATATTTAATTAGGCGAATGTGGACTCATCTTTAGTCGCCTGTTTTGCTATGGTTTGTTTCATCGACACAAGTGCCCGGTCCATTAGTGGTTCTGATGTTTGATTGATGATAACCACCTGACCTTGTTGGAACCACGCCGCTAATTCGGACAGCGCGAGTTCCGCCACTTTCAAACCTTGGTAACTGACAAAAAGGCAGCGCCCGGTTAAATTACTGCGCCATGAAAATTTAACACGTTGTACCGACCCATTTTGGTTTATTTCTAACCAGGTACCTACTTTTAACTTTTTGGCGGCATCTAAGGCTTTTTGATCCGATAAGACTTTCTTTTCTTCTTCAATAGCAACAAGTGATTCTGCGCTGAGTGGGTTTTTATTGCTAACATCTTGTTGAATGTTAATTTGCTGTAATTCACTTTCATCTAGTTTATCGCCATTCAGACACTTGATATGGCATTGCTGTAGATCTTTAAATGACGAGGTGATTTTATGTTGATTGAATGAAGGTCCGCTTAATGCACCGCGCAGTGACTTTAATAATTGGGGGATAGTGGCCAATAGTTTTTTTCGATCAGCGGGGTCTTTTTTGGGCGCCACACTCCAAAGTAATGCTTCCATTAATGAAACCGCTTGTTCCCATTCTGGACTGTCTTTACCCTTTTGTAGATAACGTAGCCTAAGTATTTGCGACCAATTATTTTCAATAAGTGCAATTACAGTTTTGGGCACAGGGGAGTATTGAGTCATCAATTGATTAACAATAGCATCTGCTTCTTGCTGAGCAAGCTGAATTTTTTCTTGGCCTTCTGTCGCTTTGGTAATGCGTTGTTCAGCGAAGTGGCTGCTTTTCTCTTGCTGGGTGACAAACTGATGGAACTGTTGATTAAGATCAGTGAAAATCTGCATATCAGTTTCAAAATCAGTCAATATTGAGCTAACAATGTCTTCAACTTGAGAAAATAGAACATCGTCTTGGCCGTTGGAATGATCCCAACCTGTAGATGCACGCGCTAAATTGTTTAATAAAATTCTAGCCGCATGATTCTTTTTACTAAAAAAAGTTTTATCAGTCAGAGCCACTTTTAACATGGGTAACTGTAATCGTGCCAATAAGGCTCGAATAGGAGCTGGTATGGATCTGTCTTCAAGTACAAACTCAAATAATAAGGAGATGACATTCATTGTATCTTCATCTATTTTACTCAAGGACTGGCTTGTCACGGTGCCATCAAGCTGAGTTTGTTGAAGATTAGACAGCAGTGAATGACGTAGGTTTGTCATAATAACGTCACCATTTTCATCGTAAGCAATAGGCGTATTAAGTTGCGTCTGTAGACCTGATAATGCTGACATAATGGTGTCTAAGGTTGCTGGTGGGCCTGAGTGTGTATGTGCATATTGTGTGTTTTCACCGAGACCATTGATGAGCTGTCGCAAATCATCAAAAAGAACGGCATCTTCTTCTAGCTCACTTAATGTATCTGCAGAACTGACTTCGTTTTGATTGTTCATTTCTAAACTTGATGAAGCGGTATTGTTTTGTGACTTTCTAGGTTTAAAACTCAGTTTTGCTAGAATGCCATATTCAACTAATTCATCATTAATTTTTTCATACATAGCATCAATATTGGGTAATACATATTGCTCAAACTGTTTATAAGTAACTAATAAAGCGGCCATATTAGACGTGATTGGCGAGATTACTTTTTTCAGGTTAGTCGCAATATGATCGGGGGATAAAGGGTTGTTAAACAGCTGGTCACTATCGAGAATATGGGCAAAACGACGATCTAATTGATTTAATTGTTTGGCTAAAATAATATCCCCTTTGGTAGCAATTTGTTTTAAGGCAATATCTTTCTCTAAAGCATCGTTCTGCATCAGTGATAATTCTGCATCATTATTTAAACTCTGCACCGCATTATTTTGCGTATTAGCTTTAATGGTAGGCTTGTGCCAAAACTTATCAAAGTCGCTGAGTGTTAGTTTGGTAAATTGCTGTTTGATTTCAGCTTGTTTAATGCGGAACTGGCGCATGATGACAAAAAACTCATCTTGCAGTTGATTCGTTTCTGCTTTATCAGCAAGCTTAAATAGGCTGTCGTCTAAGCTGTTAAAAAAACTAAAACATTCAGGAAGAGATTCTTTTAAAATCTGTCTGCAGGCATTGATTTCATGATGTTGTGGTGTTTGAATTGCGAGGCCACCATCCCGGTGAGATCCAAACGAAATTATATTATTACTATTCATTGACTTGATATCCTTATCTTAGGTCATGAGCTTTCATAGTAGATTAGATTTCAAACATTGACAAGTTGCTTTTTCAGCTTAGATTAGTGTTTAGAATAAAGTTAACAGACATATTGGTATTCGTGGCACTATATGTGCTTAATGATTTATAGGCTATTAAGCACGAAAGTGTTGGACAAAATTTAGATTATGACTAGTAATATTTCACAACAAGAATATGAGCAATTTAGACTGTTTTTAGAACAGGCTTGCGGAATTGTATTAGGCGAAGGAAAACAGTATTTAATTACTAGCCGCCTTACACGCTTGTTACGTGATGAAAATATGACGTCAATAGCTGAATTATTGGCTGCTATTCATCGCAATATGCCACGGCATCTTCGAGATGATGTGATCGATGCGATGACCACTAATGAAACCTCTTGGTTCCGTGACCGTAGTCCATTTGAATGCTTGGAAAAAACGGTCTTCCCGGAGATGGACAAAGAGGGGAAAAAACAATGTCGAATTTGGTCTTCCGCCTGTTCATCAGGTCAAGAACCTTACACTATCAGTATTACGGCAAGTGAATATGTAAAGTCAGTGATGACAAGCAGTTTAGGTCATAGTCAAATTATCGCCACAGATATTTCTGCGAGTATGTTAGTTGAAGCCAAGCATGCAGAATACGATGAAGCGATATTAGGTCGCGGTTTATCAGCGATGAGAAAGCAGCAGTTCTTTAAGGCGAGTGGTGATCGTTGGCAAGTAGTCGATGACATTAAACGCCGAGTCAGCTTTCGCGAACAGAATTTATTAGCAAGTTATGACTCACTGGGTAAGTTTGACATTATATTTTGTCGAAATGTACTGATTTATTTTGCACCTGAACGCAAATCTGACATCTTGAATCGAATGGCTAAATCCTTAAACCCCCGCGGCTACTTATTTCTGGGTGCATCAGAAACCATCACGGGTTATAGCGATGCCTTTGAAATGGTACGTAGCCCACAAGGGGTTTTTTATCGACTTAAAGCAGCTTAAGCTTTAACTTGATTCCTGATTAATAGCTGCGGCTTGCGAAGATTGTTTAATCGGCTCTGGTGGCTCACATAGACCTAACCAACTGCCAATCCGACGAAAAATATGTTTAATCAGACGCCATAATCTTGGTAATAACCAAATCATTGCAATGATAAATACGATTAATCCAATGACAAATAAAACGGGATGATTTAAAGCCGCCCACAAGCCGCCAATAACGAGAAGGTCTTCAGTAATAGAGGCGGTCCAGTTAGTTACAGGCTCAGGCGAGGTGTTGATCAGTAATCGGGTACCTGCTTTTGTGGTATGAGTCCCTGCGGCTAATGTGCCCCCCAACAAAGCAGTGGTGAGTTCCATCGCGGGGCCGACATCACCGATTGCACTGGATGCCAGCATGGCGCCGGCAGGAATGCGAATAAAGGTGTGAATGGTATCCCAACCTGAATCTACACCTGGAATTTTATCGGCAAAAAACTCAACACAATACATAAAACCAGCAGCGGTCATGACCATGGGATCAGTTAACATTTCTAATTCTGCAGGTAGTGTCATATTACCCGTTGAACCCATATAACCGAGCATAAATAAGGTTGCGTATAAATTAATGCCACTTGCCCAAGCGGCGCCCATACTTAGAGCTATAATACTGACTGCATCCATTGTGAACCTCCAATTATCCTGCGAATAATCTAGTCGAGCGTATCAGTTTTGTTATAGTGACAACTTTATTAGCTGTCGGATGAATTGTGATGATAAGCCGCACTGAGTGTCTATCTTACCTTGAGACCTTATTAGAACCTAATCGGTTCCAAGATTATTGTCCGAATGGCTTGCAAGTAGCAGGTCAAGAGACTATTGGTCATCTTGTTAGCGGGGTCACCGCTAGCCAGCAACTGTTGGATGCCGCATTAGATCTCGGTGCGGATACTATTCTTGTCCATCATGGGTATTTTTGGCGGGGTGAAGATCCACGTATAATAGGCATCAAGCAACGCCGACTTAAACAATTATTAATCAATGATGTAAATTTAATTGCCTATCATTTACCTTTAGATGCCCATCCTTCTTTAGGTAATAATGCACAATTGGCAAGCTTATTTGAGTTGGAGGTCGATGGCCGAATTTCAGGCACAGGTGAGCCGGCAATTGGACTCTGTGGTTGTTTTAGCCAACAAAAAACGGTGCCTGAGTTTGCCGATGAGATTAGGCAAATATTAGGGCGAGAAGCCACGGTTATACAAGCCCATGACCGACCAATGACAACAATTGGCTGGTGTAGTGGTGCAGCACAGGGCTATATTGAGCAAGCAGCTGAATTAGGTTTGGATGCATTTATGAGCGGTGAAATATCGGAACAGACGGTTCATCTTGCCCGCGAACTAGGTATTAATTACTTTGCTGCAGGTCATCATGCGACAGAACGTTATGGTGTAAAGGCTTTAGGTGAACATTTAGCCGAACAATTTGATCTACAACATCAATTTATTGATATTGATAATCCGGTTTAAATAGTGAGCAGTAAAAATAGGATAGTGATGACAGATTTAATAACAATAATAAGACATTTTTTTCAAATAACACTCTGGCAAGACTTGCCTGGGCAGTCGAATATTCTTATTCGTTGGTTAAAGAATGGTCTACGTGTCAGCTTTATCGTCATTCGTGAGCTGGCTAAAGGCGAATTAAACTTACGTGCGATGAGTCTTGTTTTTACCACCTTATTGTCATTGGTTCCGCTGATCGCTGTCGCTTTCTCAGTATTAAAAGCATTTGGTGTGCACAACCAGATCGAACCTTTTCTGTTAAGTATGCTCGAACCTTTAGGGCCTAAAGGGGCTGAAATAACCGCTAATATTATTGGCTTTGTACAAAATGTAAAAGTAGGTGTATTAGGGTCATTAGGTGTGGCAATGCTGTTTTATACCATTATTGCACTGATTCAAAAAATCGAGAATGCCTTTAATTTTGTGTGGCGAGTCAAACGGGCAAGAAGCTTTGCCAGGCGATTCACCGATTATTTGAGTGTGGTTATGATCGGGCCGGTTTTAGTGGTCACGGCAATGGGGATTGCAGCCACGGTAATGAACCATGATGTTGTGCATAGCATGCAGGCGATAGAGCCTTTTGGCACATTATTATTGTTTACCACCAAATTAGTACCTTATTTGATGATTATTCTGGCCTTTACGTTTTTATATATGTTTATCCCTAATATACGTGTTGAGCTTAAACCCGCCTTTATTGGTGCTGTTGTAGCAGGTGTGCTTTGGGTGTCAATAGGTAAGATTTTTGCTTCCTTTGTGGCTTCATCATCAAATTACACTGCGATATATTCAAGCTTTGCCATCTTATTCTTTTTTATGATTTGGTTGTATTTAGGTTGGCTTATATTATTGACCGGAACACAAGTCGCTTTTTACTTGCAGCATCCAAAGTTGGTCGGTTTAGCAGGGAAGTCTTACGTTTTGAGTCCGCGTTTACGCGAAAAAGAAGGGTTATGGTTAATGGTGCTTATTGCGAGGCAGTTTTATCAACAAAAAACGGCATTTAGTTTCGACGACTTAGAACAGGAAACCGGACTCACGGCAGATATTTTACAAGAATTACTGACAACACTTGAGCAAGGGGCACTGTTAGTTGAACTAGCGGGTGCAGGTCAAAAATACGTACCGGCCACAGATAGTTCAGAAATAAGTGTAAAACAAGTTCTAGATTGTTTAAGAACGGCGGAGGAGTCAGATCTCATCATTGCTAAGAGTCGAGCGGAAGGACCGATAGAAGCCCTGCTGCAACAATTGAGCGATGAGCAAGCAACAACATTGGCTGGATTAAGTCTACGTGAACTCAGCCTAGGGAGGCTAAGTCGTGAGTAATGCTTCTCTGGCAGGTGTTAAAATTCTCTTAGCGGTTACAGGTAGTATTGCTGCTTATAAGTCCGCAGATTTAGTAAGGAGACTGCAAGATGTCGGGGCTGAAGTACGTGTGGTGATGACCAAGGCTGCCTGTGAGTTTATTACACCATTGACGATGCAAACCTTAAGCGGCCATCCTGTGGCAATTGATTTATTAGACATTGTGCAAGAATCTACTATGGGACATATCACGCTAGCCCGTTGGGCTGACTGGGTGCTAGTCGCTCCTGCCAGTGCAGATTCAATCGCTAAAATAGCACAGGGTAGAACGGATGATTTACTGTCGGCATTATGTTCGGCAAGTGAGTCCCCACTTGCAATATCACCCGCAATGAACAACAAAATGTGGACAAATCCTGCCACACAAGATAATTTACAGACATTGCTAAAACGAGGGGTTCAGCTGATCGGGCCTGCAAGTGGTGAACAAGCGTGTGGAGAGCAAGGTGAAGGTCGCTTTCTTGAACCACTTGATATCGTTAAGGAGTTAATACAATTAGCAGTGCCGAAAAGCTTAACTGCACAGCGTGTTGTTATTACAGCAGGACCGACAAATGAGCCAATAGATCCTGTTCGTTATATAGCTAATAGAAGTTCTGGCAAAATGGGTTTTGCCGTGGCCAAGGCAGCGGCAGAAGCAGGTGCAGATGTACTGTTAGTGGCTGGCCCAGTTCATCTAATGACGCCAATAGGGGTCACTAGGATGGATATTCAAACAGCACAGCAAATGCATGATGCGGTGATGGCCAATATGACTGAATGTGATATTTTTATTGCCTGTGCGGCGGTAGCTGATTACCAAGTAGAAACGATTGAACAGAAGAAAATTAAAAAGACAAAACAAGATAATTTAAACTTGAAATTGGTACCAACCGTGGATATTGTGACGGCCGTTACTGAGCAAGTGGATAAACCTTTTGTAGTGGGTTTTGCTGCAGAAACGGATGATGTGGCTGACTACGCACAAGCCAAATTGGCACGTAAAAACTTAGATATGATTGCCGCAAATCATGTCGGTGATGGAATAGGGTTTGCGGTTGATGATAATGCTTTACAGGTATTTTGGCCCGAAGGGAATAAGACATTACCTTTGGCAGCTAAAAGTCAGTTAGCACGAGATTTGATGACACTTATTATTGAGCAATATAATGCAAAAAATTCAATTAAAAATTCTTGATCCACGACTAGGCGATAGCATTGAGCTACCAGATTATGCAACGGTAGGTTCAGCAGGTCTAGATTTACGCGCTTGTCTTGATGAAAATGTGACAATTTCACCGGGTGAAACAGTTTTGATCCCAACAGGTTTAGCGATACATATTGATGATCCTTCACTGGCTGCCGTTTTATTGCCACGTTCAGGATTAGGCCATAAACATGGTATTGTATTGGGAAATTTAGTGGGTTTGATTGATAGTGATTATCAAGGGCAAGTATTTGTATCTTGTTGGAATCGAGGCCAAACGGCTTTTGAAGTGGTGATAGGTGAACGCATTGCACAAATGGTGTTTATACCTGTTGTACAAGTTGCTTTTGAACAAGTAAGTGAATTTAGTAGTTCTGAACGTGGTACCGGTGGTTTTGGGCATACGGGCCGCAAGTAGACCAGATATAAAGGGATGACAATGGATGGTATAGTGAGACTGGCACTATCAGTAGGTAATAAAATAATTGGGCTAGTGGCCCTTGTTTTGTGCTGTACGGCTATTACTGTCGGTTTTTTCTGGCTGCAACAATTATCTACTCAGCAAACTCAATCTGTTGCAGTGAATAATCAACAGCAGATGGCGATATTACTTAAGCAGATCGCCGTCTCTCATATTAATAGCATAGAAAAACAGATGGCATCACTTGCTGCATCTCCTCACCTTGTTTCTCTTTTACAAGAAAATGATCAGTTTGAAATAGACAATCAACAAGAAAAACTAGTCCATCTTTTCCCTCACGCACTTAAAACATGTTTGATTTCAGCCGATGTTGATGATGTTGACCCGATGGCCTGTACCCCCATTTCATTTGCCACATTAAATAGTATTCGTAAAGCAAAAAAAGACGGCAGTGCGCCCATTGGCTTAATGAAGAAAGATACGGATGGTGCACATGTATTACTTGCTCATCGTATAGTCGATAATGCCGATCGTGTGGTGGGTGTTTTAGTGGTGACACTAAACCCTGATTTAATTAAGGGCTTACTAGGTGGTCTGACTGATTTTCAAGGCTATATTGAATTGCAACAAGGCTCAAAGAAAGTGGCTGTTTTAACGGGCTACGGTGATGTGAGTAAAAAACAAGGGGTCGCAAGTCATATTCAGCCAATACCTAATACGTATTGGAAAATGGCTTATTGGCCGGAACATAAAGTCAATGACACCGCATCCTCAGCCATCATTGTTCTCGCCGTTGTTATAGTGGCTGTGATTTTAATCTGGTTGCTGCGAGATGGTCTGCGTAGTTTTGTGTTTAAACGCGATGTCAAAATAGTAAGATCTGAGCTTGAAGACTTTAAATTAGGCGTTTTAAAACCCCAATACCCACTTTCATTTAGCTATTTAGAGCCGGTTGTTGAAGATATTCAAGCGATTGCCCGCGATAATTATTTCGCAACGGTTAAAAAAGGCGCTACTGCTGCGAGCATTAGTAAAAAAGTAGAACAAAAAGAACATAAAAATCCTGAATCCTTAGATTTATTAGAAGAGGTGGTTGAGATTGACCCCATCATATTTAAAGCTAATGATATTCGTGGAATTGTTGGTCAGAACCTGAGTGAGACTATTGTTAAAAGCATTGGTCATGCGATAGGCAGTGAAGCCACAGAGCAGGGACAGAATAGATTAGTTGTCGGTAGGGATGGCCGCTTATCAAGTCCTGCTTTAAGTGATGCGCTCATTGAAGGTATTCTGGCAAGTGGCTGTGACGTGCTTGATATTGGCGAAGTGCCTACACCAGTGATGTATTATGCCTGCGAACAAACGAATACTCACTCTGGCGTTATGGTGACAGGAAGTCATAATCCTGCTGAATATAATGGTTTGAAAATTATGTTGGCTGGAAAAATGTTAGCCGACGATAAATTGCAGGTCCTTCATCAACGTATTCAACAAGGTAGATTACGTTCGGGAGAGGGAACCTTATCTGAGACCAACGTGATCGCTGATTATATTGGTCGAATCACAACTGATGTTAAAGTCTCCCGTTCAATCAAAGTGGTTATCGATTGTGGTAATGGTGTTGCAGGTGCCGTGGCACCGACCTTGTTTAAAGCGCTAGGTTGTGAAGTTATAGAGTTATACTGTGATGTTGATGGTCAATTTCCTAACCATCATCCCAACCCAAGTGATCCTGAAAACTTAGCTGATTTAAGTGCTGCCGTGAAACGTTATGGTGCAGAATTAGGTATTGCATTTGATGGTGATGGTGATCGATTAGGTGTCGTAGATGCTTATGGTGTTCCTATATGGCCGGATCGCTTGATGGTGTTGTTTGCTCAAGATGTTCTGTCTCGAATGCCGGGTGCAACTGTGGTCTATGATGTAAAATGCTCTAATCTGCTTGGCGAAGAAATACTTAAAGCCGGCGGTGAAGCGGTGATGGAAAAATCAGGTTATGCCTTGATTAAAAATAAAATGCAGCAGCTGGATGCCCCGTTAGCGGGAGAGTTAAGTGGGCATATCTTCTTTAAAGAACGTTGGTTTGGCTTTGATGATGGTCTCTATGCAGCAAGTCGCCTATTAGAATTGTTAGCAAATGATGTGATGCAGCGGAGAGCGACGGAAGTATTTTCTGCCTTAGCCAATCGTGAAGGTACTGCAGAACTAATCGTTGAAATGGAAGAAGGCGAAAGCCAGCAGTTTATACGACAATTAGCGGGTGAAGGTCGCTTTGATGGTGCTGAAATTATAACCATTGATGGTGTGAGAGCAGAATATCCTAATGGCTGGGGCTTGGTACGATCATCAAATACTGTGCCTGGATTAAGCCTGCGTTTTGAAGCCGATTCAATTGAAGAATTACATGATATTCAGCAGCGCTTTAAGCAACAAATGTTACAAATCAAACCAACCCTGATATTGCTTTTCTAAGAAAGAGAATAAATGAGTTTAACTAGTCAAAATACACAAAATGTTACCCAGGTTTTAACTGAAGCATTACCCTATATACAACGATTTAAAGGTAAAACATTAGTGATCAAATATGGTGGTAATGCCATGGTTGATGAAACACTAAAAAATAGTTTTGCTCGTGATGTTGTATTGCTGAAAGCAGTTGGCATTAACCCTATTGTTGTCCACGGTGGTGGCCCTCAAATTGGTGATTTACTCAAACGAGTGGGTAAACAGAGTGAATTTATTGACGGTATGCGTGTTACTGACAGTGAAACCATGGATGTGGTTGAAATGGTGCTGGGTGGGCAAGTCAATAAAAGTATCGTTAACTTGATTAATACTCATGGTGGTCGAGCTGTTGGTTTAACCGGTAAAGATGGCAGTCTCATTTGTGCCGAGAAACTGCATGTTTCTCGTAATAGCACTGATCCCGCGGTTAATGTCTCTGAGCTGATTGATTTAGGTCATGTTGGTAAAGTAAAAAGTATTGATACACAAGTGATCGATATGTTAATTCAAAGTGATTTTATTCCTGTCATTGCCCCTGTTGGCGTGGGCGAAGAAGGTCAATCTTATAATATCAACGCCGACCTTGTTGCTGGCAAGATGGCAGAAGTTCTACAAGCCGAGAAACTCATCTTATTAACCAATACTGCAGGTTTGTTGGATAGCGAGGGTGACTTACTCACAGGGCTTAATGCTAAACAAGTGAATGAACTGATTGATGACGGCACTATTTACGGCGGTATGCTACCTAAGATTGGTTGTGCACTTGATGCCGTGCAAGCTGGTGTGACTACAGCACATATTATCGATGGGCGAGTACAACACGCACTATTATTAGAAATGTTTACAGATCAAGGTGTCGGCACCTTAATTCGAGGAGGCTGGCAATGAGCGAGCAACAAACATCAACACGAGCACAAGTGAAGCAGTCTCGACGACAACAAATTCTTGAAGCATTGGCCCGAGAATTAGAGCAAAATCCTGGGCAAAGAATCACCACGGCTCAATTAGCAAAAGGCTTAGCTGTGTCAGAAGCAGCACTGTATCGCCATTTCCCCAGTAAAGCACGAATGTTTGAGGGTTTGATAGAGTTTGCCGAAGACACCATTTTTGGTTTGATTAATCAAATCATGGAAAATGAGAAAAATGCGATTGCTCGTTGTGAAAAAATCATCACCTTATTACTCGGTTTTAGTGATAAAAATCCTGGCATTAGTAGCATTCTAACCGGTACTGCACTGACCGGTGAAACCGAGCGTCTACGCCAACGAGTTAACCAGTTTTTTGAACGATTAGAAACACAATTTCGCCAAATTTTACGCGAAAGAGAACTGACTTTAACAGAAGCTGGTGGCCGTCCAGTCAATGAAACTGCCAATCTATTACTGACTGTGGTTGAAGGTCATTTACAGCAATTTGTACGTACTGGCTTTAGACAGTCACCGCTAACTGGTTGGGAACAACAATGGCCATTAATAGCCACTTTACTACGAGCATATGCATGATTAATACCGCTATTATTAGTAATGATGAAAAGATTCATCAATTACTGACAGACCAAGAAGATATTAATGTCACCATTATTACAGCGCGCGGACTAGATGAAACGGTTCAGCAGCTCAGTCAATGTGCCCCCGATATTATTGTGATAGAACAAACATTGGATAATATGGATGTTGATATTCTGTGTCACTTTCTGAGGAAAGCATGTCCTGATGCACAGCACATCATACTGGCAAGCGAATTAGCTACATTTGAAACATTACAAAATGCCGGTTTCCATATTCGTGCTTATATTAGTCCAGAGCAACGCCCTATGATTGTTAAAGCGGTTCATGTGGTACACAAAGGTGAAGCATGGTTACCTAGAAAATTAGTGACAGAAATGCTTAATCATTTTGCATCAATACATGCTGAAATAGCGGGCAATGCTCAGCCAAAATTACGCGTGATACGTTAAATAAGCAGCATTTATTTAATAAAATTTTATAAATTAGTACCAAAGTACAATAGGCAAGCAGATTCAAATGGAATAAAGTATTTTCACCATTCGGGGTAAGGATTACCTCTCAGGAAGAAAACAACTAAAGGAATAGTTATGGCTACAGAAATAGGTACGATCAAAACACTTATTGGTTCTGCAACAGCAATATCAGCAGACGGTTCTCAACACAAGTTACACACAGGTGAACCTGTTTTCACCGGCGACATCATTACAACAGCTGCAAATTCTGCTGTTGAAATCGAATTTTCTGATGGCAGTTTGATGGACTTGGGCAGAAGCTCACAAGCGATGCTTGATAATGAGGCTTTTGATCCTCAGCAAGTCACTGAAATAACAACTGAAGCACAAAATGAAGTTGCTGTATTACATCAATCATTATTAGATGGTACAGATCCTAGTCAAATAGCTGAAGCAACGTCAGCAAGCACTGTACTTGAGGAGGGTGAAGAAGGTCATTCACCCGTTATTGTCGACTATCTTGCCCCACAAACACACGTGACAAGCGGCTTTTCAACAGGCTCTGTCACAGCTCAAAATCAACCCCGCTTAACAGATGAACAAAATCATAATTCAGCACCCATTGCAGAAGCGGCATACATTGGTTTAGAGACAGAGACGGCGTATGAAGGTGGCAGCCTGCTTGCAAAACAGATGATTGCCTCCGATCCAGATGGCGATACAATCAGATTTGAAGTTTTGGGTGATAGTCCTGTTGGATTAAGTTTTAATGCTGATGGTAGTTATTATTTTGACCCCAGTAATCATGCTTATAATTCATTAGCCGAAGGTGAAACAACAGCACCGGCTATTGTCGATGTGCGTGTGACTGATTCACTAGGGGCCTTTGTTGATACGACACTGACTATTATTGTCACAGGTACCAACGACCAGCCGGAAGTGAGTTTTGTTAGCGCATCACAAACAGAAGCTGATGCGGGTTTTAATCATTTTAGCGGTCAATTATTGGCCACTGATGAAGATAGCAGCGATACAATACACCGCTTTTCACAAGTGGGTGATATTACATCTGACACTGCCACCATTACTGATCTGAATGTTATCGTATCATCTGATGGCGCCTATTTAGTCACCGGTGATTTTAATGGTTTGGCATTAGCTGAGACAGCAAGCATTAGTTTCCAATATATTGCCGATGATGGCAGAACCGGTGTCAATGGTGGTGAATCATCGACAAGTGAAGTGGCAACCGTCAGTTTAACTATTACGGGAACAAATGATGCGCCGGTAGCGACTAGCATTAATACGCAACAAAATAATGACAGTGATACCGTCAACTTGGATGTCTCTGTAAATTTTAGTGATGGCGAGGGTGATGTATTCACTTATACCGCGACAGGCTTGCCAACAGGCATTACAATTAATCCTGATACAGGTGTGATAACAGGTAGCTTAGCGAGTTCAGCATCACAATCAGGTCCCTACACTGTGACCGTAATAGCGAGTGATGCTAGTGACGAAACGGCTGAAAGTACATTTACATGGCATATTCTAAATCCCGCCCCTATTGCTGGTGACGATGGTTTTCAACTTAATGAAAATACCAGCATTGTGAGTAGTGTTGCAGACAATGATCATGATCCCGATGGCGACCAATTAAGCTTTAGTTTAAATGACAGCGTTACTAATGGTGGCTTAAGCTTTAATGCTGATGGTTCTTACAGCTATACGCCCAATGATAACTTTAGTGGCACAGATACGTTCACTTATACCGTGACGGATGAGGATGGTGCAACTGATACGGCAAGCGTTAATCTGACGGTGTTAACGGTTAATAATGCGGCACAGATAGCAGGTGATGATGCGGGTTCGGTCACCGAGGTGGTTGAAGCTGAAAGTGGCTTAATATTGACTGATTCTGGCTCGCTAAGTATTGCAGATAGTGATGCAGGCCAGTCCGAGTTTAATCCAAGCAGTGTTACACCCAGTGCTGGTGCATTGGGCTCGCTCAGTATCACGGCTTCAGGTTCATGGCTATACACCGTGGCGAACGCCGATATAGACTATCTAGATGAAAGTGAAACAAAACAAGACGTGTTCACTGTTCAATCGTTAGATGGCACTGAACATACTATTGTTATTACTATTAATGGTGTCGATGAATTTATTGACAATCCACCACAAAATAACTCACCCGTAGCCAATGATGATTTAACGACAGTAGCAGAAGCGGGTTTTGTTGTTATTGATATCACCGCTAATGATACGGATTCAGATGGCTCAATTGATTCAACAACGGTTGTTATAACAAGGCCAGCAGCGCATGGCACATTGGCTGTTGATGCAATAACAGGTGAAGTGACGTACAAACCAGCAGCAAACTACACCGGTCCTGATAGTTTTGACTATACGGTTAAAGATGATGATGGAGCAACGTCAAATAGTAGCACCGTGACGATTCGTGTTGGTGCGGTTAATGACGCCCCTATTGCCGTAGATGATGAGATTACAGCCACAGAAGGCGCCGTATTCACATCCACCATTGATCTTGATGCAAATGATAGCGATGTAGATGGTGATGATTTAAGTGTCGTTGCAGGCACCTTTAGAACACTACAAGGCGGCACACTTGTATTGGCAAATGATGGCTCCTATAGTTACACTCCCGCCGCGAATTTTAGCGGAACAGATAGCGTTGATTACACAGTGACAGATGGTTCACTAACAGATATCGGGACCTTGACGATGATAGTGAGTGCTGCCAAGGGTGCACCGATTATTGATCTAGATGGTGTCAGTAACTCCTACACGGAATCATTTGAAAACTTAATTCCTGACAATAGTTGGTTAATTAGTGCGCCTGCATTTGTGGGCGATAACAGCATGGTATGGCAAGTTGATGGCGCTGATAGAGGGGTTGAAATTCAAAATGGTAATATTGGTGGTTCAAGCGGATCAGATGGTAGTACACATATTGAACTGGATGGTCACAGCTTGTCAGCGATATCAACACAAGTCAGCCTTACAGTCGAAGATGCATTATTGACATTTGATTATAAACCGCGACCAGGTAATGAAAGTGACAGCGCAATGAAGGTCACGCTAGGCAATGTAGAATTTACAATTGACGGCACTGATATTACCCATATCAGTGGTGATTACCTTGTTTCACTTATCCCGAACAGTGTCAGTGGCTGGACATCGGTAAGCGTTGATATTTCAAATATGCTCAGTGGCAATACAACGTTAACATTTGCAGGACTTGGTATTGCAGACAGCTTTGGCGCCTACCTAGATAATATTTCATTATTTAATCTTAGTGCGCATGGTGATTATGACTATGATGCTGCCTACTTAGAAAGTGCGGTGCCTATTTCCATCGTTGATTCAGATGTGACGATTATTGATGGTGATTCTGTCTCTATGGAGTCAGCTACCATTGAGGTTCGCGATTCTTTACCTGGCGATAATTATGATTTTAATAATATCGATGTGACTAAGTTTACTGTGGCTCATAACGGACTTGTTCACACTATTACAGCGGTGGCTCCTTTTGTTAGCAAGGCTGATTTTGAAGCAGCACTTAAATCAATTACATTTTCCAACAATAATGCAAACCCTATTGAAGGTGAGCGTGAAATTTGGATTACAGTGAATGATGGCAGCAACACTAGTAATACGGCCATTTCTACGATCACTGTGATAGTCATTGATGGCAACATCAGTTTTGCCTCTAGTGCTGTACCACCCAGTGCGGCAAATACGAGTGATTCAGCGTTGACACTTATTGGTGGACCGGA
>ENA-ORXI01000128-ORXI01000128.1-sediment-metagenome-genome-assembly--contig:-NODE-128-length-56586-cov-12.327665_pt1 | contig 56586 bp, 54 predicted proteins | sample MGYA00237861_ERZ511468 | MGnify/ENA primary metagenome ERZ511468 (study PRJEB26299, sample SAMN06266213) | sediment metagenome | isolation source: Hudson Canyon methane seep mesocosm | place...
CCTTGGAACTGGATGCGCATTCTAGAGTGTTTTGATTTTTCGTCAACCCTTTTTTGATGTTTATTTCAATTAAATGTTCAAGTGCTTATTAATAAAGCAAAGTGAGTTAAAATCAGCCTTACAGATCAGTATATAGGGTATAATCCAACCAATATGCTGTTATTCATTAAGACATTTACATAATAAAATTATTAATTGCAGAGATTGGTCCTCTTTAATACACACAAATTACGTTTGAACTTAAACGGATAAGAACGGTGTTGTAACTTTTGTGGATATGGCAGGTTTAGTTATGTAATCGTACTATTTTTTCAAAATCGCTAATCAGTTTGTCGCCGTCAATACTCGGTACTTGCCCAACTTCTTGCTCTGGTTTGAATATCGCAGAAATTAGCCCATCAGGATTTATCAGAACAATAGAAGCACTATGGTCAACTAAATACTCAGCTGTATCATGACCATGATTATCGCCATCAGTAATCGCATACATCAAGCCCATATTACGAGCAAAAGGAAATAAAATGTCATGACCAGCTCTTAGCGCTTTAAATTCACGATTAAAATAAGCGATGTATTGTGATAGTTTCTCTTGGCTATCTCGTTGTGGGTCAACAGAAACAAGTAAAACTTGGTTTTCAGCAATTGCGGTCAGCTCTTCATAAACAAAGTTAAGCTCTTGCAGTGTCGTTGGGCATACATCTGGGCAAGAGGTATAACCAAAAAACACCCAAGACCATTGCCCTTTAACTTGCTCATTAGTAAAAGCATCTCCTTGGTGGTCGGTTAGCTGAAAAGGTTTCAGCTCTCTTGCTTGTTGATAATAAAGTGCATGCTCAGGTTGTGCTAAATAAAAAGACTTATAAAACCCTAATAGCCCGGCAGCAAGTGCAACTATTGCGACAATAACATAAAGTAATTTATTCACTGTTTAAAATCGTCCTAGTTTAACGGCAATATATAATGATCTAATAACAAAACTACAAATAAAGCCATCAAGTGTACTATAGAGAATTTAAAAGTATCCATGGCAGTATTTTCATCCGCGTTAAATTTGAGCTTCCACGCATACATGAAAAATACCAAATTAAGCACTACCGCACCAACTAAATATATCCAATTGCTCATCCCGACCAAATAAGGCAATAGGCCGACAACAAATAATAATACGGTATATAACAATATTTGAGTTTTAGTAAAGTCTACACCATGGGTTACTGGCAACATTGGAATGTTAACTTTGGCATATTCATTTTTCCGGTGAATAGCCAATGCCCAAAAGTGTGGAGGTGTCCAAGTAAAAACTAATAATACCAACAACAAAGCATGAGGATGGATTTCATTGGTCATTGCGGTCCAACCTAGCAAAGGTGGAATAGCCCCTGCCAAACCACCAATAGTAATATTTTGAGGTGTTGCTCGTTTTAAGTACATCGTATAAATAAAACTATACCCAACTAAGCCTGATAATGTCAGCCATGCCGTTAAAGGATTAACTAAAGCATAGAGCATCACAAAACCGATAATTGCAATAGTTGCAGCAAAAACGATGGCATTGTTCGCGGTAATCGTTCCTTCGGGTAAGGGACGATTATGAGTACGCCCCATGATGGCATCAATTTTTTGATCAACAATATGATTAATTGCTGCAGCGGCTGATGACAATAATCCTATCCCCAACATTGCTGGTAAAAATAACTGCCATGGCAAGCCACCGGGCACTGATAAACTCATACCAACAACCGCGGTTAGTACTAATAAAGCAACTACACGCGGCTTAGTTATATCGTAATAAGCTCGCCATTTACTCGCGGATTTAATTTTATGCCTTTCCTGCTCGACAGTTTGCTGTTCAGATAGTGGTATTGTTGAAGAGTCGCTCATATAAATTCCTTTGGAAACATCTTAAATCTTTCGACGAAGACTGTAAGTTAACGCGATCAGAGAAAGCATCAAACAAGCCGCTACAATATTATGGCTAACGGCGACGGCAAGCGGTAATGAAAACCAAATATTACTTATCCCTAAACTCACTTGAACAATCAATAAAACAGCTAACAGTATTGCTGAATTCTTAAAGAATACCGTTTGAGACTTTATAAAGACCATAACTGCTAACCAACCTAAATACAAAAAAGTTACAACTGCACCTAAACGGTGAACAACATGAATGGTTAACCGTTCATTGTGATCTAGATGTCCAAACTCATAAGTGTCTTTTTCAGGAGGGATAACATCAAAAGAATCTTCAAATGTTAATCGCTCCATCCAGCCAGATTGACAAATAGGTAATTCAGTACATGTAAGTGCTGCATAGTTAGAAGATGTCCAACCACCAAGGGCAATTTGTGCTGTTAATATAACTATGCCTAAAAAGCCATAACGACCATACTTTTTAACTGAAAAATCGCCACTAGACATACGATAAGGATTCAACCTTAAATACAACAAAAATAATAAACACAAGGTAGTAAAACCGCCCAGTAAATGCCCCATAACCACAATGGGCATTAACTTCATTGTTACCGTCCACATACCTAAAGCTGCCTGAAAGATTACCACTACCAATATTAATAACGGTAAACGAAGTGGTGTCCCCTGACTACGGTTTTTAAAAGATAAAAAGGCGATAGCTAGAATTAATAATCCTAAAGTGCCAGCAAAGTAGCGATGAATCATTTCATTCCATGCTTTTTCTGGTTCTACAACTTGATTAGGAAAAGACTCTTGTACTTTAGCTAATTGTTCGCTGGTTTCAGGCACATCGATCATACCGTAACACCCCGGCCAATCGGGACAGCCTAAACCCGCATGCGTTAATCTTGTATAGGCGCCTAAACTCACCACAACTAAAGCTAATAAAATACTAATAAAAACAAGTTTTCTAATCGCTAAACTTTTTTGATGATACATTTTAGCCAATCCTTGAATACTTTAATAACTTTTTCATGTCAGCTAAGATTTGTTTACCAAAAGCAGATAATTCTGAGTCAAGTTTAGGAATTTCATGACTTAAAAATACATTACCTTGGGGGTCTGCAACTAATATTTGTGCATGTTCAATAAAACCTTTCGCTGCACTTGGCATAGCAACTACTTGCCATTGACTCTCATTCACACGTGTTAATTGCTGTTCTGTCAATCCTTGGCTAAGTGCTACCGGAGTCACTCTTGGCATGCCCTTACCTAAGGCTACGTAACTGTTATGTACGCTCTCCAGTGTTTTTTCGCAATGATTATCACAGTTTGGTGGCATCGCGTAGAGAATTAACCACTGTTCACTAAAGTCACTTGTAGATAAGCCCAGTTTTTCTAATGTTAACTCACCTTCAATTAGCTGACCTTGATTAGTAACACCATATTCTAGCCAGTTATTTTCTAAGGCAAACTTTGCCAAAATAACAGGTAATGCAAATGCAATTAACATTAAAATAAAACTGCGGCGTGAATTTTCTTTACCTGCAGGTTTTGACTGATTAGCGGGATTATTTACTGAGGTATCATTACTACTCATACGACTAAACCTTTTTATAGTTTTTATTGTGTTTTTTATTATTAGCATCGGTTTCTCGGGAAAATCGATAACTTGCCCAGATCATTAATGATAACCATGCAACCGCTAAACTAAACCACTGAAACGCATAAGCACGATGTTTCTCTGGTGGCATTACTATTGGTTGCCAGTTTTTTACAAAACCTAAGCCTTCATTTTTATCTAAGTAAACAACAAAGGGCAATAGCTGAACACCAATTAATGTTGAAATTTTTTCAAGTTCTACTTGCTGTATCCGTAAAGGCCATTGATTCCCTTCTAATTTTTGCTCCATTAGCATAATGCCCTTTTCTATGTAGCGAACATGCCCTTGAAACTTATACGGCCCAGCTAATGCGGTAACTTTAGGTAGCTCTTGTCTATTGATTGAACCTTGTGTCCAGCCTAAATTAACTAAAACAGCTTGTTCACCGGATTTCACTACTTGATATACTCGGTAGCCTAAAGAATTCTTGTTTGTTTGATTATCAAGTAAAAAAATAGGCTCAGGAAGAAAGTCGCCATCAATGGTAACGGGAAAGTCGTTAATGTAATCAACTTGGGAATTTGATGCTTTTAGCGCTAAGACTTGCACTAGTGATAGTGAATTTTGTTGTTTTAGTTCAACCATACGCTCAAGGCGTGCTTCTTTTTCGATGGCACGATCGCCTTGCCATAAACCTAACTTAATCAAACCTGAAAAAATAACTAGCGTAAATATTAACCATGGTAAGCTAATATTTGATAAGGTTATTTTGATACTGCCTGTGGTTGAATAATTACTGCTTGGCACTTTAGGTTTACTTCCTTACTACAACAATCCTACTTAGGAAGAGTTTTAAGATGATATTTAAAATAGTTATCGTCAGCATGCTGGCCTTTATGATTTACAATTTATTCAAAGCGTTATTATTAATGAATAAAAACGATCCCAACAAACCTTCAATGACCAAATTCATAGGCAGACGACTCTATCTTTCTGTCGCCATAGTATTACTACTAATCGTAGGTTTACTGACAGGAGTTATAACACCAAACCCCCGCCCTTATTAATTCGTTACACCTTAAAAATAAAAGATTCCGGCCAGAACATACCGGAATGACATATTTTTATAATTAGTAAAGCGTAACGGTTTAGATTGCGCCTAGTCTACGAGAGTACAAGGCGAAAGCGCGGAGTTGAAAACTATCAATAAGCACTTTCAACGCAGTAATCGTGTAGAATAGGTGTAATACAAATCTTTACAGGATGTAGACGAAGACGAACAACATCACCCATACTACATCGACAAAATGCCAATACCAGCTAGCCGCTTGAAAAGCAAAATGGTTCTCCGGCGTAAAGTGACCTTTATAAATTCTAAAGAACATCACTATTAACATAACCGTGCCTAATGTTACGTGCATACCATGAAAGCCCGTTAATAAGTAAAACGTATTACCGTAGATACCACTGGTCAAATATAACTGCATTGATTCAGAGTAACCGTGAGAATACTCTAATACTTGAAAAAACAAGAACGCACTCCCTAATAAAATAGTAAAACCTAACCAAGCTTTAAGTTGAGGACGTTTATTTTTCTCTAATGCAACATGCGCAAAGTGAGCAGTAATAGATGAGGTTAATAATAAAACAGTATTAATAAGTGGTAAACCATACCAACCCATTGCTGTAGTTTCAGTACCATCTGGTGTTTTTAATAGTGGCCATGATGCTGTAAATTCAGGCCATAAAACTTCACCGGTCATAAAGTTATTTCCTGCACCGTCTAACCACGGCACCGAAAAAGCTCGAGCATATAAAAGTGCACCGAAAAAGGCTGCAAAAAACATCACTTCTGAAAAGATAAACCAACTCATGCCTTGACGAAATGAATGATCTAGTTGATGGCTATACTTACCTGCCATAGACTCAGTTATAACGTTGCTGAACCAGCCAAACATCATATAAATAATTAAAACAATACCAGCTATTAATATATAACCGCCATATCCACCCTGCTCTTTTGATAAATCAGCGACAAAGTTACCTGCGCCAATAGCAATTAAAAACAATGCCACCGCACCCACTATCGGCCAATGGCTCTGGGCAGGTACATAATAGCTTTCATATTCTTTTGTTGTCATTTTATTCCCCTTACTAGTGTTTACACTAATTTCCCTTAGGATGATGAATCGGTACTGCCAGTAATATCATAAAGTGTGTAGGACAATGTCAATGTAGTTACCTCTTTAGGTAGGTCTAAATCGACATAAAACTGTAATCCCATTTCAACTTCTTCATTCGATTTTAATGGTTGCTGGGTAAAGCAAAAGCATTCTATTTTTTGAAAATACTCTGCTGCTACGCCCGGTGAAACCGACGGAACTGCTTGGCCGACAATGTCACGTTTAGATTCATTTTTAGCGTAAAACTTAACAAATTTGACTTCACCTGGATGAACTTCTATCTCATTAATTACTGGCTCGAATTGCCAAGGTATTCCTTTAGCGGTGCGAGTTATAAATTGCACTTTTATCGTACGAGAAGTATCAATTCCATCTGCTGTATATTCGACAGCGACTTCATTAGTTTTACCATTTAATCCGGTGATATCACAAAACACATCGTATAAAGGTACTAAAGCAAAACCAAAACCGAACATACCAAAAACAATCAACAGTAGTTTTTTCACTACTTTAGCGTTGCTCGGTTTTGAAGATACAGCATCTGATTGCTGCTCTTGTTGTGTTTTATCTTGCTCAGTACTTTTATTCATTAATATTAATCTATTTTTGGTGGTGTAGAAAATGTATGGTACGGCGCAGGGCTAGCCACTGTCCATTCCAAACCTTCAGCTCCATCCCAAGGTTTTGCTGGTGCTTTTTCGCCGCCTCGAATACATTTGATCACCACAGCTAAGAAAATTAATTGTGATAAACCAAAAGCAAAACCACCAATACTCACCCACTTATTAAAATCAGCAAATTGCAAAGCATAATCAGGAATACGACGAGGCATACCCGCTAATCCTAAGAAATGCATTGGAAAAAATAATAAGTTAACCGAAATTAATGAACACCAAAAATGCCAATTAGCTAAGGTTTTGTTATACATATGTCCAGTCCATTTAGGCATCCAGTAATAAGCTCCTGCGTACATTGAAAACAGAGAGCCAGTTACTAATACATAATGGAAATGTGCAACAACAAAATAAGTATCATGATATTGGAAATCAACCGGCGTTAACGCCAACATTAATCCAGAAAACCCACCAATAGTGAATAAAATCACAAAAGCGATAGAGAACAACATAGGTGTTTCAAACGATAAAGAACCGCGCCACATCGTTGCTACCCAGTTAAATACTTTCACACCCGTAGGTACGGCAATTAGCATGGTGCAATACATGAAGAACAGTTCGCCAAATAGTGGCATACCTGTGGTGAACATGTGATGCGCCCAAACGATAAATGACAACAAAGCAATAGATGCTGTTGCATATACCATAGAGCTATAACCAAATAATCTCTTACGTGAAAACGCAGGGATAGTTGTAGAGACAATACCAAAGGCAGGCAAGATCATAATGTAAACTTCAGGGTGACCAAAGAACCAAAAAATATGCTGGAACATCACTGGGTCACCACCACCTGCGGCATCAAAGAAGCTGGTACCAAAGTAGGTATCGGTTAATAACATAGTTACCACACCCGCGAGCACCGGCATCACCGCTATCAATAAGTAAGCAGTAATAAAGAAGGTCCAGACAAATAATGGCATTTTCATGTAGGTCATACCTGGTGCACGCATATTCATAATGGTAACCACGATATTAATCGCGCCCATTATCGACGAAATGCCCATAATATGCACAGCAAAAACAAAAAAGGCAGTACTACCATTTGAATAGGTGGTTGATAATGGAGCATAAAAAGTCCAACCAAAGTTAGGAGCCCCACTCTCCATAAAGAATGAACTAAGAAGAATGCCAAAAGCAAAAGGAAGAATCCAAAAGCTCCAGTTATTCATTCTAGGTAGCGCCATATCTGGTGCTCCGATCATCATCGGTATCATCCAGTTAGCAAAACCGACAAAGCCCGGCATGATGGCACCAAATACCATAATCAGACCATGAACGGTTGTTAATTGGTTAAAAAAATCAGGCTCAACAATCTGTAATCCTGGCTGAAACAATTCAGCCCGAATCACCATGGCTAATGCGCCACCAATTAATAACATGATAAACGAGAACCATAAATATAACGTACCAATATCTTTATGGTTTGTAGTATATAACCAGCGTTTAATGCCGGTCATTTTTCCATGGTCATGAGAGTCGTCATGATGGTCACTGCCATGCGAATCTTGATCATTTAAAACATCTGTAGTCATTTAAATTACTCCTTATTTCGCACTTGCGGCAGCAACATCTGCAGCTTGAATTAAATCACCGGCTTTATTTCCCCAAGCATTACGCTCAAAGGTAACAACTGCAGCAATTTCTGTTTTGGTTAGCTGAGATGAAAACGACGCCATAGCAGGGTTTTTGGCACTGCCATTAATCACCATATCTAGGTGTTTAGCGACATCGCCAGTAGCAATAGCACTACCATCTAAAGCAGGAAACGCAGGAGGAACCCCCTTACCTGTAGCTTGATGACAAGCAACACACGCTTTGTTATAAACCGCTTCGCCCATCGTCATCATTTCTTCCATTGAGTGAACTTTTGCTAAATCTTCTGCAGGTGCTGCAATGACTTCTTTTACCGCAGCTTCTGGCTCAGACGCTTGCGGTGTAGTATTTGCGCCACCGCTAGCTGATTGAACATCTGAAGCTTGTACAGCATCACCGGTATTATTACCCCAAGCATTACGCTCATAAGTTACGACTGCAGCAATTTCTTTTAAGCTTAATTGTTTGCCATAACCTTGCATACCAGTACCAGAACGGCCGTTAAAGACAATGTTAATATGTTCATCTATAGACCCTTCAGTTGCAACAAGGCTACCCTTAAGTGCAGGAAACGCAGGTGGTAAACCTAATCCAGAAGACTGATGACAAGCGGCACAATATGCGATGTAAGTAGTTTCACCTAAGGCCATTAATTCATCCATTGGTACTGAAGCATTAAGCGAGTCTTTTTCTGCTTGCTCTGCTTGTGCTGCTATTTGATGTTGTTCGTCTAACCACTTGGCATAATCAGCCTCAGATTTAACTTCAACCACTATCGGCATAAAACCATGATCTTTACCACAAAGTTCGGCACATTGGCCTCGGTAAATACCCGGTGTAGGAACAATCGCCCAAGCTTCGTTAATAAAGCCTGGATTAGCATCTTGTTTAACAGCAAAATCAGGAACCCACCAAGCGTGAATAACGTCATCAGAAGTAATCAAAAATCTTACTTTTTTATTCACGGGAATAACTAGAGGTTTATCTACTTCAAGTAAATAATGCTCACCTTTAGGAGCTGATGTGCCATTTTGATTCTCGTATTGATCACGAGGTGTAGACAAAACTGAATAATACTCAATATCTTGATCGAAGTATTTATAATGCCACTTCCACTGAGAGCCAGTGATTTGAATTGTTACATCAGAGTTATCATTATTTTCCATATCGATTAATGTGCTGGTGGCAGGTACTGCCATAGCAATAAGAATAACGATGGGAATTGCTGTCCAAAGAATCTCTATTGTAGTGCTTTCATGAAAATCTGCTGCTTTATGACCTTTCGATTTACGATGAAAAGCCATCGACCAGAACATAGCCCCAAAGACTACTACTCCAATTACAGTGCAAATCCACAGCGCAAGCATATGTAGATCATAAACTTCTTCACTGATTTTAGTAACGCCTTGCGTCAAATTCAGTTTCATATCGGCCCAAGCTGAATTGGAAAGTAAACTTCCCAACAACAGCCAACCTAGGTTACCTCTCTTCACTCGACATCTCCTCTTCCTTTTTGAAGTAGAAAACAAAACGAGGTCGCAGTGTAAATAAGTGCCCACTGGATCAAATGTTTTGTCAATTTTATTTTTATTTTAAGACAATCAGTGTGGCGAAAAATCAAACAGGTTCTTCACACTATTATTGTTATTTTTTTGTGCTGCTTTTGTACGGTTTCCACTCTAGAATCTATTAAAACTTGATCTAGGTCAATTTATAATTCAATCAACAAGGAAATAAATACCAACAAATTCAATTGAGTATTAACTCTAACCCACTAATTAAAGGCTTTAAGAATAAGGGGTGTAGCTTTTTTATTTAACAAAGAAAAAAGCTACACCCCTGTATGAAAAACAACCGCAAAACCATCACTTTTCGCACTACGGAATTGATAGAAGTTTAAGAAGTAACTAAAATAATAACTAAAGCAATAATTAAAAGCAGATAAACAAAAAAATCCCCACTTAGCACAACCTATAGTGGGGATTTCTGTTTACAGTTATATTTTAAGGGTGACTTACATCCAATCAGCAGCTCGAATTACACCAACAGCTAAACCCTCAATATTAAAATTTTGACTGGTAAGATCTACTTTAATTGGTGAAAAGTCTTCATTTTCAGCATGCAAATAAACGACATTACCTTCCCGTTTAAAGCGTTTAACTGTAACATCATCTTCAACACGGGCAACAATTACTTGACCCTGTTGCACATCAGTTGTTTGATGAACCGCAAGCAAATCACCATCTAAAATGCCGATATTTTTCATGCTATCGCCATTAACACGTAATAAATAGTCGGCAGCCGGATGAAATAAATCGCCATCAACTTTATAGTGATCTTCGACATGTTCTTCTGCAAGAATCGGTTCTCCTGCAGCAACACGGCCAATTAATGGTAAACCTTCAACTTCAATAAATTCTTCAGCTAAACGAATACCACGAGAGGTACCCGGCAACATTTCAATATAGCCTTTTTTAGCGAGCGCTTTTAAATGCTCTTCAGCCGCATTAGCTGACTTAAAACCAAAATATCCGGCAATCTCTGCACGTGTGGGAGGCATACCAGTATTAGAGATGTTTTCTCTAATATAATCAAATATTTGCTGTTGTCTTGGAGTTAATGGGCGCATAACAGTCCTGTATTATTTATCGACAGATACTGTTAGTATATACAGGCTGTAAATAATGGCAAGTTTTTTGTTTTTATTATGTTTTATCCATGATTGAAAATGGTTTGATACTAATTATTGTAAGTGATATTTTCTTTGTATTTGTTAATTATTTTCTCGATAGCACCTTCTTGCTTCATTTCATTAATTGCATTATTAATATGGGGGATCAAATATTGATGTTTTTTCAGCAACCTAATCACGATTCGCCCTTCGCTATGTATTGCGCCAAATGTAATTGATATTTTGTGTTGATGCGCCCAATAGCGGGCCGTCATTTCTTCTAAAATAGCGACATCAAACCTTTCTTTTTTAAGACCTAAAACAAGAGTGCTTTCGGAAGGAAAATCAGCTCGGGTAAATTTTTTATCATCAAAGTAATAGTATCCCGCAACTGTGCCAACATGTTGGTATGGACCATATATATTATCTAAAAACATAAAACTGGTTTGATTCTCTGGCAAAGTCACTAGATATTCAATAATGGTTAGTATTGGCTTGCTCGCTACATAGATATCTGCCAATTGACCATTTTCAAACCAATCGGGACTAACAATATCCAGATCAATTAAACCTTCCTTTATTGCTTGTGCATTTCTGCGGGGAGGCATTTCAATGGGGTTAACAGCAATATCAGCCCTAAGCATAATCAATGGAATAAGTTCAGCAAAAATCCCAGGGGCTTGAGGGTTTTCGGGGATATAATAAGGATACCAATTACCGGAGACATTCCGACCATATAAAAGTACGGTTTCATTTTGCGCTGCGTATGAGAGAGAGCAAAAGAATACCGCGATGAAAATAGCAATGTTCAAAACCAATCTTGATTTTAATTTCTTGCTAACATAAAGCATAAACGGCTCAATATAACCTTTCCTGCCTGAAGTATAGTACAAGCAAACAATTACTCTTAAATTTTAATTAAGAGTATTGTTCAATCTAATTCATACGTGATACTTACCAGAAAAACAACAACCTACGCTATCTTTCTTCAATACAGCATTCATCTTGAAGAAAGGCAATAACGGCAAGTAGCTTTTCATATTCAACCACGCAGTAAAGAACACGCCCTTCACGGCGTTGCTTGATTAATCCAGCAGACGCTAAACCAGATATATGATGTGATAACGTCGACCCAGGTACGTTTAACTCTTCTTGCACTACACCTACAGCTACTCCTTGTTCACCCGCTTTGACTAAGCGCTTGAAAACAGCCAATCGTGTTGGATGGCCTAACTCCTTTAATGCTTTAGCGATGATTTCTATATCCATAATAATTCACTTTTAATGCTATTGAACAATCTATATTTCGATATTACTAGAAATATATTGACAATGGAAGTATTTTAACTATAATTCGACCAATCTAGAAATATAGAATTAATAATTATGACAATCACACAACAAATGGTATTAGATACTTTAAACATGTTCGCTTTTTTAGCTGTCGAACTAACCATACTCTTTTTACTGATAAGTTATCTTGTTGGCGTGCTACAGGAGTACATTCCACCGAGCAGAATTCAAAGTATTTTAAGCAGTAAAAATGGTAAGGGCTACATAATCTCTGGCTTCTTAGGAGCTATTACCCCTTTTTGTTCTTGTTCAACCATTCCTTTTTTAAAGGGACTACTTAGAGCAAAAGCTGGCTTTGGTACTATGATGGTATTCTTATTTGCAAGTCCATTGCTTAATCCTATTATTATAGGTTTATTTGCAGTTACCTTTGGGGGGAAAGTTACCGCATTTTATTTTGCCATCGCCATGGGGGTTTCAATAATTGCTGGCTACTTATTAGAAAGACTAGGCTTTGAAAAGTACATTAAAGCAGAAGCCTATTTATCATCAGAAAAAACCAGCTGTACAGCAAGTTGTTCTAATCAAACTAAACCAGTTAACAAATGGGCTAAAATATGGAACTCTACTTGGTCAGACTTTAAAAAAGTTTTACCTTATTTAATTGGAGGCATTGCTCTAGGTTCGATGATATATGGCTTTATGCCCACGGAATTTGTTGCAAGTGTCGCAAGCGAAAACAACCCTTTTGCAATACCAATAGCAGCTGTTATTGGTATTCCACTTTATATTAGAGCTGAAGCTGTTATCCCATTAAGCGCCGCATTAGCAGCAAAAGGAATGGGGCTTGGTGCTGTTATGGCATTAATTATCGGTAGTGCAGGTGCCAGTTTAACGGAAGTTGTATTATTAAAGTCTATTTTTAAAAATCAAATGATCATCGCTTTTTTAACGGTAATTTTATCGATGGCTATAAGCGCTGGTTACTTATATTCATACCTTTTTTAATTCGTTCTTTAGGGTTATGCACAACAAGTTTCTGATCTCGTGATCAAAAACTTGTTACTTTACATTTTTAATCAAGCAACTCCCGTTCTAAAACAGCAATGGCTTGCCCTGAACCCCCATGCACAGTTGTGCCAACAGTTAAGTTACTTAAACGCCAGCCTTCTTTAGCATATTCATTTAATGCATGATCAAATTCAAAAGGTCCTTGCGAGGCTTTTTTTGACCAACCGATATCAAATTTTAACACGACGGTTTTGTATTGATATTTATTCATTATGGCTAATTCCTTATAATCTAGGTCATGAATATCAATATCAAATGCGGCTGATAATGCCTTTTTAGATTGCAGTGAAATCGTTGCCTCGTTTTCGATTCGCTGAATAGTTCTAATATTTAATCCTGAGGCGATAGCTAATTCATCTTGTGACCAAGCGCGCTCACTTCTTAACTCAAGTATTAATTCTGCAGCTATTTTCATTGGTTTTTCTGACCTTTAGTTAATATAGCCAAACTATTATTATATTTAGGTTTAGCTATTGAGACCCCACCATATTACCCAAACAGCGATGAAAGCTTTACGAATGTTCTACGAATAATCTCTGAAGACTATACGACAGTATTACGACACTTGGTAGTTTTCCAATAAAATTGGTATAGGATAGGACTTCTGCCGTCAATTTTATCAACGACAGAGTAAAGAACTACGGGTTCAGATGGGTGGCATGAAAACGTAAATGGTCTTCAATAAAGTTAGCGATAAAGTAGTAGCTGTGGTCATAGCCTTGATGAAAGTTTAACTCCAGAGGATAACCACTAACTTTAGCTGCAGCGACTAACACTTCAGGTTTTAACTGCTCGGTTAGAAAGTCATCAGACTCCCCTTGATCCACTTTAGCTGGCACAAACTGTTTTGCTTGGCGCATCAGCTCGCTCGCATCATAATTTTTCCAAGCAGCTTTATCCTTACCAAGGTAAGCGGTGAAAGCTTTATTTCCCCAAGGGCAATTTGTCGGATTACAGATCGGACTAAATGCCGACATTGAGCGATAGCGTTCAGGGTTATTCATCGCGATAGTTAACGCGCCATGCCCGCCCATAGAATGACCAGCAATTGAGCGTTGATCCGATACTGGAAATGTTGCTTCAATCAATTGAGGTAGTTCACTTACCACATAATCATACATTTGAAAGTGACGGTTCCAAGGAGTTTGAGTTGCATTAACATAAAAGCCTGCACCTTGCCCTAAATCATAACCGTCATCATTAGCAACGTCACCGCCACGAGGACTAGTATCAGGGGCAACAATGGCAATACCTAACTCAGCGGCAATGCGTAATGCCCCCGCTTTTTGCATAAAGTTTTCATCAGTGCATGTTAAGCCTGATAGCCAATACAACACAGGAACTTTATTGCCATTTGATGCCTGAGGCGGAAGGTAAATAGCAAACCGCATGTCACAATTTAAGGTTTTAGAATGGTGATTATATTGTTTATGCCAACCACCAAAGCTTTTATTTACTGTTAAGTTTTCAATTGTCATTTTAATACCTGTGGTATTACTTGTATGGATGCCTGTAATGAATAACACTACAGGCTATAGATAACGCTTACTTGTTGAAATGAATAACACTTCGAATACTTTCGCCTTTATGCATTAACTCAAAAGATTCATTAATATCTTCCAATGGCATGGTATGAGTAATAAAGTCACTTAGATTGAACTCACCAGCTAAATAACGTTCAACATAATCAGGTAATTCTGTACGGCCTTTAACACCACCAAAAGCACTGCCACGCCATACTCGGCCCGTAACTAACTGAAACGGACGAGTGGATATTTCTTGTCCAGCACCAGCTACACCAATAATTACTGACTCACCCCAACCTTTATGACAACACTCTAGGGCTGATCGCATAAGATTTACATTACCAATACATTCAAAGGAATAATCAACACCACCATCGGTAAGCTCAACGATAACGTCTTGAATCGGCTTGTCATAATCTTTTGGATTAATGAAATCAGTTGCGCCTAATTTTTTGGCTAACTCAAATTTACTTTCGTTAATATCGATGGCAATAATCCGGCCAGCCTTTGCCATAGTCGCGCCAATAACTGCTGATAAACCAATACCACCCAGCCCGAAAATAGCAACCGTAGCACCTTCTTCAACTTTTGCCGTATTCATTACCGCGCCCATACCTGTGGTAACACCACAACCAAGTAAACAAACTTCTTCTAACGGGGCTTCTTTATTAACCTTCGCTAATGAAATTTCAGGCAGCACAGTGTATTCAGAGAAAGTAGAACAGCCCATATAATGAAAAATAGGCTGACCGTCTTTATAAAAACGAGTAGTACCATCCGGCATTAGACCCTTGCCTTGAGTTTCACGAATTTTTTGACAAAGATTAGTTTTACCTGACAAACAGAATTTACATTCACCACATTCAGGGGTGTAAAGTGGAATAACGTGATCGCCCACTTGCACACTGGTAACACCCTCACCTACTTGTTCAACAATCCCACCACCTTCATGGCCTAAAATAACCGGAAAAATTCCTTCTGGATCATCTCCAGATAGAGTAAATGCGTCGGTATGGCATACCCCAGAGGCGATAACTTTAACAAGAACTTCACCTTTACGAGGTAGCATTACATCTACTTCTTCAATAGATAATGGTTGATTTGGACCCCAAGCAATGGCAGCTTTTGATTTGATATATTGATCGGTCATATTAATTCTCGCTATTAAGTTAAATTGAGTTAAGTGTCATTTATTGTTTGAACCTAGACTAATTAATTAAGCTTTAGTCTAGTCTATAAAATTTATTTCAATGTGATATTGCAGATAGTTCACAATTCACAAATATTGGTCGAAATATTTTTATCTAACCAACAGTATGGCTGTGGCCCTGAGCCAGATTAATCATGGCAACACCTATTGCCACAAATGCCATACCAAACCAAGTGGTTAGGTCAAGGTGCTGTCGATAAATTACAGTGGACAGCAAAGTCACAGTTACAATCGCCAGCCCTGCCCACAAAGCATGTACTATTCCAATTGGCATACCTTTCATTGCTTGTGCTAAAAACATGAAGGCTGCCAAGTGTCCTATCAAAACCAGAACACTTGGTAATAGCTTAGTAAAACCTTGAGTCTCTTTTAGTGCAACATGAGACATAGCTTCAGCAGCGACACCAAAAAATAGAAATAACCAACTCATCTTGCTCTCCACTTTAAAATAAACTGTAGCCACGAATAACTGCCTTGGCTTTGTTTTGATGCTTGCTATTATATTTATTTCTTGAGGAATGATAATATAGACAAATTACAAATAACTTTTACACAGGAGTAACAATCATGCAATGGGAAGGAATTAGTGAATTTGTCTACGTTGCCGAAGCCGAAAGCTTTACCAAGGCGGCTAAAAAAATGGCAATTTCTACCGCTCAGGTTAGTCGTCAGATTAGTGCTTTAGAAAAACGCCTTAATATTAAATTATTTTACCGCACCACTCGAAAGGTCTCTTTGACTGAAGAAGGACGTATTTTTTATCAACACTGCCGCAGCGTACTTGATGGTTTGGATGAAGCCGAACGAACCATCACTAATTTACAATCAAAGCCGCAAGGTAAAATTAAGCTCACGGCTTCGGTTACTTTCGGGGAGCAGCAAATATTGCCCTTGGTTAATGACTTTATCAAGCTTTATAGCGATGTTGAAGTCAGTGCTTATTTAAGCAATCAACAAATTGATTTAGTTCAAGAAGGTTATGACTTAGCCATACGCCTTGGAAAACTAAGTGACTCGACGATGATGGCAAAGAAACTTGGCAAACGAACAAACTACTTATGTGCCTCCCCTGCCTACTTGGATAAATATGGCTGCCCTCATTCTTTGTCTGAACTTAATAACCATAGTTGTTTATTGGGTACTCTCGATTACTGGCATTTTAGCGATGATGGTAAAGAAAGAAATATCCGCGTGACTGGCAGGCTACGTTATAATAGTGGGGTAAGCTTAGTTGATGCCGCGCTAAAAGGCTTAGGCATAGTACAACTACCTGATTATTATGTTCAACACTATTTAGAAAGTGGTGAGTTAGTGAGTTTATTGGATACTTTCCAAGAGCCAGAAGGTGGAATATGGGCGGTTTATCCACAAAACCGTCATTTATCACCGAAAGTGAGGTTGTTGGTAGATTATTTAGTAGAACACTTAGGGTAACTCTTTAAATTAACACTATGATTAGTGAACTTCCTTATATCAGGAAATTCACTTACAAAAAACTGCAGCCACCAAATGTTCTAGTTTACAAATAACGATAATAACTTAGTTTATATACCACTTTTTAATGCGTACTCCCCACCTTATTAAAGACTTAAGGTAACTTTTATTCTCATCCATGAGAGTGTAGAATAAAATTTTATATCACTATCTTTGATAACTCACATTAGGTTTAAAACATGTATAAATCATTACATTCATTAATACTTGCACTAACATTATTGACTACTGTCAGTGCATGTGGAACGCTGAAGCAAGTAGGAAAAGATATTGGCCACACAACAAAAAAAGTGACAAAAGATATTGGTCATGCAACAAGAGATGTCGCTAAAGAAACAACTAAAGCGATAGAGGAAAGCTAGACGCTGTAGCAATATAGAAAATTGCAACGCTAGTTGGCAACTTCAAGTTTTCTAAATTATCAGACTAACTTGAGCATAAAAAAGAAGCCTTAAGGCTTCTTTTACTGAGCTATCTATTAAGATTCGTTTACCATTAACAGTATTATTTACCCTTTCGGATATACAGATTACCGCTATAACTAATAAGTGATAATTCTTGTCCACCACCATTAACTTTTGCCTGCATAATACCGCCAAGTACGATTTCTTGTTTTTTACCTTTGCTGTTTTTCTTGATTTCATCAACAACAACAAAATCTTTATCTAATCCTGAAAATATTTCACCTTGATAGGTTTGCACATTAACATTAGCTGCCACTTTTTTTGCTAAAGTAATATCAACATTACCGATATGACTGGTCAATGAAGAAGGGCTAATCTTGGAAAAGTTTGAAAAGTTAACAACTATGTCTGTCCGCGCTGTTTCAGCAACAATTGGACCTGAAATATTATTCGCTATAATCATACCTTCATACGACTCAAGCTCTAAACCTCCATTAATACCATCTATATTGATATCGCCACCTTTATATAGCTCCACTTCTACCGATGAACGCTGTGGCACTTTAATCACCAAATCAATATGTTGATTAGAAACTTCGCTAGTAATTTCTACTTCGTTATTCTTCTCTTCAATTTCTAATCGCATCGATTGGCTTTTAACACTTTTCAAGCCTTTTGTAGACCTTGACGAGTTATTTTTATTCATTTTGTCTTTCACTTTTTTAAGATCTTTATCTTTTCCAGCAAAAGTTGATGTTTTAGCACTTATTTCAATAGTGTCCCCTTTATACCCAACAAGGGTGACACTACCTCTATAGACTTCGATCTCTATTGAAACGGGCTCTCCAGGTTTAGATAAAGGTAAGCTATAACTTTTTTCTGCTGCGTTTGCTACTTGCATGCTGCCAGCTAATAAGGCGACTAATGTTAATGGTAAGGTTAATGTTTTTTTCATGGTTTTCTCCTAAAGATAAAACTAAATATGGAACTAAATATATGAAGCCATTAATTGCGCTTGAATAAACTCTCGTACTTCTGGTTTTAAAAGTTGCTGGTTTGCTTGTTCGGTTAATTGATTTTTAATATCGACAGAGCCAAAGTTAAGCAACAAACGACATAATTCTATTTGTACTAATAAGTTCTCTTCCTGTGAGGCTAAGGTAAAAAGTTGCTGCTCTGAGGAGCCAAAAGACTTTAATTCACTTAAGCTATTAATTATTGCTAGTCGTACTGAAGTTGATTTATCTCGTGCTAATAGCTCAATGAGTTGCTCAACTAATAATGGGTTTGATAAATCGGTTTGCCGGCTATAAGCAACACCTGAAAGACGTTCACTTGCCGAGTCTTTTTGCAACATCGACATAGCTAATACAGTAGTTAACGATGATATTTCTTGCTGTAATCCGCTGTAAGCCTGATTATTTGTTTCACTACTCGGTCCTTGGTTTAAATTAAACCCTAGAACAAAAACCAAACCTAACGTGGCAAACTGCGCAATAGGTGTTGGCATAAACCAGTGCTTAACTTTATCTATAAAAGATATTGGCTGCTGTGAAGCAACACCATTTTCAGTTTTCTGTTGAGTAGCCTCTTGTTGAACATTATGTTGTTGAGCACTTTGCGCTCGAGATAGCATTTGATAAAAATTTGCGTCTAACTTATCTGAAGGCATAACCAATGGCTTAACATCGTTTGTCCAAAAATTTTCAATAAATAACAACTCTTCTTGAAGTTGCTTATCCCTTTTAAGGTAGCTTTGCATTGCTTCGCTTAGTTCACTGCTGTCATTATTGGCTAATGAAGCAATTTTCCAGTCAATGATCTCTTGATTTGTCATTAGCTACTCTCCCCAACTAGTTTTTGATAATTCATCTGTAATTTACTCACTGCATTTCGCATACGTGATTTCAACGTGTTTAAATTGCAGCCTAACAAAGCTGAAATCTCTTGATAATTGAGTTGCTGAAAACGGCTAAGCATAATAATCTCTCTGTCTTCTGGCGAAATTCTGGCTAAAGATTTATTAAAAATGGCATTTTTTTGGTCCTTTTCAAATTCTTCAACTAAGGTGTGCTCACTCGCTAATTCTTCATCATCCATATCGCAGTTCAGAGCTTGATTCTTATTCTTTCGATAATGTTCAGCCACTGTATTCCTGCCAATACCATACATCCAAGACTTAAAGGTACTGCTACCACTGAAACTGGTACGATAGGCAAGCACTCTCATAAAAGTTTCTTGTACTAAATCTTCACTTAACGCACGGTTATTACCGGTACGTACAAAATAATTAAATAGCTGCACCTTATTATTTTCAAAAAGCGTGGCAAGTTTATCTAACTGCCCGGCTTTAACTTGAAACATAAGTTCTTTTTCATCGAACATTGAGTTGTTGGTCCTATTACTCAGCTTTAACGTTGCGTTTCACTGCTAATTTTTGTTTTGATAGTTATTAATACGTGATTAATAGCAAAAGGTTGATAAATATTTTATTTATTTTAGAAATAGTTTGAATAAGCGAGTAATAACGAATGAACTGGAGATGATTTTTCTGTTTTACTAAGGATTTAAAGAGGCCTGGAGAGGAGACGGTAGCAACCTCCAGGTAAAATGAACGTTATTTTAACTGAGCAACAACTTCTTTAAGTTGGCTAATAAGATCTTGATTGCGTAATACCTGTTGCTCACTATCAAAGTTATCATAAAAGCTAGGTATTGATAATACCGCTTTTACATCGCCAGCAAAATATGGTGCTGAACCTTTGGCTGCTGCTAAAACACTAGACGCTCCACCAGGGCCAGGTGATGTTGCCAATAAAACCATAGGTTTGTTTTGAAATAATTTTTGATCAATACGCGATGTCCAATCAAATAAATTCTTATAGGCTGCTGTGTAACTGCCGTTATGTTCAGCAAATGAGATGATAATGGCATCTGCCTGTCCTAATTTGGCAAAAAACTGTTTTGCCTCTTCAGGTTGTCCTAATTCTCTTTCTTTATCTTCACTAAACAATGGCATTTCATAATCATTAATATCCAAGGTTTCAATATCAGCGCCTTCCACTAACGACGCAGCATAATTAGCTAACTGCTTGTTAATTGATTTTGAACTGTTACTGGCTGCAAATGTTAAAATTTTCATATTAATCCTCATTTTTAGAGTGTTCGTTTTACAACTTATAAAGTCTAGGTGGTTTAGTTAACTTACTTTAATGAGCTGCAACTTGATGGTAACAAGTGTATATTAGTTCTAATTAAAGATTAATCCCTAAAAAGAGAAGTAACTGTTTCCATATGACTACTAATACAAAATTATTTGATGGCGTCGTTATTTTTTCACAGGTCGTTAATAGTGGAGGCTTTTCTGCCGCAGCAGAAGTTTCAGGACATTCGACGTCCTATATAAGTAAAGAAGTTAATAAACTCGAAGCCCGATTGGGTATTAGGCTACTCAACCGAACGACACGTTCAATTAGTTTGACCCCTGAAGGAAAAATTTACTTTCAACAATGCCAACAAATGATTATTGATGCAGAACAGGCTTTAGGTACACTAAGTGAAGGCAATGTTACCCCAAGAGGTTTATTAAAAATCAGCTGTCCAGTAGATTTTGGTTTAGGTTATTTACAGCCGGTACTTTCAAAATTTGTGACAAAGTACCCCAAGGTGACATTAGATCTTGATCTTAACGATCGCAAAGTTGATGTTGTACAAGACGGTTTTGATATTGCCATTAGAGCGACTAATCAACTTGAAGAGTCGAGTCTTATCTGCCGAAAAATATATAGCTGCAAAAGTTATGTTATCGCCACCCCTGAATATTTAAACAAACATGGTAGGCCAATTACACCAGAACAATTAAAACGCCATAGTTGTATTTGTTATTCGAATATGAAAACCCCGAACATTTGGCTATTTAAAGATAATTTAGGAAAAGAAGAGCAAGTTGAAGTGCCTCAAACTATTTTGTGTAATAGTGCTCAAATGAAGGTTTCTATGTTACTTGATCACCATGGCATATGCCGACTGCCAGAATTTACTATGGAAAAGGAACTTGCCAGCCATAAGCTTGAGGTATTATTTCAAAACTACCAAGCAACAGATATTAACGTTTATGCGGTTTATCCAAGTCGCAAACATTTATCACCTAAGATCAGACTCTTTATTGATTTATTAGTTGAGCAATTAGGACTACATCAATAAATCATTGCCTATGGGGTGAAAAACAGAGGCCGCGTTAATCAGAGAATTAGCCGTCAGGGCTTCTACTCCATACACTTCGGCTCGCACACCATAGTCATTAATAACTTTATTTAATAACAGATCAAAGTCACCGTCACCTGATAACAAAATCACCGTATCAACACTTTTAGCGATTTCCATTACATCAATGGTAATGCCAACATCCCAATCGCCTTTTGCTGAGCCATCTCGACGTTGAATAAAGGGTTTAAGCTTTACCTCAAAACCAATATATTTAAGTGCTTTTTGAAATTTATGCTGAGCGTCATCACTGCGCTGTATAGCATAAGCATTTGCACTAACGATGGTGCCTTGTTCGTTGATTAACTGCCAGAAATGTCGATAATTAAACTGACGCTGGTAAGTATCACGCGTGGTGTAGTAAATATTTTGTACATCAACAAAAATTGCTATTTTTTGCAAAATAAAATCCTAAAAAGCAAATGTAAAGTATCACTAAAGTCTAAGTGTTTTTTTGCTTGTTGCTTATAAATCGTTCGGTTACTATAAAATACAATAGCATAATAAAAACATTACCATTTTAATTCATTACGTGGCTTAGTCTCACAAAGCTTTAAAATAGGTATCACTAGGGATGATGATAAATGACTTCAATGGAAAACTTCCAAACAACATCACAACATAGCGAACAAACCATTGCCTTTTTAGACGAACATGTAATAGCTCCCTCCCCGATAAATTATGCTGTTATTTTTCTTTATATAACCAAGAATAAACCTAAACTCAATGAATTAATTGAAGAGCAACTTCAAAGTGATGAGCTCATCAGCTCTGAGTTCATTGAAGATTTATATAACCGTTTTGTTTCTTATAGCCACCAAATTGAAAAATCAATATTAAAACCACTCGAAAACACTTTAACGGAAACTTTAAACTCACTTAGTCATCAAGTTACTAATGAAAATAAAACCAATGCGAGCCTAGAAAAACTTAATCAAATATTGTCAAACAATGTAAATCAACAATCATTAGAAAATATTGTTAGGTTTTTATTTACGACTATTAATAGATCGAAGGATCAACATACATCGCTAGCCGATGAACTGACCATTACCCATAAAAAAATTCACAGCTTAAAAATCAAATTAGAAAAATCCAGACAAGAAGCTTTACTTGATGCATTAACAGGGTTATTCAATCGACGTGGCTGTGATGAAAAATTAAAACACCTTAATCAGGGGGATATTCACTCTTCTCTTGCGATAGATATTGACCACTTTAAAGATATTAATGACGAATTTGGTCATTATATTGGCGACAAAGTTATTCAACGTATTGCTGGTACAATTCAAGAAAACATTGCGGAACAAGATATCGCCGTTCGTTATGGCGGTGAAGAATTTATTGTTGTTATGGTTAATAAAAGCTTGGTTGAAGCCAAAAATATTGCGGAAAAAATTCGCTTAGATATTTCAAAAATGAAACTTGTGAAGCGCAACTCCAATACCACACTACCACCTGTGTCTGTTTCAATTGGCATTGCTGAAAACAACACGGCTTTAGACTGGCCTTCATTATTCCAACAAGCTGACGGAGCTTTGTATCAAGCTAAAAATTCAGGCCGAAATTGTTGTGTTTGTAGCTAAATAGATGAGACATTAATAATCTTTTACACTCACCTTTACTAGGGGCTACTTTTTCATTAGTAATAGCGACTATGATCTATAACAATGCTAGAATTATCGTTCATAAATATTCGAGCGAAACAACATGTTAGCATTGCGATCATTATTCTATTTGTTATTAAAATTTCCTGTTAGATTATTAGTTCATTGTAAAATAGTACCTGACAGCTCTTTTGAAGCCTCCAATAGCGACGCTAAAATTGATAACGAACAACCCACTTTTTATGTCATACGTCATCAATCTGCTAGCGACTTGTTGACTTTGCAAAAGGCATGCAAACAAAAAAATCTCCCGGACCCATTAAGCAATGTTAATGTTAATGGTCAATTATTCCCTCGTACATTTTGTTTAGAAAAACCCAGTTCGCTTTTCTCATGGCATCACCGGAGTAAAACATCAGCTATCAGCCAAGGTGCTGAATTACTTAATCAACATGCGTTATCACCAGAATTAGATGCTCAATTGATTCCTGCCAATATGATTTGGGGTCGAAAACCCACTAAAGAAAAACGCAATGCCAGTGTTGGAACGGTACTTGCCGATCAAGAGTCACCGAATTTTTTACGTAAATTTTTCATCGTTTTATTTCTAGGTCGAAATACTTTAGTACGTTTTAGTGATCCATTGTCATTCCGCTATATGGTTGATCAACACGGAAGTGATGAGCCAGCCGCCCATAAGTTAATGCGCATCGCTCGTTTCCATTTTCATCGACAAACTATTGCGGCAAAAGGTCCGAGGTTAATGCATCGAAAGCAAATGTTTACCGCTTTATTTGCCAACCCATCGGTTCGACGTGTTATTACAGAAGAAGCCAAAAGCAAAGGATTAAGCGAACAAGAAGTAAAAAAACAAGCGCTTAAAATGATGAATGAAATTGCAGGAGATTATCGCGACTCTATTGTTCGTTTAGGTGAACGCATTTTGCACTGGCTTTGGAATCGAGTTTATAGTGGCATTGAGGTAAAGAATGCTGATATGTTGCGAAACTTAGCGCAAGAGGGCCATGAAATTATTTATGTACCTTGTCACCGCAGCCATATGGACTATTTATTACTTACTTATGTTATTTTCAATGAAGGCCTTGTTACACCCCGCATTGCTGCTGGTATTAATTTAAATTTTTGGCCCGCTGGGCCAATATTTAGAAAAGCCGGTGCTTTTTTCATCCGCAGAAGCTTTGGTGGCAATCGCTTATATTCAACTATTTTTCGAGAATATCTAGGATTGTTATTTGAGCGTGGTTATTCGGTAAAATATTACTCTGAAGGAGGCCGTAGCCGAACAGGTCGCTTACTGCCACCAAAAACAGGCATGCTCGCCATGACCATTCAAAGCTTGCTACGTGGTATTGATCGCCCCCTTACTTTAGTACCTGTTTATATTGGTTATGAACATGTAATGGAGGTCGGTACTTACCATAAAGAACTTAGTGGTAGTCAGAAAAAAAAGGAGTCTATTTTTGGCGTATTTAAAGCTATCCGTAATTTACGAAATTATGGCAAAGGATTTGTTAATTTTGGCGAGCCTATCAACATCAATCAATTCTTAAATAAAACCGTTCCTCAGTGGAAAGATGACATTGATGACATTGACCCAAAGAAACCAAACTGGCTTACGCCTACCGTGAATGTATTGGCAAATGATGTTATGACCGCCGTTAATCAAACCGCCGCATTAAATGGTGTTGCACTTGTGGCATTAATTCTACATACCACTGAGAACAAAGCATTATCAAAAATTGATCTTGAAACCCAGCTTGATTTCTTTTTAATGATGCAACGTAAAGCTCCATATAGCACACAAATGACCATTCCAAGTGAGACGGGTAGCGAATTGTTAGCTCATGTAATAGCACTAGGCAAGGTAACAGTTAATGACGATAGCTTTGGTGAAATTATTTCGTTAACAGAATCAGCTACGCTTGAAATGCGCTATTACCGCAATAATATTTTACATATGTATATTTTGCCTGCTTTAGTTTGCCGCATCGTAGAGCGCTCAGCTAAAATCAGCAAAGAAGAATTATTAATTGATGTTCAACGATTGATGGCGCTCATTAAAAATGATTTATTTTTATGGCAAACAACCGAAACTATTGAACAACAGGTAACAGAGATAATTAGCGCATTAATTCAATCTGATATTGCTAAAGAGAGCAAAGCTGGCTTTATTTCAATCACTGAAAAAACAGAGCTTAGAGCGAACGTTCGTATATTAGGTGAATGTATTGATGAGACTATGCAACGCTTCGCTATAATTGTCTCGCTAGTTAATCGTTTGGCGCCTGTCGGCAAAGCAGAGCTTGAGTCTCAAGTGGTGTCAATTGCGAAACGACTTTCTGTGCTTAACAATATCAACGCACCAGAGTTCATTGATAAAAAAGCGCAAGCAACGCTCATTAACGCAATGAAAACTCAAGATTATATTGGCATTGATGACGATGGAAAAATGCTCGCTAACTCTACGTTAGAAAATATTAGAGTCATAGTGACAAAACTGGTGGATATTGAAGTTCTGCAAAGTATTGCTAGATAATCCAATAAGCTATTAAGAGTAAAATAGGAAAGCTGTAGATATAAAATCAATACAATGATTTTTATCTACAGTGATTCGATTAATATACCAATAAAAACAACTAAACCAACAAAGTGATTGTTTAAAAAAGCTTTAAAACACAACTGACGATCCCTACCTGCAATGAGCATTTGCTGATAACTAAACAAGCCCCCCACGATCACCAAGCTTAAGTGATAAGGCCAGCCAAAAGCTAGGATTTCCCCAACAGTAAACAGTAGTGCTAATGTTGCTAACTGTAAAAAACCAATAATTCTCTTGTCATACTCACCAAAAAGAATGGCGGTAGATTTTACGCCTATTTTCACATCATCATCACGATCTACCATGGCATACATAGTATCGTAAGCGACTGTCCACAAAACATTTGCACCAAACAACATCCATGCAACTATGGGTATTTCACCTTTAGCTTCAGCAAAAGCCATGATCATTCCCCAACTAAATGCGGCACCTAAAATCACTTGCGGCAAGTGAGTGAAACGTTTCATAAAGGGGTAAGCCATAGCTAAAATGACTGCAACCACCGACAAACTTATGGTGTACCAACTCAAGGTTGAAACTAAAGCTAAGGCAATGCCGATTAAAAAGCCAAATAAACTAATGGCTTCTTGGTTAGTCATTAAACCAGTCACCAGCGGCCTTTGCTCTGTACGTTCAACTTGGCCATCAACATGCCGGTCTGCATAATCGTTAATCACACAACCTGCACTTCGCATAACTACCACACCTACGGTAAATACAATTAGAAGATGACTTGATGGCCAACCATCACAAGCAACCCACAATGCCCAATAGGTTGGCCACAATAATAAATACGTCCCAATGGGCTTATCTAAACGAGTAATTTGTTTAATAGCATGCCATTTGTTAGCAAAACTAGTCATTTATTGAAGATCCTTTTTGATAAGCAAATGCACCTGGTAAAAAAACTTCAGCAACCATAAGAGGTTTTTGGTGAATAAAAAACAATGATCTTCGTCCCCACATTTTTACCGTTCCATTGCAGTTTAGTGATAAAGCATTTACCAGTTTAGCCACTGAACTATTTTGACAAAAATAGGAGAGTTCTAAATTTTTTCGTTCAAGTGAAGAGCTATTAAACAAGACTTGTCCTAATGATTTAGTGCCTAATTCTGCAAGCTGCTGCTCCTCATCCGTTAAGGTTGATAAGGGCATAAGACTACGAGCAAACACTTGAGGAGTTTCATCACAATAAAGTAAGACTTCTCTTACCAATACTTTATCACCCGCTTGAATAATTTCATTGCCTTCAAGTACATCACAAAACTCTATCTTTTGACCTAAAACTTCAACCCGAAAGCTTTGGCAATGCAGCTTTAATTTAGCTGTTAATGAACCCGGCTCTAACAGCCAAGTAAGTAAATGCTCTGGTAGGTCAAACTTAGCAGGAGGCTGCCACTGACAAATGAGGTTAATGGGGAATAATGGGTGTTGTTGACTCATAAAATTCGACAGTTGATTTAAAACACGCACATCATAGCAATTCCCCTAATAAGATGTATACCCGTGGAACTTACAAAGCGTATGCTCATTTATTAAGTTGTGGAATTGATCAACTTTAATGCTTTATAAATAACTCACTACGTACTATGCTTTAGTAAACAAAATCAACATATTTAGCAATTAAACCTAAATAATGAAATGCCTTTGACGTTAGATAATAATAATTTTGAATATCGAGCCCAAAGAGAGCAAAAGCTCTCAAGGCGTCTTTTCGTATTTACCAGTCTAATGTTTTTAGGTTTATTGCTTTGGCAAAGCATCTCATCGAGTCAACTGCATAAAAGTTACCAGCAATCTTTAATGAAAGCAGTGACTGAAAATATTCGTAACGACTACCAGCGCTATTTCAACGAATTACGAGTAGAAATAGATGCTTTCCAACAAAAATACCGACATGAAATTAGTCAGCTTAATATTTCGGCAGACAAAGCGAGTGAAGCAGATTACATGCAGGTATTTGAGCCTTTGCTCTCTTCAATAGATCATTCTCGGTTATTTGCAATTATTGATGAAAATGGCGGCGGGGTACTCAAGCATATCACCGGTAATTTTTTACCCTCCTGCGAAAAAGAGATAACATCCACTATTAACCAGCAAAAACAAGAGCGCTTGTTCCTGCACAGAAGTAAAAGCAGCGTTCATTTTGACTTATTGCAACCATTAGTAACTAGCGAGGATGCAAAAAGGTTTTTCTTTGTCGCCTTTAATCCTGATGTTTTACAAGAGCTGTTAATAAAATATCAACTTCCACATCAGCAATTATTTTTAATGCGAACAGACAAAGTAGGGAAAATAGAGTTAACCACAGAACATAGTTATCAAAAAATGATGATGTCAGTTGATGAAATTGACAGCTTTAGCTACAGCACTACCATTGCAGATACAAGGTGGAAATTAGCAATAAGACTTGATGAAAAATATAATACGGAAATTTTCATTCAAGGTATTGTTAAAGCATTTCTTATTTGGCTAGTACTGACATTTTTCATGTTTGCTTTTCACCGAATTGAGAAAAAACGTCTAAAAAAACATGATGTTCTCAGACAAGCGCTCGCCTACAAGGACAATTATGACAGCCTTACGGGTTTAGATAATCGCTCAAGTTTTCATAAACATTTAATGCAATCTATCTCCAAAAATTTACCCCAACAAGGAGTTGCTTTTCATATTGATATTGACCAATTTCAAGTTATCAATAATACCTATGGTTATGCAACCGGGGACAAGTATCTCTCTCAATTATCTATTTCACTTAAAGAGTTTTTACCTCACAACGCCATTATCAGCCGATTAGCCAATGATGAATTTGCTATTTTATTACCCGAATTAAGCTATAACGACACTAAAAGTTATGCTCATGAAATAAGGAAGTTTATTTCTCAAATGCATATTTCACAACTTCCTCAGGATATTACTATTACTGCAAGTGTAGGCGCCGTAGTACTTGATGCTAAACAGCTTAACAGTGAACAGGTACTAGCCTCACTTGCACAAGCAGTAAGTCTTGCTAAACAAAAAGGTCGAAATCGCGTACAACTTTATCAAAGCGACGACAAACTTTTAACCCAACACGCACAAGAAATGGCTTCAATTCATGACCTAGCCTTAGCACTTGAAAACAATCGCCTCGTTTTATATCGACAAGAAATTATAGCCTTACAAGATCACAACGAAGACAACCAACATTTTGAAATTTTAGTGAGGATGAAAACGACTGATGGAGAGCTTAAAGCTCCTAGTTATTTCATTCCTGCCGCTGAAAAATATGGCTTAATCAAGCAACTCGACCGCTGGGTTATAGAGACAACGTTTAAAGCTATTAGTGAAAACGAAGCTGATACTAATGACTACAGTATTAATCTATCCGGATTAACATTAGCCGACAGAGATATTTACGACTACGTTAAATTGATGTTTAAAAAACATCAAGTTTCACCTAAAAGAATCTGTTTTGAAATCACTGAAACTTATGCAATAACTCATCTAAAATCAGCATTGCATTTTATCACTCAAATGAAGGAGTTAGGCTGTTTCTTTTCATTAGATGATTTTGGTAGTGGCTTGTCATCCTTTAGTTACTTGCAAAAATTGCCTGTTGATATCATTAAAATTGATGGCCATTTTGTTCATGATATTCATCAAAATAAAGTTAATCGAATTTTTGTTGAAAATATTCAACGTACTGCTGTTGCGATGGGTAAAAGAACTGTCGCTGAATTCATTGAAAGTGAAGAAATAGCCAATATATTAATTGATATTGGCATATCTTACGGTCAAGGTTACCACTTGCATAAACCTGAATTTTGGTTTGAATTGAAGCAACAAAAATAAAGTGAATAAATTTTTTAATTTATTCAAATAAGGTTATTATAAAGATAATATGTTTTACCGTTATATAGAGATTGTGCTGTTATGAAAAAAACTATCGTTATGCTTTGCTGTTTATTGTCTTTATCTTCAGCGTTTAGCTCTGTTAAGGCTGCTGAATATGTATACTTTGGTTTTGAACCTCAAATAGTCACCAACTATGTAGCCTCTAAAAAGAAGATGGGCTATGTAAGATTATCCGTTGAATTAATGATTGAAGGTGCTGATAATTTTGATGTCGTTGAACACCATTCGCCGTTATTACGAGATGCCATCATTAATATTATAGGCAATCAAACTGAAGAAAAAGTGAAGTCAATCAAAGGTCGTGCTGATATCTTAAAGCAGTGCGAAGATAAAGTGAAAAGCCTGCTAACAAAAGAAACAGGCAAACCTCTCGTTAAAAAATTATTATTTACTCAATGGCTAGATAACTAACCATTGAGTAAATTAGATGAACTTCTCACCTGAACGGCTCATATTCAATTAATTAACGTTTACCTGTTTTAACTTTCAATAGTGCTAGCAAACACCCACTAAGCAATCCTAATAAGTGAGCGGTATTAGCGACGTTCACTGGCAGTAAATCGACAAATCCCAATACTAGCCAAAACAGTAGAAAACCAATAATTGGTTTTGAAAGTGACAGGCCTTTTTCTGGTGCCAACCATCCAAGCCACCAAACAAAACCAACCAAAGCATAAACCACACCTGACAAACCACCAAAGTATGGCCCAGACACTAAAAACTGCCCTAAATTTGAGACAATAGCAGAAACCAAAAACAAATTTAATAGTGTCATTTTACCTAATGTTTTTTCAATACTGCCACCAAGCTGCCACCACCACATGGTATTAAAAGCGATATGCAATAATGAAAAATGAAAAAACGCAGGCCCTAATAATCTTAAGGGTTGAGTCAATAGCAGCTCAAGCGACAGCTGAGGATAGAATTGTAATTGAGTAAAAATAGCACGATCGAAGCCAGCAAAAGAAAAAACAAAAATTAGCCAGCATATCGCAAATATTGACAAAGTCACGACACCAGCATGTGCTAAAAATTGCTCTTTGAAGACTTTTGAAAATGCTGGGTATTGCTCTTTAACTTGACTAATTTCGCCATGCTGCCACGCGGCTTGTTGATATTTTGGATTGTCTGGTTGTTTAATAAATTCTTCAAACACCTCTTTAGCAATGACTAACTTATCGCTTTCACAATAAATAGCAAAGCCTTGTGGCTCCTCTGTAACATGAGTTTTTATTTGTAAGGTAGATAAATAATTAGCGAACAGTAAAGCTATGTTGTGCTGGGTAATATGCACCAATACTTGAAAATCAACAGTATTCATTAATAGTTACTTCTCAAGTTCAGTAGGATGTTCAAGTTGCCATTGAGCAAAGCCACCATCAAGTGAATAGACTTCAGTAAAGTCCTGACTCACTAGAAATTGAGCAGCTTGCTGACTAGAGTGTCCGTGATAGCAACAAACCACAACAGGTGCATCTAAATCTGCTGTCCGCATAAAATCAGCAATAGACTCGTTCGATAAATGAATAGCGCCTTTTATTCGGCTCGTTTGAAACGAGGTAGGATCGCGAATATCAACGACAACCTGGCTCTTTTCAGTCATCATTTGATGTAATTCGTTTACCGAAAGGTGTTTAAAGTTTGCTTCATTTTCCGACATTTAATATCCCATATTATTTAAACTGACTTCATGTGTCCCAGTTTAAAATAACTTTGCCAGACAAACCAGAGCGCATGGTATCAAAACCCTGTTGAAAATCATCAATATCAAAATGATGGGTAATAATTGGCGATAAATCTAAACCTGATTGAATGAGGCTGGCCATTTTATACCAAGTTTCAAACATTTCACGCCCATAAATCCCTTTAATCGTTAACCCTTTAAAGATAATTTGACTCCAATCTATTGCCATATCTTGTCCAGGAATACCCAACATGGCAATTTTTCCACCATTGTTCATATTTGCTAACATATCTTTAAACGCAGAAGGTACACCTGACATTTCCATACCGATATCAAAACCTTCAGTCATACCTAATTCGGCCATAACATCGGTGAGTTTTTCTTTACTGACATTAACAGCCCGAGTAGCACCCATTTGTTTTGCTAAGTCTAAACGGTATTCGTTAACATCAGTAATAACAACATGACGAGCGCCTACATGTTTAGCAACCGCTGCCGCCATAATACCAATGGGACCTGCGCCAGTGATTAATACATCTTCACCCACTAAATCAAACGATAATGCGGTATGAACTGCGTTACCAAACGGGTCAAAAATAGCAGCTAAGTCGTCTGATATTTCATCTGGTAATTTAAAAGCGTTATAAGCAGGAATCACCAAATACTCAGCAAAAGATCCTTCTCGATCAACACCTACACCAACAGTATTACGACATAAATGCGTACGACCACCACGACAATTACGACAATGCCCACAGGTAATATGGCCTTCACCAGAAACACGGTCTCCTAACTCAAAACCTTTAACTTCCTGGCCAATACCAACCACTTCACCCGCGTATTCGTGACCAACAACCATAGGCACTGGAATGGTTTTCTGTGCCCATTCGTCCCAATTATAAATATGAATATCGGTCCCACAAATTGCCGTCTTTTTAATTTTAATTAATAAATCGTTATGACCCAAAGTAGGTTTTTTGGTTTTTTGCATCCAAATGCCAACTTCGGCTTTTAATTTTACTAATGATTTCATTTCATTAACTCTCAGTTTTTTACTTATTGTTCAACTTTATAGTAACAAGTCGGAAAATTATCTAGATGATATTCATTTCTTTACCAATTCGAGTAAATGCTGAAATAGCTTTATCTAACTGCTCTTTCGTATGAGCTGCTGATATTTGCGTACGAATACGGGCTTGGCCTTTTGGCACTACAGGAAATGAGAAACCAATAACATATATACCTTCAGCTAATAAGCGACTTGCCATGTCACTCGCCACTTTCGCGTCGCCTAGCATCACTGGCACAATAGCGTGATCTGCTCCCGCACAAGTAAAACCTACCGCTTCCATATTAGTACGAAAATAAGCGGCGTTATCTTTTAGTGTTTTACGTAGCTCATCGCCATTTGCCAATAAATCTAGAACTTTGATAGAGGCATTAACAATGGCAGGCGCTAATGAATTTGAAAATAAATATGGACGTGAACGCTGGCGTAACCATTCAACGACTTCTTTTTTCGCAGCAGTGAAACCACCGGATGCACCACCCATTGCTTTACCTAAAGTACCGGTAATAATATCAACACGACCCATCACATCACAAAATTCATGGCTACCTCGACCTTGATCACCAACAAAACCTACTGCATGTGAATCATCAACCATTACCATCGCATTGTATTTGTCGGCTAAATCACAAACGGCTTTAAGATTAGCAATAACTCCATCCATTGAAAACACACCGTCAGTTGCGATCAGCTTATAACGTGCACCGGCTTCATCTGCAGCAATAAGTTGCTTTTCTAGATCGGCAGCATCATTATTAGCATAGCGAAAACGTTTGGCTTTACATAAACGTACACCATCAATAATTGACGCATGATTTAACGAATCACTAATTATTGCATCATCGGCAGTTAATATGGTTTCAAACAAACCGGCATTTGCATCAAAACATGAAGAATATAAAATAGTGTCTTCCATGCCTAAAAAGCTACTTAGCTTTTTTTCCAATACTTTATGAATATCTTGTGTACCACAAATAAAACGAACCGATGCCATACCAAAACCATGTTCATCCAAACCATTTTTTGCTGCGGCAATAAGCTCAGGGTGATTGGCTAAACCTAAATAGTTATTCGCACAAAAATTCAGAACTTGCTCACCAGAACTTACCGCAATATTTGCTTGTTGTGCAGTGGTAATTACACGTTCCGCTTTATACAAACCCTCTTCTTTTACTTGATCAATTTGTTCTTGGATATGGGTATAAAAATTAGATGACATAAGTGCCTCAACAATAAATAGGTGCCTAGAATAATGCCGCCGTTAATGACAGCATTTCAATGGATACCAGATGGATTAACTTATTGTTCTAAATGTAATGAGGATAAACATTCAAGTTCAAGGCGTGTGATTGAGCAATAGCTGGCTATTGGGATTGAACACAACGCAGAAGTTGATTATTTAAACCATTTGAAGATGATCAATTAGCTAGTCCGTTTGGTATAAATAGCCACGTGGTTAAAATTGGCGTTATTGTACGCCATTTTTTTTATAGATACAGTCCGATGAGTTATGAAAATGGAATGACTTATGTAAATATTCATAAACAGGAACAAAGTATTGCTTTTCAGGAATGAACATCACTGAACTGTAAGAAATAATGTAATGACTTTCTACCTAAGGTTTCTTTTCAACCATGAGCTAATATCATCGGTTAAGTATTTATTTCTTCTCAGCAGACCATAATCATATGCATCACTCTTAAAAATTTGAATTTTAGAGGCTTTTGAACCATTCCATTCAAATAACTCTTTAGCGGTTTGAATAGTTTCAATGTGGTGGCTGGAATTAATAAAATAACTTGGAATATCAATTAAATTCTTATACCGCTCTTTAGCGGAATAATTCATTTGTGGCGTAATGAGCACTAAGGAATTTACCCGCATTTTCTCCGCTAACGCCACGGCATATAAAGAAGCACATCCAACAGAAACAACAGCAATACCTTTTTTTCGATCAACTTTAGTTCGCAAATAATTGAATGCCGTTAATACATCAAGTTCCCAATAGGAAGTTAACGCTGCAACATCATTTTGGTAAGCAACAATACTCTTTGCCTTTTTCTTAATATTTTCATGAGAAAACACTTCAGAGCTACTTGCACCATAACCTCTAAAATCAACGGCCAAGGTATGAATACCATTAGCTGATAACTTTTCAGCTAAATCATTATAACTTTCGCTAGTGTGCGCACAATCATGCAAGATTAAAACCCCAGCTCCTTTTTCTTCACCAAAATAATAGTTTGCACCAAGCAAATGCTCGTCAGGTGTCACAATTTTTACCGCTTTAGCTGAACTTAACGACGCCAAAGCAGATGTTTGAGTAGTCGTCTCTTGTGCTATCGTAAATCGGCTAGTTGCCAAAAACGAAAAACAGGTAATAACAACCAATACGTTATTGAACAAAGAAAAAAACTTAAATTTTATCATGCTTAAAAACTCATTCTGATTTCACATTGATACTACGGAAAGATAGTTACACTATAAAATGATTATAGAGTAATTTAGTCAACTATTTGTTTGTTGCATAATTTAGCTTAAACTAAGCCGATAATTCATCGCTACATACACCACATATGCCACCTTTTGATTCTAAACAAAAAGCATTTTATTCTCAAAACTTTAATAACAAAGATTTTTCTTGCCAAACACTCGACTCAATTGAGTTCGAAGACTGCTGCTTTGAGGAATGTAACTTTAGTGATGCTACTTTTAAACTATGTAAATTTATCGATTGTCGTTTTGTTAAATGTAATTTAAGCATGGTTAATATTGCCTACAGCCAATTTAACGAAGTCTGCTTTGAAAACTCAAAAGTTGTTGGTATCGATTGGACCAAAGGCAACTGGCCAAACCTGGCGTTATTTTCACCGATCAAGTTTTCTCATTGTATTATCAACGACTGCTTATTTTTTGGCTTAGAATTAAAAGAATTAGTAATTGAGGGCTGTAAAGCACACGACGTTGATTTCAGAGAAGGAAATTTTAGCCAAAGTGACTTTAGTTATAGTGATTTTTCCAACAGTTTATTTAGCAAAACTAACCTTTCACAAGTTAACTTTACTGAGGCAAGTAATTATCAAATAGACGTTTATAACAATAATATTAGTAAAGCCAAATTTAGTCGGTATCAAGCCGTGGCATTACTCGACAGCTTAGATATTGAGTTATTAGATTAGCGGTTCTTTAAGTAACCTGAACTCTGGATAAGCAGCACTTGCTCAACATTCCTATTTATCCGATTTTCCGCGTTGAAACATTGATTGAGTGTATAATGCTTTAAACTATGCATTTAAATTTGTGTGTTTGGCTAAGTTATTGATTTATTATTAATATCAAGCACTCATTATCCAAAGAACAGGTTAAGTAAGGCCTTGCAAGAGAAAGTTTTTCATGTTCCTTTTACTCCGGTAGATACTACACAACCAGAGTAAAATGTATTGTTAGATCTCAAACTCTTCGTCAAAAATATCTTCAATTGGCATAGAAAAAAGACGAGAAACTTTAAATGCTAAAGGCAAACTTGGATCAAACTTTCCTTTTTCTATCGCATTAATAGTTTGCCTCGAAACTTCCAAGTTTTCAGCGAGGTCGGCTTGGGTCCAATCTCTTTCAGCCCTCAAAACTTTTAAACAATTTTTCATCTATATTTAATCCTTCCAACCACGGTACCTATCATATAGGTAATTGCCATCAACATAATCAACGATGATTGATCTAATTTTTCAATAACCCCTGCCACGCTTAATATTGAAGAGCTTGAGAAACTTATTATCGTAACTCCTACAGATAATGCTAAGGCATCAAGTTGAATCTTACGCTCTAAATCATCTAATTCTTTTAAAAATTTTCTAAATGCAAACACCATCAGTACGCCAATGGCTGTATGAACGGTAAATATAATACTGATAAATAACATAGTGCTGTGCCATGTATACTCCCTACTCAGCGCTGTTACAGCTAGCGTTCCCGCCCATAATATTGCGAGTAAGTTAACTCTATTTGCATTTTTAATATCACGTGCGGGTAACCCTTTGCATAAAATTGCGTCTAATATCTTACTCATTTGTGTAGTTCTCTTGTCATTATGTAAAATAAACTTGACTTCAAGGTACACCCACATCGTAACAATGTCAACTACGCTTTACTTTTAGTTAAGCTTACCTAACTAAACTATCAATAAAAAGACTGCTAAGATATAATTTATATATGCTTAGAACCTTAACCTTAAAAGTAACCTAGGGATAACATGATATTAGAAGTTGCCATTTTGGATGTGAAACCAGAACTCGTATCAGCATTTGAACCTGCTTTTGAGCAAGCTCAAAATATAATTTCATCAATGCCTGGTTATATCTCTCACCAATTACAAAAGTGCTTAGAGAATAACAATCGCTACTTATTATTAGTCAATTGGCAAACTTTAGCCGATCATACGCAAGGATTTCGTGAGTCAATACAATATCAAGAATGGCGACAATTATTGCATCACTTCTACCAACCTTTTCCTACAGTAGAACATTATGAAAGTGTGTTTAATAATCAAAGGAATTCGACTAAATAATGACAGAAGAACTGCCAATTTCATTTAAAGCCTGTGATGAATTACAGGCAATATTCCCTTCACTCAACAGTGTTACCAATAAACTCGAGGCACAATTAAACTTTCAAACTTTAGCTGCCGGTTGGTATGGCGACGAAGAAAATATTTTACTGATCAGCTTATACTTACAATCACCTGAAGACTTCGCTTTTCAACAAACACAAAGTAATGGTGGAGACCTCACTTATTTTGCCGACGATGTTTTTAGTTATCACAATCAGCAAGATCAGCAATTGAGCTGCTATATTGCTATAACAGAGACAGAGCTACAGTTACTTAGCCAACAGCAAAAATTGCTTGCTGGCTATTTACAAAAAAAAGTACTTAAAGTAATCAACCTTATTGCAATTAAGCTGTCTTTACTTGCAATTTAACTAGGTCATAGGTCATAGCACATGTCAGTTAAGCACTAATACCTAAATTATAACCATGGATTAAATGCCTAATTTGTCCCGTAAACCATAATACCAAGCGCCCAGCATTACCGCCGGTACTCGTAACATGCGCCCACCTGGAAAATTATAGTGAGGCAAATTAGCAAATACCTCAAAACGACTATGTTCACCATGAATTGTTTCGGCCAATAATTTACCAGCCAAGTGCGAGGTATTAACACCATGACCACTATAACCTTGGGCATAATAAATATTTGCCCCCATTCGGCCTAGTTGGGGTAGCCTGCTCATCGTTAATAAAAAATCTCCTCCCCAAGCATAATCAATTTTATACTCTTTCATTGCAGGAAAAATTTTCTCCATATGCGGTTTTAAAAAGTTTTTTATACTCGCAGGATCGCCACCGCCATAAGTAACTCCACCACCAAAAAGTAAGCGGTTATCGGCAGTAACTCGGTAATAGTCAAGTTTGTAATTTACATCTTCTACACAATATTGTGACGGAATTAATGACTTTGCTAAAGCTTCAGGTAAAACCTCAGTTGTGACAATTTGAGTCCCACATGGCATGGATTTTTTTGATAGCTCAGGTGATAACCCTCCCATGTAGGCATTACCTGCCAACACTAATGTTTTTGCCGTAACTCGTCCATTTACTGTTTTAACAATGACACTTTCATTCAATCCCTCCTTAACTTCATCTATTTTTATCACTTTTGACTGTTCAAAAACTTGTCCGCCAATTGAACACAAAGCAGCAGCTTCCCCTAAGGCGAGTTTTAATGGATGAATATGACCACAATGTTGATCAACTAACCCCCCGACATAAGCATCGGTATCGACAATATTTTTGATGTCTTTTTCAGATACCATTTCAAGTTTGTTATTACCGTAACGTTGCCAAAGAGCTTGCTTTTGCTCTAGACCTCTCATTTGTTTGTCGGTAAAAGCGGCAAAAAATCCACCTTGTTTATAATCACAATCTATACTGTAGCGTTTGATTAGTTCTCGAATGCAGTCAGCACCTTCAAAGGCCATGTCACCCATAGCTTTCGCAGTATCCATACCATAGTGTTTTTCGATATGATCGATATCTCGGCTAAAGCTATTTACTAGTTGACCACCGTTACGTCCAGAGGCACCAAAACCGATATTGGCCGCCTCTAACAATACCACCTGATAGCCTTTTTCTTGTAAAGCAATAGCTGTTGATAAACCACTATATCCTCCACCAACAACACAAATATCAGCAGTCAGTTCACCTTTAAGCGCTGAATAATTCGCAGCTTTATCAGCAGAAGCTGCATAATAAGAATCTGGATATAAAATCATTGGTCTTCTCCACTTAATTAACTTTCTCTACCATATTGAGCGTTCTTTATATTGAACACATGAGCGCAGTCTAGGATAAAACAAACCGATAATAAAGCCGTTAAGTGACATATTTTTCATGTTTTATATATTTAGTGTAAAATATATTGAATTATTTTCCGCTATTAGGTAATTTATAGCTAAGTAAAATTATTTAAATTGGTAACTAATATGAAAACTTATAACCTTGCTCATTGGCAACAACAAGCAAAAGATCTCTCTATTGAAGGTCGTGCATTTATTAATGGTGAATACCTTAACGCAGGCCAACAACAAACATTTGAATGTATTAGCCCTATCGACGGTCGTCATCTTGCTAACATTGCAATGTGTCAGTTGGAAGATGCAAATAAAGCGGTTATTGCCGCAAGAGCAGTGTTTGAAAAGGGGACTTGGTCAAAAGCAGCCCCTGCAAAACGTAAACAAATACTGTTAAAACTTGCCGATTTAATTGAAGATCATGGCGAAGAGCTCGCGCTATTAGAAACACTAGATATGGGCAAGCCGATCAATGATTCTCTGAATGTTGATATTTCAGGGACTTTACGTTCGATTCGCTGGAGCGCAGAGGCTATTGATAAGATTTATGATGAGGTAGCACCAACTCCAGAAGGACAACTTGGTTTAATAACCCGTGAAGCTGTCGGCGTAGTTGCGGCTATTGTTCCTTGGAATTTTCCTTTGGTAATGGCAAGTTGGAAACTGGGACCCGCCTTAGCTGCCGGTAACAGTGTGATATTAAAACCGTCAGAGAAATCGCCATTAACGGCAATTAAACTTGCTGCATTAGCAAAAGAGGCAGGGTTACCCGATGGAGTATTGAATGTATTACCAGGATTTGGCCATGAAGTAGGTAAAGCTCTAGCACTGCATAACGATGTTGATACTATCGTATTCACTGGTTCTACAGCCATAGCTAAACAGCTGCTTGTTTATGCGGGCGAGTCAAATATGAAACGTGTATGGATGGAGGCTGGTGGTAAAAGCCCCAACATTGTCTTTGCTGACGCTCCAAACTTAGATGAGGCAGCTCAGGCAGCAGCTGGCGCCATTTGCTTTAACCAAGGTGAAGTCTGTACCGCAGGGTCGAGGTTATTAGTTGAAGCTAGTATTAAAGATGAGTTCATCAAAAAGGTTGCTGAAGCCATGAAGTCTTGGCAACCAGGTAATCCTTTAGATCCCAATACAAATGTCGGAGCCATAGTCGACCAAACTCAATTTGAACGAGTATTAGGATATATCAACAAAGGTCAAGATGAGGGAGCAAAAATATGCTGTGGTGGTGACAAAGCTACCCCTGTAGCTAATGGCTTATACATTCAACCTACCATGTTTAGTGAAGTTAACAATTCAATGGCTATCGCCGCAGATGAGATTTTTGGTCCCGTGCTGTCAGTTATAACTTTCGAATCAACTGAAGAAGCGATCGAAATCGCCAATGATACGCCATATGGCCTAGCCGCAGGTATTTGGACCACAGATTTATCAAAGGCTCATAAAATGGCAAAAGCAGTTAAAGCTGGCTCTGTTTGGGTCAACCAATGGGATGGTGGTGACATGACCGCTCCATTTGGCGGCTTTAAACAGTCAGGAAATGGCCGTGATAAATCACTTCACGCCTTTGATAAATACACTGAACTTAAAGCGACGTGGATTAAGTTATAACACCAATCCCAGTAATTTTGGTCCACTTTCAATAAAAATGTCTAGTGGGCTAACCTGTTTTTGTAAATAAAATTTAACAAATATTGTCGATTTTGCATTCAAGGTGAATGAAATTACGCACAGGTAAAATTACCACTGTAATTAACTGAAAAATACAGACTATTAGCACCACTACACAGAAAAAACCTTCACGTCCATTGATGAAAGCTAACCGTGTGATGGATAAATTTTACGCATTTACATTTTATTGTTTGATTTATTTTACACTGTGTGTATTATCAAATACAGCCTAACAAATTAATCGCCATGTCAGAGTGGTGAATTATTAAAAATTAAAATGCTTTAAAGCATTAGCAATTATGGGGAAGTAAATAAATGAATTTTCAAAAGTCACTACTCGCTCTTAGTGTAGCCTCTATTCTAAGTAGTTCTGCAGCTATAGCCGCAGAAGAAGCCAGTACAGAAAAAAAAGCTAAAAATGATTATGAAGTTATCGTTGTTACACAAAAACGGGTGCAAACATTAAAAGAAGTTCCAGTATCTGTTAGTGCTTTTGGCGAAGACTTTCTTAACGATTTCAACGTAACTAATGCGGTTGACCTAGCAAAGTATACACCTGGATTAAACGGTGGTAGTGAAAACGACAGTTACATTGACTCAATAGGTATTCGCGGAATCGTAACTGCGGATTACGGAATTGGCGGTGATGCTTCCATTGGTTTATACCTAGACGGTGTTTATCAAGGTAGAAGCGGTGGTTCATTATCAAGTTTTTATGATATGTCGCGAGTAGAAGTTGCTAAGGGCCCACAAGGTACTTTATTTGGTCGCAACGCTGCATCTGGTGCTATTAGCATGTATACCAACGAAGCGATTGATGCCACTGAAGGTAGCGCTGAGTTTGGTATCGGCAGCGACAGTATGTATGAATTTACTGGCGTTTTTAATACCACACTAAGTGATGATGCTTTTATTCGCTTTGCAGCATATCACCAGTCTCAAGACAGCTTCATTGATAATACAGAAGGTGGTACATTACACGATAAGGAAGTTACCGCCTTACGGGTTAACTTCACATACGAAGGTTGGACTGACAGCCAGTTAAAATTAAGCTTGAACTATGAAGATAGAGAGCAAGATGGCGGTGTTTGGCGTTCAATTTGGACTGAAGGTGATGAACGCGCTGTTTCAAGTGATCTAGGCGAAGATGGTATTGATGCGGCAGAAGTTTTTGCTGCAACACTAGATTTTACTCATGACTTTGATAGCGTAACTTTCCTTTCACAAACCGCATTAAAAAACAATACTTGGAATTACCTTGAAGACTATGACGGCACCGCTATGCCATTAGGTAATTACTCTCAAAACGATGATAACGAATACTTAAGCCAAGAATTTAGAATTACTTCTAATAACGACTCTAATGTTTTTTGGTTTGTTGGTGTTAGTGCTTATCAAGAAAAAGTTAGCTCATATTTTTATAACGGCTACGATGACGACCCCTTTTGTGCACAACTGCCAAATCTAGAGGAATGGGATCAATCACTTGATTCACATACTAGCCAACCAGAAGATTATTATGCTGATTGTCATGAGTTCATGGTTGATGGGTGGTACGGTTTAGACCCTGTTGATGATGCTGCTGAAATTGCACAATTAGTTGAAGATGAAGAAATCCCTGGTCCTGGTGAAGGTGTTAACGGCGTAAGAGAAGAAATTAATGTCCGTGGCACTAACTCTGGCTGGGGAATCTATGGTGATGTTACTTGGTCGATGACCAAGAAAACCGATCTAACAATAGGTGGCCGATTCTCTTATGATAACAAAGAATTTGCTTTAAGTTTACCAGAGCCTGATGGCTGGTTAGGTCATTATTGGTTAGTAGGTGGCCATACTGGTGGTCAATGGATTGAAGATGAACAAGATTGGTCGGAATTTACTCCACGTGTTGCCCTAAACCACAAACTAACTGACAACATTAATGTATACGCAAACTACTCACGTGGTTATAAAGCCGGTGGTTACAATACTTTCGCTTTCAATATTGCTTACGAAGATTGGACCGGTTGGGATGATGACGAAGAATGGTTTGATTACGAGCCCGATGGTGTAATTGACGATATCGATACTGAATTTTGGGGATCAGAGCTATATGGCGGTGAAATGCCAGAAGGGACAACCTTAGCTAGTTACGATCCGGAAATTGTTGATAGTTATGAAGTTGGTATGAAAGGTGACTTTTTAGATAATACTTTAAAAGTTAACCTAGGATTATATTTTTATGACTATCAAGACTTCCAAGGTGTATTTGCAGCTAATGGCGGCTCTACCATTAAAAACATCGGTCAAGCAGAGGGTAAAGGTATTGAATTTGACGTAACTTATCTACCTACTGATAACTTAAGATTATTTTTAGCAACTGCTATACAAGACTCAGAAGTAATCGAAGGTGAAGACTTAGATGGTTCATCTTTAATTGGCAAAAAACTTGCCGCTCCTGATGTCACCATGAGCTTTGTTGGTAGTTACTACTGGTACCTTGATAGCGATGTAGATTTAGCCTTACAAGTCTCATATAACTGGCAGACAGAAACCTTTGGCGATGAATTTATGGGCGGTAATGACGTCTATGCCCTTCCTTCTTATGGTTTGCTAGGTGCTCAATTTAGCGCAACAAGCATGTCTTGGGCAATTTCAGCTTATGTTGATAACATCACCGACGAGTTATATTACGACTCTGGTGTTGCAGATACCGGGCTAAGCCACTTTGGCATCGGTCGAGGCATCAACGGCGGTGTTAAAGTTAAGTATTCTTTCTAAATAGTTAAAGGTAAGGCTAGTTTTTTACTAGCCTTATCTTTTACACATCAACTTAAATATTGTCACTAAATCACTTAATGTGATGGCCAACCCTATGGTAGTGTCAGCTAACTGGCTATTTTCATGAGAAATGTCATGGTTTTCTTTAGTTTGATCAGACATCACTGTAAGGTTTGTACTAGGATCGTCAGCCACCTGGTTTTGCTCTTCTGTCGCCTTTACGATTTTTCAAAGTTTAGTAACTCCTCAACAAATAAAATTACTTTTACCATTTAAGGTTTATCTAAAGCATTTGAAAGTAACCTTTAACCTCAACGATTAATAAAACTAAAAATCGACTGCAAAAAATTATACTCTCCTTTATTTATTAGCGAGCCTCGCCTTTAAATAACACGTTAATATAGAACAAATCTTCCGCCAACTGAAAATCACCAATAACTTCTAATGCCTGCCACTTATCACTTGGCTTAATTCTTGTTTTAATACTATTAATTATTACATCAATAGGCATATCAAAACCTTCAACATCGGCTTGCCATTTGTACTTAAAAACGTTATTACTTTTCACAACCTCTAAAGTCGGTAGTTCGTTAAAGTACAAGTATTGATCAAATATTTTTTCAAAATCATAATCAAAATAATCATTAAAAAAGTTTAAAACATCAACAGTATTTAATTGTGATTTTTTAAATTGAGTTGTGAACGCTTTTACTCCTGACCACCACTTTTTATCGTCGTTAATAATGTGCCTTAAGGTATTAATAAATAACGTGCCTTTGAAATAAATATCGGATGTTGGCCAATGACTTACTGAAGAAACACCAATCATCGGGTATTTATTAGTAACCTTACTTTTATAGCCATTAATATATTTAATGGCATCGTCATAGCCAAATTGGTCTTCAACATATACCGCCTCAGCATAAGTACACCAACCTTCATGAATCCAAGCGTCAGAGAAGTCATAACTGGTTAAACTGTTACCAAACCATTCATGGCCAGTTTCATGAATAATGATGAAATCAAATTTTAGTGATATACCTACTCCCGTCCAATCAGCACTTGAGCCATCACCACGGTTATAACCATTTTTAAAACCATTACCGTAAGTCACTGCACTCTGGTGTTCCATGCCGGTGTATGGCACTTGAATTAACTTATAACCGTCTTCAATAAATGGGTATTGGCCAAAATATTTTTGATAGGTAACCATCATGGGCCTAGCTTGTTTAAATTGCTTTTTAGCTTTAGCTAAGTCTTGCTCTAGTACATAATAATCGAGAGTAAGATTACCCAACTTCTCACCAAAATGAACATAATTCCCTATATTTAGCGAGACACTATAGTTATTGATCGGGTTTAACGTTTGCCAAACATATTCGGTATAGCCATTACTTTTAACGATGGTTTCAATCAAGCGGCCGTTTGAAATGTTTTTTAAATCAGAAGGCACTGAAACTCGCATAATCATGTTTTCAACTTCATCAGGTTGTTGATCTTTATTAGGCCACCACACCATAGATCCCGAACCTTGGCAGGCAGTGTTTATTAAGTGCTTACCTTGTGAGTCCTTGTTAAAAGTGAAACAACCAAAACGACCTGTGACTTGAGGGTAACCAGAGTAGTGAAAATCAATGGTTTCAATTTCGCCTTCTTCAAGATTTTTAGGGAAAGTAACATAAACAGTGTTTTCATCACGTTGATATTTTAGCTTTTGGTCTTTATAAATTATTTTATCAATATTAAGGTTTTTGTATAAATCGAGCTGAATTTTATTATCCGTTTTAAGCATTTTAAAACGAATTTTGTTATTACCTAAAATGTACTTTTTTTCTGGATCAACTTTTATTGAGAGGTCGTAACTAAGTAAGTCATTATTTGCACGATACGGGGTGTAATCTCCCCATTTTCGTTGGCTTTTTGTATAAGTTAATTTTTGCTCTTCAGGTAACAGTGATTTGTCATGCACCATTACAATAGTGCTATTAAACAGATCTGCCATCATTAACTGCTGTGGTTTATGGTATTTGGCTTTAATTTGCAGTTGTTTAATGTCTGCGTTAATTAATACCTTGCCCAATCGGTTGCTTCGATAGCCAATACGCGTATTTTTATCGTAAACAATCGCGCCTTCAATTAATTGTTCGTTATTGCTACTAACGATGGTCAGTTCAGTCTGATTTTCGACATTAGCTAGACTAGTAAAACAAACAAGATAAACCAGTAAAAATGGGTATAATTTCATAAAATAACTCGGATAAATTTAACGTATGCGCTGCTTAGCAAATAAAGTGATTTATCTTGTTAAGCAGCGCTTGTGGATAATAATTTGATAGTTGTCTTTAGTTTTTAATATTGATAAGACCTCTAAGAAGTAATGCCTGAGATAAAAACAATAATAATTGCCACTGGTACTACAAACTTGATTAGTCCTTGCCAAATAGCAAACGCGATATTTTTAAGCCCTAACTCTGCTTTCATTTCTTTTGCGGGAACTCGCCAGCCAACAAAAATTGCAGTTAATAAACCACCTAAGGGCAATAAAATACTCGCCGAAATATAATCAAAGTTTTCAAAAATAGTTTTACCTTCAAAAAGGTTAATAAAACCAAGTGGGTGAAAGTTTTGTAATACATTTAGCGACAGCACAGAGGTAATGCCTAAAATCCACATAAACAAACCACTAGTATAGGTTGCTTTTTTTCTGGTCATGGAAAATTTTTCAGCCGTCCAAGCAATAATCGGTTCAAAGTTACCGATGCACGAGGTAAATGCAGCGGCAATCAGTAACAAGAAGAAAATAGCACTAAAGAACTGACCGCCAGGTAAATCCCCTAAGGCAATAGGCAAGACTTGAAATACCAAACCTGCACCAGCATCAGGTGTTAAACCATGGGCAAAAACTAAAGGAAAAATGGCAAAACCTGCTAGCATGGCAACAAGCGTATCGGCAAAAACGACAATAAAGGCATTTTGGGTAATCGAGGTATCTTTACTTAAATAAGAGCCATAAGTCACCATTACTGCCATGGCAATACCTATTGAGAAAAAGGCTTGTCCTAGGGCAAGCAGAAAGGTTTTACCGGTAATTTGGCTGAAATCTGGTGTTAACAAAAAGCTAACGGCAGCATTCATATCGCCAACAATTCCAGAGTAAACTACCATCACAATCATGCATATAAGTAGCGATGGCATTAAAATTTTTACTGCTTTTTCAATACCACCTTGTAACCCTCTAGCATTGATCAACATAATGGCGATGATCACAATAGAATGCCAAAAGAGTAATCGTATGGGATCTGCCATTAAATTGTTAAATACTGACTTTGATCGCTCAGCATCAATTTGATTAAACTCTCCAACTATTGCCATAGTAAAATAATCTAAAGTCCAGCCTGTAATTACCGTATAGGTCAGCATCATCATAAATACCGCGGCAATTGCCATACCGCCGACGCCTGACCAACGGCTCGATAACTTATTTTGTGTTGCTACGCTTTTAAAGCTACCTGCAGCTGAAGCCGCCCCCTTTGAACGGCGACCAATAGCCCATTCAGACATTACCAATGGTACGCCAATACAAACGGCGCAAGCTAAATACACCAGTACAAATGCTGCACCACCATTTTCCCCTGTAACATAAGGAAAACGCCAAATATTGCCAAGACCAACAGAAAAGCCGATAGAGGCCATCAAAAATGTGAGTCGGGAAGACCAGTTTTCAGTAGGCCCTTGTTGTGCAATCGCCGCCATTATTTACTCCTGCAAGATGAATACTAAATATTTATTGATGGTAAAAAATGCCAAATTTATTTTGATCCGCATCCCAAAAATACGCCTCATGTTCACCAACATCACTTACCATTGGTTCACCGGCACAAGTTGCTCCTAACCTTAAGGCCACTTGATAAATCATCCGCACTTCTGCTGGAGAATCAGCATGAAGGGCGACAGTAAGGGAACACATTTTCTGGCTAGTTAATTGATTGTTTTTCTTACAAAGAATTAAACCGACATTTTCATTTCGACACTTCCACAGAATTCGGGAGTCATTTTGAATAGTTTTTTTTGCGCCAAACAAAGCGAGAAAGCCATCATAAAAACGTTCTGCGCTTGATAGGTTTGACGTCGATAATATTACATCTGAGATCATAGTATTTCTTCAAATTAACTAAGCTTTTATTATATTTAACAAGTAATATTATTTGGGGAAAGCGCTATAGTCACCAACGGTAAGGGGGTTGTTGCCAATAGTCTTAAAAGTGCATTAAGTTGAAATGGCTACGGCCAATAAAGAAGTAAGATGTGAGCAGATTGATTGAATATAAACGCTAATATTGTCATTAATCTGCCGAGAGATTTCTAAATAAATGCGCAAAACTTCTGCTCACCGCAATAGCATCTGGCAACTGCTTCATATGAGCATGCATTTGTTCACTATCAGAGGTTTGAACAAAATCTAGGTGTTTAATATTTACAATGGTACTTCGATGTACCTGCCAAAAAATATCAGGGTCGAGTTGTAAAGATAAACTCTTCAATGGCATACGAACTAAAGCTTCTCTACCTTTTGTCAGGACTTTAACATAACGCCCACAGGCCTTAAAACAGATAATATCTTTTATATCTAATAGCCAAAGTTTACTGCCAATTTGGATTTTTAGCCATTTTAAATAGCTCTCATTACTGGGTGAAATATGACTTAATAATTGCTTTATATCTATTGGCGCTGAGGCAAGGCGAACGCTTAATCTATCAATACAATCTTTTAATCGCTTGTCTGAATAAGGTTTTAACAGGTAATCAATTGCACCAGCCTCAAATGCTTCTATGGCATACTTATCATAAGCGGTTATGAATACGACATGACACTGGTGTTTGCATTGCTGAATAACTTCAATACCCGTAAGGTCACCCATTTGAATGTCTAAAAAAACCACATCAGGTTTTAAGTTTTCAATTGACTCAAGCGCTTCTTTACCACACTTAGCAGAGGCAATAATGTTGCCCTGAGGCCAATGATTTTTCAGCTTTCTTTCTAAATTAATACGTAGTATTTCTTCATCTTCTGCAATAACAATATTAACCATTAACTGGTACCTCAAGTTGAGCAAGGGTATTTTCACCCGGATTACATTGCATAGTAAACTTAGCACTATTACCGTAGGTTACGGCTAAACGCGCATTTAAATTGGTGATTCCAGTACCATAAGACTTACTGTTTAAAGAGCCAATATTGTCCCTAACGCTCAGTGTAAGCAATTCTTTATTTTTTATTTGCGCGCTAATAATAATCTGACCTCGACCACTGTTTTTTTCAACTGCATGTTTAATGGCATTTTCAACGAGTGTTAATACAGACATCGGCAAGATTGGATAGTGTAATAAATTATCGGGAACAACAACTTGATATGTAAGTTGCTCGCCAAAACGAATTTTTTGGATATTTAGATAACGACTGATCATATCAAGCTCTTCTGACAGTTTGATATATTTATGACGATATTGGTGTACGGTAGAGCGAAGGTATTCGGTCAATTCTTCTAATAAATTTTTGGCTTTTTCAGCATCATAATCTATCAGGTTATGTAAGTTCGCCAGCGTATTATAAAAAAAGTGGGGTTCAATTTGCGCTTGCAGCAAATGTAACTCCATTTCAACACGCTCTCGTTCAATAGACTGCTCAGCTATTTGTTGCTTGAGCATTTGAAATTTAGGTTGTGACTCCTTACTTTGCACATAAACAACTATCATTATTGCCCAAGCAGAAAATAATAATGTTGATATTGAATAGATAGTCACTTGGATTAAAGGATGAAGTGAACTTTCATTCCATGGCTGCCCGGTAATGAAAATAAAAGGGAAACTTACCGCAAATGCTAACAACCCTATCATTGCAATACGTGTCACTGACATTTTACTATCAGGGCCACGAGATAAAATTAAATAAGAGAAAGCGAGTGAAAAACCGAACACATTAAGTGTTTTGAAATAACCATAGAACTCGGCAAAGAAAAAATCAAAACTACTTTCTACTACCGTCAGATGGTAAATCGTTTTTAAAAAGGCGCAGATAGAATTGATTAAAAACACCACTAAAATGCTTTTAAAAGAAACTAACGAAGTGATGGTTTTTATTCGGCTAGTCAGATGATGCATATAATAATTTACCTATGTCAAAAAACGTTTGAATTTATAGTTACTACTAAATAATTAAGATAAACCATCTAAAATGCAAGTTAACGTAAACCTTATAGAATTGCAAAGCGACAAGTGGATAGTTAATCCTAAAAACTGGGCAATGTATTGCCCAGTTTTTTATTACTTATTAGCTAGTAGATTGAATTAAAACTCAACACCTACACGTAGGTAGTAATAACGGCCAATAGAAGTAATTGGACCATAACCATCAAAACCATTTCGGTAATCACCCATTACTGGCGCTGGTTCTTCGTCAGTAAAGTTTTCAATACCCACTGTAACCGTAGTATTTACACTGTCAAAGAAATAAGCACCTTGAATATTATGAACAAAGTAAGGGTCTAAATTTTTTAAATGCTCTGAACCTTCAGGGTATGCCCAGGAGTTTTCTTCTTGAGTAACTCCGCCTGAATAGTTGCTGTTATAACTTACAGACATATTGTCTAAGCTCCAACCTGCACGTAACGTATGACGCCACTCAGTCCACGAACCAGCTTCTTGGAAATAACGACCTAAGCGTACCTTGCCAGAATCGGTATATTTTTGAAGGTTTGATGCAGCCCAATGTACATTAAAATCACCAACTGAAGTTGTTGGTATAACATAACTAATAGCGTAATCCATACCGCTTATCTCTTGATCACCTACGTTTGATAAGGTTGCACGAATTGCGTCAATCGTACCATCAGCATTACGCATAACGAGTGCAGGGTCATAAACGCCGCCACCTGTTGCAACATCATTAACTACTTCACTAGCACTTGGGCCAAAAATTAAGTTATCTTTTTTAATGTTGTAATAATCTACGGTAACCGATAAACCATCAACAAATGATGGTGTCCATACAATACCCGCCGTTACACTTTCAGACGTTTCTGGCTGTACCGTTGGCTCACCGCCACCAACAACCCAAGCGCCAGCTACAGGTGTAGGGTTTTGTTGTGAACAACCCGGTAAAGAAGCCCAGTCGTCACCACGACAAGGGTCTTGAACACCAGTGCTATAACCTCTTGATTGACCCGCATATAGCTCGCTTAAACCTGGAGCACGGAAACCTTCACTCCAAGAACCACGTACTAACACATCTTTAATTGGACGCCACTTCAAACCAACTTTTGGATTAGTTGTATTACCAAAATCGCTGTAATCAGAATAACGAACGGCAAGATCTATTTCTAAAGTTTGCGCTAAAAAGACATCCGACAAAACAGGTACTACGGCTTCAGCATAAACCTCGGTAATTTCACGCGGTTCTGGTGAAAAAGTATCTGCACCACCACCACCAAAAATAACGTCACCGGCTTCATAAATGCGTGATACGTTGGTAGAAGCATCTTCTTCACGTAGTTCTGCACCGACAGCAATAAATACTTCACCTGCAGGTAGTTCAAATGCTGCACCCGTTGCATTTATCATCCAAGTGCTCATGGTGCCTTCGTTTACTGAAACACCTTGTTCAGAAATATAAGCCGCCATTTCTGGTGTTATTGAACCATCGTCACGACGGCCAAATAAATCAATACTTACACAACCATCATTTCTTGCAGCACAGGCGTCTGAGTCACCCGCGGCAGCCGCTAAACGACTGGCAGAAACTTCAGTACCATGATTAGTTGAGTCAAATTTTTCACTGGTATAAGAAATATCCCAATCCCAATGACCTAATTCTCCACTCAAACCTAAAGTATAACGACGGTCGTTAGTTTTATTATCTACGGAGTGGCGAGTACCATCAACTGATGTTTCCCACATTGCGCGACCCACTCTTACGTCTTCACCAAATGGGTTAAAACTATTGCTTGCTGGCACAGCAATACCTTCGCCCCAAATATCGAGTGGAGATTGTATTTGGTTTTTACCTTGGTTTTCTGAATGAGTATAACCATATTCAAAATAAGCCATAACAGACTCTGATAATTCATAATTACCACTAGCCCAAATTGATTCGCGTTGTGTATCAACACCTGCGGTCATATATTCCCAGTAATTTTGCATATGTTCGTCATTTGACCAGTCAAATGCTTCCATATCATCCCAAGAATTAATATCGGTAACACCTGGCTTAACAACCATTTGGCCGCCATCAGGATGTGTTACCACTGCACTGTCTTCAGGAATAGGATCACGTAAATCAATACCGCCTAAACTCGTTCTGTTAGCCGTTGCAGTTACCGGTCTGTCTGACATGAAGTAAGTTTTTTGATTAGTGCGATTAGCACTTATCATAATATTACCTTTATCGAAGTTTGCGCCAAAGGTCATATCAAAAATATTTCGTTGAGCATCGCCACGAGAGCTTTCACCCGTTTCAAATTGAACTTCTAAACCTTCATAGTCTGATTTCATGATGATGTTAACAACACCAGCGATAGCGTCTGAACCATAAACTGCAGAAGCACCATCTTGTAGGACTTCAACACGTTCAATAGCGCCAAATGGGATATTATTTAAATCAACAGTCCCTGCGGGGTTAACCGTTGATAAACGACGACCATTAACTAAAACCAAAGTATTTCGAGAACTTAAACCACGTAAAGCAACGGTAGCAATACCACTTGAAAAAGCGCGGTTAGTACTTAAACTTGCACCGTTTGCCGCTGGGATAATTTGCAATAATGAGGCGATATCTACCGCACCTGAAGCGTCGATTTGAGCTCTATCTAAAATCGTCACAGGAGCCGACCCCACTAGTTCGGTTCGAGCAATTCGAGAGCCGGTGATAGATATTCGCTCAACTGCTGCTGTTTCGTTGTTTTCTTCGGCTGCGATTACCGTTGGAGCAGTAAATAATACCGCCCCGGACAACATCGCTACTGATATAGCTGAGAGCTTAAAAGTATGACTTTTTTTCATTTTCATTCCCCTTAACTTATTGTTATTTTGATGATTAGCTTTAATATTTAAATTATTTTATTGTAATCATCTGCTACCCAATAGCAGCGACTACCAGCTATATAAAGGTTAAATTTTCGATAAATTGGAAGGGCAAATGTCATCAACTCACTCAAGGGTGTCATCAAATAACATCGCTAGGACTTAAGCTGGAGTCGACTAAAACATATGAAACAGGAGATAGGTTAAGCACAACACTTGTGCTGTTTTAAGATGTGATTACAGAGTCTTTTATCGAATGAATTTTTATAACCGCTTTCAATTAAGTTGAGTATTCAACACAATAACTACTTGATGAAGCACAACTAATTATAACCTTTCAAATAGCAGTGCTCATCACCCTCAACGCCCTCAAAATTTAATAGTGAAAAAGGATAGTTTTCTTTTTTAGTGTTATCAGGGATTAGCTCAGCTATGTCGTTACCAAGTGGATCATTGTTTGTTGATTGCTTTTTTGTACACATATTTAAATTACTTGCATAACTTCTTAGATAAATAATTTATTAAAGGATTTATCACACGATTCATAGGGAAAATGTAACGAATAGACACCGTGATGAATTAAACTGAATGAATTTGTTCACCAAACGAGATGGGGTGGTTTAAAGAATATTACTATTCGACAGCGATACTATTTAATGCTTTGAGTTATACCTTGCCACAAAGTATTAAGAGATTTCATCATAAGTTCACCATCTTGAACAGGATAAGAGCCCATACCAACAATCATTAATTCGCGAGAAAGATCATACCAAGCAAACTGCCCATGAATACCTAACATAGTAAATTGTTGTTGTTCGGGATTTATTACCCAAAATTGATTTTTATATTGCCCTTTTGGAAATACCGAATCAAGAAGATTTGCTTGATAAGTACGTTGATAATTTGCATCAACCTTCACCAAGTCAGTAATAAAATTTGCAGGAACTACCTGTTTATTTTGATAGTTCTTACCCTTATTGATCATCAGTGAGGCAATTCGGGCGAAATCACATAACGTTAAATTAAATTGCCCTTCTGTTATCGGAAAACCCTGAGGGTCAGTATTAAAATAAGCTGAATATTCAGGTCCTACTTGTTGATATAGAAGTTGCTCAAATATTTCACCAAGATTTCGTTGATATACTTGCTCTAAAACCATACCTAATACATTAGCTAAACAAGAATTATAAGCAAAAGCGGTGCCCGGCTGATGGCTACGTGTATGCAAGTTTTCAATAGCCCAAGCCTTAGCGCCAATGGCTTCTACGCCTTCAAGGGGAGGATAATAACCAGCAGCACGAGCATAGTGCCAATAGTGCGCATTTTTGTCAGTGTAATCTTCACTGTATGCTATACCAGCTTGCATATCTAGAACATGCTGCAAGGTAACCCCTTGCCATGCTTGGTGCTGAGAAAATTCAGGCAAATACGTTATTAATGCCGTATTGCTATCAAGTAAACCTTGCTCAATGGCTATGGCTATTTGCATGGCGCAAAGTGATTTAGTGCAAGAGTGAATAACGTGTCGATCTTTTGATGTCATGCCATTGCGGTATGACTCATGAACAACTTCACCTTTGTGCATCACTAAAAGTGCATCATTATAAATACGTCTATTGAGTAGTTGCTCGCCTGTTATTTTTCGGCCCTGCATTAATGGATCGTCAAATTGTTGCTGTTCAATAGCTAATTTATTCTGGCTTGATGGCAAAGAGCTAATTTCTTTTTTGCCTTCAATAGCTATTGTTCTAAACAATTTATCCATTGATAATTGACCAATAGCAAGATGAGCAGGTAAGTCCCAATTATGTTGTCCAATAGATAGCTCTTCGCTAATGACATAACTGGGCTGCTTGGTAATTATTTTCATTAACTTATTTCACTGGTCAATTTTTCTGTCAATGGCTCATCGCTTTGTTCAACTTTGGTTTCTGCGTTCCATTTAAAAATATTGACTTCAATAAACCAAAAAGCAACTAACCACAAAAATGCATCCCAAAAGTCTAACAAACCGCCCTTAATACCCCAGTAGGCAGCAGCTATAAATAACACAGTGTAAAGAACATATTTAAGCCATTTACTTACTAATATCGTCTGCTTGGTAAGCTTGCCTCTTAACTGTAAAAAAACTTCAATTTCAAGAATACATACGACTAATAACCAGGTTGCGGAGTTAGTAACCTCTACCGTAGATAACCTTTGTGTTTCAATAAGTTGCGTTTGAGTGGTAATAATTTGAGTATCTACAATTTGTATTAGCGGAGTATTAGCTAAGCCCTTACAAACATCTGCTGTTAGCGGAAAATACTTATCAATTTCCTTAATATACGTGAAACTGGTACCTATAAGACTACAAACATCATTATTAATAAAGGGGACGGTGGTATGTAATAAATTAAACTTTGAGAGAAAACCATAAAACGAATAGACAATAACCAGATAACAAAAGATCCGAACGCCATTAATCGCCCATTTAGTTTTACCTTTTATTTTTTCGTCATCAAGAATATAAGTCTCTAATTCAAATATTAATAACAGGATAAGCCAAGCTGCAGTATCGATAGTTGCAGTAAATGCTTCAATGATTTGGCTTGGTGAAATCCCTTTTGCAAAAGTTTGAGAGCTTGCTGAATAATCCTCAACAAAAAAATGATAAATATCATTCGCCAGTAATAAGTAAATACTGTATTTAAATATTTGAAAGATCACCGCTTCATTAAAATAGCGACTATTTTTAACCATGCCCATAACGCCAACCCTACTGTGAATTTTTATCCGATTATCAGTAATATAACGATTAACTAAACACTCACACAACCGTACATTATTTCAAACACGAGAAGTATCAATCGTTACTTTATATTATCATTGACATGATAAGTCAACATAGGCACTGATAATTACAGGCTCTTAAACAATAACTTACGATCAATGAACATACAGAGGTCACCGTTAATTATTTAGAACGAAAACAACTGTGATTGTGGAAAATTAGGGCGTGTAGGCATAAAGCAATTTATAAGTTGGTTAACGGCTTGTGGTAATAATTAATAAGAAAAAACTAAAAATGTTGTAGCGTTACAAACTTTAACGAATTGCCAACAGTAAGAAACAAGGGGAGGTATTAAGATAGTTTCACTGCTCAACGAGTGAGGTTGAAAAGTATTTTTTGTTATGTTTTCCCTTGTTAAACGGCTCAGCAATTATTTTAGCTGAGCTTTTTTTTGCCTGAAATTTAGCTATCAGGCACCATTAAAAGTTAGCAGGCGTTGTCGCACTTGCTATTTTACAAACTTCGTCAAAAGGATTTCTAAAGCGATGGGGTTTATTATTATCAAAATAATAGCTGTCGTTGGCTTTAAGTATGTACACATCACTACCCACAGTTAATTCTATTTGACCTTCTATTATGTAACCACCTTCTTCCGCATCATTTTGTAGCATTTCTGTACCGGTATCAGCATTTGGCGGGTAGGTTTCAACTAAGAATGTCATTTGACGACGTGGAAACGATTTACCAACCAAATTCATCTGAACATCACCCGAACCAATGTCCATTAACTCATCTTCGGTATACACCACCTGTTGAGTTTGCTCACTGTTGTAGTCTTCATTAAAAAATTCAACCAGTGAGATTGGAATACCGTTTAGTACTTTCTTTAATGAACTAATTGACGGACTAACACTGTTTTTTTCTATCATCGAAATTGTGCTGTTAGTCACCCCTGCTCTTTTAGCCAATTCACGTTGTGAGATCTTTCTCAGCATTCTAATTGATTTTAATCTTGCACCTACGTCCACGTAAATTTCCTCGATGATAGCGTGTAAATATAGAATTTTTAACACTTTAAGATAACTGTTCAATATTATATATCAATTGCTT
>ENA-ORXI01000131-ORXI01000131.1-sediment-metagenome-genome-assembly--contig:-NODE-131-length-56464-cov-10.418536_pt1 | contig 56464 bp, 51 predicted proteins | sample MGYA00237861_ERZ511468 | MGnify/ENA primary metagenome ERZ511468 (study PRJEB26299, sample SAMN06266213) | sediment metagenome | isolation source: Hudson Canyon methane seep mesocosm | place...
TCAACGTTTGAAGGCCCTGTAATGGCGGCTAAAACAGTTAATGCTTTATCACATTACACTGACTGGACTATCGGTCATGTACATGCTGGTGCATTAGGTTGGGTTGCAATGGTATCTATCGGTGCTATTTATCACATGGTTGAACGTCTATGGGGTACAACTATCTGGTCTGTTAAGTTAGTTAACTTACATTTCTGGATGGCAACAATCGGTACTGCTGTTTACATCACTGCAATGTGGGTATCTGGAATCATGCAAGGTCTAATGTGGCGTGCATATGATGATTACGGTAACTTAGCTTATACATTTGTTGAATCAGTTGCTCAAATGCATCCGTATTACGCAATGCGTGCTGCAGGTGGTCTAATCTTCTGGTTAGGTGCATGTATCATGTTATTTAACGTGACTGTAACAATTCGTAAAGCTATTGCTGATTCTTCTGCGAAGTCTGCAGCTACAGCTAACGCTGTTATTTAAAGGAGACTGGAATGTCTGAACATAACTCAAATGAACCAGTATCCTTTCAAGAGAAGCTGGAAAAAAATGTATGGGCACTTGTCTTAGCAACAGCTATGATTGTGTCTGTAGGTGGTATCGTAGAAATTGTTCCATTGTTCTATATTGATACAACAATGGAAGATCTTAATCATCCTGAATATGAAGAGCTGCAGGGCGTACGTCCATATACAGCTTTAGAATTAGCAGGTCGTGATGTCTACCAACGTGAAGGCTGTTACTTATGTCATTCACAAATGATTCGTCCTTTCCGTGATGAAAAAGATCGTTATGGTCACTACTCATTAGCTGTAGAGTCTAAATATGATCACCCATTCCAATGGGGTTCAAAACGAACTGGTCCAGATATCGCACGTTTAGGTGGTAAATACTCTGATGAATGGCATAGACAACATCTACGTGCTCCACGTAGTGTAGTACCTGAATCAGTGATGCCTAACTACCCATGGTTGGACAATGCAACTATTGATGGCGTAGGTATGGAAAAACGTGTGAAAGCGATGCGAGTTCTTGGTGTTCCTTACACTGATGAAGATATCAAAGGTGCAGCTGCTTCAGTTGAAGGTAAAACTGAAATGGATGCAATGGTTGCTTATCTTCAAGTACTAGGCACTATGATTAAATTTGAACCAGGTAGAGATTATCGTGACTAAACTTCAAGAGTATTTTCATACTGATTGGAGTGCGATGACCGGAACTGACTGGTTTGGTTTTTTGCTGACGGTGGTTGTGTTTTTAGTAATTTTAGTTGCCTATGTATGGGTACTAAATCCTAAGAATAAAGAAAGTATAGAATCACATCGCACCATGCTTTTAGACGAAAACGATACAAAATCGGAGAAATAAGATGGCAGATAAAAAGATTAACCCAGCTGAAGTGGGAGATACAGGCCATGTATGGGATGGGATTAGAGAATTAGATAATCCATGTCCACGTTGGTGGCTAAACTCACTTTGGTTGAGTGGTTTACTTGTTATTGTTTACTTTATCCTTTACCCATCATTGCCTTTAATCAATGACAGCACTAAAGGCTTATTGGGATGGACACAAATTAACGAGTACAAAGAAGATCTTGCTGAAGTAGAAGCGATTCGAGCACCATCAGAAACGCGTTTATCTGAAATGACGGTACAAGAAATTCTAGCTGACCAAGAAATGCTTAACTACGCGATTGGTTCTAGTAAAGTACTTTTCGGTGACAACTGTGCAGCATGTCATGGTACTGGTGGAGCACCTGCAGAAACTGCCGGCTATCCTAACCTTACTGATGATGACTGGCTATTTGGTGGCTCACTTGATGAGATTCAAATGAGTATTGCCAATGGTCGTGCTGGTACGATGATGGCTCACGCAAACTTGCTTAATGAAGCTGAAGTTGATCAATTAGTTAAGTTTGTTGTTGATAGCTCAAATGGAACGGCTACTGAAGCTGGCCTTGCATTATATAATGCCAAAGGTTGTTTTGCATGTCATGGTGCTGATGCTAAAGGTATCAAAGCAATGGGTTCTGCAAACTTAACAGATAAAATCTGGCGTTTCTCTGGTGATGAAGAGGAAATTAGACACACTATACTTCATGGCGTGAATGATGCTTCTGACCCAAAAACTCGTATTGCGGTTATGCCACAATGGAGTGAAAAGCTTGCCATTGTGTTACAAGTTAGAGCTGACGCTATTGCTGACGAAGAAGACCTAAATGATATTGATTGGTCTGATGAGTTAGAAGGCGATGAAGCTGAACGTTTAACAGAAACAGAAATTAAAAAGTTAACTGTTTATGTGCACCAGTTTGGTGGTGGTGAATAATATAAATCGGTAGAGTTGTTTACTACCTCTATTGAGTTTGGAGAATTATTATGAATGTAGATTGGGTTTCCGTATCTGTAATATTAAGTGTTATTGCAATGATTGCTGGACTTGCTTACTTCGTGCATTATGCACTGAAGCATATCAATGAAGATAAGTCTGATAAGTAACATCTAAATTGATCACAAAAAAGCCGGCTTTATGCCGGCTTTTTTATTGGCAATAAATTCAATACTTATTAATAAGCAAATGCTTATATTGATAAAAATATGCTATAATTTTTTGTAAATATATAGCTAGGATAATTTTGTGACTGAAGAATCAAACAAACAGACTACTAACGTTGATGATATTTATGAAGACGTAGCTGAGTGGCATATTAATGTCGGTGGCATTAAAATTGTAGCAAAACGTCTGGCGGGTAAATTCCGAACTTTGAAATGGATCGGTATGTCAATTTGGTCCATTCTATTTTTAGGCCCATATCTACGTTGGAATGATTCTCAAGCTGTTTTATTCGATTTGCCAAACCGTCAATTTAATATTTTTGACATCACAATATATCCTCAAGATATTTGGATGTTGTCATTAACACTACTCTTTTTTGCAATTTTACTTGCTGCTGTTACGAGTATCGCAGGACGGGTGTTTTGTGGTTACTTCTGTTTTCAAACTGTATGGACGGATATATTTACTTGGATAGAAGGTAAAATAGAGGGCACTACGCCTCAAAAGGCAATGAAGTTTAATAATGCCCCGTGGACATCTAAGAAGCTCAGCCGTAAAGTATTCAAACATACACTCTGGCTACTCATTGGTTTATTGACTGGGATTTCCTTTGTAGCTTGGTTTACTGATGCATTCGAATTATGGGCTAACTTATTTACTCTGAATGTTTCTATGATGGCTGCAATTGTCATTACTGCATTTACGTTTGGTACTTATACCTTTGCTGGTTTTATGCGTGAACAAGTCTGTTTTTGGCTGTGTCCATATGCGCGCTTGCAGGGTGTCATGTATGATCAAGATACGCTTTTGCCATCATATGATGCTGAACGCGGAGAACCTCGTGGTCGAATAAAAAAGGGACAAGATAATTCAGCGAAAGGAAGCTGTGTAGACTGTAATGTATGTGTGGCAGTATGTCCCACAGGTATAGATATCCGTAAAGGGCAACAAGAGGGGTGTATCACATGTGGGATATGTATAGATGCCTGTGACAGTATTATGGATAAAGTCAAACAACCACGCGGCTTGATTCGTTATGCATCCTATAAAGAGCTTCACCATAATGCAAAAACAATTCCTTTATATAAACGTTTTAGAGTTATTGTTTACGCCGTTATTTTATTAAGTGCGATGTCAGGCATTATTTATGGCTTTATGAATCTCTCTCCAACAGAGTTCAAAGTGGTACATGAAAGACAGCCTTTGTTTGTTCGCTTGAGTGATGGTTCGATTCAAAATAAATATACAATTAAGTTGTTAAATAAAACGAAACAAACGTTAGAAATTAAATTCGATATTAAAGGATTAGAAGGTGCTAGTTTACATGGTCTGAAGTTAATGACTGTTGAGCCAGGCAAGGTTGTACCCGTAACTGCATTAGTGCGTGTATCAGAAGATAAATTGAAGGCTGGTGTAACACCGATTATTTTCACTGGTGAAGTATTATCAGATTCAAACATTACTTTGAATTATAAAAGTATGTTTATGAGCCCTAAGTAGAGATTAAATAGATAAAATGAACATTTCACAAAGTAATAAAGAAGCACTAAAAAATCCGTGGGTATTAGCTATACTTCTGTTTGTACTGACATTTGTATCGATGAATGCTGTGTTCATTTATTTAGCGTTCAAATCTCCACCTAGTTTAGTTGATAAGAATTTTTATGAAAATGGTGAAAACTATGACCAGATTCAAAAGAAAATTGATCAGCAGAAAGCATTAGGCTGGACAGGTTTAATTATTATTCCTACTAAAACACGGGTTAATCAAAAGCAAGCTTATGAGGTTTTACTGCAAGGTAAAAATTCAGCTTCACTTGCACTTGATTCGGTCGTTATCAAAGCATACCGTCCATCAGACGCTGATGCAGATTTCTCAACAGAGATGTTAAAAACTAAGCCAGGAACATATCAGGCTGAACTTAGTTTTACCTTACCAGGAACATGGGATATTGTGGTTGAAGCTATTGAAGGAACGAATGAATTTGTTATGACAAAACGAGTATCTATCTCACCATAATTATTACTTTATAGTACGGAAATTCATAGCCATGTGATAAGGTAGTTGTTTGTTTTTCAACGTTGAACGTGAATCTTGTCTATACATTGTTATCACTGTAGTTTGCCTGTAGAAGAAGAGGGCTCATTTACTGCTGAGATTGCCGGTGAACAACATGAATTTTGTTGTTTTGCATGCCAAACTGTTTGTCAGACAATTTATGATTCTGGTCTAGAAAGCTTCTACCAGAAGACGCCTGAGGGTGAGGCCTTGTCTCCTCCGCCTGAACTATCTCCCGAAATTTCAGCCTATGACCTCGATGAGGTTCAATCTGACTATGTTGATACGGATGGAGACCTTAGAACAATAAACCTTCTTGTCGAAGGAATTCATTGTGCTGCGTGCGTATGGCTTATTGAACATTCACTTGCTAAACAACGTGGCGTTGTCACTGCAGAAGTTAACCTGACCTCTAAGCGTTTACGACTTAAATGGAACAACTCATTAAGTAGTCTATCAACTATTTTGAAGGCTTTAGGCGATATCGGTTATGCAGCAGTTCCATTTGACCCAGATACAGCTGAAGGTGCACTAGCTCGAAGGCATAGATCCTTACTTTACCGTATGGCCTTTGCAGGCTTTGCGATGATGAATCTAATGTGGATCTCAATTGCTTTATACAGTGGGGCTGATGAAGGTGAATTCAAAAATTGGTTTCATTGGATTGGCTTTCTTATCGCCACACCCACTTTACTTTATGCTGGTTACCCATTCTTACGTAATGCCATAATAGGACTACGTAGGCGTTATTTGACCATGGACCTTCCCATTGCTATTGGTGCGACAGCCACCTATGCTTATTCAACTTATATTACCGTTACAGGCTCAATTAGAGGCGATGTTTACTTTGATACGGTTGTAAATTTCCTCTTCGTCATTTTAGTTGGACGTTATCTAGAAGCTATATCAAAGAGACAAGCTTTATCAGCAACATCAAGGTTATTAGAACTTCAACCTAAGCTTGCAACTATTATTACAGATGGCAAAGCAAAAGTTGTACCTATTCGAGCGGTTAAGATCGGAGACTACCTGTTAGTTAAACCTGGTGAAAAAATTCCAGTTGATGGTGTTATTGTCGATGGTCAAAGTGCTGTGGACGAGTCAATGTTAACAGGTGAATCTCTTCCCGTTGTGAAAATGATTACTGATACGGTGGTTGCTGGAAGTATTAATGGTGAGGGGGCATTCACAGTAAAAGCTCAACAGGTATTACGTAATACTGCATTGTCTAAGATTGTCACACTAATGGAAGATGCTCAAGCATCTAAAGCCCCAATTCAATGTACAGCAGATAGGATTGTCCCTTGGTTTGTCGTGATCACATTATCGCTAGCTGCTCTGACTTTTATATATTGGTATCAATTTGACTTTGAACAGGCCTTACTTGCTGCAACATCAGTACTTATTATCACTTGTCCTTGCGCCTTTGGTTTAGCTACTCCTATGTCAATTGCTGTAGCCACAGGTGTTGGGGCTAATGAAGGAGTTCTTGTTAAACAGGGGGCTGCACTAGAGTTCTTATCTAGGGTAAGCCATTTTGTTTTTGATAAAACAGGCACCCTAACTAAGGGGGAGTTACAGGTTGTGAAGGTTGAATCATTTAATCATTTGACTCAAGATGACTTGCTTATGCTGGCAGCATCTGTAGAACAACACTCAGAGCATGGCATTGCTAAAGCGGTCACCAACTATGCTTTTGAAAATAATGTGTCTCTAGCAGAGATCTCTGAATTCTTATCTTCCCCTGGACAAGGGGTCCAAGCAACAGTTACTGGTAAACGTATAGTTGTAGGAACGAGCTCGTGGCTATCTACGCTGGGAGTAAATACGCTGGGTAACTGGGAAAATAAGGCTGATGAACTAGAAGTGCAAGGTATTAGCTGTATTTTTATAGCTGTTGATGGTGAGATAGAAGGAATTATTGGACTGGCTGATCAGTTGAGGGATGATGCACAAGAAATGATTCTAGCACTTCAAAAGGAAGGCGTTTCAATCACAGTTCTAAGCGGTGATAAAAAGTCAGTTGTGAATGCGATTACCTCTAGTTTAGGAGATATAGAACGTCAAGCTGAGGTGTTACCAAAAGATAAAGCGGATGTTGTGCGTAGTTTACAGCAACAAGGAAAGATCGTTGCTATGGTTGGTGACGGTGTTAATGATTCGCCTGCTTTAATTCAATCTGATGTCGGCATAGCTTTAGCGTCGGGCACAGATGTTTCAATAGAAAGTGCTGACATTGTGCTCTCTCACAATGAGTTGCATAAAGTAGCTGAGGCAAGGGCACTAGCACGTCGAACATTACGAACAATCAAGCAGAATATAATATTGTCCATTAGTTATAATGTCGTTATGGTACCTTTGGCTATGATGTCATTGGTTAGCCCAATAGTTGCCGCACTGACAATGCCTATCAGTTCTTTATTAGTGATAGGAAATGCAGCAAGAATAAAACGTTTCTTTAGGAGCTGACAAAGTGGAAGTTATCTATGGTTTATTACCTGGTATGTTATTGTTAGGCATTATTGGCGTAGCAATATTCTTTTGGGCAGTTCGAAGTGGTCAATATGATGATATGGATGGTGCTGCAAACCGAATTTTAATGGATGATGCCCCTGTTAAGACTAAGTCAGATCATACAGAAAATAATTCAAATAACATGGACGATGATGATAAAGCGACATCTTAAACACTTAGTTGTAATAGCATTACTTTGGGTCCCATCAATAGCAATATCTGCTGAATCGATTAAGTTGGGAATGACTGCGGTTCTGACAGGCCCAGCGGCCGCATTAGGAAATGATATGCGATCTGGAATTGAAAGTTACTTTCAATTGCTTAATAAGCAGGGAGGCGTGGATGGTCGTCAAATAGAATTGATAGCCTACGATGATGGTTATGAGCCAGAACGTGCTGCACAGAATATGCGTAAGCTTATTGATGAAGACAAGGTTCTCGCTGTACTGGGTAATACTGGTACGCCTACAGCTATTGTGACCGTTCCTATTGCTGAAGAAAAAAAGACCTTATTATTTGGAGCTTTTTCAGGTGGAGGCGTCTTGAGACCCTCACCAGCCAGTCGATATATTATTAATTATCGTCCGAGCTATGCTGAAGAAACACACGAAATGGTGAACGGTTTAATCCTATCAGGAATTAAACCTCAGGAAATTGCTTTTTTTACACAGCGGGATGGTTATGGGAATGCGGCATATCAAGGTGCCATTGATGCATTAGGCGCATACGGCTTTAAAGATAGTGCATTATTAGCGCATGGTCGTTATACACGGAACACACTGAATGTCGAAGATGCCGTTGCCGTATTGTTAGATAGTCCTGTGACGCCGAAGGCCGTTATTATGGCCGGTGGTTATGCACCCTCAGCAAAGTTTATCGAGTTATTACGACAAGAGTTACCAGATATATGGTTTTTAAATGTCTCTTTTGTTGGTAGTCATTCATTACAGAATAAATTATCTCCAGAAGCGACTAATGTCATCGTGACACAGGTGGTTCCAGATCTTGAATCGAATTTACCTATTGTGGCTGAATATCACTCGGCCCTTAAACAGTTTGATGAACAGCTAGAAGCTAATCCGGTTTCTTTAGAAGGTTACATCATAGCTAAAATATTTCACCAAGGATTACGCAAAGTCGACGGTAAGATAACAACTGAAAGTATTATTGATGCCTTAGAGTCTATAGATGGCTTAGATATTGGTCTGGGTATGGGTATTTATTATGATGAATATGATCATCAAGCTATACACACACTATGGCTTACTTGCCTGAATGCGGGCAGGTTTATACCGTTCAATTGGAAAATGTTCTTGTCTACTGATGAAAAGGTGAATGAATAAACATGAATCCGCTAAGTTTATTTATGTTTAAACAGTGGAGTATTAAAAATTTACTTCAGCTCTGGTCATTGGCCACGGTATTGGCGATCATTATTATTGCTGCAGTTGCCATTTATACAAATAAATTTTTCTCAGATACACAGAATGATCTCACGGATAATGTACTGCCACTAGAAGATGCGAGTCGGCAGATCAATGCAATTTCTTTTTCATTTATTACCAGACAAAAGCAGATGATTGCTTCAACATCACTAGATGCTATTGATGCATTAATGCCCAGAAAGCTGTTAGAGGATGAGTTTGCACAAAACTGGCAAGTCATATCGGCAACTGTCAAAAATAGTGAGCAAGAGAATAATGTAGACAGCTCATTACAAGACTATTATCAGCGCTTTTTGGACGTGGATAGTCAGCTTTTAATGCTCATACGTCAGCAGCATGATTTACAAAGTAAATTGCAACGTCAAACGACCATGGTTGAACAACTAGAGCAACAGATTCAAAGTCAAGTTGAGGCCATTTCAGGACGAATTAACCTTCAAGTGAGTAAAAATAAACGAGCCATACGATTTTCACTTGATCAAAGCTTAGATTATGCTACTGATGAATTAGTGGAAAGTGTTATTTTTAGTGAGCAAGATACCATTCAAAAATTAAGTCAGTCAGTTCGATTAAACGTACTTAATATTAGCTACTTAACTCAAAAGCTGATGCAGTCTGAAAATACAGATAATCTACGCAGCCTGCTAGATAATGATATTAAACAGCATGAATCAGTGCTAGAAAGTGACATTAAACTATTAAAGAATAAGCTACGTTTTGATGATGAATTATTGTCAATGACCGAGGTTTTAGAGCAGGATATTTTAGCGTTAATTGGTATTGTAGTTGAAGGGAAGTCATCCACTTATCGTTTAAGGCTCAGGCTGTTACAAAATAAACAGTTGTTAGTGTTAGGGCAGCAACGTTCAATTGCTATCTTAAAAGTGATAACGGCTAAATTAAATCAAATTTCTAGTATGGTAAGTGAACAAAGCATAAGAACGGTGAGTAAGTCAGCACTCGTTGCCGAAAGAGCGCGCTGGATAATTATTATACTGAGCATCCTCATTACACTTGGAATGGTTAGGTTTATCATTTCAATTGCCCGTCGAATTAATATGCCCCTAGCTGAATTACGCAGTGCAATGCATGCATTATCTTCAGAGCAGTTTGATACACGGCTTAAAATAACTTCGGGTAAAAGTGAATTTTCCGTACTTGCAACTGATTTTAATGTGTTTGCTGAAAACACCCAGAATTTGATTGGAGATTTAGCGGAAGCTAAGGATTCAATTCAGGTTAGAGAGCAGCACATCAGTGCTATTTTGAATGGTGTTCCTGAGGCTATTTTAACGTTGTCTGCAGCGGGTATCATTCAATCAACAAATCCTGAAGCTGAACGTGTATTAAAAGTTAGCAGCGATACAATGATAGGAATGAATTTAGCTCGGTTTTTTGAGCCAAGCCAAGGGCTTTTATCACTTAAAGATCTTTTATTTTGGCTAGAGACAAGTAGGGAGCTTGAAGGTCGAGATTATAATAATCAGCCATTCTCGATGTGGCTCTCTTTAAATGCTATTTCGAGTGAAAATGATGACTTATGGGTATGTGTGATTTCAGATATAACTGCATGGAAACAAGCTGAAGAGAACCTGAAAACAACAAGCTCAGAGTTAGATACTATTTTACAAAATGCAATGGTAGGGATTGCATTTATTAAAGATCGGGTATTACAGAGAGTTAATCAAAAATTTGAACAATTATTTGAATATGATAGAAAAGATATCGAAGGTCAGTCTTCTCGACGTCTTTATTCTAATGATGACGCCTTCGAACAAATTGGTGAACAGGCATACACAATATTAAAACAAGGCGATAGCTTTGAAGGTGAAGTACAGCTAGTAAGGAAAAATGGAGAAGCATTTTGGTGCTCATTATCTACTAAAGCTATTTCAGCTGACCATCCACATGATGGTTCAATTTGGTTATTTGAAGATGTGACACTTCAGCGTGAGAATGATGAAAAGTTACGACAGCTTGCTAGTTTAGACTCGTTAACAGGTTTACCAAACCGTGGCGTATTTAATGACCGTTTAGAGCATGCAATTCATAAGGCTCACAGAAATGGTACACGATTAGCTGTGTTTTTCTTGGATTTAGATAATTTTAAAAATATCAACGATTCATTGGGACATAAGGCGGGAGATATCCTACTCTGCGAGGTGGCCCAACGCTTAAAATCATGTGTACGTGAAGGGGATACTGTCGCACGTTTGGGGGGAGATGAGTTTACGATTATTTTAGAAGAGGTCCGTTCAGCACAGTATGTAGCTAAAGTAGCTGATAAAGTGTTGACTGCTGTTTCTCAGTTATACATGTTAGAAACAACCGAGGTAAGCGTGAGTCCAAGTATCGGTATAAGTTTATATCCTGCTGATGGACGAGATGTTGATTTATTATTGAGAAATGCAGATGCTGCTATGTATCATGCAAAAAACAATGGTCGTAATAACTTCCAATTCTATTCAACAGAGATGAATGCTTTAGCGACACAACGACTTGTTATGGAAACAAGCTTGCGTAGAGCCGTAGAACAAAATGAATTGTTTTTACATTTCCAACCACAGATCAATTTAGTCACAGGAAGACTTTCTGGTGCCGAGGCATTATTACGTTGGGATAGTGAAGAATGGGGGAATGTATCTCCAGAAGAGTTTGTACCAATACTGGAAGATACAGGGCTTATCAATGAGGTGGGTTCAACTATATTACGTCAAGCTGTGCAAGCTTATCTTGATTTAAAAGATAAACTTGATCCTGATTTCCAAATAGCGGTGAACCTGTCGGGCCGGCAATTTCATGGTGGACAATTGTCAGCATTTGTTCGTAACCTGTTAGTTGAAACAGGAATGCAGGCTAAGAATTTAGAGTTAGAAATTACTGAAACAGTCTTAATGGATGATAAAGAACTAGCCGTAACCACTTTAAATGAGTTGAGTGATCTTGGTGTTACTTTAGCTATTGATGACTTTGGTACGGGTTACTCTTCATTATCTTATTTAAAACAATTCCCATTAAATGTATTAAAAATAGATCGATCATTTATTCGAGATGTCACGATTGATGCTGATGATGCCGCTATTGTTGATGCTATTTTGGCCATGTCTCGACGACTACAATTAAATGTGGTTGCTGAAGGTGTTGAAACTAAAGAACAATTACGTTTCTTACAAGACAATGGCTGTGAACGAGTTCAAGGCTATTACTTCAGTAAGCCACTTGATTTTGAATCATTCAGTTATTTTGTTGATAATAGCGATATAAACTCATTGATTAATTAGTCGGTATTCCATGATTGTTTTTTCGTTCTCATTCATGCGAACAGTTAATCCTATCGCATGATAGTGCCATATTTCGGTAGCGGGATTAATACTATCTTGCTCTATTGAATCGGCCTCACCAAAACGGTAACGCATCATCTTAGGGTTTAACTTAACAGATGGAATATATGAAACAGCAGTGATCTGAGCATTAATTAAAGACGCATTATCCTCATTACTTAGTTCGTAACGGTGTGCCCCACTTTGCTGAAGCCTAGCTTCCATGGCTCTAGATTTCATATCGTTAATTTGTAAGGAGTCTACATTTAGATTTAATACTACTTTGGCTGACAAACCACCTAGATGAATACTATCAAAAAAAGCTTCAACAGAAGGCTCTTCACCTTCCTGTGTGAAAATGGCTGTTTTACCATATTCATGGAAGCCCTCTTGTGCTTGGCGGTATGTTGTTGTGCCCAAGTGAATACCAAAAACCTGACTATTGCCATCTGGCATAGTCGTTACTTGCCAAGGCATGGGAGCGTCAGACTGTTTTGATGGTAGCAGCATTAGGGCTGCAATGCCGACAATCGTTATGAATAAACCTATCAAAAAACTACGTAACATTCGCATATGGATTTAACCTATTTATTAAGCTGTGTGAGGTGGAACTTGCAACCAGAAAGTAACGGGGCCATCGTTGGTTAATGTCACCTGCATATCTGCAGCAAACTGACCTGTTTCAATAGGATGATATTGTTGTTTGGCTTGAGTACAAAAATAATTAAATAATATTTCACCATCAGCTGGTACTGCGGCAGTTGTAAAACTAGGCCGTAAGCCTTTATTAGTATTAGCCGCCAAGGTGAACTGAGGTACTAATAATAGGCCCCCTTTAATATCCTGGATAGACAAGTTCATTTTATCATTTTCGTCAGAAAATACTCTATAGGCTAAAAGTCGAGAAAGTAATTTATCAGCTTGTATTTGAGAGTCCCCACGCTCAACACCAATGAACACTAGTAAGCCTTTATCGATGTTAGCAATCATTTTGTCATCAACACTGACATTAGCATGTTGAACGCGCTGTAATAGTGCGATCATGCAGAAGGTCTATTAAAATAAGGTTGAATAGCCTTAGCTATTTTACGGGTTGCAGTAATAAGGGCTTCGACTAAGGCTGGCTCGCCAGCAGCATGGCCTGCCATGGGGACAATATTAAGCTCTGCATCAGGCCAAGCTTGATGTAGTTGCCATGTTTGTTGAATTGGACAAACTATATCATAGCGACCATGAATGATAATGGTTGGAATATTACGTATTTGATCAAGATTATTTAGAATTGGATTATCTGCGATAAAACATTCATTTAACGCAAAATGAAGCTGAATACGAGAATGGGCCAAAGGACCAGACTCCTTTGTATGATCATGTTTATATTCATAATCACGCAAGGTAACGATTGTTGATTCCCATGCTTGTAATGTTTGTGCCGCAGCCATTTGATGGACTTCATCTGCATGAGTTAATTGTTGATAATACTCATTTAATGGCTGTTTTTGATCTGCTTCAGATAAATGACCAACGAGGTTCTGCCAAGCATCGGGGAATAATTTTGACGCGCCACCTTCAGCATAAACCCAATCTATATCTTGTTGCCGACCTAAAAAAATTCCGCGAAGAATCATTGCTAAGACATTTTTGGGATACTGTTGTGCATAACATAGCCCCAATGTTGCACCCCATGAGCCACCAAAAATTACCCAGTTATCAATATTAAGTTGCTGACGAATGATTTCCATATCAGCAATCAGGTATTGAGTTGTATTGTTTTCAAGTTCTCCGTGTGGATTCGAGCGACCGCAACCGCGCTGATCAAATAGAATAATTCTATAAAGTTCTGGATCAAAGTAACAGCGGTGTTGAGGGCGGCAGCCAGAGCCTGGGCCACCATGTAAAAATACAATAGGAATACCTTCTGGGTTGCCACACTCTTCTACGTAAACTTGATGCTGTAAGCCGTTGCTGAGTTGTTCCATTTTAATATTATGCGTGGCATAAGGTTCAATTTCGGGATAAAGCAGGATCATGACTCTTCTCAAATGTAGACTATATTGCTCAGAACTATACCACGCTAGGCTTATATCATAATGTAGTAATGGTAATTATTGCAGTATTGCGAGAGAATATGCGGTTATATGCAACATACTTTAAAGTTGTGAACAAATGTTAATGAAGGCGAAGATAAATGAACCTGCACGAATTTCAGGCTAAACAATTATTCACCCGTTATGGGATTGCAGTGCCACAAGGCCAAGCTGTCACTAGTGGCTCTCAAGCACGCCAAGCAGCTGAACAGCTAGGTGGTGAACGCTGGGTCGTTAAAGCACAAGTTCATGCTGGAGGTCGAGGTAAAGCGGGTGGTGTGAAGGTCGTTGATACACTTGATGGCGTCTCAGATGCGGCTTATGACATGTTAGGAAGACAACTTGTTACTCATCAAACAACAGCAGAGGGCTTGCCAATTAATCAGGTTTTGGTGGAGCAACCTTCTGATATTGAACGTGAGCTATATCTAGCCGTGTTAGTCGATCGTGTGACTCAACGTATTGTATTTATGATTTCTGCTCAAGGTGGAATGGATATTGAAGCGGTTGCAGAAGAAACACCTGAAGCAATTCTGAATTTGTTTGTTGATCCTGTTGTTGGTTTGCAATCTTATCAATGCCGTCGCGCAGGATTCTTCCTAGATTTAAAAGGTAATGCCTTTAAACAACTGCAAACTGTCATGCAGGGTTTATATCGTTTATTTACAGAGAATGATGTCAATTTAGTTGAAATTAATCCTCTTGTTGTAACGGGTGAGAATGACTTGCTTGCTGTTGATGCCAAACTTAATTTAGATGATAACGCTTTATTCAGACATGCCGAGTTAGCAGCTATGTTTGATGCAACTCAAGAAGATGAAGCAGAAGTAGTCGCACAGCAATTTGGCCTGAACTACATTGCATTGGATGGTGAAGTCGCTTGTATGGTTAATGGTGCAGGTTTAGCAATGGCTACCATGGATTTAATTCAAAAAGAAGGTGGCGAACCAGCTAACTTCCTTGATGTAGGCGGTGGTACAACTGCTGACCGCGTTGCTGAAGCATTTAAATTGATCTTATCAGATAAAAAAGTGAAATCAATTTTAGTTAATATTTTTGGCGGCATAGTTCGTTGTGATTTGATTGCAGAAGGTATTATTCAAGCAGCAAGAGATGTAGGCCTATCTTTACCTGTTATCGTTCGCCTTGAAGGTACAAATGCTGAGCAAGGACGTGAATTATTAGCTGCAAGTGGTATGAATATTCACGTAGCACAAGATTTAACCGACGCTGCTCGACAAGCCGTATCATCTGCACAGGAGTTTTCAGCATGAGTATTTTAATCAACAAAGATACCCGTGTTATTTGCCAAGGGTTTACCGGTAAACAAGGTACATTCCACTCTGAACAAGCAATCGAATATGGCACACAGTTTGTGGGTGGTGTGACACCAGGAAAAGGTGGTCAAACACACCTTGAGCGACCTGTATTTAATACTGTCACTGAAGCGGTTGCTGAAACAAATGCAAATGCAACAATGATTTATGTGCCAGCAGCCTTTGCAGCTGATGCCATTCTAGAAGCTGCTGATGCAGGCATTAAAATCATAGCCTGTATTACAGAAGGTATTCCTGTTCAAGATATGTTGCGAGTCAAGCATGCTTTGAAAAGTTCTGATTCACATCTGATTGGCCCTAACTGCCCCGGCTTGATTACACCTGGGGAATGTAAAATAGGCATTATGCCGGGCTCGATTCATTTACCCGGTAAGATCGGTATTGTGTCACGTTCTGGAACATTAACCTATGAAGCTGTTCATCAAACAACTCAAAATGGGTTAGGTCAAAGTAGTTGTGTGGGTATTGGTGGTGATCCTATTCACGGTATGAACTTTATTGAATGTTTAGCACTATTTGAAGCTGATCCTCAAACCGAGGGTATCGTTATGGTGGGTGAAATTGGTGGGCAGGCAGAAGAGGATGCTGCTGACTATATTCGAGACCATGTCACTAAACCTGTTGTTGCTTATATTGCGGGTTTAACTGCACCAGAAGGCAAACGAATGGGTCATGCTGGTGCTATCATCAGTGGTGGCCAAGGTACAGCTGAAGCTAAATTAGCTGCACTGAAAGAAGCAGGTGTTCATATTGCGATATCACCGGCAGAAATGGGTGAACGCATGTTAGAAGCTTTAGGTCAGTAATTTATGACTATGGATTTCTGCTTGGTAATGGGGCAAATCAATCCAGTTGTTGGGGATGTGTCCGGAAATGTTAAAAAAATTATACAAGCAGCAAATGAAGCTCGAGATACGCTAAATGCCGATTTAATTGTATTTCCTGAACTAACATTAACAGGCTATCCACCAGAAGATTTACTACTTCGACCAGGCTTAAGTAAACGTGTTGACAAAGGGCTGCGTAAATTAAAAAAGAAGATTAAGGATGTGGCTGTTCTTGTAGGTCATCCAGCTGGGGTAGTCAGAGAAGAGCTTTATAACGCTGCATCACTGATTGCTGATGGTGAATGTTTAGCTACATATTTCAAACAGCATTTACCCAATTACAGTGTTTTTGATGAAAAACGGTATTTTGTTGAAGGTAAAGAAGCTTGTGTTGTTGAATATAAAGGCATTAAATTTGGTATTACGATCTGCGAAGACATTTGGTTTACTGAGCCCACGTCACAAGCAGCTGATGCTGGCGCAGAGATCATTTTAAACCTTAATGCTTCTCCTTTTAGACAAGGTAAATGGCAGCTGCGTGAAGCTGAACTTAAGCAGCGAGTGATAGAGACAGGCTTACCCATTGTGTATGTGAATCAGGTTGGTGGCCAAGATGAATTGGTGTTTGATGGCTGTTCATTTGTTTTATCTGCTACAGGTGAGAAAATAGTACGAGCACCAGCTTGGCAAGAAATTTTGTTCCCCGTTTCATTGAAGCATAATGCAGAACAAGGTCTATCTGTAGTTGGAGAGCTTGCTGAAAAAGAAACTGAGTTGGCAATGATTTATCAGGCACTTGTCATTGGATTGCGTGATTATGTTGAGAAGAATCATTTTTCATCTGTTGTTATTGGTTTGTCTGGAGGTATCGATTCTGCTCTAACATTAGCCTTAGCCTTTGATGCAATAGGGCCTGAACGAGTTAGTACCGTAATGATGCCATCTCAATATACCGCTCAGATGAGTCTTGATGATGCCCAAGAAATGGCAGATGGTCTCCTAGTCGAACATAGTATTATCGCTATCGATTCACTATTTGAACAATTCTTAGCAAGCCTGTCAGAACAGTTTGCAGGTAAATATGTCGATACGACTGAGGAGAATATTCAAGCCCGTATTCGCGGTACATTATTAATGGCAATATCAAATAAAACAGGCGCAATGGTATTGTCGACAGGTAATAAGAGCGAGATGGCTGTAGGTTATTCAACCTTATACGGTGATATGGCCGGTGGTTATTCGCCATTGAAAGATGTTTACAAAACCTTAGTTTATCGTCTATCTGAGTATCGAAATAGTCTATCGGAGGTTATACCTCAGCGAATTATTACTCGACCACCTTCCGCAGAATTAGCGCCCAATCAGCTTGATCAAGATAGTTTGCCGCCATATGAAATTCTTGATCTGATCTTAGAGCGTTATATTGCTGAAGACTGGTGCTATGAAGAGCTGGTTGCAGCAGGAAGTGATGCCGAGATGGTTGCAAGAGTGATCAAAATGGTAGATCGTAACGAATATAAGAGACGACAAGCACCGCCTGGAATTCGTATTACCAGTCGTGCATTTGGACGAGACAGACGTTATCCGATAACATCTGCTTATAGTATTAATTCAACAATAGAGTAGGGACAAACGATGAAAAAGATCGAAGCGATTATTAAACCCTTTAAATTAGATGATGTCCGTGAGGCATTATCAGATATTGGTGTAACAGGGCTGACAGTATCAGAAGTGAAAGGCTTTGGTCGTCAAAAGGGTCATACGGAGCTTTATCGTGGTGCTGAGTATGTTGTCGACTTTCTGCCTAAAATTAAGATGGAAATTGTGTTGGCAGCGGAACAAGTTGAGTCATGTATAGAAGCCATTATTAAGGCTGCACATACCGGTCGAATTGGGGATGGTAAAATCTTTGTGACACCAATCGAACAGGTCATTCGAATTCGTACTGGTGAAGAAGGCGAATCAGCAGTATAAAAATATGAAGGTTCTCAGAAAATATTTATTCTGGGAACCTTGGTTTTATTTTAATTCGGTTTGATGAATAGCTGCTACACCAGGGTGACCAGGAAAGTTATGTTTTAATACGCGTAACGCATCTTCTGATAACTCGTTTAACTCTAATACCTTATAAGCCTTAGCCATCATCAATAATGCTTCCGGCATGGCAGGCGTTCGAGGGTAATTTTCTACTACATATTTACCACGGTTAGCGGCTGCAAGATAGGCGCCTCTACGCATATAATAATGTGCAACATTAACTTCATGTTGAGCTAAGCGATTACGTAAATAAACAATACGTTGCGCTGCATCTTCGCTGTAATAACTTTTGGGATAACGATTAACCAGTGTCGTAAAATCTTTTAAGGCAAAACGAGCAGAGCCAGGGTCACGTTGTGATTCATCCCTAGGAATATATTTTTCAAATAAGCCGATATCGCGAGTAAAGTTAGTTAACCCGCGTAGATAAATTGCATAATCCATGTTTGGGTTTAAAGGGTAAACACGCATGAAACGATCTAAGGTTGCCAATGCTTGTTCAGGCTCATCCGTTTTATAATATGCGTAGGCAGACTCTAATAAGGCTTGTTGAGCATATTCACCAAAAGGAAAACGCGCTTCTAATTGACCGTAATATTGCAAGGCGGTGGTGAAGTCTTCAGCATTTAATGCTGCCTTAGCTTCAGAGTAAAGACGCTCTACTGTCCAGCTATCTTTAGCAACTACTTCATCTGCAGCAAAGTAAGAGCAACCCGACGTTGAAAGTAAAACAAGTATAAGAGCTAGGTAATATTTTTTCATGCGGGTAGATTACGCTAGCAGCTGAATGAAGGCAAAGCTGATTTCAGGTTTTACTTGAATCAGTTTGGAGTTAGAAAAAAATAATCCATGTACAATGTGGATAAATATTTAAATTGACTGAGAAATTTCATGTTTCGACTATTAATAAGCATTATTTTAGGTTTAGTCTTTTCACCTATAAATGCGACAACATTCACCATTGCTAATGATAATACGCGTATTGTTGGCCACAACTTAATTGTGCTTAGTCATAAGGAAGATACCTTATTAGATATTGCCCGACGTTTTGATATTGGCTATAACGAAATTGTGATGGCAAACTCTAATTTAGATCCTTGGTTACCAGGGGAAAATGAGCGTGTTTTAGTTCCCAATAAATTCATTCTGCCTGATGCGCCGCATAAAGGGATTGTCATAAATTTAGCTGAAATGAGACTTTATTATTATCCTCCGAAGAAGAAGGGTCAACAACAACAGGTGATCACGCACCCTATTGGTGTCGGGCGTGAAGGCTGGACAACACCACTAGGTAAGACCCGTATTATTCAAAAGAAAAAAGATCCTACATGGACACCACCGGCATCAATATTGGCTGAACATCTGGAAAAAGGTGATCCCTTACCTAGAGTTGTTCCAGCGGGCCCTGATAATCCATTAGGTGCTTTTGCCATGCGTTTAGGTATGCCAGGGTATTTATTACACGGTACCAATCGACCTTATGGTGTGGGCATGCGTGTTAGCCATGGTTGTATACGTTTATTTCCTGAAGATATTGAGCATTTATTTGGTATTGTTGCAGTCAATACACCTGTCGAAATTTTGTATCAGCCTTATAAAGCTGCATTAGAGGGAGATGTACTTTATCTGGAAGCGCATCAAACACAAGAAGATATAGATATGAATGCAGGTAGTAATATGACACCAATGGTTGCAGCAATATTAAATGCGCAAGATAAGATATTGGATGATGATAGCTGGCCTTTTGCAGAAGAATTAGTTCGACAACAGCAAGGTGTTGTTAAGCAAGTTAATAAATCAGATATTGAAGTGATTGATGATGTTTGGTTTATCCATGCTGGGCTTACTCAAGACGTAAAATTAAAATTAGCTCAAGCATCAACGAGCTTGAATTTAAATGATTTATTTTGGCCTATGCAAGGTGCTGCTGAGGGAGAACTATTGATTGGTCCATTTGAAAATCATCAAGAAGCGGACAGTATGGCGCTTGAAATCAATCGTTTAACAGATGTATCGATATGGACAGCACTACTGGCTGGAGATGCACTGTAGGATTTAGACTTTTAACTTGGTTTTTTTAAATATCAGGCATAAAAAAACCGGGAGCAAGCCCCCGGTTTCTTATTACAACAAGAAGCTTATTTGCTCATTGCTTTTTCAAACATACGATCGATTTTTGCGCAACATTCATCAACAGAACGTTGTGCTGAGTCAGCCGTGTCTTGTGCTGTGCGAGCTGCAGTTTCAGCATCATTAGCTGTACGAGTTGCTGTATCAGCAGTGCTTTGAGCATTGCGAGCTGCAGATAATGCAGAGTCAGCTGTTGATTGCGCTGCTTCAACTGATGCTGTTAAAGCATCCATTTCTGCTGTGTTAGCACATGCAGTTAGTAAAGCTAAAGGCAGGATGACAGCACCTAATTTAGTTAAAGATTTCATTTAATTCTCCGTATTTTTGAATATAATTCATGGGTACAACGACATTGCTAAAGGCAATATACATTGTGAGGCTATCAGGAATTAGTAGGACTGTCCAACGTCTATCAACATAAGCTTATAAATAGTCTATTTCTTTGGTATAATTACGCCTTTATTATCGATGTGGCAAAGCTGTTCACATTATTCGGTTAGCTTGTAACCGTCATCTTGCTCTGGAAAAATTAGTCTATGCATCCTATGCTGAATATCGCCGTTCGGGCAGCCCGTAGCGCGGGAAACCTTATTGTTCGTTCTTTGCAACATGTTGACCACCTTGAAATAACCACAAAAGGTTTAAATGATTTTGTGACAGATGTTGATCGTTTAGCAGAACAAGAAATCATTAATACTATCCATAAATCTTATCCTGAACATGCTATTTTGGCGGAAGAGTCTGGTATTCAAGGTGATAATGACACAGTATGGGTGATAGACCCTTTAGACGGAACAACAAACTTTTTACATGGCTTTCCACACTATTGCGTTTCAATTGCAGTCATGGTCCGTGGTCGAATCGATCATGGTGTTATTTATGATCCTTTACGTGATGAATTATTTACAGCCAGTCGTGGTGATGGCGCAAAAATGAACGATCGCCGTATTCGTGTAAATAAACGCAAGGAATTAACAGGCTCTTTATTAGCGACAGGCTTTCCATTTAAATATCCTCAACATTTAACACCTTATCTGGAAACATTTGGTGCATTGCTTCCACAAGTGGTTGATATTCGTCGTGCAGGTTCTGCAGCTTTAGATTTAGCCTATGTTGCAGCTGGTCGATTAGATGGTTACTGGGAAATTGGATTAGAAAAATGGGACTTGGCAGCTGGCGTCCTACTTATCGAAGAAGCGGGTGGAGTTGTGAGTGATTTTGCTGGTGGAGATGACTATTTCAAAAGTGGCAATATGGTGGTAGGTAGTTTACCTCTCCATAAAAAGATATTAGACAGCATTACCCCTCATCTAACAGACGAGTTGAAAAAATAACGGATTTTGCCTTTGGGCATTTTATTTCATATGCGAATAGCATTCATTTATAGAACTAAAAATTAATGACAATTACTACTAGAAAACTACGCAATATTGCAATTATTGCTCACGTCGATCACGGTAAAACAACCTTGGTTGATCAATTATTACGCCAATCGGGCACATTTAGTGACCATGAGGAATTGCAAGAACGTGTAATGGATTCCAATGATCTTGAAAAAGAACGTGGCATCACAATCCTGTCTAAAAATACGGCAGTGAAATGGAATGATTACCATATCAATATCGTAGATACTCCGGGCCATGCCGATTTTGGTGGCGAGGTAGAGCGTGTTTTATCTATGGTTGATTCTGTATTGCTATTAGTTGATTCATCTGAAGGCCCAATGCCTCAAACACGATTTGTAACGCAAAAAGCATTGGCTTTAGGTTTAAAACCAATTGTTGTTATTAACAAAATTGATAAACCAAGTGCTCGTCCGGCTTGGGTTTTAGATCAAACTTTTGACTTATTTGCTAACCTTGATGCTACAGATGAACAGTTAGACTTTGATGTTGTATATGCGTCTGGTTTGAACGGTTTTGCTGGTTTGAATGAAGATGTTCGTGATGGTGATATGGAAGCTTTATTCCAGTTAGTTGTAGATAAAGTGGAAGCGCCTGATGTTGATACCGAAGGTCCTTTCCGTATGCAAGTATCATCATTGGATTACAACAGCTATGTAGGTGTTATCGGTGTTGGTCGTATTGAACGCGGTAAGGTTAAAACTAATACTCCAGTGACTGTTATTGATACAGAAGGCAAAAAACGTAATGGTCGTGTTTTAACTGTTATGGGCTTTATGGGTTTACAGCGTGAAGAAGTCGAAGAAGCACAAGCGGGCGATATCGTCGCGTTTACAGGCTTAGACCCTCTGAATATTTCTGATACTTTATGTGACCCAGCAGAAGTTGAAGCATTACCGCCACTCTCTGTTGATGAACCAACAGTAACAATGACTTTCCAAGTTAATAACTCTCCAATGGCAGGTAAAGAAGGTAAGTTTGTAACGACACGTCAAATTAAAGAACGTCTTGAACGCGAATTGATTCATAACGTGGCATTAAAAGTAGAACAAGTCATTACAGACCCTGATAAATTTAAAGTATCTGGTCGTGGTGAATTACATTTATCTGTATTGATTGAAAATATGCGTCGTGAAGGTTTCGAAATGGGTGTGTCTCGCCCAGAAGTAATCATTCGTGAAGTAGATGGTGTTCGTGAAGAACCTTATGAAGCTGTGACTGCTGATGTGGAAGCTGAGCATCAAGGTACGATCATGGAAAAACTAGGTGAACGTGGCGCCCAATTACAAGATATGGCTCCTGATGGTAAAGGTCGAGTACGTTTAGACTTTATTATCCCTTCTCGAGGTCTGATTGGCTTCCGTACTGAGTTCTTAACTGCAACACAAGGTACAGGCTTGATCTTTAGTGTATTTGATCATTATGCAGCTGTTAAAGAAGGTGACTTTGGTAAACGTAGTAACGGTGTAATGATTGCTAATGGCATGGGGCAAGCAGTTGCCTTCTCTATTTTCAGTTTGCAAGACCGTGGTCGTATGTTTATCGGTCATAATGATGACGTATATGAAGGTATGGTTATCGGTATTCACTCACGTGATAATGACTTGGTTGTTAACCCATTAAAAGGTAAACAATTAACTAACGTACGTGCATCAGGTACTGATGAAGCGATTAACTTAACTCCACCGATTAGAATGAGCTTAGAGCAAGCGCTTGAGTTTATCGGTGAAGATGAATTGTTAGAAGTAACACCTAAATCAATTCGTGTTCGTAAGAAGTTATTACTAGAACATGAACGTAAGAGTGCTTCACGCAAACCAAAAAGTTAATTTAGGTTTAAACATGAAGTAACAGAAAAGGGTATCCTATATAGGATACCCTTTTTTATTTGTAGTGAGGTTTAAAATGCGAATTTTGGTTCTAATTGCCATTGGTCTTTTACTGTATGTGATTATTGGTAATATATTACGCAAAAATCGATCTGTAACACCTAAAACCATATCTGAAAAAATGGTGCAGTGTCAGCATTGTGGATTACATATTTTAGAGCAGGAAGCTATTCAAGATGATAAAAATTACTATTGTTCACAAGAGCATCTTGAGGCCGATCGATAGTTCATAATGACCTTGTTTAACTTTGGTATAGATCCAAGTCTAGTTAAGACGTCATGGCCAGAATTAACGGTATTTTCATTTTATCGTTTACTTCTTGCTGCAATACTGTTCCTCGTTTTTTATTTTAAACTTCCACCGGAGTTTTTGGGTAGTCAGGACCCAGAGCGATACATCAGGATTAGTGGATTATATTTATTCATCGCAGTACTTTTCATTGTCTTTAGCCTTAAAAGGCTAGGTCAGTTCGAGGCTAATGCCAGAATCCAATTAGTATTAGATCTAGTTTTTATTACACTGATCATCAATTCGAGTGGTGGTTTGCAAACTGGCTTAGGTTTATTACTGGTAGTTGTTGTTGTGGCGGGCGGTGCTTTAATACCAGGGAGACAATCTGCCTTTATTGCCTCTATTGCAACTTTATCAGTGTTATTACAAGTGAGTTATTCACAATTCCTTGGCGATGGTATAACCAAATATAGTCATGCGGGTATGCTGGGAGCGACTTTTTTTGCTACTGCATTATTGGCTCAAATCCTGACACAAAAAATGAAAACATCTCAGAGTTTGGCAGATAAGCGTGCTGAAGAGGTGTCTAAGCTGGCAGTATTGAATGAGCATATTATTAGGAGTATGCAAACAGGTATAATCGTTGTTGATGTCGCTGGACGAGTGACATTAAGCAACCAATCAGCACGGACATTGCTTGGTATTGACCAGCTGCAGAAAAACTATGGGCTCAAGGCTTTTTCTACAATATTAGTTGATCAGTTATCAGCATGGAAACATCAGCATCTGATGAAATTTGAACCTTTCCAACCACGTAGTGATTTAGCAGAAGTTTTAGCTCGTTTTTCTGCTTTAGAAAGTGGTGAAACTTTGATTTACCTAGATAATACATCAGAGCTAGCACAGCAAGCACAGCAATTAAAATTAGCATCTTTAGGGCGATTAACGGCAAGTATTGCTCATGAAATTCGCAATCCACTAGGGGCGATCAGTCATGCCGGTGAATTATTAGCTGAGAATCACAACGGTGATGCAACGAGCACGAAACTGACGGACATTATTCAACGCCATAGTACGCGAGTAAATGGCATTATTGAAACTATATTGCATATGAGTCGCCGTAAAACAGTGGAACCAACAGTTGTGATTCTTGCACTCTGGTTAGATCACTTTATTAATGAATTTTGTGATATTAAGCATATTACCAAGCAGGATCTCAAATTAGAGATAAATTCATCATTGGCAAAAGTGAATATGGATCCTGAGCAACTCCACCAAGTCATGTGGAATTTACTTGAAAATGCTTGGGAGTATTCTATATCTGATAGTTTTTCAACACGTGTTGAAGTGAAACTATTTAGTCAGGATAATGAGGTTTTTATTGATGTATGTGATAGTGGAGAAGGTGTGTCCGAAAAAATGCAGGCAAACTTATTTGAGCCCTTCAACTCTGACAGACAAGGGGGAACGGGATTGGGTTTATATTTAGCCCGTGAATTGTGTCAAGCTAATGGTGCACGGTTAAACTATATATCAAATGAAGATGAACATTGTTTTAGAGTGAGTTTGCCAGCTGAAAAACAAGAGAGCTTACAATGAACCATAGAGCCTTAATAATCGATGACGAACCAGATATTCTTGAGCTTTTGGCAATGACATTGTTAGGTATGTCGATTGATTGTGTCACAGCAGAAAGTATTGCTCAGGCTGAACAGGCCTTAAAGCAGCATGATTTTGATTTATGTTTAACAGATATGCGACTTCCTGATGGCAATGGATTAGATTTTGTTAAAATGTTACAACAAGAAAAGCCGGATTTACCGGTCGCAGTTATATCTGCACATGGCAATATGGACTTGGCTGTTCAAGCTTTAAAACTGGGTGCTTTTGATTTTGTATCCAAGCCACTTAAAATTAGGATTTTAAGAGATTTAGTCACTACAGCACTGAAACTGGCTCCATCGTCAGGTAAACCTCGGAAAAAAGAACGACGTTCTAGAGACCGCCTATTAGGTGAAACGGATATTATTAAAATATTACGTGGAAAAATATCTAAATTAGCGCGTAGCCAAGCACCTGTTTATATCAGAGGGGAGTCTGGAACTGGTAAAGAATTAGTTGCACGATTAATCCATGAGCTTGGTGCCAGATCTGATGGTGAGTTTGTGCCAATAAACTGTGGGGCAATTCCCAGTGAGTTAGTAGAAAGTGAGTTTTTTGGCCATAAAAAAGGTGCGTTTACGGGGGCTATTACAGATAAGGTTGGTTTATTTGAAGCAGCACAAGGTGGAACATTATTTTTAGATGAAGTTGCCGACTTACCATTAATGATGCAAGTGAAGTTATTACGTGCTATTCAAGAAAAAATGATAAGACCAGTTGGTAGTAATGAAGAAGTTAGTATCGATGTGAGAATCTTATCAGCAACGCATAAAAACCTGAGTGAATGTGTTAAACAGGGTACTTTCAGAGAAGATTTATTTTATAGGCTTAATGTTATTGAATTAGAGGTTCCGCCATTACGAGAAAGACAGTCGGATGTCCCCTTATTGGCTGAAAGTATCATGTCCAAATTGGCTGGGAAAAATGGGCAAGAGGGTGCTAAATTAAGTTCAGATGCACTTGTGGCGCTTCAAGAGTATCATTTTCCAGGTAATGTGCGAGAGTTAGAAAATATTATTGAAAGAGCTTTAACATGGGCAGAAGGTACTGTTATCACTAGCAGTGATTTAATGTTACCTGATGAGAGAGTGACGGAAACACAAGATGATGATCGAATTGATTCACCAATAAACTTGAATAACGATCCAGAATTATCAGTTAGGCAGGCCGAGACAACGGCTAACGAAAATACTGATTTAGAAAGTCGACTTGAAGAGCAGGAGCGCCAATTGATTACGCAGGCTCTAGAAGCTACTCGCTGGAACAAAACTGCTGCAGCTAGAAATTTAGGCATCACCTTTAGAGCACTACGCTATAAACTTAAGAAGTTGAATTTAGAATAAATGGACACAAGATAAATGGCGACACCAAGTACGCAAAATGCCGATCTAGACTGGAGCCATGTGGGTGAAACCGTACGGATGCTGAATTTGGCAGTGGCTCAGATTGAAATGTCGATGAATGAGGGGGATGAGTCTGTCGACACTTTAACAGATGCTTTTACAACAATGGCGGCTAGAGTTCAGTTTATTGAACAGATAGCTAAACAAAAACAAGATGAGGAATCCAAGCAAGTCGTCGAACAATGTGATGCTGTTGCTGCAGAAATGCAACATACCATTATGGCCTTTCAATTTTATGACAAGGTTACGCAGCGATTAAGCCATGTATCTCATTCCTTGGCAGCTTTAGTCGATCTTGTTGGTGATCAATCTCGCCTGCAGAATCCAATTGAATGGGCTTTATTACAAGAAAAAATCAAATCTAAATATACGATGCCGGCCGAGCACGACATGTTTGAAAAGGTCATGCAGGGCATGTCAATTGAAGACGTCATCGAGCAATCACGACAGAAGAAGCTTAATGATGATATTGAGTTATTTTAGAATAAACCGTGTCAGTACGACATTAAATAAAAATAGAGATATGTTTTCGTAGCACGCATAATTTTAGCCGTTTAATGTTGATATTAAGCTAATTCATCAACAATACCTAAGCTAATTTAGCAGCCATGATTTATGGAGTGATTAACTTTAGCTTTTCAGATTTATTAATGAAAAGATTATTTTCTTGCTCAGATAATTTTAAACTTAGTAGCAGTTGAACTGTATTATCATCTTTGAATTGAACACGTACGATATGACCCGCAATATCATGAGTATCAGTGGTAACTTCATCACCAATATTTGGTAAGTTCTGAGTATTGACTTCAGCTAGAAACATTCTCCGGCTTGGTTTGCCAAGATAGTGCAGTCTGGCAACCACTTCTTGTCCGGGGTAGCAACCTTTGCTGAAGCTGACACCATTAACTAAGTCGAGATTAACTTGTTGAGGCGTAAATTTTTCTTTGGTTTCTGGATAAATAGCAGGTATCCCAGCTTCTATATTAGCTTTTTCCCAGAGCATATCCGAGCTTAGTTGACACTGTTGTTCTTGTAACTTCAGTAGTAGTTTATTGACGGATTCGAGTGAACTAATACATAGTTGGCGACGTGATAGTTTATCGCCCATCATCATGTCGTCAGGGATATTAAGTTGATCAAAAACAGCATCATTTATATTTGATAACCCTATACAGACCGTGCTTTCCGACTCATTGGAGATGGTGACTTTAGAACGTAATATAAACATACTCAGACGTTGCTGTAGCACTGAACCCATTGTCTTGGGCAGTACTAGTTGGTAATAGCCATCTCGTCGAACAAGTTGAAAGATAGCGAATAATCGACCTTTGGCATTACAAAAACCACTAAGTTGACTTTGATTAATAGCTAAAGCATTAACATCATTGGTCAGTAGATTTTGTAAGAAGGATTGTGCTTCTTCACCACTGACATGTAGAACACCTAATTGTGGCAGTGGTATAAAGCAATTTTCAGTTGCTGAATCACTATGAGTTGTTAGGGTGCTTTGTTGGTCGAGCAGTGTTTGCCATGAATGTGTCATATCGTCAGTTTTATTATGGATGAATAAGAGGTATTGTATCTCTCACCAAGGAAGGGGGCGAGGATTTATGACAAGAAATGTATTTAATATGACTATTTCTCGATCAAAACAATTATTAACATATCTAGTCATTATTCATACTGTTACCTTGATAACCCTGTTAAGCTTATTGGGATTGACTATTTGGGCAGTCATTTTCTGCTTATTCATGATGCTTAGTTTTATTCATTATTGCCGCCAATATCAATGGTTAAAGTGTCAAAGTAGTGTTATTAACATTGCACGAGATACGGATGAAAACTGGACTTTATGCCATCATAGTGGTGCTCAGGAAACTCAACTGTCCTTAAAAAGTTGTGTTGTAACGCAGCAATTTATTATATTGAATTTTCAATCTACGAGTGCATGGAAGACAAGATCGCTCACCATTATGGGGGATTCAGTTGATTCAGATCTGTTTCGACAGTTACGAATTTATTGTCGAATGCCTAAGACTTTCCAGCAATAATAGTATCTTTAGCTTCATGCTGGGTATCGGTCTCGGGGTAATCTAAAGTGTAGTGTAGGCCGCGACTTTCTTTGCGTTGTAATGCTGATGTAATGATAAGTTCAGCCACATCAGCAAGATTACGTAACTCTAGTAAATCACTGCTTATACGATGTTGAGTGTAATAGTCATTAATTTCTTGTTGTACTAATTTTAAACGTTGTTGTGCTTTATATAATCGTTCATTAGAACGAACAATTCCCACATAGTCCCACATGAATCGACGTAATTCGTCCCAGTTATGACTAATAGAAATAGCTTCTTTAGCAGGATGAACACGGCTGGAATCCCATGTTGGAATAGTTAGACTTTGCGTGTTTTTAGCTAAGTTCTGCATAATATGATGAGCAGCACTACGGGCAAAGACGAGACACTCTAAAAGTGAATTACTGGCCATACGATTAGCACCGTGTAAACCTGTATGCGCTGTTTCACCAATCGCATAAAGTCCCTTAATATCCGTTTGACCATGTAGATCTGTTATTAATCCTCCACAAGTATAATGTGCGGCAGGAACGACAGGGATCGCTTCTCGAGTCATATCAATGCCAAAACTTAGGCAACGTTTATGAATGGTTGGAAAATGTTCTTCGATAAATTCTTTAGGCTGGTGGCTAATATCTAGGTAAACACAGTCGTCACCGAGTCGTTTCATTTCATGATCAATTGCACGGGCTACAATGTCTCTAGGTGCTAGTTCAGCTTGAGGGTGAAACTGCGCCATGAAGGGCGAACCATCAGCAAGTAGTAATTTAGCGCCTTCACCACGTAAGGCTTCACTAATTAAAAAAGACTTAGCTTTAGGGTGATAGAGGCAAGTGGGGTGAAATTGAATGAACTCCATATTAGCGACACGACAACCGGCACGCCAGCCCATGGCAATGCCATCACCAGTAGAAACATCAGGGTTACTGGTATAGAGATATACTTTCCCTGCGCCACCTGTTGCGAGTACCGTGATCGGCGCCGTGAACGTACAAGGCGTATCCGTTTTAATATCTAAGGCATAACTACCTAAGCAACGATCATCATCTTCACCAAATTGTTTGCGGCGAGTGATCAGATCAATGCCAATATGGTGAGGGAATAAATGGATGTTTGGGTGAGCCTTGGCCTTAGCTAATAGTGTTGTTTCAACTTCACGACCGGTGGCATCAGCAGAGTGAATTATGCGGCGATGACTATGACCACCTTCTTGTGTAAGGTGATAGGTTTCTGAAGTAACACCATCTTTGGTAAATGAAACACCTTGCTCAATTAACCATTCAATACTTTCACGCGCTTGTTCAACCGTATAACGAACAGCTTTCTCATCACATAATCCAGCGCCAGCAGTTAAGGTATCATCGATATGAGATTGTAATGAATCAGCCTGATCTAAAACAACAGAAATTCCGCCTTGGGCATACAGTGATGCGCCTTCCGCAAGCGTATCTTTAGATAGTACAGCTACTTGCATATGATCAGCCAAATGCAAAGCATGTGTCAGGCCGGCTGCACCACTACCAATAATAAGTACATCAAAGTGATATGAAGAAGTCATTAACCTACAAACAGAGTAAAATGAAATTTAACGTTATTTTGCACTGTTTCAGGAACAAAGTTAAATCATTATGGTCAATCAGTTATCAATTAGTGACAAGCTCTGGCATGTCAAGGCAAGCCGGGCTATAGGATGAATGTGGATTTAGAGCTAGTACAGCGTGTGCAAGCAGGGGATAAAAAGGCATTTGATGTGTTGATTTTGAAATATCAGCAGCGGATTGTGCACGTTATTACCGGGTTTGTACACGATCCCGTTGAGGCCTTAGATGTGGCACAAGAAGCGTTCATTAAAGCGTATCGCGCTATACCTAACTTCCGTGGTGATAGTGCCTTTTATACTTGGTTATATCGTATTGCTATCAATACCGCGAAAAACCATCTAACTTCTAGAGCAAGAAGACCACCTGCAGTGGATGTTGATGCGATGGATGCCACTAATTATTATGATGCGGCTGAGTTGAAAGAGTTTGAAACACCGGAAAGTAGCTTGATGACTGATGAGCTACAGAAGACGATTCATCAAGCGATTGAAGGTTTACCAGAAGATACTGCAACAGCAATTAAGTTGCGAGAACTTGAAGGCATGAGTTACGAGGAAATTGCACAGGTCATGGAATGCCCGATAGGAACTGTTCGATCACGTATATTCAGAGCACGTGATGCGATAGATAAACAAATACAAGAAATAATGGGTGAAGGGGAATAACAATGACAGTCAATCAAAACGAATTATTGTCTGCGTTAGTGGATGGCGAGTTACAAGGCAAAGAATTAGATGATGTTTTGCAACTGCTAAATACAAATGAACAGGCAAGGCGTCAGTTACAGCGATACCAACGCACAAGTGATGTATTACATGACCATGGTGTCAGTCATCATCATATTGATTTAACTGACAGAATATCAGCTACTTTAGATGATGAAGTTGAGTTCACGACATCGAGCAAGAATACAGCTCAGATCATTGCTTTTCCTAGGCAATTTTGGAAGCAGGCTGCTAGTTTAGCTGTCGCGGCTTCAATTGGAGCCTTAGCAGTTATAGGCGTTATGACTCAACCACAGAATCAACTTGTTCAAGTGCCACAAGTGGCTTCTGTTGAGATAGAAACAACACCGATGATTGTTGCTACAACTGGTAAACGTTGGACGGTAGAAGAGCAAGAAGTAGAAGAAAGATTAAATAGCTATTTAGTTGATCACAATGAATATGCAGGGGCATCAGGTGTATTCTCCTATGCACGTGTTGTTTCCTATGACATGGGGCAATAGCTGATGAGAAAGGTGCTTCAATTTGTCTTGAGTTTTAGTGCAATACTACTCAGTTTCAATGCTGTTGCTAATACCGAAGCCATGCAGATGTTAGAACGTATGGGGGTTGTGGCAAAACAGTTAAATTATGATGGTATTTTTTCGTATCAAACCGGTAATAAATTACAGTCTATTCGAATTATCCATCGTGCAGATGATCAAGGTGAGGTTGAGCGTCTAATTTCATTGAATGGTGTTGCCCGAGAAGTTATTCGTACAAATGATATGGTGACGTGCATTTACCCTGAGGGAAAAGCTGTTCAAGAAAATCACCGACCATTGGGGCGCGGTTTTCCTACTGATTTATTAAGAAGACTCAGTTCGGCAGTAGCATATTATCAAATTAGTTTTGGCCAACAAGAGCGTGTTGCATCACATCACACGCAAGAGATTGTGGCAACACCGATAGATAATTACCGTTATGGTTACAGCTTGTGGGTTGATAAGGATAATGATTTATTACTGCAATCAGACTTGCTTGATGAGATGGGAAATGTGCTCGAAACCTTTTCTTTTTCATCTGTCGAAATGGGTTTAGACATTCCTGAGCAATCTTTAAAGCCAGAAATGCAAGGTAATGCAATGTCTTGGGACCGTACTGAGTATGGGCTGAGTGCAGCAAAGCCAGTATCAACGCAACAGTCTCTTTGGCAAGTTACTTGGTTACCAGAAGGGTTTAATTTGGTTACTCAACAAAACCGATTTAAAGCGAGAAATGGGGCGTCAATTGAACAACAAGTCTATAGCGATGGTTTAAGTTCGGTGTCTATATTTTTTGAGAAAATCCGTGCGAGACATAGTCATTTACACGGTAGTTCAAAAATGGGTGCTGCTAATGCCTTCGGTACTATTATGAATGCTCATTTTATAACTGTTGTAGGTGAAGTACCTGCTCGTACTGTAGATAAAATGGGTAATTCAATTCGTTTTAATGGTGCTGAATAATCATGATTAAACAACAAGCCAAAGTTGTGAAAAGCAATGACACGACAGTGTGGCTTGAGGCTGAGCGACAATCAACATGTAGTGCTTGTAAACTAAAACAAGGCTGTGGCACAGGCTTATTAGAAAATCATGTTGGTAAACGCTTTTCACAAATATCTGTCAATAAGACCTCAGAGGTCAAAATTGGACAAGAAGTGAATCTAGGTATTCCAGAAGAAAGTTTATTACAAGGTGCACTATTGATGTATATCGTGCCATTGGTTTTGTTGTTTGTACTTTCAGCGATAGTCAAGGCCTTAGGGTTTAATGAAGCAGTAGAAATTATTGCAGGAATAAGTGGATTGTTGCTTGGGTTTTATTGGGTTAGAGAACGCTTAAAAAATAACAAAGATAATTTTCAAGCCAGAATAATAGAGGAATAAAAATGAAGTCTTATAAAGTTTTGTCAGGTTTAAGTCTGTTATTTATTTGGGCATTATTCAGTGCAAATGTTCACTCTGCAGGCTTACCTGATTTTTCAGAGTTAGTGGCAGAACATGGTGCTGCCGTTGTCAATATTAGTACTACTATTAAAAAAGATAACAAGTCAGCCATGACGCAACTGCCTCCAGGATTGAAAATTCCAGAAGGTACGCCTTTTGATGAGTTATTTAAACATTTCTTTAAGCAGCCAGGGACAGGGGAGCGTCAGCCGCCTTCAGAAGCTCATTCTCTAGGATCTGGTTTTGTATTGTCATCAGATGGTTATATTTTGACGAATCATCATGTGATTAAAGATGCCGATGAAATTATTATCCGCTTTAGTGATAGAAATGAACTTGTAGCTAAAGTATTAGGTAGTGATGAACGTAGTGATGTTGCCTTATTAAAAGTAGAGGCGACTGGATTGAAATCTGTGAAACTCGGAGATTCTACAAAACTAAAAGTGGGTGAATGGGTATTAGCGATTGGTTCGCCATTTGGATTTGACTATTCAGCAACTGCTGGGATTGTCAGTGCTTTAGGTCGTAGTTTACCAAGTGACAGTTATGTTCCTTTTATACAAACAGATGTAGCTATTAACCCAGGAAACTCTGGTGGACCGTTATTTAATCTTGAGGGTGAAGTGATAGGTATTAACTCGCAAATTTATAGTCGCACAGGTGGTTTTATGGGGGTGTCATTTGCTATTCCAATGGATGTCGTTATGAATGTAGTCGCCCAGATTAAATCACAAGGTTATGTAAGTCGTGGTTGGTTAGGTGTTGTCATTCAAGATGTGACGCGGGAATTAGCTGAATCATTTGGTTTGGATAAACCACATGGCGCTTTGATTTCAAAAGTAATGCCTGATAGTCCCGCTTCGAAAGCTGGCTTTGAGGCAGGTGATATTATTTTAGAGTTCAATGGTAAAAAAGTGTCTACATCATCAAAATTACCACCTATTGTTGGTCGTACAGAGATTGGTAAATCAGTTCCTGTTGTTGTGATGCGTAATAATAAGCGTAAAACAATTCATGTTCAGGTTGAGCAATTACCTGAAAGTGAAGACCTTGCTCAGAAGACAGACAATTCTGGTCGCCTAGTTGATGAGCGCTTAGCTATTGAAGTAGCTGACTTGGATGACAAACAACGTGAAGGAATGGATATCGACGAAGGTAGTGTTTTGGTTGTTGATGTTCAACAAGGTCCTGCCTCAGACTCTGGTATGCGTCGAGGTGATGTGATTATGACTATTAATAATCAAAAAGTGAGTAATGCTAAACAGTTCTTAGATTTGGCTAAAGCATTACCAGAAAACAAGGCCATCCCTGTATTAATTCAACGTGGTCAAGCTGCTATTTTCTTGGCATTACGAATTGAAAGTGATGATAAATAAAATATTAAGTAACACAAGGCACGACAGCTAGCTTGTTTTGCCGTAAAATCTGACAGTTAGATTATTTTAGATTGGCCGAAACTTTTGTTTCGGCCAATTTTTAATGTGTACCTAATTGTGTCCGTTTTCACTATTCTTAGGGCACGGATACAAAAAAGGTTATTACTATCAAGAACATAAGAAACTTTTCAATTATCGCTCATATCGATCATGGTAAATCAACCATTGCCGATCGTTTTATTCAGGTATGTGGCGGTTTGACTGATCGTGAAATGTCAGCGCAAGTGCTTGATTCAATGGATATTGAAAAAGAACGTGGCATCACAATTAAAGCGCAATGTGTTTCTCTAGATTATAAATCGCGAGATGGTGAAACCTATCATTTAAACTTTATTGATACACCAGGGCATGTCGACTTTTCCTATGAAGTATCACGTTCATTAGCTGCATGTGATGGCGCCTTATTGGTTGTTGATGCTGCGCAAGGTGTAGAAGCTCAAAGTGTGGCCAACTGTTACACTGCGATTGATCTCGGCCTTGAAGTATTACCAGTTTTAAATAAAATTGATTTACCATCAGCAGAACCTGAACGAGTTGCACAAGAGATTGAAGATATCATTGGTGTTGATGCAATGGATGCTGTCAAATGTAGTGCAAAAACGGGTATTGGTATTGAAGACCTTTTAGAAGAGTTAGTTCAGCGAGTCCCTGCACCGACAGGTGATCCAGATGGCGAGTTAAAGGCATTGATTATCGATTCGTGGTTTGATAGTTATGTTGGTGTCATCTCTTTAGTTAGAATCATGCAAGGTTCAATTAAAAAGCGTGACAAAATTAAGGTCATGTCTACAGGACAAGAGTATCAAGTAGAACAAGTTGGCGTATTTACACCTAAGCGAAATGAACATGAAGCACTGTATTGTGGTGAAGTGGGTTATATTATTTCAGGTGTGAAAGATATCGACGGCGCCCCTGTTGGGGATACATTGACCCATGTTCATCATGGCGCAACAGAAGCCTTACCCGGCTTTAAGTCGGCTACTCCACAGGTTTATGCAGGCATTTTCCCAGTTAGTTCGGATGATTTCGAAACATTCCGTGAAGCGCTAGGTAAGTTAAGACTTAATGATGCATCATTATTTTTTGAGCCAGAAAGCTCACAAGCTTTAGGATTTGGTTTTCGTTGTGGTTTCCTTGGTTTATTACATATGGAAATTATTCAAGAACGACTTGAACGAGAATATGATTTAGATCTTATTACCACTGCACCAACGGTTGTTTTTGAGGTGGTAACACGTAAAGGTGAGATCCTCAATATTGAAAATCCATCATTATTGCCAGATCTTGGTTCAATAGAAGAAATTCGTGAGCCTATTGTTATTGCAGATATTTTAGTGCCACAAGAACATCTAGGTGCTGTTATTACACTTTGTATTGAGAAGCGTGGTGTTCAAAAATCTATGCAATATATGGGCAAGCAAGTAGCGGTGAGTTATGAGTTACCGATGAATGAAGTTGTTATCGATTTCTTTGATCGCGTCAAATCTGTGAGTCGTGGTTATGCCTCATTAGATTATCATTTCACTCGTTTTCAAGTAGCAAATCTGGTCAAACTAGATATTTTAATCAATGGCGAGCGAGTTGATGCTTTATCTATGATTGTTCACAGTGATCAAAGCGTGACTCGTGGTCGTCAATTGGTTGAGAAGATGAAAGAACTTATTCCTCGCCAAATGTTTGATATTGCTATTCAGGCAGCGATAGGTGGGCATATTATTTCTCGCTCAACAGTTAAAGCGATGCGTAAAAACGTAATTGCTAAGTGTTACGGTGGAGATGTTTCTCGGAAACGTAAATTGTTAGACAAACAAAAGAAAGGTAAAAAGCGAATGAAGTCAATCGGTAAGGTTGATGTGCCACAAGAGGCATTCTTAGCTGTTTTACAATTATCAAAAAAATAAGAAATTTTAAGGATATTTATACGTGAGCTTTCCAGCATTAATGGTCACCTTTGTTATTGTGACAGGGATAATTTGGTTGATAGATTCAATCTTTTGGGCACCACAACGTACTAAAGATCAAAAAGAGCCTTTAGCAGTTGAATATGCGCGCTCATTTTTCCCTATTATTCTTGTCGTCTTAGTGATTCGTTCATTTATAGCAGAACCTTTTCGTATTCCATCAGGTTCGATGTTACCAACATTACATATAGGTGATTTTATTCTCGTTAATAAATTCGCTTATGGAATACGTTTACCCGTATTGAATCGCAAAGTAGTAGAAACAGGTGAGCCTGAACGTGGAGATGTAGTGGTATTTAGATATCCTAAAAACCCACAAGTTGATTATATTAAGCGTGTTATTGGCTTACCAGGCGATACCGTCGGCTACTTTAATAAAACGGTTTATATTAACGGTAAAATGATTGCTCAGGATGTTAAAGAAAAAGAATCGAGCCTTATAAGTCTCATACCTGCTAGAAATGAACTTCGCTTTGAACACCTTACTAACAATGGGCACGATATCTTAGTTGATCCTGAACGTCGATTGATTGAAGGTGAAGCCGTCGTCCCTGAGGGTGAATATTTTGTTATGGGTGACAACCGAGACAATAGTAATGACAGTCGTTTTTGGGGTACAGTACCGGAAGGCAATTTAGTCGGCAAAGCCTTTTTCATCTGGATGAGTTGGGATTGGAATACGGGTGGTATAATTTGGAATCGTTTAGGCAGTAGCATTAATTAAGGGAAACTAGAATGAATAAACAACGCGGAATGACATTAATTAGTTGGGTAATTGTACTCGGTGTAATTGCCTTTTTTGCAACCATAGTTATGCGTCTGTTACCGATGTATCAAGAGTATTATAGTGTTGTCGGTATTATGGATAATATGAAGATAGAGTTAGAAAATACTAAGATGACTAAAGCACAAGTCAATAGTATGTTGCAGAAGCGTTTTAATACCGGCTATATCTCAAGTGTAAAAAAAGAGAATATTGAAATTAGTCGTGGCAAACGTCAAACACATGTTACAAAAATAGTCCTTGATTATGAGGTTCGTAAACCTTTTATTGCTCACATTGACTTAATAGGTCATTTTCATAAAGAAATTGATGTTGAACCGAAGCGTAAATGATTACACAGAGACAGAAATTACTATGTACTCAGCTAGAGCTTACATTTAATGAACCTACACTATTACAACAGGCATTAACGCATCGTAGTGCCGCTTCTATCAATAATGAACGCTTAGAATATCTCGGTGATGCCATTTTAAGTTTTGTTATCGCTGAAGCATTATATAGCCAATTTCCGCAGGCAAAAGAAGGCAAATTAAGTAGGTTAAGAGCTTCCTTGGTAAAAGGGGTCACCTTGGCTGAAATTGCTAGAGAATTAAATCTCGGTGAGGTGCTAATCTTAGGCCCCGGTGAGTTAAAAAGCGGTGGTTATAGACGTGAATCTATATTAGCAGACACGGTTGAGGCTATATTAGGTGCATTTTATCTTGATAGTGGTTTGGAATCCGTGAAAGCATTGATTTTAAGATTATTCAATGAACGTCTAAATTCAATTGATGTTAATGAAATTGTTAAAGATCCTAAAACCCGCTTGCAGGAATTATTGCAGAGTCGTAAACATTCACTACCCATTTATAGTGTAAAAGAAGTTAGAGCGGAGAATAATCAGCCTGTTTTTGAAGCTTCTTGCCAAGTTGAATTATTAAAAAAAGTCGTTGTGGCACAGGGTAGTAGTCATAGAAAAGCAGAACAAAAATCAGCAGAACGTGTGTTGACATTATTAGAAGGTAAATTATGACTGACGCTATATCAAATGCTGGGTTTAAGTCTGGCTATATTGCAATCATTGGTCGCCCAAATGTGGGTAAATCAACATTAATTAATCGTGTATTGGGTCAGAAATTATGTATTACATCTCGACGTCCTCAAACAACTCGCCATCGTATCTTAGGCGTCAAAACAACAGATGATAGCCAGTTAATCTATGTTGATACACCGGGTCTTCATATCAGTGATAAACGCGCCATGAATCGTTATATGAATAGAGCTGCTGCATCCTCAATAGATGATGTTGATGTGATCTTATTTGTAGTTGATGGCATGAACTGGACTGAAGAAGATGAAGCGGTTTTAGAGCGCCTTAAAACAAGTGCTAAAGCCCCAGTGATTCTTGTTATTAATAAAGTGGATAAGTTAGGTGATAAAGAAGAGTTATTGCCACATATTGAAAAATTATCGGCAGAATTTGATTATAAAAATGTTGTACCCATTTCAGCCCGTAAAGGTGTCAATGTAGAACAGTTAGAAGGTGAAATTAAGGCATTAATGCCAGAAGGTGAATTAATCTTCCCTGAAGATCAGTTTACTGATCGTAGCTCACGATTCTTAGCTGCTGAACTGGTTCGTGAACAATTGTTCCGTCATCTTGGTCAAGAATTACCGTATTCTATTACTGTTGAAATTGAGCAGTTTGATGATGAAGACAAACTTTATCGAATTGGTGCGGTTATCTACGTTGAACGTGATGGCCAAAAATCAATTGTTATCGGAAAGAAAGGTGCATTATTGAAGTCTGTTGGTCAAGACGCTCGAATTGAAATGCAAAGCCTTTTTGGTAAAAAAGTATTTTTACGCCTATGGGTTAAAGTTCGTGAAGGTTGGGGTGATAATGAACGCATGTTGAAGAACCTAGGTTATAACGACGAACTTTAGAGCTTAAGAACCTTGAATACAGAATTAACGCCTGCTTTTGTATTACATCAACGCCCTTATCGTGAAACAAGTTTATTACTGGATGTATTTAGTCAGCAATATGGTCGAGTAAGCTTAGTTGCCAAAGGGGTGCGTTCTAAAAAGCGCAGTCAATCAGGGATATTACAGCTTTATCAGCCTTTGTTATTAAGTTGGCTTGGTCGAGGTGAATTACACACGCTCACGGCAGTAGAAGTTGATAAACCACGTTATGTTTTACGTGAAAACGCAGCATTATGCGGCTTGTATATCAATGAACTAATGGTAAAGTTGTTGCCATCAAATATTCCGGAAGTCGATCTGTTTACTGCATATCAAGATGTATTACTTGGATTACAACAGGCAGACAATACAGAAATACAATTGCGCTTATTTGAGAAGCGCTTATTAAGCTGCTTGGGTTATGGCTTGGTGCTTGACCGAGAAATTGAAACAGATCAACTCATTGATGAAAATGGGCGATATATTTATCGTGCTGACGCAGGATTATATCACTGGAATGAAGGTTTAAATGAAACTTCAATATCAGGGCGTAGTTTGCAGCATTTAATACTAGAACGTGATTTTGATAAGCAAAGTTTGGCAGAAATAAAACAACTTATGCGATCCGTGATACATTTTTATTTGGGTGGTAAACCGTTGCAAAGTAGAGAGTTGTTTGCTCAATTACAACAATATGCAAATTAATTTAGATTAGAGATTATATAGATGGCGATTTATTTAGGCGTAAACATTGATCATATTGCAACTTTAAGACAGGCTCGTGGCACACGATATCCTGATCCTATTCAAGCTGCAATTGAGGCAGAGCAAGCTGGTGCAGACGGGATTACACTTCATTTACGTGAAGATAGAAGACATATTCAAGAGCGTGATGTGGCAATGTTATCAGACATCTTGCAAACAAAAATGAACCTTGAAATGGCGGTCACGGATGAAATGTTAGCCATGGCTGAGAAATATCATCCAGCTGATTGTTGTTTGGTTCCTGAAAAACGTGAAGAGTTAACAACAGAAGGTGGCTTAGAAATAGCCGGCCAATTAGATAAAATGAAAGATGCCTGTCAGAGAATGGCTGAATCGAATGTCATCGTGTCATTATTTATTGACCCAGATTTTGCACAAATTGATGCCTCTGTTGAATGTGGTGCACCAGTGATTGAGTTGCACACCGGCCGATATGCAGATGCTGAAACAGCAGCAGAAGCTGAACATGAATTGCAGACTATTATTAGTGCCACGGAGTATGCCCATAACCTGGGTTTGCAGGTTAATGCAGGACACGGTCTTAACTATCATAATGTCGATAAGATTGCTGAAATCCCAAATATCATTGAGTTGAATATTGGTCATGCCATCGTCGCTCGTAGTGTTTTTACCGGCTTTCAATCAGCGGTCCGTGAAATGAAACAGCTGATGATAGAAGCGCGTCGAGGATGATGTTTGGAATAGGGACAGATTTAGTTCATATCCCACGAATGCAGACATTGCTGGATAAGCATGGTGACAAAATTGCTCTAAGAATTTTAAGTGATGCTGAATTTACAGCTTTTCAACAAGCTAAAAATCAAGCATGCTTTTTGGCTAAACGTTTTGCAGCTAAAGAAGCGGCAGCCAAGGCATTAGGTACAGGCTTTCGTGATGGACTGAGTTTACGTCATATTGAAGTGTCAAATGATAAAAATGGTAAACCTGAATTACAGTTCTTAGGACGTGGCCTCGAGCTATTAACTGAATTCAATATTGCTCGAAGTATGATTAGTTTAAGTGATGAAAAAGACTATGCCATTGCCTTTGTTAGCTTAATGGAGAGATAAGATGAAAAATTACCCGACAATTGAAGCTTTTATTGGTAATACACCTTTAGTTAGGTTGCAACGCCTACCCGGTAAGACTAGCAATACCATACTGGTTAAATTAGAAGGTAATAATCCTGCAGGTTCTGTAAAAGATCGCCCAGTGATGAGTATGATTCGTGAAGCACAACAGCGAGGTGATATTAAACCTGGTGACACCTTAATTGAGGCAACGAGTGGTAATACTGGTATTGCATTGGCAATGGTTGCTGCGATATTAGGTTACAAGATGATCTTGCTAATGCCCAAGAATATGAGTGTTGAACGTCGAGCATCAATGCGTGCTTATGGTGCCGAAATTATCTTGACTGAAGGAATAGAAGTCGCTCGTGATTTAGCTTTAGAAATGGAGCAGCAAGGCAAAGGTAAAGTGCTTAATCAGTTTGGTAACTTTGATAATCCTCTTGCTCATTATCAAACAACAGGGCCAGAAATCTGGCGTGATACGGATGGTGAAATTACTCATTTTGTCAGTGCGATGGGTACGACAGGCACGATTATGGGGACATCACGTTATTTGAAAGAACAAAATAAAGATATTCAAATTGTGGGTGTTGAACCTACTGATGGTTCTAGTATTCCAGGGATCCGTCGTTGGCCGAAAGAATACTTACCAACCATCTTTGAAGCTGAACGAGTGGATCGTATGATTGAGATAGATCAGGATGTTGCCGAGAACACCATGCGACAATTAGCCACCGAAGAAGGTATTTTCTGTGGTGTTTCATCCGGAGGAGCAGTGGCTGCCGCTTTACGCTTATCTGAGCAACTTGAAAATGCTGTTATTGTTAGCATTATCTGTGATCGTGGTGATCGGTATTTATCAACAGGTGTTTTCCCTGCAGAGTAATGCATAATCGTTCTGTGCGAAAATAACCTTGCTATGAAACACAATCTAAACATATACAGCCTTTCTATTGCTTTAGTTTGTTGGCTGCTAATGTCAGCAATCGTGGTTGCTAATGACAATATAAAACTATCGATAGGGCTGTGGTCTTTTGAAGATCTTAATGCTCAAAATCTTGCTGTTGATATGACATTGACGACAAAGGGATTAGGGTTTAGCGTCTCAGCCGATAGTGTGCAATTAGCCCAACCAATCGGCAAGTTGGACAGCTTAAAATTAAGCTGTAAAGAATTGCTTATTGTTTCTGAAAAAGTCTCCTGTGCACGAGGCCATATTGATTTCCATCAAAAAGAACTGGGCTTGCAAAAGCTAGCTTTTGAAATTGAGGCAATGCCGGATAATGAAAAATATAAGCTTGAAATTGAAAACCTTAACTTAGCTTCAGCATCATTCTCTGTCACAATTATCGTAAAAAAAGATAAATGGAAAGTGTTTGCTGACACGCCTCAAATTCAACTCACTTCACTGATTAGTTTTCTGACTCCTTATATGAAGGCCAAGCAACTTGAGGTTCTTGCCAACTGGAGTATTGAAGGCGACTTAAAACTGGATATTGATCTTTTTGGTCAAGCAGAACAGCTTAATGTAATTGAATTAGATTTAGAAAGTAAAGCACTGAATGTTAGTGATAGTGACGGGCAATACGTAAGTGAAGGCTTGACTAGCACACTCAGCCTAGAAGCCAATAAAATTGAGCAAGATTGGCATTGGGATATAGATTTTAATTCTGTTGCTGGCCAAGGCTACGCTGAACCAATATTTATCGACTTTTCTGAAACACCCTTGAAGATTAAAGCTCAAGGATTATGGCTACAAAATAAAGCCGAATTACAAATAAATACTGCCAAACTTACTCATCAAACCATTACCGAAGTAGTGTTGAGTGGTAGTGGAAGTTTAGCAAAAATAAATAGTCTGACAGTGGATGTTAAAAAATCAGACATTTCAAAGCTATATACTTCTTGGCTTCAGCCTTTTTCTGTGGGCATGGCGGTTGATGATGTGGAGTTGGCAGGAAATATTGAGTTTTACTATCAAAAGAAAAATGGAAATTATCACCTTGCAATAGGATTGGATAAGGTTTTTATTGATGATCAAGCTGGGCGTTTTGGCATTGATGACCTGTCTGGGACAGTCGCTTGGTCTAATTATAACAAAGCACAAAACTTGGCTTTAAGCTGGCAAAGTGCCTATGTTTACGCTATACCCCTAGGCACATCTAATATCAAGGCTCGAACACAGAGTTCATCACTTATTTTACAACAACCTTGGTTATTACCTATCTTAGATGGAGCGCTACAGATTAATGATTTTAGCCTTCATAATCCTGGTGATGAGCATTTGAAATGGACATTTGCAGGTGAATTAAGCCCTATATCGATGGAATCACTTAGTGCTGCATTAGAGTGGCCTTTGATGCATGGCAAATTATCAGGTGTTATTCCTCATGTTAATTATGCAGAACAACAGCTAAAAGTGGATGGCGCACTGAAAGTTAAATTATTTGAAGGCATAACGACTATTCGAGATTTACAGCTCGATAAACCTTTTGGCTCACTGCCTCAGCTGCAAGCAAATATTGATATGAAAGGTTTAAATTTAGAAACCCTTACTCAAACCTTCGATTTTGGTAAAATTACCGGGAAATTGGATGGTCGTCTGACAAACTTTCGTTTATCAAATTGGCAACCAGTACATTTTGATGCCAAATTTGCCACACCTGAGGGTGATAAAAGTCGTCGCAAGATTAGTCAAAAAGCGGTGGATAATTTATCGCAAATCGGTGGCGGGGCAACGGGGGTATTACAGCGTAGTTTTTTACGCTTCTTTGAGGATTTTTCATACCAACGTTTGGGTCTAAGTTGTAAATTGCGAAATGAAATATGTGAAATGTCAGGTGTGGGTGAAGCAAAGCAAGGGTATTACATTGTTAAAGGCGGTGGCTTACCACCACGAATCAATGTAGTGGGATATACTCGACGTGTTGATTGGTCCGATTTGATTGAACGTTTAAAAGCGGTCAGCAAAAGTTCAGGCCCCATAGTTAAATAAAACAGGAGATGTTATGAAATTCTTTAAATGGTTAACAGGAAGTGCAGCCGGTTTGATGTTGGTATCTTGTGTGACAATTAATATCTACTTTCCTGCCGCCGCCGCAGAGAAAGCAGCAGACCGCATTATAGAAGATGTATGGGGACCAGCTACAAGCCAACCTAAAGATGAAGCTGTACCAGTACCAGAAGAGCAAAGTGGTATGAAGCAAAATGAAGCTCAAAATGTGGCTATCAGCGTTTTAAACTGGTTGATATCACCAGCTGCAGCTGAAGTGGATTTAAATATTAGTTCATCAGCTATTAATGCGATTCAAGATAAAATGAAAGCACGCCATGGTAGCTTAAAGCCTCATTACATCAGTGGTGCTGTAGGCTTAACTGAAAATGGTTTAGTCACTGTTCGTGATGCAAAGGCAATTGCATTGAAAGATAGAAACAAGGTTAAAGGCCTTGTCGCAGATGAGAATAAAGATCGTAATGCACTCTATGCTGAGATTGCCAGAGCCAATGGTCACCCAGAGTGGCAAGCAGACATTCAATCAACTTTCGCTCGTCGTTGGGTGAGTAATGCTGCGGCTGGTTGGTGGTATCAAAGTGGCGGTGCGTGGAAGCAAAAATAGTCAGAGACCTCTGCACGAGTCGTCTTTTTTGCCATAGCGGCGTTAAAAATAGTCTCAAAATGCTCATTTACACTAGTAAACTACGCTTTTTCGACAAATTTTGCCTTGCTATGATAAAAAATACTTATCGTGCCAAAGTCTTAGTTAGTTCATTTAAACAATAAACATTGTAGGAGCGGTTTCAACCGCGATGGCTGAAGCAACTATCCACTGTCTCGGATGAAGTGGCTCCTTCGATATTCTAAAACGAGAAAAATAGTAATGGCACGACGTAATAGTAGAAGACAAAGATTACCGCAAGATCCTGTAGAAGCATCGATAGAATCGCTTTCACATGATGGAAGGGGTATCGCCAGAATTGAAGGTAAAACAGTATTTGTTGATGGCGCTTTAGCAGGAGAGACAGTCAAATTTCTCTATACTAAAAAGCATAGTAAATATGATGAAGCTAAAACTATTGAAGTAGTTTCAGATCCAAGTAATGATCGTGTCGCTCCACAATGTCAGCACTTTGGTGTTTGTGGTGGTTGTAGTTTGATGCATATGTCACCTGAAGCACAACTAGCAGTGAAGCAAAAGACATTAGGCGAGCATTTAACCCACTTTGGTAGTGTGCAACCAGAAGAATGGTTAAATCCCTTGAGAGGACCGTTGTGGGGCTATCGTCGTAAGGCTCGCTTAGGTGTCAAACACGTGCCTAAAAAAGAACGTGTTTTAGTTGGGTTTAGAGAAAAGGGCACACCCTATTTAGCCGTTCTTGAACAATGTGAAGTATTGGACCAACGTGTAGGTGCTCGTCTCGCTGAATTAGGTGAAATGATTGCTGGTTTAGAAGCACATAATAGAATTGCCCAGATTGAAGTGGCAATGGATGATGAACATGTTGCTCTGGTATTTAGGAATTTAGATCCGTTGTCTGAGCAAGATACACAGGCATTGATTAACTATGGACAAGACAATGACTTATGGATTTACCTGCAATCAGGTGGCCCAGATACCGTTACTGCAATCTGGCCTGAAAATCCACAATTAAGCTATGCACCAGAAGCAGGTTTACAGTTAGATTTCGAACCAAATGATTTTACACAAGTTAATGCAGGCATTAATTTGAAGATGATCGAACGTACGATGGAATTATTAGAAGTTTCAAGTGATGATCGTATTTTAGATCTATTTTGTGGTTTAGGTAATTTCACTTTACCATTAGCTAAACGTGTGACTGAGGTAGTGGGAGTTGAAGGTGATGAAGCCCTAGTTCGACACGCTAAAGAGAATGCTAATAAAAATAATTTAGACAATGCTACGTTTGAAAAAGCAGATTTAACCCAGACAGAATTAAAAGATTATCCTTGGGCTAAAGCTGGTTTTAATAAGATCTTATTAGATCCTCCTCGTAGCGGTGCACTTGAAGTATTACATCAATTGGCTGCACTAGGCGCGGAACGTTTGGTATATGTATCGTGTAATCCAGCAACCTTAGCACGTGATGCGGGTGAGTTAGTTAATAAGCATGGTTATACACTCGTTTCAACCGGTGTAATGGATATGTTCCCTCACACAACGCATGTTGAATCGATTGCGTTATTTGTCAAAAAATAGCATGAATGAGTGAACAGAAATTAATGAAATCTGGAATAAGTACAGATGCTGTTAAACGCATCTGTACTGTTCTTGCAGATATCATTGATGATTTTCCAGCCCAAGCATTTCAAAATGAAGCTTTGCAAGGGCTTGATGAGTTAGAACTCAAACAACGCGTTGATCATTTAATTGCTGTTTTAAATAATTATTTACCAGACGATTTCCATAAATCAGCAGCAATATTGCTGCAAGTAAAACAGCATTGGGATTGGGGCGATGATAACGATGCCTTAAGTGGTTTTGCAGCATGGCCGTTGGTAGATTATGTATCAGTATATGGTATTGATTATCCGCAGCTTTCACTGAATATTTTAAAAGAGTTAACATCATTATTTTCAGCTGAGTTTGCCATTCGTCGTTTTATCTGTGACCACTTTGAACTCACCCACAAGACTTTATTAAACTGGGCTAAAAATCCAGATGAGCATATAAGAAGACTGGCTTGTGAAGGCATACGCCCACGATTACCATGGGGGAAACGTCTAGTAGTATTATGTAAAGATCCTAGTTCTATATTTCCAATTCTTGAACAGTTAAAAGACGACCCTAGTCTTTATGTACGTAAATCAGTTGCCAATAATTTAAATGATATCAGTAAAGATAATCCTGATAAGGTTATTCGCTTATGTCGGCAGTGGCAACATGACGCTTTACCAGAACGTGAATGGATTATTCGCCATGCATTACGTAGCTTAGTTAAACAGGGTAGACCAGACGTTTTTCCACTGTTGGGTTATTCAGAAACAGTTAATGTCAGTATCAATACATTTAGCTTGAGAAATAAAACGGTTGAGATGGGAGACAGTTTAGGTTTTGAACTCATATTATCTTCGCCCTCAACTCAAATACAAAAGCTAGTACTTGATTATAAAATTCATCATGTAAAGGCGAATGGCAGTACAACAACTAAAGTATTTAAATGGAAAAATATTACTTTGCATCATGGCCAGCCACACTCTTTATCTAAATCTCACCCGTTTAAAATCATCACAACACGTAAATATTATCCTGGTGAACACGCAGTAGAGTTACTCATTAATGGCCAATCTATGGCTTACCAAACCTTTGATTTAGTCCTTTAAGCTTTCTTCCATATCAAAAATAACATGAGTCATCTCCACGATACTATCGGGGTTGAGTGAAATAGAGGTGATGTGTTTTTGTACAAGAAATTGGGTTATTTCAGGAAAATCAGAGGCTGCTTGACCACAGATACCGACATATTTTCCTGCTTTATGGCAGGCATTAATTGCCATTTCAATGAGCTTCATCACCGCTTCATTACGTTCATCATAGTTACCTAAAATACTAGAGTCACGGTCGGCACCTAAGGTAAGTTGAGTCAGATCGTTAGAACCAATAGAGAAACCATCACAGAGCTCTAAAAACTGTTCTGCAAGGATCACATTCGCTGGAATTTCGCACATTAAATAGATCTTTAAGTCTGATTCACCACGAATTAAGCCATGCTTAGCCATTAGATTAATAACTTTCTTACCTTCTTCAACGGTACGAACAAAGGGGATCATCACAGCAATATTTGTTAGGCCCATTTTGTCACGAGCTAAATGCAGCGCAGCACATTCTAAGGCAAAGGCATCAGAAAATGCAGGACTTGGATAACGAACTGCCCCACGAAAACCAATCATGGGGTTTTCTTCTTCTGGCTCGTAAAGGTCGCCACCCAGTAATGCCGCATACTCATTAGATTTGAAGTCACTTAAACGCACAATGACAGGTCGAGGATAAAAAGCAGCTGAAATAGTCGCTATACCTTCAGCAAGTCGTTGTACGTAATATGACTTAGGATCATCATAGCCTTGAGTGAGAGCAGAGATTTGTTGCTGCGTAGCCTTAGGCAACAGATCAAAGTTTATTAATGCATTAGGATGAACTTTAATACTATTGTTGATAATGAATTCCATTCGAGCTAAACCAACACCTGAATTGGGCAGCATACTGGTTTCAAAAGCAATATCTGGGTTGGCTAAGTTCAACATGATATGTGTCTGCTTAGGTCTAGGCAGCGTTGTGATATCGATATGTTCAGTGCGGTAAGGTAATATTCCTTGATAGACATTACCAGTATCGCCTTCAGAGCAAGAAATAGTTACCTCTAACCCCGTTTTTAATACTTTTGTGGCAACATTACAGCCGACTATTGCAGGAATTCCTAATTCACGTGCAATGATGGCAGCATGACAGGTTCGGCCGCCACGGTTGGTCACAATGGCACTCGCTATTTTCATTACAGGTTCCCAATCAGGGTCTGTAATATCAGTAACCAACACTTCACCTTGTTTCAGTTCGTGCATTTGACTGGGTTCTAAAATAACGCGAACTTTGCCTGTGGCAATTTTACTGCCAACACTTTTACCATGAACGAGCACCGTACTTTTGCTTTCTAAAATATGACTCTCAAGAGCATGTAATGATTTTGCTGATTCGACTGTTTCTGGACGAGCTTGAACAATAAATAATTCACCACTGTCACCATCTTTGGCCCACTCAATATCCATTGGTTTATGATGACCAGCTTGACGACTATAATGTTGCTCAATAGTGACTGCCATCTTAGCTAAAGAGATGATTTCATCATCATTAATACAAAATTTATTTTGTTGTTCGATACTGACCTTGATATTACGAGTTGAACCTGAAAAAGTATGACCATCAGCATAGATCATTTTGACTTTTTTACTGCCAAGCTGTCGTTTGAGGATAGGGTTATGTCCAGAAGCTAGGGTGGGTTTGAAAACATAAAACTCATCAGGGTTTACTGTGCCTTGAACAACATTTTCACCTAGGCCCCATGCACCTGTAATTAATACAAGATCTTTAAAGCCCGTTTCCGTGTCAATAGTAAACATAACGCCAGAAGAGGCTTTATCAGAACGAACCATTTTTTGAACACCAATAGACAAGGCGACCGACATATGATCAAAGCCTTTATCTGTTCGATAAGAAATGGCTCTATTGGTGAATAATGAGGCAAAGATTTGACGGCAACTATGTAGTAACTCACCACTGCCACTAATATTGAGGTGGGTTTCTTGTTGGCCAGCGAAAGAAGCGTCAGGTAAGTCTTCAGCGGTTGCTGAGCTTCGAACTGCGACATCGACACCTATGCCATATTCATCTTCTAATTGTTGGTAAGCTTGTTCAACTTCACGAATAAAATCGTGGGGGAGTTCAGCGTTAACAATCCATTGACGTATTTGAGCGCCGGTTTCTGCCAATGCTTGAGTGTCATTAATATCAAGTAATTGTAGTGCCTCAGCGATAGGGGCTTCTAGTTGGTTGTGTTTAAGGATATCTCGATAGGCTTCAGCGGTTGTTGCGAAGCCATTAGGTACCTTTACACCTTGTGGTGATAGCTCTCGATACATTTCACCTAATGAAGCATTCTTGCCGCCAACACTATCGATATCATTGATGCTGAGCTCTGAGAAGGGGCGAATATATTGAAAACTCATAGACTATCCTCATTAAGGTTGCTTTTGATGCTATGTCAGACTAAATTGAAACGCAAATAAGTGGCTCAAAAAAAAGGCCGATTAATAATAATCGACCTTCTGAGAGTATTGGTGCTGGAAAGCTGTTATTGCATTAATAGACCGTATGCAACGAGACCTATCCACGATAATGCAAATGTGAAGATAATAAGTGTAAAGTTATTAATAATAAGTTTTTCTAAAGATTCCATGATAAGCCTCGCTTTTTATTTAGCAACAAATATGTATAAGCGAATGATTATATGTTTTGGAATAAAATACATTGATCTGGATCAATATTAAGGTGTTTTCTCAATATTGATTAAGTGTGAGCTATAAAAAAGCCAGTCGATTGACTGGCTTTTTTATAGTTATTAGCGGTAGTTTATTGATTTAATAAACCATAAGCTACAAGGCCTAGCCAAGAAAAGGCAAATGAAAAGATAATGAATGAAAAATGTTCAATGATTAGTTTTTCTAGTTTGGCCATGATTGTCTCTCTAAATTTTAAGTTAATGTGGTGAACGTAGGTCAAACTATATCAATTGCGGCCGATTTAATCCAGTTAAAGCATTCATTTTATTGTTCAGATTTGAAGAACTTAGTTTTCCGGACAAGAAAACTGCCTACTTCAGGATCTTCTTTGTTTCGGTTAATATATCTATTAATATCAGCATTAGAGTAATACCAAATCTTAGTGCCAAAATCCTGAGTTTTGGCGATTAAAGAATAACTAATATAAACGTAGCCAGTTTTACTTTTACCATTTTCAGTTATCCCCATCACACTATCCAGCATTCGAGCCCATTTATCATCAGCATATTGCTGCTGGACATCTAGTCCTCGGACGCGTTTTGCTGTTTTTTGAGTTGAACCGAGCATTTTCATTAAGACATCTACTTTTGAAGAATTATCGATGACTTGTCGAACTTGAGTTTGAGTCACTATGACGCCGGTATAGTTGCTAACAAGTGTGTTGAACTCTCTAGCCGTTGCATAACGGTATCCTTCGTATTTTCCGCCAACTTCTAATTGGCTAGATACATAGTTATAGCTTTTTTCTACACTGGCAGTAACATCAAGCCAATCTAAGCCAGTTTCAGTATCAGTTGTGTAGGGGCCATTATCAATAATTTCAGCATTGATTGCTGTGCTAAAAGAAAATAAAAACATTAAGCTGATGATGCTTACAAAATGTGGTTTCATACAATATAGCCTAGTTTGATTTGGATATTATCCTCCTTGTCCAGCATAAGTATGTCAGCCATGACAATACATAATTTCTTTTTATATCAATAATTATACTGTGAAGTTTAAAAAATGTGTGAAGTATTAAAAAATACATATAACAGCTTAAATTAGGGGCGGGGATAAGTGACAATAAATCAGAAGTGTTTCTTGCAACAGGAAGAAATAAGATGAGCAAAAATTTGATCTGATACAATTCATATTAAACGATAAATTGGGATGAATAATGGCTGATAGTGAGATTGAAGAAACAATAGAAGATGTTGCTGATGACGAACTCCTAGAGGATGAAGCTAGTCCGGAAGAGGTCAAAAATAAATGGCTGACTAAACCAATGATAATTAAGATTGCCATTGGAGTGAGTGTTTTACTTATTGGCATTGGTGTAGGAGCGTACTTTTTTTTAATGACTGATGAGCCTATTGTTGAAGAAGAGTCAATCATAGAACCCATTGAAGAATCTATTAATGAATCAGGAGAAATAACTGATGCAGCGGCTAATGTAGAAACTGAGGTTGAGGCGAGTATTAATATAGATTCACTTATTGATCAAGCAGATTCAGAAACGGCAGTTGGTACAGAGCAAAGTGACGATACTACAGAATCAAATGAAACTCCTGCTACTGATAAGCTCAGTGAAAAAGAAGAAATTCTCAAAATGCGAGAAGAGGCTGTTAGCCTACAAGAAGAAAATTTACGTCTTAAGCAGCAACTAATGGGACTAAAACCATCCCAAACTATGCCAGTGAATGAGTCAGAAAAGGCAAAAGGAGACAGTCCTATTTCTGCTCAAGACGTTAATCAATATATGGACCTCTATCAAGATAACCTTGAAACTTATCCATCGGTACGTAAGCCAAAGAGTGAACCCGTACCCGATCCTAAATGGGGTGAGTAAGTTATTAGCTGAATTTGATTATGGCTAGCGTAGGATTATTGATTTAAACAGATATGCTTAGATTATTACCAACACGGTTAGTTGCTTGGGAACAGATGGAATTAGTTTCAATCTTGCTTTGTCATTAGTTTTGATTTGAACGGTAGACAATTTAGCTCATTCGCAGATTGTAATGGTCAAATATTTTTGAAGGGAATCTAAGCCACTTTTTTCAACTCTGCTGTTTTCTATACTGGCGTGATGTAGCTCAATGAAGAATGCAATCGCTTGTAGTTATAAAAATAGATGTAACTATTTACGCTACTAACAGCAGAAAGATGATTCATAAAACTTAAATGGTTCAGCCGTTCTGTTTTTAAGTTTCTGAAGAATCGCTCCATCACACTATCATTCCAGCAGTTTCCACGTCGGCTCATACTCTGAGTAATTTGTCCAAATAATCAATAAACAAGCTTGCTGAATACTGTACGCCCTGGTCTGAATGAAACAGTCATTTACGGGTGGAAAGAAAAAATGTCATCATATCTTTCTACCGAAGTCGAGATTTTTATACGGATTTAACAAGTTTAATTGAAGCTGCTGAAAAAGTTTGTATTGATAATGAGGGTAAAAAACTAGCTTTGTTAATGTTGCGAGGAACTAATTACTAGCCCCTGAAAAACTCACGAAAGCAAAAAAAAGCCCCAGCATAATTAAATGCTGGGGCTTTGAATCTGTTGGCTCCTCGACCTGGACTCGAACCAGGGACCTGCGGATTAACAGTCCGATGCTCTACCAACTGAGCTATCGAGGAACAGAAAGATGGCTATTATAGAGCTTTATTTTTCTTGGTCAAGCACTAATAGCGTTTTATTTTAAGCAATAAAGTTTGCAATGCGATCTAGAGCATTATTCAGGTTTTCTTCGCTGGTTGCGATAGACAAACGAATATGATTTTTAAGGCCAAATGCTGTACCAGGAACAACCGCAACCCCTTTGTCTACTAGCAGTGCTTCAGTGAAGTCTAAGTCATCATTAAACTGCGGCATACGTTCTAACACTTTGCTAATGTTAGGGAAAACATAGAATGTACCGTCACTGTGTAGTGAATCCATTCCATTCATGGCATTTAATTTATCTACGACCATATCATGGCGCTTCTTGAATTCAACTAACATAGTTTGAATACATTGTTGATCACCGTTCAATGCCTCTACTGTGGCAGCTTGAGATATTGAAGCAGGGTTTGATGTGCTTTGTGATTGAATTTTTTTCATTGCAGCAATCAAACCTACAGGACCTGCGGCATAACCAATACGCCAGCCAGTCATAGAGTAAGCTTTTGATACACCACTTAAGACAATCGTTCGGTCATATAAATCAGGACAGGCCATCACAATGTTATGAAAGCCTTCTTCAGTCCAAAGAATGTGTTCATACATATCATCAGTGGCAATAAGTACATGAGGATATTGTCGCAATACTTCACCTAGTGCTGCTAATTCGGCTTTGGTATAAGCCATACCTGATGGATTAGATGGGCTATTGATTACAAATAAGCGTGTTTTAGGAGTGATCGCAGCTTCAAGTTGTTCTGGTGTGATTTTGAAGCGTTGTTCTTGTCCTGCCTCAATAATGACAGGCGTTCCATTAGCAAGCATGACCATATCAGGGTATGAAACCCAGTAAGGAGCGGGAATGATAACTTCATCGCCCTCATCTAAAATAGCTTGGGTTAGATTAAAGAAGCTTTGTTTACCACCGACTGAAACTAGAATCTGATTGGCTTCATAGTCAAGACCGTTGTCACGAGAGAACTTTTCAATGACCGCTTGTTTTAATTCAGCAGTACCATCAACAGCGGTGTATTTAGTTGCACCATTATTAATTGCGGCAATGGCTGCTTGTTTTATATGTTCAGGAGTGTCGAAATCAGGTTCACCGGCACCGAGGCCAATAATATCTTTACCTTCGGCTTTAAGTGCTGCTGCACGAGCAGTAATAGCTAAAGTAGGGGAAGGTTTGATGCTTTGAACGCGTTGAGACAGTTTAATATCCAAAATCTTTCCTTTATAAAAACAAATTGATTAGATGTCGGTTAATATACGCGAATCATAAAAAATGCAGAAGATGTATGGCCAAACAATTTGAATTAATCAGTGACTTTGAACCCGCAGGTGACCAGCCAACAGCCATTAAAGCCTTAGTCGAAGGCTTAGAAAATGGTGAAATGTGGCAAACTTTGCTTGGCGTAACGGGCTCAGGTAAGACATTTACCGTCGCGAATGTTGCGCAGCAACTTCAGCGGCCAATGATGATCTTGGCCCCAAATAAAACATTAGCTGCTCAGTTATATAGTGAAATGAAAGACTTTTTTCCTAATAACTCAGTGGAATATTTTGTTTCTTATTATGATTACTATCAGCCAGAGGCCTATGTACCTTCTTCTGACACCTTTATAGATAAAGATTCCTCAGTTAATGAGCAGATTGAGCAAATGCGTTTGTCTGCCACTAAGGCCATGTTAGAACGACGTGATGCCATCATTGTGTCAAGTGTGTCTTGTATCTATGGTTTGGGTGATAAAGACTCCTATTTAGAAATGGTGTTACATCTTGTTGTTGGCGACATTATTAATCAACGCGATGTATTAAAAAGGCTGACGGAGCTGCAGTATAAGAGAAACGATGTAGAGCTACATCGAGGAACATATAGGGTTCGAGGTGAAGTTATTGATATCTTCCCTGCTGACTCTGAACGGGATGCCGTTAGGGTTGAATTATTTGATGACGAAATTGAACAAATTAGTTATTTCGACCCCTTAACAGGTGAAGTGTTTCAGCGTGTTAGTCGACTAACGATTTACCCTAAGACACATTATGTCACTCCTCGTGAACAGTTGTTGGCCGCTGTCGATACCATTAAAGCGGAGCTTAAAGAACGTTTAGAAGTTCTTCATGCTGGTGATAAGTTAGTTGAAGCTCAGCGTTTAGAACAACGCACGCGTTTTGATATTGAAATGATTTTAGAGTTGGGCTATTGCAACGGCATCGAAAATTATTCTCGCCATTTATCTGGACGAAGTGTTGATGAAGCGCCTCCGACATTATTTGATTATCTACCCGATGATGCCATCTTAGTTTTAGATGAAAGTCATGTCATGGTGCCGCAGATTGGGGCGATGTATAAAGGTGACCGGTCACGAAAAGAAACCTTGGTGAACTATGGTTTTCGCCTACCTTCAGCTTTAGATAACCGACCTCTAAGATTCGAAGAGTGGGAAAAGCTAGCGCCACAAACTATTTTTGTTTCAGCAACCCCTGCTCAATATGAAGCAGATCATTCAAGCTCGGTGGTTGAACAAGTCGTTCGTCCAACAGGTTTGATTGATCCTGAAATTGAGATTCGTCCTGTTGGCACGCAGGTCGACGATTTATTATCAGAAATTAATAAACGTAGTGTGATTGATGAACGTGTGCTTGTTACAACACTGACTAAACGTATGTCAGAAGATTTAACAGATTATCTTGCTGAACATGGCGTGAAAGTACGTTACCTTCATTCAGATATAGATACCGTTGAGCGAGTTGAGATATTACGTGACCTACGCTTAGGTGTATTTGATGTGTTAATTGGCATTAACTTACTTCGTGAAGGATTAGATATTCCTGAGGTGTCACTGGTTGCTATCTTAGATGCTGACAAAGAAGGGTTTTTACGATCGGAACGCTCACTTATTCAAACCATTGGTCGTGCTGCGAGAAACCTTAAAGGTAAAGCCATTTTATATGCAGACCGAATTACGGGTTCCATGAAAAGAGCCATTGATGAGACAGACAGAAGACGTGAAAAGCAGAAAGCATATAATAAAGAACATGGTATTACACCAACAGGGGTGAAAAAGGCGATACGAAATAGCCTCGATGACAAACAAGAAGAAGCAAGGAATGATCGACAATATATTGCTAAAGTTGCCGAGGAGAAAGCTAAATATGCTGCATTAACACCAAAACAGTTGGCGAAAAGACTCACTCAGATGGAAAATGCAATGTATAAACATGCTCAGAATCTTGAATTTGAAGAAGCAGCTAAAATTCGTAATGAGATGGAGCATATAAGAGAGGTTGCTTTAAAGTAATGACCTGATTTCTGTTTCACTGGCGGCCTGTGGATTAGTCATAAGTGAAATATCGGCTTTGTTTAAATGATAAATTATTATTTGATGACAAATCATCTTGCGTTAAAACGCTAGGGCTGTATAATTCCCACGCTTAACGACAGGCGCGTAGCTCAGTTGGTTAGAGCACTACCTTGACATGGTAGGGGTCGGTGGTTCGAATCCACTCGTGCCTACC
>ENA-ORXI01000133-ORXI01000133.1-sediment-metagenome-genome-assembly--contig:-NODE-133-length-56117-cov-3.919897_pt1 | contig 56117 bp, 48 predicted proteins | sample MGYA00237861_ERZ511468 | MGnify/ENA primary metagenome ERZ511468 (study PRJEB26299, sample SAMN06266213) | sediment metagenome | isolation source: Hudson Canyon methane seep mesocosm | place: USA:Hudson...
CCCAGTAGCGGCTGGGGCGCGGGCCCTCCTGGCCCCGGTACTTCGAGCCCAGCACGCCGGCCCCATACGGGTAGTCGGCGGCGGTCGTCATCTGCATGAACGAGATCTGGCCGATCTTCATGCCCGGGTAGAGGGTGATCGGCAGGTTCGCCACGTTGGACAACTCGAGGGTGAGTTGGCCGTCCCAGCCGGCGTCGACGTAGCCGGCGGTCGAGTGGATCAGCAGTCCGAGGCGACCCAGGCTGGACTTGCCCTCGAGTCGGGCCACCAGGTCGTCGGGCACGACCACGCGCTCCAATGTCGAGCCCAGCACGAACTCGCCGGGATGGAGGATGAAGGGGTCCGCATCGGATGCCTCGACCTGTTCGGTCAGGTCCGTGAGGTCCTCCTTGACGTTGATCAGGCCCCGGGTGTGGTTGCGGAACACGAGGAACCGGTGGTCGAGGTGTAGGTCGATCGACGAGGGCTGCACGCAGGCGTCGTCGAACGGATCGATGACGATGCGTCCGGTGGCGATGGCCTCGCGGAGGGAACGGTCGGAGAGGATCATGGTCCGCCGATGCTAGGCCGGGTCGGGCGCCACCGCGGTCGGCGCTTCAGGCGTCGGGCCCGTGGACCGGCCGACCGGTCCACGGGTTGGTGCCGAAGAACTGGCGGATCAACGGTTCGTAGTGCCCCAGCGGGTTCGAGTCGTAGCCCGGGTCGAACGCCGGCGAGTCGTACTCGGAGCAGAACTCCTCGGTGAGGGCGTAGTGCGGCGAGTCGGCGTAACGGTCGCGGGTGTTGCGGTCCATACCGAGGTGGTGCCAGAAGTAGTACCCCTGGAAGATGCCGTGGTGCTCCACCATCCAGTGGTTGGCCTCGGACACGAACGGCTTGAGGATCGCCGCCCCCACATCAGGATGGTTGTAGGGAGTAAGCGGATCGCCCAGGTCGTGGAACAGGGCGCACAACACGTACTCGTCGTCCCGACCGTCGCGTTCGGCCCGGGTGGCGGTCTGGAGGCTGTGCTCGAGGCGATCGACGGGAAAGCCGCCATAATCGTCGCGTAGGTGTTCGAACTGCTCGAGGATTCGGCTGGTGAGGGCAGCCTCGAGTTCGCCTCTCTGTTTCATGATCAGCATCCAGTCGTCCTGTGTGGACTCCTGGAACGATCGGAACGACGCCCGAGGGGGAGTGGCCTGGTCGGTCATGGTCTGTTCGGTCATGGCATCCCCCTTCGGCTCTGTCGCGAACATAGACCGGTTCACGATGTTGATCCCCGCCGGGACCCGCATCACCTGGGCCCGGTTAGGTGATCGCGGGCTTTGGCAGGGAACGGCGATCAGAGCACCGATCGCTACGCTGGCGGCTCCCGCGGGTGTAGTTCAATGGTAGAACCCCAGCTTCCCAAGCTGATGACGCGAGTTCGATTCTCGTCACCCGCTCCGCTCCACCCGGTCCGGACCGGGCCACGTCAGCCGCGACGGCCGCCGCGGGCCTGCTCGGCCGCTCGCTTCACCCGCGTCAGTTCCACCCTCGCCGGCATCTCCTTGTAGTGGGCATCGAGGGGGTAGCAGCCCGAGACCAGGCCGTTGCGGGGAGCCGTCGTGCAGTCGCTGAACGTGCGACAGATCCGTCGCCGATCCAGCCCCCGGCCCTCGACGACGTCGGCGGGAAGGTCGTGGTAGCTGAGCACCATCCTCCCGATGCCCACAGCATCGACCCTCCCGGCCCGTACATCGGCCTGTGCCACGTTCGGCAGCCACTCCTGGAGGTACGAGTAGCCCGATCCGACGAACACCAGGTCCGGGTGACTGGCCTTCAACTCCGCGGTGGCATCCAGCAGCCGGACCACGTCGAACAGTGGGTCCTGTGGTGGCAGGTACCCGTCCGATGGCGGGAAGTATGCCGGCCTCTGGGCATGTGGACAGTGGTAGGGGCTCCCGGCTGTGGTGCACACCATCGACACGCCCACCTCGCCCAACAGGGTCAGGAGGCAATCGGGTTCGCCAAGGTCGATGCCGACCCCTGTGCCGTCACCCCCGAAGGCGTGGCGGTAGCTCCCCGTCGGCTCCGGCTCGCCAACGCCATTCGGTCCGGCGATAAACGGAACCAGGTCGTAAAGGCTCAGGCGTACCCCGAGACCGAGGTCTGGCAACCGTGTCCTGATGGCCTCCAGCGTTCTGAGCTGAAGGCGGCTCCGACCTTCCAACCCGCCCCCGTACGGGCCGGGGCGGTCCACGCCGCTGAGCATCTCGTGGAGGAGGTAGCCGTGGCAGGCCTTCACGTCCACGAAGTCGAAGCCTGCGTCTGCGGCCACGGCAGCGGCCTCCACGAAGCTCTTCGACAGGTCGTCCAGCTCGTCGTCGGACAGGACCGATGCCTCGGTCACTGGAACCCGGCGGTCGAGGAGTGGGTGCCGGTACCCGACACGCGGGACCGGGCTGCCGGCGGGTCGCGACCACCTACCTGAATGGGTGAGCTGCAGCCCCACGAGTAGGTCGTCGGTGCGTCCGAACCGATCGGAATGGGTGGCAACCAGCCGGGAACGGAGATCGGCAAGGTCGGACACGCTCTCGGAACCGATGCAGAGCTGGTTGGGATTGGCCCGGCCATCGGGCCGGACCGCCACCGCCTCGCCACCCCAGACCAGCTTGGCTCCGCTGCTGCCGAACCGTTCCCAACGTCGGGTGACCAGGTCCGTCGGTCGACCGTCGCTAGTGGCGTCCCAGCCCTCCATGGGCAGCACCGCGAAGCGGTTGCCGACCGTGCGCGTCACCCCGGGGGACAGCCGAACCTCGAGCGCAGCGGCCAGGGGAGCGTCCGCACCCGTGACCAGGTCGGAATCGAAGCAGAGGTCCAGGTCCAGTCCGTCCAGGTGGGACCGGAACGAACCCGCATCGGCCAGCTTCCGCACCTGGACGATGGCTGGACGGTCCGTCACGCCAGCACGCCCAGCCGCTGTGCGATGTCCCGAAGCACGTCGACGTCGCTATCCGGGCGCAAGGGGACGCCATCGGGGACCCGGCTGGAACCGATCCAGCCCCGGAGTTCCAGGAACAACGCCGCATCATGGCGGTAGGCGGGCACGGGCTCCCGGAACGTGAAATCGCCCAACTCCTGCAGAAGGTCATTCAGTCCGGTGAACCCCGGGTCGCCGGTAGCCCACATGCGGTCCCGGTCTGCGAACCTGTCGGGTGCGAAGGTACTCAGCCCCAGCAGGTAGTCCGAGCCGTAGATGACCATGTCAATGGCCAGGTCGTTGCCGGTGAGCACCATGAAGTCCGGCCTGGCCTCGTCGCGTACCGCCAGCCTCTCCCACTCCGGGACGCGGTCCAGCGAAGAGTGCTTGGCCCCCACGCAGGCTTCGATCCCAAGGAGGCCCCGATAGGCATCGAGGTCGTAGATGCGGCCGTAGGGAACGAACATCGGCCCCAACTCGAAGGCCAAGAAGCGGTCGCACTGCTCGGCCAGAGCCGTGTGGGCTCCGACCCAGCCGTCGCCGTCCAGCGCCGTCAACCCGTGGGTCGGGAAGACGATCGGCAGGCCACCCCGGGTGGCTATGCGGTCGATCTCTCCGCGGTAGCCGTCCAGGTCGAACCGGTCACCGGTCCGATCGACCAGGTGGGCACCCGCCACGAACCCGTCACTGTGGGCGGCGGCCACATCCAGTACCCGGTCCTTGGTGGCCTCGTCGAGCAGTTGGACGAAGCCGGTGTCCATATTCACGGCCGGGATGAGCCCTGCGACCGCCGTGCGTTCGACGTGGGCGGCCAGGCCGGGCCAGTCCACCTCTCCATGATCGGTCTGGGGCAGCAGGATGGCCGACATCCCGGTGATCGTGCGGCCCGGTCGTACAGGGACGGTCGGCGGGTCGACGGTTTCGCCTTTCATTCGGCCTGGCCGGCGAACCTGAGGCGCATGACAGCCTCGACGTCCAGCGGCTCATTGGGTTCGGTCACCCGCCCATGCTCGCGTTCCAGCAGGTCGTATGCACTCTGAGGAACGGTCGGCGCCAGGTCGACATTGATCCCATCAACTCCGGAAGCAGCCACCACCGAACAGGCCAGGATGTGCTCGCCCGGCTGAAGGAGGCAGCGGAGCACCGGGACCGCTCCCTGGGGGTAAACCATCCCGGCATTGGGCGGCAGTGGTCGCACCTCGCCGGACCTGCCCCCGTCGCCATCGACCATGCCGCTCAGGTCCGTGGCGGTGCGGACCACTGCCAGGCCGTCCTCGCTTCGCACCTCCGGAGCGAGCGGCCCCTCGGATATGCGCATGGAGTCCACCGCCAGGGCGAACCCGGTCTCGATGGCCATCAGCCCACGCCCGGTGCGCACAAGGTGCAGCCTGTGGTGCCATGGTGCACCCCCGGCCAGCACGGTGTCGACCACCACATCGGGCCACGGCCTCCACCGGGACCAGAGCAGCGGCCCGTCAGGACCATGTTCGATGAAGGCGTCCTCCACAGATGACCGGGTCCGACGCTCGGTTCCGTCCCGGAGGAGCAGCGTGGAATCGGTCAGGGCGTCGCCGTAGTGGAACTCGACCTCGCCACTGAACCCGTAGCGCGAGGAGTAGGCGAACTTCTCATACTTGGCTGTCGTCTGTTCCAGGAACCGGACCGGAGGGGACCGCCTCCCGGATAGTGCCACGGCGTGGGTGTCGTCCCGGTCCAGCACCCATCCAGCCACCGGTTGTACGACCGGCAAGTCCACCAGTGGGTGGCCAGCCTCCTCCCCGGTCCAAAACGGATGGTCGTCGGGAGCCGCCAGGGCGGTGAAGGCCTTCATCGCCCAGTAGGGCGAGCCGGGCGAGTTGTATCCCTCGGCCAGACGACGGTTGTCGTAGCCGTACCCGATGCTGAGGACCCCGTCCCGATCCGAGATGGGCCGATCTGCCCACCAGCGCTGGTGCCTGGCCCAGTGGCCACGGGCTTCGTCCCACGGCACGCCCTCGATGTCGGCGAGGGCGAAAGCCCCCCAGAGGCTGGACTGGGCGAACCTGTAGGTCATGCTTCGCCCGTAGGGAATCGCCGCGCCGTCTGGACCGAACCAGTGGCGGAACTCCGGCCCGAATGCCCCGGCCCGCTCCACATAACGGGCGGCTGCCTCCCTGTCACCCAGGCCGGAGGCGGCCAGGATCAGGCCATACGTGTGGAAGGCGAACGGTAGATACCAGTCGACGGTTCCCAATCGGCCGTCCTGGTACCACCCATCCTCAACGTGGTACTCCTCGATCCTTTCGATCGAACGCTGCGCGGCGGCAGGATCACCGGGAGTCCCCACCCGCTGGCGACCCAGGTGCACCAGCAGCCGGAAGAACTGCCAGTTGTTGGCTCCCGGCTCGAACTCGTCGATCCCGTCCAACCATGCCAGCACCCGTTCCTTCGACCCCTCGCCCAGGGGCTCCCAGATGTGCTCGGGAGTGAAGGCCATGGCGAAGCCGATGGCCGCCATCTCGACCATCCTCTGGTCGGTGTCACCGGCACACGGGCCCCAGTACTCGGGGTTCTCGGGGTCGGTGCCGGCGGCCAGGCCGTCACACCACCGGTCCCAGTGGGCGAAGTGCCCACCACCTGCCACCAGGGGCACGATCCCGTAGAGCGGTCGGGCATATCCCTCCAGCTCGGCCACGCGCTGGGGGAACAACGCTGCGCCGCTCCCCAGGCGGACCCTGGCTCCACCGGGGGACATGTGGGGGATGATTGGGTCGACGAGGTCGCGCACGGCCTGCTGGGCATCGGCCCTGGTGGCGAACGGGTTGCCGCCCATCGGGTTCGCCCTGGGTTCAGGCATCGGCGGGCTCCTCGACCCCCAGCCAGGCACGGAGAGTCGCCGCGTCGCCGCGCAGGTTGGTCGGATCGTCGTCCTGGACGTACTCAAGGAATGCGTAGCGATCGCGACCGCCGCGGGTCCAGGGGCTCGGGCCACCGGCCTCCCCCAGGGCCCTCTCCCAGATTCCGGTACCCGTGGCGAGCGGCTTTCGGTCGTGGAATCCGGTTCCCCACGAGAACACGTGTAGATGGGAGAGACGCTGGTGGACCGCGGCCAGTTCCTCTAGGGCAGACGCGTCGTCCAACGAAGGGTCGGGCTGCCAGTAGGTGAACAGGTTCGGCCGATCCACGGCTGCCAACAGGTCCAGCGTCGAGGCCGCTGTCCCGGTCAGGGTCCCCGGGTGGAACTCGAGCGAGACAGCCAGGTCGCGTTGCGCGGCCAGGTCGGTGGCCTCCCGTATCCCGTCGGCGATGATCGCCCGGTCCCCGGCCGGGGCGTCTGGACCCGTCCCGAACGGCGCCCAGATACGAACGCTGGTCGTTCCCAGTTCCATCGCCGTTTCGAGGACCTCGACCACGTCGGCGTTGGGGGTCCGGCCGGCCATCACATAGGAGCCGTAGGACGGACAGGACAGGCCGGCGTCCGCGCTCCGGCGTGCCACGTCGGCGGCGTGTCGCCCATCGCCAACCGGTACGTGGACGTCGGCGCCCCACTCGATGCCGTCGAGGCCCGCCGAAACGGCCAGGTCGATGATGGTCGCCACGTCCAGGGACCGGAAGGTGATCGAGCAGAGCCCGGCCCGCACGCCGGTCACGCGATCCGGTCCAGGGCGTCGCGGGTGACGGGGTACAGCGGTGACAGGCCTGCCACAAATCGCTCAACCTCGGTGACGGCCAGGTCTCCCATGCGGGATACCTCGCTGCCCATCGCCCCGGCAATGTGAGGTGTGAGGACAACGTTGGGAAGGTCGTAGAGCGGAGATCCACTCGGAAGGGGCTCGGGGTCAGGAGTGTCAACGAAGGCGTTGAGCCGCCCCGAGACGAGCTCGGCGGTGAGGGCGTCGGTGTCCACCAGCCCACCACGAGCCGTGTTCAAGAGCCAGGCGCCGTCCCGCATGGCGGCCAGTTGGTCAACGCCGATCATGTGGCGGGTGGAAGCCAGCAACGGAGCGTGGAGGGACACCACGTCCGAGGTGGCCAGCAGCTCATCCACGTCCACCAGCTCCACGCCGAGCACCATCGCCTCCATGGCGGTCAGGTAGGGGTCGGCGACCACCACCTCGGCATCGAGGCTGCGGAGTCGTTCGATCACCAGCCTTCCGATCGTCGACGCTCCGACCAGCCCTATGCGCCGGCCGCGGCTACCCATCCGCGACTGGTCAACCACAGGCTCACGGCCCCTCACGCCCCGATGCCGGTCGCGGACGGCGAACACGTCCTTGGTGATCATGACGACTGCGGCGAAGGTGAACTCAGCTACGGGAACGGCATTGGCCGAGGCAGCCGAGGTGACGACGATGCCCCGGTCCCAGAGGGAGTCGCTGGCCAGCGATCGGACGGTACCGGCAGCATGTGCGACGAGCCTCAGCGCCGGAAGGGTCGCCAGGGCCTGCTCATCCAGCACCGGGCATCCCCAGCCGGTCACCAGCACCTCTACCTCAGGCGGTACCTCCGCCGGGGCGGCGAAGGGGACCGGCGTCGCCAGGTCCACGACCGATCCGAGGCGTCCACGGGTGCTGCTTGACAACACCAGCGCCTCCAGCCCGGGGTACATCAGCAGGGCGGCAGGCAGTCGGGAGGTGGTGGGCATCGCCACCCATGGTCGTCCACGTCCCCGCCAGCAGGCAATCCCGAGCCGTCCCTGCGTGACGACTTGCCCAAGATCATCAAAGGTTATACGATTTGCTGACAGTGGGGACCCCTGCCGACGGGAGCAACGGTGCGAATACTGGAAAGCCACGTACAGGGCACCTGGCATGCGCCTTCGGTCGAAGGCATCGTCACCCGCCATGCAGTCACCGGTCGGCCGGTCGCCGCTGTGTCCAGTGACGGGATCGACTTCGGCGCCACCGTCACCTACGCCCGCGACGTCGGCGGACCGGCACTGCGGTCCACGACCTTCCACGAACGAGCCGCCCTGCTCAAGGCCCTGGGCCAGCACCTGCTGGCGGAGAAGGACGGGCTCTACGCCCTCTCGACGGCCACCGGGGCGACCCGGAACGACTCCTGGATCGACATCGAGGGCGGCGCCGGCGTACTCCTCGGGTACGCCTCGAAGGGCCGCCGTGAACTCCCGGACGGCCAGGTCCTCCTGGAGGGCGAACCAGAGGTTCTGGCCCGCGATGGGTCGTTCATCGCCGCCCACGTGGCAACTGCCCGCCACGGCGTGGCCGTGCAGGTGAACGCATACAACTTCCCCTGCTGGGGGCCCCTCGAAAAGCTGGCACCCGCCCTGCTGGCCGGCATGCCGACCATCATCAAGCCGGCCACCCCTACCGCATTCCTGACCGAGGCGCTGGTGCGCTGCATCGTGGAATCCGGAATCCTCCCGGACGGGGCGGTCCAACTCGTCTGCGGCAGCATCGGAGACCTCTTCGACCACCTGGGTGGCCAGGACCACGTCGGCTTCACCGGCTCAGCCGCCACGGCAGCCGCCCTGAGGGCGCACCCGAACCTGGTCGGCCGATCGGTCCGCTTCAACGCCGAGGCCGACTCGCTGAACGCGGCGATCCTGGGGCCTTCCGCCATACCGGGGACGACCGAGTTCGACCTGTTCGTGGCCGAGGTGGCGCGGGAGATGACGGTCAAGGCCGGCCAGAAGTGCACGGCGATTCGACGGGTCCTGGTTCCAGCCGTCCACGTCGATGCGGCGGCCGAGGCGATCGCCACCACGCTCTCCGGGACACGGGTCGGCGACCCGGCCGACGAGGCCACCGGCATGGGATCCCTTGTGGGCACCACCCAGCGAGATGAAGCGGCGGCGGCCATCGCCGCCCTGCGGACCGCGGCCAGCGTCGTCGTCGACTCCTGCACATTTCACGACGTGGACCCGACGGCCGGTGCGTTCCTGGCGCCCACGCTGCTGCTGGCAACCGATTCCGAGGCGCCCGTCGTCCACGCCACGGAAGCGTTCGGTCCGGTCGCCACCCTCGTCACCTACGACGGACCGAACGAGGCCGTGAGACTGGCAGGGCTAGGTGGAGGCAGCCTCGTGGCATCGATCTACAGCGGGGACCCAGATGAGGCAGCGACAATCGCTCTCGGCATCGCAGCCCACCATGGTCGGGTACACATCGTGGATGCCTCGGTGACCTCCACCAGCACCGGCCACGGCTCGCCGCTCCCGATGCTCCTCCACGGTGGGCCCGGGCGGGCGGGCGGTGGCGAGGAGATGGGCGGCCTGCGTGGCTTAAGGCAGCACCTCCAGACCACGGCCTTCCAGGGCTCCCCCGACGTGCTGACCCGGATCGTGGGCCAGTGGATGCCCGGCGCCACCCGCCACGCCGACCGGGGCCACCCGTTCAAGCTCCACTTCGACGACCTGGAGCTGGGCACGGCGCTTCGCACCGGGTCCCGAACCGTCAGCATCGCCGACATCGAGGCCTTCGCCGAGTCCACCGGCGACCACTTCTACGCCCACATGGACGAGAAGGCAGCGGCGGCCAGCCCGATCTTCGGAGGCCGGGTGGCCCACGGCTACCTGGTGCTGTCCCTGGCCGCCGGGCTGTTCGTATGGCCGGACCCCGGCCCCGTCCTGGCCAACTACGGGATCGACCGCTGCCGGTTCGCCAAGCCGACCTACCCGGGTGACACCCTGACCGTCTGGTTGACCGCCAAGCGAAAGACCCTGCGGGCCGGAGCCGGCTACGGCGAGGTGGCCTGGGACGCACAGGTGGTGAACCAGGACGACGAGGTGGTGGCGGCCTATGACGTCCTGACGATGGTCGCCAATCGCCCCGGCCTGAACGGTGCACCGGACGAGGTGGCGTGATGGGGCGGACCTGGACGTCCATGGACGACTTCGAGGCCTTCCTGGATGGCGGTGGGATCGTCGAGGTGGACGACGACATGCCCGACGCATACCGGCAGGCCGTGTTCGCCTTCATCGAGATGCACGCCAACTCGGAACTGATGGGTGGCCTGACCGAGCGGGACTGGATTCCCAGGACACCGGGCCTTCGCCACAAGATGGCCGTACTGGCCAAGACCCAGGATGAGATCGGCCACGCCCACCTGCTGTACATGGTGGGTGCCGACCTGGCCGTCAAGACCCGGCCGGGCATGCTCGAGGACCTGTTCGCAGGACGGTCGAAGTTCCACAACGTGTTCCACTACCAGGCCAAGACATGGGGGGACCAGGTGGCGATCTCGTTCCTCGTCGATGCCGCTGCCCTGGCAAGCCAGCAGGCCGTATTCAAGAACTGCTCCTACGGCCCCTACCGCCGGATCCTGAAGCGGATCATCAGCGAGGAGGGCTTCCACATGCGCATGGGCGAGGAGCGGATGCTGCGCATCGCCGCCGGCACCGAGATGCAGCGGACAATGTTCCAGCAGTCCCTCGACGACTGGTGGTGGCCCGCCCTCCAGCTCTTCGGCCCCGACACCAGGCCGGGAGACGTCCTCCTGCGCTGGCACATCAAGTCGGAACGCAACGAGGTGCTGCGTGCCAGTTGGGTGCAGAAGTTCGTCCCCCTCCTCATGTCATACGGGTTCACCATCCCCGACCCCGGGCTGACCCACGACCCGGCGGCCGACACGTGGACCTCCGGCCCCATCGACTGGGAGCCGCTGAAGCGGACCCTGGCCATGGGCGGACCCGACTCGACCCGACGCATCGCCGACGCTGCCGCCAACTGGGCGGACACCCACTGGGTGCGTCGGGTCCTGGACGATGCCCCTGCCCGCGCCGCGGGGACCGCCGCATGACCACCGACCTTCTCGCCGACCGGGTCCGGAGCGCAGTGGCGACCGTCGACGACCCCGAGTATCCCGGGATCTCCATAATCGACCTGGGCCTGCTGGAATCGCTCGACACCACCCCGGACGGCCACGTTGCGGTCGGGCTGATTCCGACGTTCTCGGGATGTCCTGCACTCTCGATGATCGCCAACGACGTCCGCCGTGCCGTCGACGACGTTGACGGTGTGGCCTCCGTGGACGTGCGGTGGCTGGGTGCTCCGGTCTGGAGGGTTGACCGGGTCACTGAAACGGCACGGGCGACGATGGCCCGTGAGTTCACGGTGGCGGTCCGCATCGGTCGCGGACCCGTTGCCTGTCCGCGCTGTGGATCGCCCACCGACGAGCGCTCCATGTTCGGCCCCAGTCGGTGCCGGGCCGTGCATACCTGCCCGACCTGCGCCGAGGTCGTTGAAGTGATGCGGGCCTAGGGGAGCAGATGCGGCGCTACGAGGTGTTCCTCAAGAAGGACGGCAGGGACGAGTTCCGACACGCCGGGTCCCTGGATGCTCCCGACGACGAACTGGCCCTCGTGCTGGCCCGCGAGAGCTATGTACGCCGGGCCGAGGGCGACCGCCTGTGGCTGGTCAACCGGGAGCACGTGATCCTCGGCGACCCGGAGTTCATTGCCCCCAACGCCGACAAGCCCCACCGGCACAACGACGGCAAGGCCATCGCCGAGCACCGCCGCAACGTCCGGGAGGACGGTTCATGACCGGCCTGGGCAGCGCCGTGCGCGAGTTCCTGCTGGCCTTCGCCGACGACGAGCACCTGATCGGCCAGCAGCACACGGAATGGATCGGGGTGGCGCCCTTCCTGGAGGAGGACCTGGCCTTCAGCTCCATTGCCCAGGATGAGCTGGGCCATGCAGCCGCCCTGTACGCCATCGTGGCCGGAGACGGCGACCCGGTCGACGACGACCTCAGGATCGACGATCTGGCCTTCGGGCGTGCACCCGAGGACTGGCGTTCCGCACAACTAGTTGAGATCACTTCCGACGACTGGGCCCATGCCCTGGTCCGCCACTGGCTGTACGACGCCGCCGAACAACTCAGGTGGGAGCAGGTGGCGCAGTCGTCACTGACCCCACTTGCCGAAGCCGCAGCCCGGGCCGAACGGGAGGAGCAGTACCACCGTCGACACGCTGACGGCCTACTCGACGCCCTACTTCCGGTTCCCGACAGCGGTGACCGCCTACGAACCGCCCTAGCAGACCTCCTACCTTTGGCGGTCGGCCTCTTCGATCCCGTTGCAGGGGAAGCCGAGGCGGTCGCCACAGGCGTGGCCTCGGCACCGTTCGACTCCCGACTGGACGAATGGACGGACCGGGTTCGGCGCCGCTTCGACGTCGACCCCGCCCGGTTCCTCCCGGCGGCACCCACCGGACGCCTCGACCGGCACCCCGACTTCGGCCCGTTGCTGGTCCGCATGCGCGAGGTCTTGGACCTCGACCCTGCGGCCATCTGGTAGCCGGAACGGTCCGGGCTGACGCATTACGGTTCGCCGCCATGGTGCTGGGCCCCGGCGAGGTGATCGTCGCCGACGACTACCACACGGCCGGTGAACCCTTCCGGATCGTGGACCTGGGCCCGATGCTTGGCAACTCGGTCCTGGACAGGCGATCCTGGGCGATGGAGAACCTGGACGACCACCGGCGGTTCCTCTGCCACGAGCCACGTGGCCACGCCGACATGTACGGCGGCATGGTGGTACCACCCGACGACACCGGCGGCGACGTGGGCATCGTCTTCTTCCACAAGGATGGCTTCTCCACTGCCTGCGGCCACGGAACCATCGCCATCACCACCTGGGCCATCGACACCGGACGGATCGCAGCCCCGGAGAGCGGAGAGGTGGAGGTGGTGGTGGACGTACCGTCCGGCCGCCTGCCCACGGTGGCCCGCATGGTGGACGGGCGGGTGGCATCGGTCAGGTTCACCAACGTGCCCTCGTTCGTGACGGCCACCGGCCTGGCCGTCGACACCTCCTTCGGACTGGTCAGCGCGGAAGTGTCGTTCGGAGGTGCTTTCTACGCCTCAGTGGCAATCGACGACCTCGGGCTGACCGTAACCGCCGACCGGGTAGAGGACCTGATCGCCCTGGGTCGGGAGGTCAAGGCCGTGCTCTACGACCATCCGTCGAGCCTCCACGCGACAGACAACCGATTGTCCGGGCTCTACGGAACGATCATCCACGAGACGCTCGAAGAGGAACCCCTGCAGGAACGCAACGTGACGATCTTCGGCGACGGCCAGGTCGACAGGTCTCCGTGCGGGTCGGGTACCTCTGCCCGTCTGGCCCTGCTCCACCACCACGGCCGGATCGCGCCAGGGACCCCATTCCAGAACCATGGCGTGGCCGGCGACACCTTCGCCGGGCGGATAGTCAAGGTGACCGACGCCGGTGTGGTCACCAGCGTCGAAGGCTCGGCCCACAGACACGCCACCACGACCTTCCACCTGGATCCCCACGACCCGATCGGACTGGGGTTCGTGTTCCGATGACGTCAGCACGATGACCGGGCTCCCCCACCACGACGCCGAAGCCATCCGGGCGGTCGTCGACATGTCGGCGTGCATCGAGGCACTCCGAGCGGGCTCGGTGGAACTGGGCGACCTCCACCCCCGCACCCAGGTGCCCCTCGGCCTGACCGACGACTTCCTCATGATGCCGGCGGTGTCGCCGGCCGGGATCGGCGTGAAGATCGTCAACGTCGTCTCGGGCAACCGGGAACGGGGCCTGCCGCTGATCCACGGCTTCTACCTCTACTGCGACCGGGAGACCGGTGTTCCGACCGCGACCCTGGACGGTTCGGCGCTCACCACCCTGCGCACCCCGGCCGCCTCTGCGTTGGCAGCGGACCTGCTGGCCCGTCCCGATGCCACCACGCTCGGGGTCTTCGGCACCGGCGTGCAGGCACGGGGACACGTCGAGGCGATGCTGGTGGTGCGCCCGGGCATCACGCGGATCCTCGTGACCGGCCGATCCGAAGGTTCCGCCGAGTCGTTCGTCACCTCCCTCGACGTCGGTGGCAGGCCGGCGGTCGCAGCCGGCCCGCGGGAGACCGCCGGTTGCGACATCGTCTGCGGCTGCACCTCCTCCACCACCCCGGTCATACCCACCGACGCCGTGCGACCAGGTTCCCATGTGGGGCTGGTCGGCTCCTACTCGATGGCCCGCCGGGAGATCGACGCCGACCTGGTGAACCTCGCTTCCGTATTCGTAGACGACCGCCATGCAGCAGCCACCGAGGCCGGCGACCTCATGGTCCCGGCCGAAGAGGGCGAATGGTCGTTCGACGCCGTGGTCGGCGACCTGTCCGAGCTCTGCGTCGGCAAGGTGGGTCGGACAGCGGATGACGAGGTCACCCTGTTCAAGTCCGTCGGGCTGGCCGCCTGGGACCTGATCGTGGCCGCCGCCGTGGTGAGGGCCGGCTGACGGCCTCAATGGGGTCGCGCCTCCGGGTGGCCACTCCGGCCCGGGCCTAGGATCCGCGGATGCCCGGCACCGCCTTCGACCCGGTAGACATCGTCGGCCTGCCGACCGTGGAGAAACGCTCCCTCCAGGGGGAACGCCTGGCCGCCCTCGTGGCCCGTCTCGCCGCCAGTGGTAATCCCTTCTGGACAGAACGCTTGGCCGGCGTCGACCCGACCTCGATCACATCGGTGGACGACCTGACCTCGCTGCCCTTCACCGTCAAGCAGGACCTTCGCGACCAGTACCCGTTGGGCATGGTCACCACGCCCATGGCGGGAACGACCCGCCTCCACGCCAGTTCGGGGACGAGCGGAAAGCCGACCATCGTCGTCTACACCCCCAACGACCTGGCGATCTGGGCCGAGGTGAACGCCAGAGCCCTGGCACTGGCCGGTACCCGCCCCGAGGACATCCTCCACAACGGCTACGGCTACGGCCTGTTCACCGGTGGCCTGGGCCTCCACTACGGGGGTGAGCGCCTCGGCTGCACGGTCGTTCCGGTGTCCGGAGGCAACACAGCCCTCCAGCTCCAACTCCTCGCCGATCTGGGGAGCAGGGTCATGCTGTCCACCCCGTCGTACTGCCTCGTGCTGGCCGAACGGGCCCACGCCCAGGGCATTCGCGACCAGTTGGGCGTCAAGATCGGCATCCTGGGCGCCGAGCCGTGGTCGGAGGGCATGCGCACCCGGATCCAAGACGCCTGGGGAGGCGGGTTCACGGCACTGGACATCTACGGGCTGTCTGAGGTAATCGGCCCGGGCGTGGCCATGGAGGCACCCGACGACCTCGGCGCCCTGAACGTGTTCGACGACCACTTCCTGCCCGAGATCGTGGACCCGGAGACCGGTGCTCCCGTGGCTGACGGCGAGTACGGCGAGCTGGTGCTGACCACCCTCACCAAGGAGGCCATGCCGGTGCTGCGCTACCGCACCGGTGACATCACCCGGATGCTTCCCGATGGCGGAGTGGCCGGCAGACACTGGACCCGCATCGCGCGCCTGACCGGGCGTGCCGACGACATGCTCATCATCCGGGGCATAAACGTGTATCCACGCGAGATCGAGGCCGTCCTCATGGACGACCCCGACGTGGGGGCCAACTACGCCATCGTCGTTGACCGACGTGGCCCCATGGTCGAGCTGCGGATCCGGGCCGAGGCCACCGCCGATGCCACCGACCGCCTGTCGACCGTTCGCGATCGGGTCGCCGGGACCCTGGCTGAGCGGATCCGCATACGGGCCGACCTGGAACTGGTCCCCCAGGGTTCCATGCCACGCACCGAGGTCGGCAAGGTCAAACGGGTCCATGAACAGGTCAACGACGTGGACCCGCTCGCCTGACGGGATCCCAGGACGGAATCTCCCATGGCCAGGGCCCGGTGGGCCCCAGGGGCCCCGAGACCGCTGGCCCGCCCACAGGAACCAGATTTCTGATGGTCCGTCAGATTCCCGATGCCACTATCGTTGGCCCTCGTGCCTGACCGTTCCCCCATCCCGGCCGGTGGCGCCACCGAATCGCCGGAACAGGTGGCCTTCAGAGCATCGGTACGCGCCTTCCTGTCGGAGCACGCCGAACCCCGAACCGAAACAGATCCCTGGCAGGTGTCCGGATTCCCGGACGAAGCTGAGGCCAGTGCCTACTTCGAACACGGTCGATCCTGGCAGCGGACCCTCGCCGACCACGGCTGGGCCGGACTCTGCTGGCCCACCGAGTACGGCGGTGGGGGCCACCCGGAATGGGCCGAGCGGATCTTCGCCGAGGAATCCGCCTCGTACGGCTCAGGACCCGGGTTCGTCGGAGCCACCATCGCCATGCTGGGACCCACCCTCCTGGCCCACGCCAGCAGCGGCGTCAGGGCCCAATTCCTCCCGCCCATGATCAGCGGCCGGATGGCCTGGTGCCAGCTCTTCAGCGAACCTGGCGCCGGATCCGACCTAGCCGGCCTGGCCACCCGTGCGGTCCTGGACGGCGACGAGTGGGTGGTGGACGGCCAGAAGGTATGGAACTCATGCGCTCAGTTCGCTGACTGGGGCTTCCTGCTCGCACGTTCCGACCCCGACGTCCCCAAGCGCCGGGGCATCACGTTCCTGTTGGTCGACATGTCCTCACCCGGTATCGAGGTCCGACCGCTGGTCCAGGCCAACGGTTCAGCACACTTCAGCGAGGTCTTCCTGTCCGGCGTCCGAATTCCCGCAGACCAGGTGGTGGGCGAGGTCCATGGAGGCTGGGGTCCTGCCCGCACCGTGCTCTCCAACGAAGCCGCGTTCATAGGACGAGGTGGTGGTGCGCCTACGTCGGATCGCCTCCGCGACCTGGCAGCCCTGCACGGCAGCTTGGGAGACGCGCGCGTCCGACAGCGACTGGCTGCCGTCATCAGTCGGGAGAAATTGCAGGCCCTCATGGGCCAGCGCATCCAGTCGGCCGTGCGCAACGGATGCAAGCCGCCGTTCGATCCGGCCCTCACCAAGGTCATGGCTGCCGGCACCAGGGTGCTGACCGGGAACCTGGCCGCAGAACTGGCCGGCCCGGCCGCCCTGGTGGGCGATGACCCCATCGGCAACTGGGTCCGGGCAGAGGTGATCAACCGGTTCAGCATCTCCATCGGTGGCGGAACCACCGAGGTCCAGAAGAACAACCTGGCCGAACGTTCCCTGGGCCTGCCCAGGGAACCGGGGATCGACCGGGACACGGCATGGAAGGATGTCCCCCGCTCCTGAACGGGGGCACGGGGGGAACCGGTACATGTCAGACGACGGCCGCCAGAACGAGGAACCGGTCACGTCCGGTGACAGCGCGTCCTTCGAACCCGTCCAGGCCGAAACAGCAACCAACGACGTGGCAGCGCTGGCCGCCACGGTCCTGGACGAGGAGGCCGCCCGCCAGGCCGAACAGCAGTCCACCGAGGTCCTCTTCGCCGACGACCTACTGCCGGGCGTCAAGAGCGAGGGCATAAGCCTCAAGAAGGGCCTCGCCATGGGCGGCGGTGCCGCCACGTTCGTGGTCCTGATGATCCTCAACTCCCTGGACGAGTTGCAGACCGCCGCCATCGCCGTGCTGGCCCCCGACATCCGGGACACGTTCGGCGTCAGCGACGGCACCATCACATTCATCGCCAGCTCGTCGGGCGCCTTCGTGGTCCTCGGCGCCATCCCCATGGGCTGGGCCGCCGACCGCATGCGACGGATCCCCATCATCGGCTGGGCCAGCATCGTCTTCGCCGCCATGGTGACCCTCTCCGGCATGGCCGTGAACGCCTTCAGCTTCTTCTGGGCCCGGTTCGGCGTGGGCATAGCCAAGGCCAACACCATCCCGGTCCACTCGTCGACCATCGCCGACACCTACCCGATCGGAATTCGCGGGCGCATCGGCGCCATCGACAAGGGCATGGGCCGCCTCATCGCGGTCATCAGCCCGATCCTGGTGGGCGGGATCGCGGCGATAGCCAACGGTCCTGGCGAGGTGGACGGCTGGCGGTGGACCTACTACCTACTCGGCATACCGGTGGCCATCGCCGCCATCGCCGCCTTCTTCCTGAAGGAACCCCAGCGCGGTCGGTGGGAAAAGGAGGACGTGCTGGGCGAGTCGTTCACCGAGGACGACCCGCTGCCCGTATCGATGGACGCCGCCTTCTCCCGACTCATGCGGATCAAGACCGTCAAGTCGGTCGTGGTCGGGTTCAGCGCCCTGGGATTCGGCCTCTTCACCGCGCCGGTGCTGGAGAACCTCTGGCTGGAGGACAAGTTCGGCCTGGAATCGTTCGAGCGGGGCGCCTGGGCCACCGCCGCCGGCCTCTTCACAGTGCTGTCGCTGGTATACGTCGGCCCGAAGTTCGACCGGCTCTGGCGGGAGAACCCCACCCGCACCCTGCACATGATCGGTGCGCTGATCGGCTTCTCGGCCATCTTCAAGCCAATCCAGTGGGCCATGCCGACAGTGCCGCTGTTCATCGCCTTCTCGATCCCGACACTGGTCATGCTGAACACGGCATTCGCCATGGTCAGTCCGGTGATGCAGGCCATCGTTCCCTACCGCCTGCGGGGCAGCGGCACCGCGCTGATCACCCTCTACATCTTCTTCATCGGTGGAACGGGTGGTGGCCTGATCTCGTTCATGTTCGCCGACTCGTGGGGCCCACGTGTCACCACCCTGGTCCTGACGATCCCATCGGCCGTGCTCGGCGGTTGGATCATGTATCGGGGCGCCCGACATGTCCGACACGACCTGTCCCTCAACGTCCAGGAACTCTTCGACGAACAGGACGAACAGCGACGGACCTCCGGCGACGGCGAGGTTCCGGCGCTGCAGTTGAACAACATCGACTTCTCCTACGGCCCCGTCCAGGTCCTGTTCGACGTGGCGTTCGAGGTGAGGAAGGGCGAGACGCTGGCCCTGCTGGGCACCAACGGCGCCGGCAAGTCCACAATCCTGCGCGTGATCAGCGGACTGGGGGTCCCCCAGCGCGGGGTCGTGCGCCTGGGCGGCCGAACGGTCACCTACACCTCGCCGCAGTTGCGGTCCCGTCTCGGCATCCAGCAGCTGCCGGGTGGCAACGGCGTGTTCCCGGACATGACCGTCCGCCAGAACCTGGTGATGGGCTCCTACATCCACCGGAGCGACAGCGTCGATGTAGAGCGGCGCATCGCCTCGGTCCTCGAGTTGTTCCCCGACCTGGAGCGTCGTCAGGACCAACGCGCCAGTTCCATGTCCGGCGGCCAACAGCAGATGCTCGCCCTGGCCCGTGTCCTGCTCCACGAGCCGGAGATCCTGCTGATCGACGAACTCTCGCTGGGGCTGGCCCCGACCGTCGTCCAGGACCTGCTCGAGCTCATCGAACGACTCCAGGAACGGGGCCAGACGATCATCCTGGTCGAGCAGTCGTTGAACGTGGCCCTGTCGATCGCCGACAGGGCGATCTTCCTGGAAAAGGGCGAGGTCAGGTTCGCGGGCTCGGCGCAGGAACTGCTCGAGCGCGACGACCTGGCCCGAGCGGTGTTCCTGGGACGGGACGGCGGCTGAGGTGGACAGCGCTGTCCTGGCCGTCTGGACCACCCGGCAACTCTGGTTCGACGGTGTCGTGAACGGCATGGTCTTTGGCCTGCTCGCCCTTGGAGTCGTCCTCGTATACCGGTCGACCCGGGTCATCAACCTGGCCGTGGGGAACATGGGGCTTCCTGCCACAGGCCTTATGGCCCTTCTGGTGATCAACTACAACTTCCCCTACTGGCTGGCGCTACCCATCGCCCTGGCGGTGGGCATCGCCGTTGGCGCCCTGATCGAACGCGCCGTCATCCGACGCCTGTTCGACGCTCCCAGGGTCATCGTGCTAGTGGCCACAATCGGAATCGGCCAGCTGATGCAGGCTGTCCTGGCCTCCTACCCCGACCTGGAACGAACCCGGGGCCAGCGCTTTCCGGCACCCCTCACCTTCATCTGGGATGACGTCCTGGGCCTCAGGATCACTGGCCCGAAACTCACCATCCTCGTGCTGGTCCCACTGCTGGCAGTCGGCCTGTCCTGGTTCCTGAATCGCACCGTGTTCGGCCAGACGGTCCAGGCCTCGGCCACCAACGCCGACCTCGCCAGACTCTCGGGCATCGACCCGAAGATGGTCCAGCTCTTCGTGTGGACGATCGCCGGTCTCCTAGCGACCATCTCACTGCTGCTGCTCTCGGCGAACCGGGGAAGCATCGGGGGCCTCTCGAACCTCGGTCCCAACACCATGGCACGGGCCCTGGCCGCGGCGGTGATCGCCGGCATGGTCTCGTTCCCGAGGGCGCTGGCCGCTGGGGTGACCATCGGTGTCGTCCAGGCCCACGTTCAGTTCGTGTTCATAAACCAGGGCGGCCTCATCGACTTCCTGCTTTTCGTCGTGGTAGCTGTCGCCGTGGCCTTCCAGAGTCGCGGCTCGGCCGACGAGGCGGGATCGTTCTCGTTCTCCGCCCGACGTCGACCGATCCCCGAGCGCCTCAGGGAGATCTGGTGGGTCAGGGGCCTGTCGACCGCTGCGCTCGGGCTCCTTCTGGCCATCGCCCTGGTCCTGCCCTACCTGGTAACCAGGCCGTCCCGCCACCTGCTGTACGCCAGCATCCTGGCCTTCGCCATATGCGCCCTCTCCATGACCATCGTGACCGGCTGGGCGGGCCAGCTATCCCTCGGCCAGATGGCCTTCGCCGGCATCGGCGCCCTGTTCGCCGCCGGGTTCAATCGGGGGCTCACGTTCGGAGTGGGCATCGGCGACAGGTGGGAGTTCTTCTCCGTCACCCTCCCCCAGGTGCCGTACCTGGTCTCCATGCTGCTCGCCGCCGGGATGGCCGCTGCAACCGCCGCCCTCATCGGCCTCGGCGCGCTCCGCGTCAAGGGGCTGTTGCTGGCGGTCACGACATTCGCCTTCGCCATGGCCGCACAGCAGTACCTGTACCGACGCCCGGTGCTCAACGGCGGCAACAGCCAGAGCATCCCCTTCCGGCGCGGCAGCCTGGGGCCACTGGACCTGGCCAGCCAGCGGGCCTACTACTACCTCTGCCTGGGAATTCTGGTGGTGCTCCTGGTGGTGGTGGCGCGACTCCGTAGGAGCGGCATCGGCCGCTCGATAATCGGCGTCAGGGAAAACGAGTACACGGCTGCCGCCTACACCGTCAGCCCCACCCGGACGAAGCTCCTGGCCTTCTCGCTCGCGGGGGGAATCGCCGGACTGGGTGGAGCCCTCCTCGGCGGCCTCGTCCAGAACATTCCCTACACCGAGCGCCTGTTCCAGATCTCCGACTCGCTTCGGCTGGTGTCGATAGTGGTAATCGGAGGGCTGGGAACCCTCATGGGACCGGTCGTCGGCGCCCTCTGGGTGGTCGGCCTACCGGCCTTCTGGCCCGACAACGAGCTGGTCCCCTTGTTCACCTCGAGCATCGGCCTGCTCATCCTGCTGCTGTACTTCCCGGGCGGGCTGATCCAGATCACCTACTCGGCCAGGGAGGCCCTCCTCCGGTGGGCTGAATCCAGGCTCCCGGACGCCCCCTCCAAGACATCCACCGCGCCACCGGCCGTCGTCCTCAGTGGGGGGCGGATCCGCCCCGCCTACCAAGGCCCTGCCCTGGCGGTGAGGGACGTATCTGTCACCTTCGGGGGTCTGCGTGCCGTGGACCGGGTGTCGATCGTGGTCCATCCCGGCGAGGTCGTCGGCCTGATCGGCACGAACGGTGCCGGCAAGTCGACACTCATGAATGCGATCGGAGGCTTCACCCCAACCGAAGGCATCGTGGAGATACTCGGCAACGACGTCTCGGGTCGCTCGGCCTCTGCCCGGGCGCGCGTCGGGTTGGGCCGAACCTTCCAGTCCGCCCGGCTCTTCCCTGAGTTGACCGTCCGCGAGACCGTCGAGGTGGCCCTGGAGGCCCGTGGTCGCACCCACCTGCTGTCAACCGTCCTGTTCCTTCCGTCCGCCTCGCGTTCAGAACGGGCAATGGCCTCGGACGCTTCGGACCTGATCGACTTCCTGGGCCTGGGCCGCTACGCGGACGACTTCGTCGCCGAACTCTCCACGGGAACCCGTCGGATCGTGGAGCTGGCCGGCCTCCTTGCCCTCGACGCCCAGGTCCTGTGCCTGGACGAACCGACCGCCGGTGTGGCCCAGCGTGAGACCGAGGCATTCGGGCCGCTGTTGAAGCAGATCCAGCAGGAACTGCATGCCACGATGATCGTCATCGAGCACGACATGCCGATGATCATGACCCTCTCGGACCGGGTCTACTGCCTGGAAGCCGGACAGGTGATCGCAGAGGGGCCGCCCGACGAAGTCCGAAACGATCCCCGGGTGGTGACCAGTTACCTGGGTACCGACACCCGGGCCATCGACCGCAGCGACTCCTGAATCGGCGGCCAACTGTCAGGCACGGCTACTCCTCGCCGTCGCTGCCCGACCGCTTCCCGAGCAGGTCCTGGCGAATCGTGGTCACGGGCTTCACGGCGGGCGCATTCTCGTCCACCTGGTTTACCCAGACCGTCCGCTGTGGGAACGGGATCTCGATGCCGTTCGCGTCGAATGCCTTCTTCAGCCGGGCCCGGATGAGGCGTCCGGTCGCCCACTGTTCGCCGGGTTCGGTCTTCACGGCCAGCCGGATGGAGATGGCGTCGGCTCCGAAGTTCTGCACGCCCCAGATCTCCGGTTCCTCGATGATGGTCGTCGAGTCCAAGTTTTCCCGCCAGACCTCGTCGGCCACCTCCTTGATGACGCTGGCCGCCAGGTCGATGTCGGTGTCGTAGGCAACGTCGACGTCGAGCACCGTGCGGGCCCAGAGCTGCGAGGAGTTACCCACCCGGCGGATTTCACCGTTAGGGATCGTCCACATCGTCCCGTTGACATCCCGCAAGGTCGTGGTCCTCAGGCCCACCTTCTCGACCGTGCCCGAAGCGGCACCCACGTCCACGTAGTCACCCACCCCGTATTGGTCTTCGATGATGATGAAAATCCCGGCGATGAAGTCGGCGACCAGTGACTGCGCGCCGAAGCCAACCGCCAGGCCGACTATTCCGGCACCGGCGATCAGTGGGCCGAGGTTGAGCCCCAACTCGCCGAGGGCCACCATGAGAGCCACGGCGTAGACGGCAACTCCCGCCAGGCCGCGAAGCACCGTTCCCAGGGTCACAAACCGCTGTCGCGAGCGCTCGGCCTGATCGTGAATCATCTGGAGCCTGCCCCGGGCCCGGCGCCCCAACTGGGCCAGCCGGGTCGATGACTCGGCTTCAGCCTCGCCCTCCTCCCGGGTCCTCGATTCCACGAGGCGGCTGACCAGACGGTCGATAGCCCGCTTCACCAGGCGGTTCACGACCACGGCGCCGATCAGGATGACCGCCACCTTGAGCGGACGCTCGATCAACCAGTCGACCAGGCCGGCCAATGTCTCGTTGCCAGTGGCTTCCCAGATCCACTCACAGGTGAGGCCGGGCTGGGGGCCACATGCGTCGATCAGCCCCGGGTCCAGCAGTTGTGTGGTCACCACTTCAGCCATCTACGTCACCTCCGCGTCGGACGGTAGCCCAACCATCGGTCCGACCCCGCGCCACGGTCCCGACAGGTCGGAGGCCTCAGCCCATGAGCGAGGCGACGGCCCAAAGCGCGGCGACCGTGCCCAGCAGGATGTAGAGAAGGCTCCGCCAGAGAGGTGGTCGAGCCAGATCCCCGTCCTCGAGCTGCTTTGGAGGTCGCACGAGCGCCATGCCGTTCCCCACCGCCATTGCCGCACCGAGCGCTAGGAGCAACCAGCTGAGCAGATCCTCGCCCAGGAACACCGACGGCCCTCAGCTGGCGCGCGACATGTCGGCGAACCGCGTGTAGCGCGGCAGCCATGCCAGTCGGATGGTGCCGGTTGGTCCGTTCCGGTGCTTGGCGATGATGACCTCGGCCATGCCGATGTCCGGCGAGTCCTGGTTGTAGACCTCGTCGCGGTAGAGGAAGATCACGACGTCGGCGTCCTGCTCGATCGAACCTGACTCCCTCAGGTCGGAAAGCATCGGCCTCTTGTCCTGACGTGACTCCAGGCCCCGGGAGAGCTGGGAGACGCCGATCACGGGACACCCCAGTTCGCGGGCCATGATCTTGAGGCCCCGACTGATCTCCGACACCTCCACCTGGCGGCTCTCGGAGTTAGACCTACCGGTCATGAGCTGCAGGTAGTCCACGATCACCACTCCGAGATTGCCGACGCGGCTCTTCAGGCGACGAGCCTTGGCCCGGATCTCCATCACGGTGGTGTTCGGATTGTCGTCGATCCAAATGCGGGCATCGCCGAGCTTTCCCACCCCTTTGTTGATGCGGGTCCAATCGTCAGCCGTCAGTTGGCCGTTCCGGATGTTGGAGGCATCAACACGCGCCTCGGAACACAAGATTCGCTGGCAGACCTCCATCTGGCTCATCTCCAGCGAGAAGACCAGGGTCGGTAGATCGCGTCTGATCCCGACGTGGGCGGCGATCCCCAGCGCGAACGAAGTCTTTCCCATGGCCGGCCGGGCACCAACGACTATCAGGGACTCGTCCTGAAGGCCTGAGAGGAGCTGGTCGAGGTCCTCGTAGCCGCTCGGTGTCCCCGTGATCGCGTCGCCCCGCTCAAAGAGCTCCTCCATGCGATCCAGGCTCACGTTCAGGACGTCACTCATCTTGACCATCGTGTCCTTGACGCGCCCCTGCCCGATCTGGAAGACGAGGTTCTCGGCCTCGTCCACCGCCTTGACAACGTCGTCAGGGTGGCCGTAGCCGATCTCGGCGATCTCGTTCGCCGCTCCGATGAGCCCTCGAAGGGTTGCGTGCTCCTGGGTGATCCGGGCGTACTTTCCGGCGCTCGAGGTGGCCGGTGTGAACGCCTGGAGCTCGAGCAGGAGGCCTGGCCCACCGATCTGGTCGAGCAACCCGGCCCGCGTGAGGGCCTCGGCCACCGTCACCGGATCGGCTGGTTCACCTGAGGAGTAGAGGCCGCAGATCGCCTCGAACACGTGGGCATGGGAGGGCTTGTAGAAGTGCTCGGCGACAACGACCTCCAGGGCGTCAGCGATTGCATCGCGGGAGAGCAGCATGGCCCCCAGCAGCGAGGCCTCGGCGTCCAGGTTGTGGGGAGGTACACGCCCGACCGGAGTACGTGCAGCCGATCGACCACCACTCCCGGAGGTCCACAACGGCGCTCCGGGGGCCTGGTCCTCTCCCCGGGGTGGCTCTTCAGGCAGCGGGGCGTCATCCGGGATCGGAAACTCCGGAAAGGCCATGTCGGCCGGTCCCGGGGCGTCCCCAGTCGAGTCAAAATCCCCATCGGGTGGTAACGCGCTCATATCGACAATCCATCCACGGTTCCACCCACGCAGAGAGCATGCACGTATGACCCTGTGGGGTGCCAGAGGGAAAAACCCTCTTGTTCATCCCCAACCGACGACCTGTGGAGTGGATAACACGGCCCGGTCTGTGGAATGTCCGCCCGCCGGTCCGGAGTCACGATAGAAGCCACCAGGGATTCAACTTACAGGTGGCTCGATGGAGCTCGAGGTCAGGCCTCGGCCTTCACCTCGACGCTCACCGGAACCGCCACCTCTGCGTGGAGTTCGATCGTGAACTCATGCGACCCGACGTCCTTGACAACCTCGCCGGTCACCTGCCTGCGATCCACCACGAGACCCACCTGGGAAGCGAGAACCTCGACGACCTCGACGACGCCGACCGAACCGAAGAGTCGGCCCTCGTCCGAGGCCTTGGCGGTCACATGGAGGACCACGCCGGCGATCTGGGCGGCAACCACCTCGGCATCGCTGCGATCGGCAGCAGCCTTCATGGCGCGCTTGCGTTGCATCGTCTCGGCCTGGGCCGTCACGCCCGCGGCAGCCTGGATGGCCAGGCCCCTCGGGACCAGGAAGTTCCGGGCATAGCCCCGGGTGACCTCGACTATGTCCCCGGTGCGACCGAGCCCATCGACGTCGGAACGAAGCAGGACCTTCATGACCCGGCCCCTTCCTCAACGACGGCGGCGGCCTCGGTCGACTCCACTGCTGTCAGGTCGGCCTGCACCTCGGCAGCCTCGATCTCCTCGGCCGAAGCCTCGGTCGACTCCACTGCTGTCAGGTCGGCCTGCACCTCGGCAGCCTCGATCTCCTCGGCCGAAGCCTCGTCGCCAGAACCTGGCGGCGGAGCGGTCGGACGTGGCGGCGGGCCATCAGCGCGCGGGGGCCGGTCATCCGACCGACGCTCTCGACGCTGTGTTGCCACCCGGTTGGTGTAGGGGATGAGGGCCATCTCACGTGCGTTCTTGACAGCACGTGCGATCTCTCGCTGCTGCTTCTCGCTGTTGCCTGTCATGCGACGGGGCTTCAGTTTGGCCCGCTCGGAAACGAACTTCCTGAGTAGGTCGCTGTCCTTGTAGTCGACGAACTCGATCTTGCCGATCGTCAGTGGGCTGATCTTCTTCTTGCCGCGGCGGTTGGTGTCCTTGCCCTTGTTGTTGCGGCGGGGAGGTGTACGACGTGCCATCAGAAGGGCTCCTCATCGGTCTGGGGTGTCTGGGCGGCCCCACCACCGCCGCCGGTCGGTGCCGACGAGGTGGCACCGTCGCCACGAAATTCGTTACGGGTCACCTCGGCGGTCGCCCACTTGAGGCTCGGAGCCACGTCATCGGCGACTATCTCCACCTTCGAGCGGCGATCCCCGTCCTGGTTCTCCCAGGAGCGCTGGTCGAGTCGGCCGTAGACGATGACCCGTGATCCCTTGGTGATCGATTCCGCCACGTTCTCGGCGAGGTTGCGCCAGCAGGTGATGTCGAAGAAGGAGACGATCTCCTCGTCATTCTGTCCCTTGCGGTTCCACGCCAGGCCGAAGTTGGCCACGGCGGCGCCACCGGGCGTGAACCGCAGTTCGGGGTCGCGGGTCACGTTGCCCACGACTGTCACTGTGTTGTCGAATGCCATGTTGCTACTCCGTTCCTGAACCGGCATCGGCCGGCGCTACCTCACCGAGGAGGCCGCGCTTGGCGGCCTCTGAATCGGGAAGGCGCATGATCTTGTGGCGGACCACCTCACTGCGGTCCGCGAGTCGGAGGATGCGATCGGTGGTGTCGAGGTTGCCCGCATCGGTCACCACCTCGAGGACGACGTAGACGCCCTCCCACTTGAGGTTGATCCGGTAGGCGAAGCGCCTCCGGCCCCATGGCTCGGAGTCCAGCACGGTGGCCACACGACCACCCTCGGACTCGATGTTGGTTGTGACCTTCGACAGGCTTGCCGCAATGGCGTCCTCATCAAGGTCGCCGCCGAAGATGATCATGAGCTCATAGACCTGCATGGCAGGCACTCACCTCCTCTGGTCTCGGACCTCGCCTCTGGCGTGCCCGGGGCCCCGTAGCGGGGCAGGGGTAACGGGTTGTCGTGATTCCGTAGGGCGACCGGCGGACCGGGCCTACGCAAGCAACCAGAGGCTACCGGCGTCCAATCCGAGGTCCGACACGCATCCATGACGACAGCATGGCCCCCGGGTGTGACAGTCGCCCCGGTTGGTGAAGCCAAATGACTGGCTTCAGCGTCCCTCGGAAGGGTCGACTCAGCGGTACCCCAGTGAGGTCAACCGCACCAGGTGGTTCCACCCGCACGCTGCACAGACCTCGACCACATAGCCGGTCATGTCAGCCCTGCGGGCATCCAGCCTGGCCAACTCGCCGGGGGTCGAGATGCAACGACCATGGGCCGGCAACCGGGGCCCGAACACATATGTCACATGGGCGATCTCGTGGTCCTCGCATACCGGACAGGTCTCCGAGGTCGGGGTCCCACACTCCACGGCATTTCGTCGGAGCATGGGCTGGGCGTCACAGAGGATCTCTCGTCCGACGTCGCCCCTGCGCCAGCCGTTCAAGGTCGTCTGGCGAGCCAACCTGTAGTCCACGTCTGCCGGCCTACGGGCAGGCAGCAGGCCTTCAGGGACCTGTCTCGCCTCACCGGTTCGCCGACTTGCCACTCCGCAACCATAGGTGACCACCGGGAGCCGCCCTGGAGCGATCCAGCCAACCGGTCAGCCGGAGGCCCTGGTGGACCACCAGTCCAGCAACCGCTCAGCCACATCGCCCGGGTCCATCCGCCCCTCGCCAAGGCGAAGCTCGGCCAGCCAACCCAGCGCCTCACCGACCTCCCGACCGGCCTCCAACCCGAGCAGGGCCATCACCTCGTCGCCACCCAGAGCCGGACCCAGATAGTCCAATTCACCGGCTGCACGAAGCCGACCCAGTGCCACAGGAAGGTCGCCGGCCGGAACCCCAACCGACTCGGCGAAGTCCACCACCCGGTCCAGGATCGGCCCGCTGGCCGCGGCCAGGCGTCGAACCGATTCATCCGACCAGGACCTCCCAGTAGCCCCACCTATCCGAATCCGATCGGCCCCGTCCACCAGTCCGGCAATCCGGCCGGCATCGGCTCCGGAGAGTCGCAGGGCCACGGTGCTCTCAGCCAGCCCGCCCGTCGACCAGGCGATGACCGCCAGCCGCAGTACCGGGTCGGTGGTAGTGGACGCCACGCGGGCCAGGGCCGACGACCTGGCATCGCCATCCAGGCGGGCCAGCTCCGGAAGCACCCGCCACGCCAGGTCGACATCCTCCAGGAAGCTGAAGCCAAGGGTGGGATCCACCACCTCCAGGAGGCGGAACAGCTCCCCTCGGATCCGTTCCCCGGAGACGATCCCGATCCGGTCGGCCAGGGACCGCGCCGCCTCGACGATGCCATCCACCGGGGCGAGGTCGTACCCGGCGTGGAACCGGGCGGCACGCAGCATCCGGAGCGGGTCATCGCCGAACGACTCCTCCGGGGAGAGTGGAGTACGGAGGATCCCGGCAGCCAGGTCGGCCCGTCCGTCGAACGGATCGTGCAGCTTCCCATCGACCACGTCCACGGCCATGGCGTTCACCGTGAAGTCCCGTCGGCCCAGGTCCTCATGGAGGTCTGTGGAGAACCTCACCACGGGCTTCCGGGAGTCGCCCACGTAGGACTCGGCCCTGTGGGTCGTGATCTCCATGATGAGGTCGCCGACCCTGATCCCTACGGTTCCGAACCGCTCGCCCTGCAGCCAGACGGCGTCGGCTACGCCCTCCACGAGCCTTCGGACCTGGTCCGGCGTGGCATCGGTGGTCAGGTCGTGATCGGTGGTTGGGGCCAAGCCCATCAGTGAATCGCGTACCAGCCCGCCGACCAGGTACAGGCGGTGGCCGGCAGCCGCGAACCGCTCGGAGACAGGGACGACCGCGTCACGCAGGTCGTCGAAGGTCCTCTCCCAGATGGGTTCCCCGACCCCGCTCACGACACCAGCCCGTGCCGTACGACCTGGGCGTCCACGACATCGCGACCCGGACCGTCACCCGTGGTCGCCTCCGGCGAGTACCGGACCCCCAGAGCCGCCGCCACGAAGGCCCCCGCCGAGTCGGCCAGCGCCCCTAGGTCATATCCACCCTCCAGGAACGCGATCAGGCGGCCCGTCGGCACCAGCCCGGTGAGTCGGCCCATCAGGTCGGCGTAGTCGCCGGCCGACAACCCGAGGTCTGTCAACGGGTCGGCCCGATGAGCGTCGAAGCCGGCCGAGACCAGGATCCAGTCGGGGGCGAACCGCTCTACTGCGGGTGCCACCAGGATGTCCATCGCATACCGGTACGTATCGCCCGCAGCGCCTGCGGGAAGCGGCACGTTGATCGTCGCGCCTGTACCGTCTCCGATCCCGACCTCGTCGGCGGCACCGGTGCCCGGATACAACGGCCACTGGTGGCAGGACACGAACAGGACACGTCCGTCGGCCACGAACGCCTCCTGGGTGCCGTTGCCATGGTGCGCGTCGATGTCGACTATCGCCACGCGCTCGCCGGCATCGGCCAGTGAGGCCGCCGCAACCGCCACGTTGTTCAGCAGGCAGAAGCCCATGGTCCGGGTGGGTGTCGCGTGGTGTCCGGGTGGACGCACGGCGCAGAACGCCACCTCGGCGTCACCGTTGCGCAGCCCTTCTATGGCCACCAGACCGGCACCGGCGGCCAACCGGGCCGCCCTCCACGAACCCGGACCCATCACCGTGTCCGGATCCAACCGACCGCCGCCAGCCGCATCCAGATTGACCAAAGACTCCACGTGGTCGGACGGATGGACCCTGAAGAGATCCACGTCGGCGACCTGCAACGGTGCCCTCCGAACCAGGGCATCGCCCAGGCCCGAGGCGTCGATGCCCTCGAGCACCGCTGTCAGGCGGGCCGGTCGTTCAGGATGACGACGACCCGCCACATGGTCCAAGAACCGTTCATCGGTCACCAGCAGGACGGACACCCGGCGAGCGTATCCCCCACGTCCCGACGGCTCCGGGCCCCGTGACCCACCGCCACCGGGCCGGAGGCGGCCCGTGACCGCCCAGCGGCAGCGCCGTACCCTGTTCGACATCGACCTCAGGCCGCCCACCCAGTCAGCCCGTAGGGGGCCACTGGCGCTCCGGCGCGCACCGGTTTCCGGGTCCGGGATCACCAGGGTGGAGTTCCGGCGCATCGGCAGCCGTACTACCGTCCGCATCAGCCCCTGGCGTGGGGATGCATCCACCGCCCAGGTGGTGACTGTCGGCGGCCCGGTCCCGGACGAGGCGATGGTCCTAGACCTGCTGCGGCTCCTCGGGTGCCGTGGCGTGACCACCATCCTGACGGCAGCCCTCTCCACCGATGACCAGCGCCCCTTCACCGCTGCCGGCTTCACACCCCTTGAGCACCTTGCCCTGATGCACCGGTCCCTCCATCCGGGCGAACCGTCCCCACCCAACCGGTCGACCCATCGTCTTCGCCGAATCGGCCGTCTAAGACTCGCCGACGCCCTCGAAGCGGATGCCGAGGCCTTTTCCACCTTCACACCGTTCTGGCGGTTCGACGGTGCCGCCTACACCGAGGCCTGCCAGGCGACCGACCTGAGCCGACAGCGGTGCGTCCTCAACGACGGACAGATCGTCGCCTACGCCATCACCGGGCGCTCCTCGACCAGCGGGTTCGTACAGCGCCTGGCGGTTCGACCCAGCCACAAAGGCAGGGGCATCGGATCGGCTCTGCTGGCGGACGCCATCTCCTGGCTGGCCCTCGGAGGCGTCCGGGACGTCTGGGTCAACACCCAGCCCGACAACGACCGGGCCCGCGCCCTCTACCGACGGCACGGCTTCGGGGAGAAGGCCGAGGGCCTCACCGTGCTCCAGTACGAAACGGCCCGATGAGGCGGCGAATCCTCGTCACCATCCTGGTGGCCGTCGGCCTGCTGGCTGTCGCGGCGCCCGTAATGGCCGATCCCGGATCGGCCACCGTCTCCCTCGTCGCCCAGTCTCCCTGGATCGCGGACGACGGCGACCTGGCTCTCGAGTTGAGGATCACCGGTGGCACCACCGAGACGATGCTCCGACTCCAACTGCACCGGACCGTCGACCGCCGAGGACTCCTGGCCCTCCGGGACGGCCTCCTCGGCAATCCGCTAGGAGGGCCGGTGGACATGGCCGTCGCCGACGTCCTGAATTCGGCAGGCGTCGCATCGCTGGTGCTCCAGGTGGGTACCGAAGGTCGCCTCGGTTCACGACCCGGCGGTGTCTATCCGCTCACCGTGACGCTCCTGGACGCTGATGGCTCAGTCCTGGACAGCCTGATCACGCCGCTGGTCCACCTACCCGTCGTCCCCGAGGGCGAAGCGGCGGCACATCGCCCCCTCCTGGTCGGGATCACCCTCGCGGTGAACGGGCCACCACCGCTGCGTCCCGATGGTCGCCTCCGGCCCGACCGGGCCACGCTGCACCAGATGGAGGCGGTGATCCGTGCAGCCCAGGGGCATCCCGACATCCCGATGGACGTCAGGCTCCCGCCCGCCACGGTGCTCAGCCTGGCCCGGTCCGACGAGTTGGACCACGCCCGCCTCCTCGCCGACCTGATCCGGACGACCGGCGACCACTTCCGCCTCCAGTCCTCGCCGTTCGTGACCGCCGACCCCGAGGCCTGGCGGCGAGCCGGTCGTTCCGACGTCCAACGTGACCTCCTGGACCACGGTGACCAGGTACTCATCGACCTGTTGGGCGTGGTCCCGGACCGTTCGATAGCCGTCCTTCCAGCCACGGCAGTTCCTGCCACGCTCGAACTGCTGGGCCAGTTGGGCGCTGAGCGGTTCATCGTGTCGGCCGACCACCTGGAACCCAGGCCGTCGGCGGCGTCCGCCGAGAGCACCCTCCCCGCCCGGCTGCTGGCCGACGACGGCACCGCCTATCCGGCGCTGGTGGCCGATCCCGACCTGGCCAGGCACCTCACGGACCCACAGGGTGCGGTCTCGGCGGCCCAGTACCTGCTGGCCGACATGGCGCTGCTGGCATGGTCGGATCCGACCGTGACGAGGATGGCCGTCCTGACCGCTCCCGCCGACCTTCCCATCGACGCCCTCACCCTCGACCTGGTGCTGGGGGTCCTGGAGAAGGCCCCGTTCCTGAGGGTCAGGCCGCTCCCGGACCTCTTCGACGCCGCCCTGGCAGCCGATGCGGCCGCCGCCGTCACCTATGGCCTCTGGCCGGATGCCATCACGTCGATGTCCCGTAGGGCAACGGACCGCAGCCTCGCCGAGAAGACGGTTGCCGCCTACACGGCCATACTCGGCGGTCCGCATCCGGACGCCGCCGCGCTCAACGACCTCCTCGAGGTGACGGCCGCAGCCGAGCTGGACACCGACACCATGAACGCATACCTGACAGCGGTCTACGACTCCGTAAGCGAGGTGCTGGATGCCTTCACGACCCCACCTGAACAGAGCGTTCGGCTCACCGGGCGTTCGGCTGACATCCCCTTCAGCGTGCACAACGGCCTGACGACCGATGCACGGGTGGTCCTCGTGCTGCAGAGCGACGGACGGCTCGAGTTCCCCAAGGGCGCGGTCCAGGCTGTCGTGCTGGTGCCCGGCAACAACCGGATCGCAATACCGGTACAGGCCCGTACCTCCGGTGACGCCCGGCTCCGGGTGACCGTCCGCTCCCCCGACGACGCCCAACTCCTCCAGCTCCGCTCGGCCCACCTCATGGTCCGGACCACGAGCCTCTCCGGTGTCGGAGTGCTCCTCTTCGTCGGTGCGATCGCCGTGCTCGCGATCTGGTGGGCCCGCGCTGCTCGGGTACGCTCCGACCGACCTGAGGAGTCCACATGACCGTTCGAATCGTCACCGACAGCGCCAGCGACCTGGGCCTCGACGAGGCCACGAGTCTGGGCATCGACGTGGTGCCACTCAGCATCCGGTTCGGGAACGACGTGTTCCTGGACCTGGAGGAACTCAGCATCGACGAGTTCTACCGTCGGATGGCTGAGAGCGATGACCTGCCCCAGACCGCGGCACCAGCGCCGGGGGCCTTCCAGGAGGTCTTCCGTCGCCGACTGGCCGAGGGAGCGGACTCCATCGTCTGCATATGCCTGTCCAGCGGGGTGTCGGCCACCATGGAATCGGCCGAGCTGGCCGCCCGCGAGACCGATGGCGAGGTCCGGATCGTCGACAGTCGATCGGTCACGGCTGGACTCGGAATGATGGTCGTCGCTGCTGCGGAGGCCGCTACCGGTGGCGCAGGGGCCGACGAGATCGTCGGCCTGGTGGAGGCCATGCGGGAGAGGACCCGCGTCTACGGCGCCATCGACACCCTGGAGAACCTCAAGAAAGGTGGTCGAATCGGGAACGCCCAGGCCCTGCTGGGGAGCCTCCTGTCGATCAAGCCGCTCATCGACATCAGCAGTGGTGTGGTGGAGGAGGCGGGCAGGCAGCGCACCCGGAAGAAGTCCCTGGTCTGGTTGCGGGACAAGGTGGCCGAGCACGCGGACGACATCGAGACCCTGTCGGTCATGCACGCCCAGGCCGACGACATCGGCGACCTGACCGAGATGCTGGCGCCGATCGTCGATCCTTCGGCCATTCGTGTGGGTGTGATCGGTCCCGTGGTGGCGAGCCACGGCGGGCCGGGGGTCATCGGCCTCTGCTTCACACTCCGCGCCTAAGTACACGACGGCCGGAGAGGCCCCTCGGAGGTGGCCGTCGGTAGTATCCGCTCCATGAGCACACTGGCGGCACCTTCCTCCGGTACCCCATCGCCGGAAGAAGGCCCTGACGGGCGGAATGACTGGGCTACGGCCTCGATCGACCGGATCGTGGACGTCGTCGAGCGCTTCCGATCAGTCACCACGCAGCCGGCGGTCACAGTCATCCGTGCGGTCGTCCACGGCGCCTTCGTCGCGTTCTGCCTGGTCGCCGCGCTAGTCCTCGGAAGTATCGGCGTCTTCCGACTCCTGGATGTCGCCATCCCGGGCGAGAGCTGGTCTGCCCACCTCGTGCTGGGCGCCACCCTCTTCGCCCTCGGTACCTGGTTCTGGTCCCGTCGCACGCCTCGTTCCTGACCCTGAACCGTGAAATCACGTCGATCGTCCGAGGATTGCGAATGACCCACCACGAAGTCGTCATCATCGGATCCGGACCTGCCGGCCTGACCGCGGCGATCTACACGGCCCGCGCCAACCTGGCCCCGCTGGTGATCGAGGGCGAACCCTCGTCGACCAGTGACCAGCCGGGTGGACAGCTCATGCTGACCACTGACGTCGAGAACTACCCCGGCTTTCCCGACGGGGTGATGGGACCCCAACTCATGGCCGACATGCGATCCCAGGCCACCCGGTTCGGCGCCGACCTGGTAACCCTGAAGGTCTCCAAGGTGGACTTGTCAGCCAGCCCATTCGCCATCTGGACCGGCGACCCGGCTGCGGCTCTGCCCACGTACACCGCAGATTCAGTCATCGTGTCGACGGGTGCACGGTCAGTGATGCTCGGCCTCGAGGCCGAGCAGCGCCTCATTGGTCACGGGCTCTCCACGTGCGCCACCTGTGACGGCTTCTTCTTCCGCGATCAGGAGATTGCGGTGGTGGGAGGCGGTGACTCAGCCCTGGAGGAGGCTGGATTCCTCACGAAGTTCGCCTCCAAGGTGACAATCGTCCATCGACGAGATGCCCTCAGGGCCTCCAAGATCATGCAGCATCGGGCCTTCGAGAATCCCAGGATCGAGTTCGCCTGGAACACGGCGGTGGTGGACGTAGTCGGTGAAACCAAGGTCGAGGCACTGGCGGTGCGCGACACGGTCAGTGGCGAGGAGCGGAGCCTTCCCGTGACCGGCGTCTTCATCGCCATCGGCCACAGCCCCAGTACCGACCTGTTCGTCGGCCAGTTGGACATGGACGATGCCGGATACCTGGTCACCGGGTCCGACCGGTCCACGACGAACATCGAGGGCGTCTTCGCGTGTGGCGACGTCCAAGACCACATCTACCGGCAGGCCGTCACCGCGGCCGGCTCCGGTTGCATGGCGGCAATCGACGCCGAACGGTGGTTGGAGAGTCGCGACGACTGAAAGCTGGGGCTCGACCGCCGGTACGTGCCGCGTTCATGCCCACGAGCGGATAGAAAAGAGCCCACTGCAGTCCACTCGAGAGACGAGACCCCCCATGGCCGGTGCCATTGTCAACCTTTCCGAGACCACCTTCGACGAGGAAGTCGGCGCGTCACCAGAGCCGGTGCTCGTCGACTTCTGGGCCGAATGGTGCGGTCCGTGCAAGATGATCGCACCGATACTCGAGGAAATCGCTGCTGAACAGGCCGGATCCATTCGGATCGCCAAGGTCAACGTGGACGAGGCGCCCGATCTGGCCCGTCGATTCGAGGTCATGAGCATCCCCACCCTCATCTTGTTCAACGATGGTGTCCCCGCCAAACGGATGGTGGGCGCAAAGGGCAAGCCCCAACTCCTAGAGGAACTGGCCGAGTACCTCTAGACGACCCCAGCGGGGCGACCTCGACGCACGACGGCCCGCAGCATGTCAGAACCAATCCGACCCGGCGACCACGGGACAACCGTCAGGGACCTCCACCGTCGTCTCCTGGCCGTCGGCCATCCGGTGGATGCCGTCGAGGTGTCCGCCGACCACTTCGGGCCGGATACGACCAGGGCGCTGCTGGCATTTCAAGCCGAACGGGGCCTGGATGAGCACGGCACGGTGGACGAGACCACCCAGGCCGCCCTCGTGGAGGCAGGGGTCCGCCTGGGGGACCGCCACCTCTACCTGCACGCTCCCATGTTTCGTGGCGACGACGTAGCCGACCTCCAGCTGCGCCTTGGCAGCCTCGGGTTCGACGCAGGTCGAATCGACGGAATCTTCGGCCCGGACACCGCTGGCGCACTCGGCGACTTCCAGCGGAACACGGGCCTGGCTGTCGATGGAATCGCCGGATCCGAGACAGTTCAGGCATTCCGCCAACTTCTGGGCCGGTCGGCCGGTCGGACCCCGGTCGCACAGGTGCGAGAGTTGGACCGCCTTCGCCAGGGCAACCCCGACCTCCGGGGTCAGCGCCTGGCTGTTGGTCAGTTCGGAAGCTCAGGCGCCCTGATATCCGCTCTCTCGCGGATCCTGCGGGCCAGCGGAGCACACGTTCTCGTCCTAGACAATCCGGATGAGGCAGCACAGGCGACCACGGCCAACGACTTCGATGCCGTCATGTACCTTGGATTAAAAATTGAGAATAGTTCCCATTCACAAACAAACTACTTCTCTACCCCCGGCTTCCTGAGCGAAGGTGGCTACAGGCTCGCCCACCACTGCGCGACCGGCCTTGACCATGCCCTGCGAAGCTCCTACGTTCCTCCGACAGAGGCTGCCGGAAGGCAGGTGCCGGTGCTACGGCAGACACGAATGCCCGCAGTCCTCTGCACCCTCGCACCGCCATCTGCCGTCGTCCTGGCGACTGCCGAGATCGCCGACGCCCTCGCCATGGCCATCACACGTTGGTTGGCAAACCCCGCCGCCGACCCGGACCAGGCACCGCCCGTCGAGGGCTGAGCCGCAGAAAGGTTGGGGTGGCGATCACCACCACAGACGCAGTTCAGCCGCCCAGCAGCCTGAAAAGTCGCTGGAGGTCGTCCCCGTCGGCAAATTCGACCACGATTCGACCCTTCCTGCCCCGGGTGTGAACCCGAACCGTCGTGTCAAACCGGTCGCTCAGGATCTGTTCGACCTCAAGGGATGCCGCATCCCGGGGCTTCACCTCCAGGTCATTGATCCGATCGGGATCAGGAATCGGAACATCGCCCAAGGCCCGGACCATTTCCTCGGTCTGGCGCACTGACATTCCCTCCGCGACCACCCGCACGGCCAGTTGCTCCAGGAGTTGTCGGTCTCCCAGACCGGCCAATGCCCGAGCGTGGCCCGCACTGAGCCGACCATCCATGATCATCTGCTGGACGTCATCGGGTAGGTGGAGAAGCCGGAGGCTGTTAGCTACGGCAGGCCGACTACGGCTCACCCTCACCGCCACCTGGTGCTGGGTGAGGCCGAACTCATCCATAAGGCGATGGAATGCAGCTGCCTCATCGATGGGGTTGAGGTCGTCGCGATGCAGGTTCTCGATGATCGCCTGCTCAAGCGAGCCACGGTCCTCTGTCTCCCTCACGATGGCGGGCACCTCGGTCAGTCCCGCCCGCCGTGCGGCTCGCCAACGTCGTTCCCCGGCCACGATCTCGTAGCCGTCATCGCCCTTCCGGAGCAGGAGTGGCTGGAGTACCCCCACCTCCTGGATGGAGGCGGTCAATTCGGCCATGCTCTCGTCATCGAAGACCCGACGGGGCTGGTAACGGTTGGGCTCAATGTCGGCCACCGACACCATCTCGAAACTGGTATCAGGGATCGGCACCGTGGTGGCTGTCGACGCTACGTCTCGCGTGGATCCACTCTCGGCGTCGTCAGCCCCCGCCGTGGGTATGAGGGCCGACAGGCCCTTACCAAGGCCACTCTTCTTCATCCCAGAACCTCCTTCGCGAGTTGCCGATAGGCAATCGCTCCCCGGCATGTCGGATCGAACACCGTGATCGGCTGTCCAAATGATGGCGCTTCCGAGAGCCTTACCGACCTCGGAATCACCTGTCTGCAAACCTTGTCACCGAAGAAGGTCCGCACCTCGTCCGCCACCTGTTCTGACAGATTCGTCCTGGCGTCGTACATGACCAGTGCGATGCTCGACACCTCGAGGTCCGGGTTCAGGTTCTCCCTAACCAGATCGACGTTGCCAACCAGTTGGCCAAGTCCCTCCAGCGCGTAGTACTCGCACTGGATCGGTACAAGTACCTCGGCGGCAGCAACCAGGGCGTTGATGGTGAGGAGGCCGAGCGCCGGCGGACAGTCGATCAGGATGATGTCGTAGTCGTCAGCCACCGTCTCCAGGGCACGGTCAAGCCGGTGTTCCCGGCTGAACGCCGTCACCAACTCGATCTCAGCTCCCGCCAGGGCCAAGCTCGACGGCACCACCTCCAGGTTCGGCACCTCGGTGGCGCAGACGACCTCGCCTACCGTCGTCTGCTGGAGCATCACCTGGTAGACCGAGGACTGGAGGCCCCTGCTGGAGATCCCCAACCCGGTCGTGGCGTTGGACTGCGGGTCCAGGTCGACTATAAGGACCCGCTTGTCCAATTCGGCCATCGCCGCACCGAGGTTGATCGTGGTGGTGGTCTTTCCCACTCCGCCCTTCTGGTTCGCAACAGCGATAACACGGGCACGGCGGTTCCTGCTCAGCATCGGGAGCATCATGCTCGTGACAGCCGGCAAATGCAAGGATCCTCTACTGCTAGTCCGTCGACACCTTGGATGTTCCACGTGGAACACGACAAGGCAGGTTCCGCGGCGATCAGAACAGAGGATCCGCCAACTGTTGCTTGAAACGACGGGGAAACCGCTGTGGGCAGCTACCGCTGGAACGCATTGCCCTGTATCCGGCCCCACCGTGTCGCCATCCACCGATATCAGCGATACCAAGCTGGTCGAGCGCTTCCGGTACCCAACGATTCCATGCCCCCGAGCCATCACCCGGTGGTTCGCTGACGACCAGAACACCATCCGGAGCCAGGAGGGGAGCCGCGCACTCCGCGGTCGGCCCCGGTGCTGCGAAGGACCGGGCGGTCACCAGGCCTGCTCTACCACGGAGCTCGCCACGGGCAACCGAGACGGCGTCCACGGCGTGGATCTCGACCCGATCGGCAATGCCCAACTCGCGAACTGCCCACCGAAGGAAAGTGCACCGTCGATCACCACGATCCACCAGAACCCACCGGTTCGACGTCAGAGTGGCCAGAACCAGCCCGGGTACACCCCCGCCGGTTCCAAGGTCGACTGCGATCGTCGCGGGATCCAGGGCCACCAGAACGCCGGCGGCGACATCAGGGCCGGGAACCACCCCAGGGTCACCCAGCCCTCCAAAACGGAGGAAGCCCGCGCTGTGCGCGGGCCCTTCGGCGGCCACCAGGGGGGTCAGAAACCCCTCGGCGACCGCTGCGTCGAGGATCTCCTCGACAGGTGTGGTCACCCGGTGGTCTCAACCATGATGACCACCTGTCGATCCGTGCCGCTTCCCTCCGAGATGGTTTCCACGCCGTCGATTTCCCCAATCGTGTCGTGGATCACCTTGCGGTCCGCAGCAGCCATCGGTTCCATGGTTCGCGACCGCCCATCATCAAGCACCGCCTCTGCCTGGGACCTGGCGAAATCTGCCAGGAAGGACCGGCGCCGCTCGCGGTAGCCGCCGATGTCTACAACCAGCGAACCCTCGGCCTGACCATCTGAACTCCGCTGGACCAAGGTCCGGGAGAGCTCCGTAATGGCCCGGACGGTTTCCCCGCTGTTGCCAATGGCAAGCCCCAGGTTTAGGCCGTGGGCCTCCACCGTCAGACGGTCCTCTTCAATCGTGCTCTCCACACGGGCATCCAAGCCCATCGCGTCGAGTAGACCCTGAACGAATCCTTCGGTGATTCCAGCCTGTGTCTGTAAATCCATTGCCTCGGCCTCAGCCCTCTCCCGGTCGCTTCCACGACCGCTGCCATTCGTCGACTTCGCTGACGATTCCCTTGACGCCGACTGGCGCCCATTTTCCCGGCGCCTGTCCGGCTTTCCAGTTCCCTGCCCATCGTCGCCATCTCGCCCGGCCGACGAAGCCATCTGTTCCTGCTGGCGAGCCGGCTGACGATCATTGCCACGACGACGCCTGTTTCCGTCACCCTCGTCAGCCTCGCCGGATGGACCCTGGCGAGTGTCACGGGATCCGCGACCCCCCTGCTGGTCCTGGCGTCCGCTTGACGAGCGTCCCTTGCCGCCCTTTCGATCATTCCGGCGGTTGCGATCGCGCCGCTCGACCTTCGGTCGGGGACTGGTCGGCCTCACCCGGGCACGCAGGCGTGCCTCAGACTTCTTCAGGCCGAACATGGAGCGCGTCGGTTCCGACAGAACCTCCACCTCCAGTTCGTCTTCGGCTACGCCAAGCCGATCCAATGCACGCTCCTTGGCTTCATCGAGTGAGCTGCCTGTGGTCTCTATCCACTCCATCCTCACTTCCTCCTTTTCTTCTTGGCGCCATGCGCTCCGGCAGTACCCGGGGGAGTTGTTCGTCCCCCGCCTGCACGAGCTGCTGGCGGTCGCTTGTCGATCTTCGTGGGCTCGTCGGCGGCCTTCCCTCGTGACCGCCGACCGGCCTTCTTCTTTGCATCAGGTAGCGGCCCTTTTGACTTCTTCTTCTTCTTCGCATCAGGTAGCGGCCCTTTTGACTTCCGGCCGGACCCTGGACTCCCAGCAGATCCATCCTCATCGGATGAACTGCTTTCAAGGTTTTGGGAATCATTCCTATTAGCGCCGGCCATGGTCCTACCTTTGCGGGCAGCAGACGACGACGGACTCACCGTTAACGGCTTCGTCGTGGGCTTAGGCGCCTTGCCAGCGGCCCGTCCTGCCGCAGACTCCTTGTCGCTGCTGTTGGGCTTCTCAGGCAGGACGACGACCGGTTCCGAGTCGCCATCGGGGCCGTACAGGGTCCTGGTGATATAGCCCTGCTGGGCGATCCGATAGAGGTTCGAGACCACGAAGTAGAGGACCAGGGCCGCATCCAGGTTGAACGAAATCACCGGCAGGATAAAGGGCATCACCTTCATCAGCATCTGCTGCTGTGGGTTCACCGTGGCGTCCGGGTTCCGTCCGCGTATCTGGCGCTGCTGGATCCAGGCACTGGCGAACACCAACAAGATCAGAACCAGGTATGGAAACGCCGCCAGGACGCTCTGTGACAGCGCCGCTCCCGCCGACCGGGAAAGGTCGAAGCCGAGGAACAGCATCTCGGTCTCGCCGGCCAGATCGACGAACAGTTCCGAACCGGGATCCACGTATGCGGGATAGAAGGTCTGTTGGTTCGTCGGTACCGCGGCAAGGCCCTCGGCGGCACCCAGACGCCCGGCTACCCAGCCGATGTCAGCCCCGGCGTCGGAGAGCCGTCTCGTCATGCCGCGGAGCACCTGGTACAGCACCATGAACACCGGTGCCTGGACGAACAAGGGAAGGCATCCACCCATGGGGTTGATGCCGTTGGCCTGGTAGAAGGCCATCATCTCCTTGTTCATCGCATCCCGGTCGCCCTTGTGCCGGGTCTGGATCTTCTTCATCTCCGGCTGGAGGTGCTGCATCTTGATCATCGACCGCGTTCCCTTGAGGGTCAGCGGGGTGACGACGACCATCACCACGAACGTCAGCAGGATGATTGACAGCCCGAAGCTGGGTACCAACCCGTAGAACCAGGCCAGAACGGCAGCGATCACATCGAACATCAGGCGTCACCTCGCTGGGAGAAGGGGGAATCACCGGGCACCGGATCCCAGCCATGGCCACCCCACGGGTGGCATCTGCCCAGCCGTCGCAGGACCAACCAGGAGCCATGAACGGCCCCATGTCGGTCCAATGCATCCAGGGCATAACCGGAACAGGTGGGAACGAAGCGGCACGGGCTTGGCCGCCCATCCACCAGAACCTGGTAACGGCGCACCAGTCCCAGCAGGATGCGGGCGAAAATGCCCAGTTCAACACGTGTTTTCATCAATTCGTCAGTTCCTAGAGAGTTCATCTATCGCATCCGCCAAGTACTGTCTGAGCTCGTCGAATGACGCTTCTGAGGCTCCTGGGCTGACCCGGACCAGGTAGTCCCCGACGGGAAGAGCGGGGGCAGAACGGTCGATGTCGACGAGGATCGCCCTGAGCCGACGACGCAGACGATTCCGGACCACCGCCGAACCAACCGGTCGGGGGATCGCGTAGGCGACACGTGCTCCGGCACCGGCCGAAGATGCGGCCCGAAAGCCGACCCGCAGCGGTCCGCGCCGGACGGAACGTCCGTCACGACGTAGCGCATGGAAGTCGTGTCGTCGACTGAGACGGGATATCAAGCCGACAGTCGGGTTCGACCCTTCCTTCGCCTAGCGCTGATGATGGAACGACCCGCCCGGGTGCGCATGCGCTTCCGGAAGCCGTGCTTGCGGGCTCGACGCCGGGTATTGGGCTGATACGTACGCTTCATGGATCGTCTCCTACTGGCACGGTGGGCGTCATCAGGAGGGGGAGCACCCGGGTGCCTTCGATTTTCGTTCGTCACGGATCTGGAACGTCCGCACGTCGACCCCTTGGACGACGGAACCAACCTGGAGGCCGGCCGGAGCGGACCACCCAAGAATGGGCGATCCGGAATCCGGACCTCAGGCTACGGGGCACTCCGGGTACGCGCCAACCACCAAATCCCTCAAGCCTGTTGCACCGGCCCACGGCGAGACTGTCCCGCTTGGTGAATTCTTCAGGTTGTCCACAGTATCCACAGGGTCGACCGGAGCACCATGCCCTCCAGTAACTACGAAAGGTCCGCGCTGACCGCGCCAACCGTGACTGCGTCGATTACGCGAACACCAGCCTGAGCAGGTACGACATGCCAGTCCAGCCCGTCGGGTGCGTGGTCATCCACAGGCTGCTACGTTGCCCCGCCCACACAGAGGGCGGAGTGGTCGTCAGACCACCGTTTTCCGCCTTCAACACTCTTTCCACAGAAAACTTCGCATCTGTGGACAACTCGAACGGAGGTTGACGATGACGGACGCAACAGTGTTGTGGGAGGCCTGTGCTGCCGCCATCCAGGCTCAGGTATCCGACGTCGTATGGCAGATGACGTTCAACAGTGCCCAGCCGGTGACCGCCGATGCCGAGACCCTGACCGTTTCGGTACCCAGCAACATCCTGCGGGACAGGATCGAGGGCCGGTACCGCGCAATGGTCGACGAAGCGGTAGCCGAGATCAGCGACGACCAGTTGAGGCTTCAGATCGTGATCCGTGAAGAGGTCGACGACGAGCCTCTCCTCAGGATCGTGGCTCCCACGCAAACCAGGGAACCACCGGCCGTATCCACACTCGTGTCCGCACCAACTCAAACCCCGGTGGCCTCCACCCGCCCAATGACCACGTCAAGCGAGGTTCCGTTCGTAGGACGGCTCACATTCGAGGACTTCATCATCGGCTCGTCCAATCGATTCGCACACGCCGCCACCCAGGCCGTCGCCGAGACCCCGGGTCGCTCCTACAACCCGCTGTTCATCTACGGGGACGCCGGCCTGGGCAAGACCCACCTCCTCCAGGCCGTCGGTAATTACGTGACTGCGCACTACCCGACCTACCGAGTGCAATACGTATCCAGCGAGACGTTCATGAACCGCTTCGTGGAAGCCATCCGAAACAAGCAACTTCAGGAATTCAAGGACAGGTACCGGAAGAACGACGTCCTGCTAGTCGACGACATCCAGTTCATGGAGGGCAAGGAAGGCCTGCAGGAGGAATTCTTCCATACCTTCAACTCGATCCAGCAGGACGGTGGTCAGATCGTCCTAACGAGTGATCGATCACCTGACTCGATCTCCACGCTCGAGGATCGTCTGCGTAGTCGATTCAAGATGGGCCTCGTCACCCACATCCAACCCCCAGACGTGGAGACCCGCCTGGCAATCCTCAGCAAGAAGGCAGAGCAGACGCCGAGCGGTATCCAAGTACCGGACGACGTACTGCTCTTCATCGCCGAGAGCATCACCGACAACATCAGGGAACTGGAGGGTGCCCTCACCAGGGTCACCGCCTACTCCAGCCTCAACCATGAGCCCTGTACCAGGGCACTGGCCATAAGCATCCTGAGCGACCTGATCTCCAGCACGTCACCGTTGATCATCACACCAGATCTGATCCTGGCCAGGACAACTGACATCTACGGGTTCTCCCGTGAGGAACTCACCGGTCCAAGCCGACGGCGACCGCTAGTGACAGCCCGACAGGTGTCCATGTACGTGTTCCGCGAGTTGACCGACCTCAGTTATCCCGTAATCGGACGGGAGTTCGGCGGTCGGGACCATACGACAGTCATCCATGCGGTGGACAAAATCCGCAAGTTGATGCCGGAACGCCGAGACATCTACGACCAGGTTTCCGCCCTGATCTCGTCCATTCGATCCAGGACCTGACCTGATGCCGGTGTACAACACTGTGGACTTCCGGTGGATGGACGCTTCCCCATACACAGGGCGTTCTCCGAAATGCCCCGGGGTGTGGACCACTGTGGACCACCAGGTACCTAGCATCATCCCCCTGACCTGCACCAATGGGTGATACTCCACAATCCACAGCACCTATTACCACTGTTATCTAATCTGAATCCTGACAATGTTGAAAGAGACCAGCTTGTGAAGTTTCGATGCGAGCGAGATGTACTTGACCGGGCGTTTTCGATAGCCAGGCGCGCCGTGTCCGGACGCGGTGGCAGCCTTCCGGTTCTGTCCGGCCTCCACCTGCAACTCGTCGGCGACAAACTCACGGTCACCGGCAGTGACTTGGACCTGACCATTCGGGTGGAAGCCACGGTCGGTGGTGGTGGCGACGGATCCGTCGTGTTGTCGGCCCAATTGGGATCCGACATCGTGCGTGCAATGGACAGTGGCCAGATCGAGTTCTCGGTTGGCGACGACGGAGCGAGCCTTGTCGCTGGGCGCTCTGACTTCAGTCTCCGGGTCATGTCCGCCGACGAGTACCCGAGGTTCGAAGAGCCCGGGGGTGATTCGGTGACCCTCGACGCACTCGTGGTCGCTGCCGCCCTGGACCAGGTGGTGAAGGCGGCAAGCGTCGACGACGCCAGGCCGATCCTGACCGGGGTTCTGATGGCGGCAGAGGAAGACGGCCTCCGTTTTGTGGCCACCGATTCATATCGGCTAGCGGTAAGCGACCTTCCCGGAACCTCTATTCTGGCACGGGACCAGACTGTGCTGGTTCCATCCCGGGCTCTCGACGCCGTGGCACGGGTTCTCGGAGACGCTTCTGATCTCACGATCCTCCTGGGTGAGCGTGATGCGTCATTCGTGATCGACGACGTCCAGATCGTTACCCGTCTTATTGAAGGGGAGTTCCCGAACTACCGGGGCCTCATACCGGTCGACCACCCGAATTCGCTGATGGTGGATCGCCTGGCGCTGCTGGATGCTGTCAGACGGGTAGGAATCCTGGCCAGGGACTCCACCCCGGTGAGGCTGGCGATGTCGTCCGAGGGACTGGAGCTGGTGGCGATAACCCAGGACGTCGGACAGGCCAGGGAGACGCTAGACGCGGACTACACCGGGTCAGACCTAACCGTCGCCTTCAATCCCGAGTACCTGGTGGACGGCCTGGAGGCCAGTCCCGGTGATGAAGTCCGGTTGGAGACCATCGACTCGCTGAAGCCGGCGATCCTGCGCAGCACGGGAGACGACCAGTTCCTCTACCTTCTTATGCCCGTACGGGTCTCCTGACGGTCGCGTCCGGTCCGGACCTTCCTGGATCGGAAGCCCTGTCGTGAGCGTCGATCGGCTCTGGCTGACCGATTTTCGCAACCACGCGTCCGTGGACGTGGCCCTGGATCCCGGTGTGACCCTCGTGGTCGGGTCCAACGGACAGGGAAAGACCAACCTGATCGAGGCGATCGCCTGGCTCGCACGGGGATCCTCGTTCCGTGGGTCACCGAACGAGGCGCTGATCAGGTATGGCGCCGACCAAGCTGTCGTGCGGGCAGAGGTGACTGAGGGAGAGAGGACGATCCTGCTGGAGGCGGAGATCACCTCGGCCGGACGCAACCGCATCCTCGTGAACTCGAATCGGGTCCACCGGATGAGGGACCTGCTGGGTCACTTCAGGACGACGGTCTTCGGGCCGGAGGACCTCGGTGTGGTCAAAGGGGGTCCCGATGGTAGGCGGAGGTGGTTGGACGACCTGCTGGCGGACGTGCACCCTCGCAACCACATGCTGAGCACCGACCTTGACCGGATCCTGCGACAACGCAATGCGCTCTTGAAGCAGGCTCGGGGGCGGCTGACCGATGACGTGGCCATGACCCTGGACGTTTGGGACGCCAAACTGGGCGAGGTGGGCGGGAATCTGGCCGCAGCCAGGTTGGAAATTCTCGAAGCACTAGAGCCCCTGGTGGGCGACTTCCTCGAGGGCGTGAGTGGGGGAACGTCGAGGATCTCCATGGCCTATAGCGACCAATGGTCCGCCGAGGGGTTGGTGGAGTCACTGAGGTGTGCTCGCGGCGATGATGTACGACGTGGGATAAGCACCGTCGGACCGCACCGTGACGATGTGATGATCCATGTCGACAGCCTTCCGACCCGCACGCACTCGTCGCAGGGAGAACAGCGGTCGGTGGCCCTGGCGATGCGCCTCGCCGGCCACCGCCTGGTCGTGAACCGGACCGGGACCGACCCGGTGGTCCTGCTCGATGACGTGTTCTCAGAGTTGGACGACGACAGGGTTCGTGCTCTGGTCGAACTCCTACCGGCCACACAGTCGGTCATCACCACGGCGGGGACCGTCCCGGACGGTGTGGAGGCGGGAACGATCCTGCGGCTCACGGGCGGGGTGTTCTCTTGAGACGGGTGGGCTGTCGGACGGGCCGGCAGGGGCTGGATCGCCCACTTCCGGATGATGCCTGAGGATCGGGGGCCCACGCCCATCCGTAGGAGCCTGGAACGACTCCTGGCCGGAATGGGATCACCGGAGATCGACTCGATGGCGACCCTCCTGGACAGGTGGCCCGAGGTGGTGGGGGAGAGTCTGGCCGCCAGGATCAAAGCCGTCGCGGTGCGGGGATCAGAACTCCTGGTGAGCGTCGACGACCCGGCCTGGGCCAGTCAGATCTCCTGGCTGGAGACCCAGTTGCTGGAACGCATCGACGGCATTATCGGTTCCGGACGGATAACCGCCGTACGGGTACGGGTGGAGCCCGGACGGGGGGCCTGACCGGCTTTTCGGGCGCCCTGTCACGAGGCACCAGCAGACCATCCGCGGCGGCCTTGGATCCGAGGTCCGGAGGGCCTCTGCTGGTAGGCTGTTCAGGTCGTGAACTGGCCCTCTGACCTGCGATTTTGTGTCTACATGATGCAATTATCGGCTTCTTCGATCCCCTGCACCACGACACCTCCGGAGGGGGCACCATGACGAGCCCCGAGACCACCTACAGCGCAGCGGACATCACGGTCTTGGAAGGACTGGAGGCGGTCCGCAAACGGCCCGGCATGTACATCGGTTCGACCGGCCCGACCGGTCTCCACCACCTGGTCTGGGAGGTGGTGGACAACTCGGTCGATGAAGCCATGGGCGGTCACTGCACGACCATCGACGTGGTCCTGCTGGAAGGCGACTGCTGTCAGGTGTCGGACGACGGGCGGGGAATTCCGGTCGAACGCCACCACCAGTTCACTGACCTCTCCGCCGCCGAGGTCGTACTCACGATCCTGCACGCCGGCGGCAAGTTCGGGGGTGAGGGCTACAAGGTCTCAGGTGGCCTGCACGGGGTCGGCATCTCTGTGGTGAACGCCCTTTCCAGTCGGATCGAGGTCGAGATCGACCGGGACGGTCGCCGCCACTACATGGACTTCGTGGACGGTGGGCGCCTCGAGACGCGTCTCTCGGACGTCGGCCCCGCGCCTGACGACCGTACGGGTACCACGGTCCGCTTCTGGCCGGACGGCACGGTCTTCGAGGAGACCCGCTTCAGGTTCCAGACGCTGGCGGAACGCTTCCAGATGATGGCCTTTCTCAACCGTGGTCTGGAGATTCGTCTCAGCGACAACCGTGAAGGCGAGCGCCACGAGGACATCAACTATTGCTACGAGGGTGGCATCCGCGATTTCGTGGCCCACGTCAACGCCTCCAAGGAATCACTTTTCGCCGAGGTGGGCCACATCGAGGGCAAGGAGGAAGGCCAGGAGGTGGAGGTCGCCTTCCAGTGGAATACCGGCTTCAACAGCGATGGCCTCCATTCCTTCGCCAACGGGATCAACACCCTTCAGGGAGGCATGCACGAGGAGGGCTTCCGTAGCGCCCTCACCTCGGTGGTGAACCGCTACGCCCGCAAGCGCGGCCTGTTGAAGGAGAACGACGACAACCTCCAGGGAGAGGACATCCGCGAGGGCCTGACGGCGATCATCAGCGTGAGGTTGGTGGACCCGCAGTTCGAGGGCCAGACGAAGTCCAAGTTGGGCAATGTCGAGACTCGCTCGCTGGTGCAGCGAACCACCAACGAGAAGCTCGCCGAATGGCTCGAGGAACACCCGTCGGAGGGCAGGAGCATCCTCCAGAAGGCGGTCAACGCCCAGCGCGCCAGGGTGGCCGCCCAAGACGCACGCAAGTCGGCGAGGCGCAAGTCCGCCCTGGACGGCGCTGGAATGCCAGACAAGTTGAAGGACTGTGCCTCGAGGGACCCGCGTGAGTCGGAACTGTTCATAGTCGAGGGGGATTCCGCCGGCGGATCGGCCGTCCAGGCGAGGGACCCACGGACCATGGCGATCCTCCCGATCCGGGGAAAGATTCTCAACGTGGAGCGGGCCCGGGCGGACCGGATGCTCAAGAACACCGAGATTCAGACGCTCATCCAGGCGATCGGTGGCGGCTTCGGAGACGACTTCGATGTCGAGAAGATCCGTTACCACAAGGTGATCCTCCTCTGTGACGCAGACGTGGATGGCAGCCACATCCGGACCCTGCTGCTGACCTTCTTCTTCCGGCAGATGAGGCCGCTGGTGGAGATGGGGCACGTTTACATCGCCCAACCGCCCCTTTACTCGACCATCGTCGGGCGCGAGAAGGTCTACCTGAAGGACGACCACGCCAAGAGGGCCTTCCTGGCCGAGCATCCGAACCACAAGAAGGAGTTCCAGCGCCTGAAGGGCCTCGGCGAGATGGACTTCGGCGAGTTGAAGGAGACCACCATGGATCCGTCGCGACGGAGCCTGCTCCAGGTCTCGGTCGAGATGATGGCCATTGCCGACGAGGTGTTCTCCACCCTGATGGGCGAGGACGTGGAGAGCCGCAAGCGGTTTATTCAGACGAACGCACACGACGTGCGGTTCCTGGACATCTGATGGGAGACGTCGTAGAGCCGCCGGTGGACGACGTGGCCTCGACCCTGGGATCCATCCAGCCGATTGAGATCCAGGAGGAGATGGAGCAGTCGTTCCTCGACTACGCCATGTCGGTGATCGTGTCGCGGGCACTTCCGGACGCCCGGGATGGCCTCAAGCCGGTCCACAGGCGAATCCTCTGGGGCATGTACGACCTGGGGGCCCGACCGGATCGACCCACCATGAAGTGCGCCAGGGTGACCGGCGAGGTCATGGGCAAGTACCACCCCCACGGCGACCAGGCGATCTACGACGCGCTGGTCAGGATGGCCCAGTCCTTCAGCCTGCGGCACCCAGTGGTCCACCCGAAGGGGAACTTCGGCTACTCACCTGACGATTCCGCCGCCGCCGCCCGATACACGGAGTGCCGCCTCGACCCGATCGCCCTCCACCTCCTCGCCGGGATAGACGAGGACACGGTCGACTTCACGGAGAACTACTCCGGCGAGTTCATCGAGCCCAGGGTGCTGCCGGCCAGGTTCCCGAACCTGCTCGTGAACGGCAGCCAGGGCATCGCAGTGGGTATGGCGACCAACATCCCCACCCACAACCTGGGCGAGGTCATCGACGCCACGATCCACCTCATTGACCATCCGGATGCCACGCCAGACGACCTGATGCAGCACCTGCCGGGTCCCGACTTTCCCACGGGGGCGCTCATCCTCGGGCGGTCAGGCATCCGCGAGGCCTATCGGACCGGCCGGGGCCAGGTTCGCATGCGGGCTCTAACCGACATCGAGGAGGGCCCCAGGTCCAGCCGCATCGTCGTGACCGAATTGCCGTACCAGGCCAGCCCGAACCTGATCATGTCCAAGATCCGCGACCTGGTGGACGCCAGGGAGATCGATGGCATCGCCGACGTGAACGACGAGTCGGCCCAGGGCCGCACCCGGATCGTTATCACGCTCAAGCGGGACGCCCCGGCACTGGTGATCATCAACAACCTCTTCAAGCGCACGCCGCTGCAGACGACGTTCTCGGTCAACACGGTCGCTCTCGTCGACGGTGTTCCACGGACCCTGAACCTGCGTGACCTCCTGGTGGCCTACGTGGATCACCAGGAGGAGGTGGTCCGGAGGCGGAGCGAGTTCCGACTGGGACGGGCTCGTGATGAGGCGCACATAACTCTCGGCCTGCTGAAGGCACTCGAACGCATCGACGACGTCATTTCGTTGATCCGTGGTTCTGAGGACAGGGCCACGGCGCGCGAGGGCCTGATGGGCGATGGATTCGAGTTCAGCGAGGTCCAGGCCAACCACATCCTGGACATGCAACTCGTGCGACTCACCCGGCTGGGGCGCAGCAACCTCGAGGAACGCCTGGTTGAGCTGAGGAAGACGATCGGCGAGCTGGAGGCCATCCTGGATGACCAGGACCAGCTCCGGGCGGTCATCAAGGAGGAGCTGACAGCCGTTCGCGACAAGCACGCCACCCCACGGCGCAGCCTGATGGTCCACGATCCGGGCGAGCTGGACATCGAGGACCTGATCGACGATGAAGAGCTGGTCTTCGCCATGAGTGCTTCGGGCTACGTGAAGACCATGTCTACCTCCGAGTTCCGTACTCAGGGTCGTGGCGGCAAGGGCGTCACTGGGACGAAGCTGAAGGACGAGGATGTGGTCGCCCACCTGATCTACACCACGGCGCACGCCTACCTGCTGTTCTTCTCCACCCGGGGGAGGGTGTACCGGCTGAAGGCCCACGAGATTCCGATGGCCGGTCGTACGGCTCGCGGAACTCCGGTGGTGAACCTCCTGCCGTTACAGCCGGACGAACGGATCCAGGCGATCATCGACACCCGCGACTACGAGTCGAACCGGTTCCTGTTCTTCGCCACGCGGTCCGGGCGGGTCAAGAAGACCCGTTTCACGGCCTACGACTCATCGTTGAAGGCCGGCCTCATAGCGGTGCGCCTGAACGACGGCGACGAGCTGGTGGCGGTCGTACCGACGAGCGGCGAGGACGACATCTTCCTGGTCTCCAGCTCGGGTCAGACGTTGCGAATCTCCGAGTCCGACGTGCGGGCCATGGGTCGTGACGCAGCCGGGGTGAGGGGCATGAAGTTCCGGGGCAACGACGAGCTGGTGTCGTGCTGCGTGGGCAGGCCGGACACCACGATCATGCACCTGACCACGGAGGGCTATGGCAAGCGGACCGGGCTGGACGAGTTCACCAGGAAGGGCCGGGCCGGAATGGGCGTTCGGGGCATCAGGACCACGACCGAGAGGGGCTCGGTGGCCGGGGCCCTGATCGTCGGCGAGACCGACGAGTTGTTCGCCGTGACGACAGCCGGGATGATCATCCGCCTGCCGGCATCGGATATCTCGCTGCAGGGCCGGGATGCGACGGGCGTCCGGGTGATGTCACCTGGAGCGGGCCAGCAGGTTGCAGCCGTCTCACCAGCGCCTGCCGAGAACTTCGACGACGATCCGGTCGAAGGCGAGGAAGCCGTGGAAATCGCCGGGGACGCACCGGCCGACTGATCCGGTCCGACTCCTTCGGACCCACCGCCTCCCCGCGACGCAACCGACCTCCGGATCCTCCGGGAAGGGATTCGGTGGAACTGCGGGTAATGACGACTGGGGCCAACTGCTGCCGATGGTTGCGCTGCTGGTGGTCATGGCGCTGGGGCTCGCCGTCCTGATCGTGGAGACGGCACGGCTGGTCGGCGAACGGGCGATCGCCTAGATGGCGGCTGCGAACGGGGCGGTTCTGGAGTCGTTCAGGCAACTCGGAGCCTCGCTGGAGGTTACGGTCTGCGTGGGTCGTGCGCGTGCGACACCCCGGGCCGTCGCTACCTCCTGTAGGGGCGAACGCTGCCACCCGTACGCCTACCCCTAGACTTCCGGCCCGTGGCCGACGACGAGATCGAGGGTTCGCGTCGACCCGATGACGTCGACGACGCACCAGAGGATGGTTTGGGCGACGCGCCCGATTCCGCCGTGTCCGGGCCCGAGGATGAAGCCGGTCGTCCCTCGACTGAGGTGGGTGAACTTACCGAGGCCGTGCCGGTGGTCGAGTCTTCGGCGGATCTCTTGGCACGCCGATTCGACGACGGAGCTGCCGATGAGGATGATGGGCACATCGCCGTCGAACCGGTGTTCCGAAAGGACCGGGCCCGGATTCCACGGGTGCTGCGACGCGGCGCCACCCCGAAGGCTGTTCCCACGCCGAGGGAGGCACGGGCGCCGCGTGGGAGCTACCGGGTTCGCCGGGTTCGGCGCCTGGTGCGACACATCGAACCGTGGTCGGTCCTGAAGGTCAGCCTCGTCTTCTACCTGTGCGTGTGGGGGCTGCTCGTCATAGCGACGCGGATGCTGTGGAGCGCCGCTGACGAGGCTGGCACCATTTCTAAGATCGAGTCCTTCGTGGAGGAACTCTTCGCGCTCGAGTCGTTCGAGTTGGAAAGCGCCCAGATCTTCCGCATCTTCGTCCTCGGGGGCTTGGTCCTGGTCGTCGGTGGGATCGGCGTGACGGTCGTCCTGGTCGTCCTGTTCAACCTGATCAGTGACCTGACCGGGGGAATCCGGTTCACGATGATCGAGGAGGAGACGGCGGTGAGGCAGCGCTGGTTGCGACGCGGCGACGTCCTCGCGGATCAGGCAGCCGGGTCCGGTGACCGTGGTGGTCCACCACCACCTGGCGGGTAGTCAGCCGTCTGGAGCCCCGGATACCGTTCCGGGGTCTGCGGGGCTATAGCTCAGTCGGTTAGAGCGCACCCCTGATAAGGGTGAGGTCGCTGGTTCGATTCCAGCTAGCCCCACGTCCATGCATGTGATCAGACGAGCCCTCGCTGCAGTCTCGGTGTGCGCAGCCGTCGCTGGCGTACTCCGCCTTCGTGGAGGCGCGGGCACAGCCCGCCGATCGGGCGGATGGAGGGTTCTCTCCGGCCCGAAGCTGCGCTGATGAGGGTGGCCGTCCTGGGTGCCGGTGCGGTCGGTGCCCGCGTTGCACGCCAGTTGCTCGCAACTGACACGGTGGACTCGATCGTGCTCCGCGACACGTCGGCTGACCGTCTGGCGCTGGTTGGCCGCTCACTCGGAGAACGGGTCGTCCTCGAACATCATCCCTTCCCAGCCGCCATTGAGGCCGATGCCATGGTCATCGCGACCCCCCGGGGCACCCAGTTCGAAGCGGTGGAGGCAACGATCCAGGCCAGACGGCCTGCGGTGCTGGTGGGAGACGGATTGGCAGAGACGATCGCGGTGCTGGCCCTGGCTGGTGCAGCGGGCCGGGCGGGGGTACCCGTGGCCGTCGGGTCTGGCTTCGCTCCGGGCCTCAGCTGCCTCCTGGCCGCCCACGGGCGCTCCTGGTTCGAGAGCGTCGAGGAGGTCCACGTGGCCAAGGCCGGGACCGGTGGGCCGGCTTGCGCCCTGGTCCACCATCGGGCACTCAGCCGCCGCTCCTTCGACTGGCGTGAAGGGGGATGGGCGCGTCGACCCGGCGGATCCGGCCGGGAACTCATCTGGTTCCCGGATCCGGTCGGGCCTCGCGACTGCTATCGGGCCGCCCTACCGGACCCCGTGCTTCTCCACCACGCTTTTCCGGAAGTGGGTCGGATCACGGCCCGTATGGCTGCAACGCGCCGCGACAGGCTCACGGCCCCTCTGCCGATGCTTTCGCCATCGCACCTGGAGGGTGGTCCCGGGGCGGTCCGGGTGGAGGTCCGGGGGCGCCGCGACGGCGTCGAGGACGTGGTCGTGCTGGGTGCCTCCGGACGACCGGCGGTGGCGGCCGCTGTCGTGGCTGCCACGGCAGTGGAGTGGCTGCTGACCGGTCGAAACCGCGTCCGGGGAATGGTCGGCCTGGCCGAGATGGTCGAGCCGCTGGCCTTCCTGGACGAGCTGGCAGATAGGGGCCTGGAGGCCGAGGTGTTCGAGGGGGATCGGGCGCTGGCCTGAGGTCAGCCCGGGTCAGCCTCGTCCTACCAGGTCAAGGATCTGGTCAAGAAGTGCCGGGTTGGTCGCCAGGGCGTCTCCGCCCTCGGCTGTGATCGCTCCGGAGAGGTCCGTGAAGACTCCTCCAGCCTCGGGGAGGATCGTGAGCATCGGAGCGACGTCCCAACGGGATACGACAGGATCCACCATGGCGTCGGCCCGCCCCGTCGCCACCAGGACGTAGCCGTAGGCATCGCCCCAGGTGCGGATGACGGCGCCCTGTCCGATGAACTCGTCCAGTGCGCTCGCAGACGGCCAGTAGTCCACGCCGCTGGTGACGATGCAGGCCCCCCGGAGGCTGGTGCGGTCCGAGACGTGTGCCGGCTCACCGTCCACGAAGCAGCCTCGGCCACGTCCGGCCCAGACGCACTCATCTAGGCCGGGGACGTTGATGACCCCCACAGCGGCGCCGTGACGGTCCTCGAGGGCCACCAGATTTGCGAAGAGGGGGACACCGTGGATGAACGACTGGGTGCCGTCGATCGGGTCCAGGATCCATGTCCGGCCGGAGGTCCCGGTGGCGTCCTCCTCCTCCTCGCCCACGATGGCGTCGTCTGGGAAGGCCTCGCCGATCCGCTCGCGCAGCAGTCGTTCGGCGCCCCGGTCGGCCACCGTGACCGGCGTGCCGTCGTCCTTGCCCTCGACGGCCAGGTCGGGCTGTCGGAAGTACCCGAGGGTCAGCTCACCGGCCTCCCTGGCGATGTCCACGGCGAACTCGACCAGGGCCGGGTCGACGGCCGGTCCGGTTGTGGCTAGGAGCGGGTCGACCATCGTCGGATCCTATGTTCCCGCACCTGCTCAGGCCCCAGGTATGTCGTGGATCGACGGGCCATCGGTCATGTGGTCAAATAACACCTCGGCAGGTCCATTCTGGACACGCCTCTGCGAAGGGGCCTTCTCCCATGGCCACCGAGGATCACCCCATTCGACTCGACGACCGGTCGTTGGGTTGGCTGCGGTACCTACACCGCAAGGCCACCACCCCCGATGACTGGGACCGCGGTGGACGACCCCACCCCCACTGGGACAACACGACTGGTCCCCCGATGCTCTCTTGGCACCGCTTCGACCTGATCGATTCCAGCTACGCGGTGGCCCTGATGAGCGACCGAACTCCTGCCTGGCGGGAGGTCTACTCGGAGATCCTCAATGAGCTCGTCGCCCGGCACACTTCCTGGTGGGCGGCCGAGGACTGGATGACCCAGTTCGGACCTGACCCCGACCGGGCGGACTACCCCGACAAGTGGCGGGCGCTGGTACCCCCTGATGCCTGGGGGAACTACGACGTGCCCGGCTGGACGGCCAACGGGATCGAGCCATACGGGGTGCAGATGGACCCCGTGGCCGCCGACGGCATGTTGTTCTTCAAGGGATTTTTCGCACTCCTCCTGGGGCTGCACCGCTACGTCTCCGGCGACGACCGGTGGAACGAACCCTTCGAGATGATCCGGGACGGTGAGCACACCTTCACCTGGACCCACTCCGGAGTCGTCGCCCACCTGGCCGACCAGTGGCGGGAGCGCCGGAGCGGCGTGCACTGCGAGAACACCAAGATTTGGCCATACTGTCTTAGCGCTGCCGGTCTCGGGCTGCAAATGTTCGATCGACTCGTCGGGACCGATAAGCACAGCGTTTTCGATGAGTGGACCGATTATGCCAAACGTCACTATCTTGAGGTTGAAGACGGTTTACTGAAGTGGGTTGCGTTGTACTACGACCCGATCGTCGACCATGTGCACAAAGTGGGTTCGGGCGGTGGGACGGGCGTGGCTTGGTACGCGTTACCGCAACATCCCGAGTTGGCGGAATTATTCTATCGCGCTTCTCTCTCGGCGACGGGTTGGGATGATCCGGCCGTACCCGTTACGGTGCCGTCGGATCCCCGAGGACTGGTGATGACGGCGATGCTAGCCAATGAGTTTGGTGATGCGGTCACGCATGCACGCTTGTCGGACACGCTTGAACAATTTGCCGAGCCTAGATATTTTGGCTCTGAGTCAGAGCACTTTGGTTATTGGTTTCATTTGGGCGAACCGTGGCCGCGTGGCCAAATGAGCGCGAGTCTCATGGTGACGGATGTGGCCGATCCCGGGGACTGGCAACGTCTTTTTATTTCGCCCAACTTAGCGAAATTTGAGCAACCGA
>ENA-ORXI01000134-ORXI01000134.1-sediment-metagenome-genome-assembly--contig:-NODE-134-length-55822-cov-27.028971_pt1 | contig 55822 bp, 50 predicted proteins | sample MGYA00237861_ERZ511468 | MGnify/ENA primary metagenome ERZ511468 (study PRJEB26299, sample SAMN06266213) | sediment metagenome | isolation source: Hudson Canyon methane seep mesocosm | place...
AGCAGCACCACACATTACTCAATGCATTAACAGAAGGTGTTTACGGTGTAGATGGCCAAGGACTTTGTACTTTTATCAACCCCGCTGCACTTGAACTTTTAAACAGAAGTGAAGATGAAGTATTAGGCAAAAATCCTACTCAATTATTTCACCACTACCTCATAGATTACCAATGTCCGGTTAACCAAACCCTACTTGATGGTCAAACTCGCCAAAGTGAGGAAAAGTTTTCACGTAAAAATGGCGACCTGTTTTCTGTTGCGCTTAATATATCGCCCATAAATATTCCAGGCCCCCATAGAGGTGCCGTTATAACCTTTAAAGACGAAACCCTAGAAAGGTTTATTACTGATCGCAATAAAATGCTAGTTTCAGCTCTAGAGGCCGCACAAATTAGTGTAATGATTACCGATACACAGGCCAAAATTGAATGGGTTAACCCTGCCTTTGAAAACCTAACAGGCTTTGATTCTAGTGAAGCCACTGGACAATCAGCGATTGAGATAATTAAATACGCACATGATAATTCTTTAATTTATAAAGACTTATGGGCAACAGCGTTACGGGGAAACCCTTGGCATGGGGAAATAACTAGCCAGCACAAAGATGGTAGTTTATATGATGAAGACCTAACAATATCCCCAGTTTTTAACTCACTCGGTGAGCTACAAAATTTTATTGCAGTACAAACTAATATCACAGAGCGTAAACAAGCAGAAAGGCGTATCAAGCACCTCGCAGAACACGACTCTTTAACTAACTTGCCTAATCGAACATTGCTCAATGACCGTTTAGCAAAATCACTGCAGACAGCCAAACGCAACCAAACCCTCTTTGCGCTTATATTTCTGGATTTAGATAAATTTAAACCTGTTAATGATGATTACGGACATAACGCAGGTGACTTATTACTGAAAGAAGTTGCTGTGCGAATTAACGAATGCTTGCGTGAGTCAGACACGGTTGCAAGAGTGGGTGGTGATGAATTTATTATTCTTTTACCGATTATTGAGGCGACTCAAGATGCACTCATGGTCGCTGAAAAAATCCGCCAATCACTCAACCTTCCCTTTAATTACCAGAATCACGAGCTATCTATTTCTTCTAGCATAGGAATTGCAGTATATCCAGCTCATGGACAAGATGAAATAAACCTAGTTAAAAATGCAGATATTGCGATGTATTTTGCCAAGAATAGTGGGCGCAATAATGTTCGTATTTTTGAGCCAAGTATGCTAACGGAATAGTCTACGTAAAGTACAAACACTAAAAAACAGTGTTACCGCGACATCAAGCTGTTTTTTCTCTGCAGTATCTTTGCATCTCACAAATTCAAGTTCTAGTTAGCATGAACAAAGCTTTAGCTGAATTACTGTTTAACCAATTCAGCGGCGACCTTATCAGCTAATTTCCCAATAGCATTACTTAACGCTTTAACTTCTGCATCTACAGATCGTCTCTGTAACGGCACGATAATTTTTTCTACTGCAGAAAATAACGTTTCATTACCTTGAGCATTCAACAAAAACCAACTCACTGTTAACCTTGCTTCTTGCCCTGCATAAATATAAAAATAACTAACATCTAGATAGAGCTGATAATCAAATTCCATTGCACTATATGGCTTTCGTACAATGACTTGCGCCTTATTAGTTCGCATCAATAAATCTTCTCTAAAAACACGCATAAACGTTGATTTTAGTGGCTCTCCCCAGCGCTGAAATTCATGTACTTCTAATTGACTGTCTTTACGAGTCACCATTTGTGGTCTATCCAGAAACTCCGGAAATACTATCTCTTTAATATAAATCCTTACCGGCTTCTGCGTTGTTTGAATCGTCGCCTCAGATTCAATGGCGGTTAATAAATAAACATCTGGCTTTGGGCTAACACTACAAGCTGACATACTCAAAAAAATACCAATAAGAGTCATTACACGCAATATCATATTAATACCTTTTTCCTTGAATCAATGCTTCTGGATGCTGCTCTAAATAATCTGCTAATAAACGTAATGACTTAGCTGAGCGCCTTAATTCTTTTAAGGTACCATTAAAATTTTGTTGTAACTGCGCATCTTCTGAAAATAATTTTTCCACATGAAGCGCTGTACTTTGCACTTGCTGAAGCGTCAAATTAGCACTAATGAGTGTTTGTTTAGCATCGCTTAATAATGGCTCAGCCGAGGCATCTAATTTCTGCATAAGATGCCCACTATGCAATAATGTCTTATCTGTATTTCGTGCAATATTATTCGCATACGGTTTAAAAGCCGCCAAAATCCCTTGCAACTCATCTAAAGATTTTGAAAAACCTTTAACAGCCTGATTAATATCATCCGAACCCGTAATTTCTTTTATATTTCTAACCGTTAATACTAATTCTGCAAATAATTCTTGCAACGGTATGCTACGAAACTCTTGCATGACATCAACAATACTTTTTTGCACTTCAACACTTTTCGAAATAATGGTAGGTAACTCTGCATACTCCTTATTTAAGTGCGTTAAATAAGCGGTTGACTCTGGCTTCAGTAGAGACTCTATATATAACTGACCCGTTACTAAGCTCGTATATTGCAGCTGCATTCGTAGACCATTTTCAATCAATTGTTCCATCATTTCTTGCTTATTACTAAGTGTCTTGAATTGTAATAACTGCTCACACTTTGTATGGTCTATTTCAATAAATACCGGCGTTAATATCCGTTGAGTTTCAGGGTGTAACTGTACTTGGATATCTGTTACTTTACCAATAGGAACACCTTGCATCTTCACCAAAGCACCAATCGATAAACCATTAACAGATTCATTAAAATAAACGACAAATTCAGATTTATCGGTAAGCCATTTACCACTACTAAATATCGTTACTCCCAGAACAGCAATAAGCAAAGCACCAAGAACAAAAATGCCAATAATGGTTGGATTAGCTTGTTTACTCATTCATGCCTCGACTAAGGAATTGCTGCACGACAGGCTGCGAACAATGCTTTAACAACTCATTGGGCGCTCCTTGTGCAATCATAGTTTTACTAATAGTATCTAAAAAAATGCCATCGGTACCAATGGCAAATAAACTCGGCAAATCATGAGTAACGACCACAATGGTTGTTCCTAGACTTTCTTGTATTCGTAGAATCAAATCATCTAATAATTTAGCACTTAGAGGATCCAAACCAGCAGAAGGTTCATCAAAAAATAATATCTCTGGGTCCAATGCTAAAGCACGCGCTAAGCCCGCCCTTTTTTTCATGCCACCACTAATTTCAGCGGGATAATACTCTTCAAAGCCTACCAAACCAACCAATGCTAATTTTAAATAGGCTAAGCCATTAATTTCATGGTCACTTAAATCAGTATACTCTTTTAAAGGTAAGGCAATATTTTCTGCCAACGTTAATGAGCTCCATAATGCCCCGCTCTGATACATGACCCCATTGGAACGCATAATGACTTTACGTTCCGCTTCAGTAATTTTCCACAAATTAATATCTTGGTAATAAATATCACCTGTGGCGGGTACTTTCAGGCCCAATAAATGTCGCAGTAAGGTACTTTTGCCGCAACCATTCCCGCCCATAACAATAAAAATATCACCCTTATGTATTTTAAAGTTCAGCCCTTGCTGAATCACAAAATCATCATAAGCCATGGTCAAATTATTTACTTCTATATGTACTTCAGTCATCTCAGCACTAAAAATCTATAATCTGATAAATCACTGTCAATGAAGCATCAGCGACAACAATACTTATAATTCCAGAAACAACCGCTGATGTTGCCGCATCCCCTACCGAGGAAGAGCTTCGACCACACTGCATTCCATGCAAACATCCAGACAGTGCAACCAATACACCAAAAACACTACTTTTTATTAACCCGGTTAAAAAGTCATTCAAATCTAATGCTGATTTTGTTTGTATCAGGTATTCGACCACGGACACATCCAATAAACTAATACTAACTAATAACCCACCTAAAATGCCCATTAAATCAGCATATAAACATAACAGTGGCAGCATCACGATCAGCGCCAACATACGCGGCAAAACTAAAAAATCAATCGGAGAAATACCTAAGGTTGCTAAAGCATCAATTTCTTCATTGACTTGCATAGATCCAAGCTGCGAGGCAAATGCAGCCCCCGTTCGACCTGCCATAATAATAGCCGTCATCATTGCTCCCATTTCACGCGCCATTCCTAGCCCGACTAAATTAGCGACATAAATTTGAGCACCGAATATTTTTAATTGCATCGCACCAACAAAAGCGAGAATTAGGCCGACTAATAAGCTAATCAAAGTAACAATCGCTAAAGCGCCCGGCCCACACTCCTGCATAATCAACCATAAATCCTGCCGACGAAAACAAGCTTTACCTCTAAACAAACGCATTAGGCTAAAACTCACTTCACCGACAAAATTTAAAACTTTCTCTGTATCATCATAAATAACAAGCGCCTTCTCTCCTATTCGAGTCATTAAAGATTGATTAGATTTAAGCTTATTACCGCTCTCGCGCACAGGAAATGCCGAGGCTTGCTTTAACAAACCTTGAGCAGCTGAAGGTAAGCCACTCATATTTAATTTTATTTGTTCAGTTTGGCAGTGTTTTTCTAGTTCAATCAAAAAAACTACAAAGCGGCTATCCCACAACCCAAGCGACTCACCATTAAGGTCTAGCTGTGTACATTCAACTTGTTTTATTTTCTGCGTCACTTCTAAAAAAGTAGGTACCTGATTAGCAATCACCCAGTCCCCCTGAAGGTAGGCAACACAACTATCCGTTTCAGTTAGTAAAATTTCAAAGCAACACTTATTCAATGGCTAACCTGTATTTTAAAGTAACTAAAGTTTTGAGCTTAAAAAAGCAACCGCATAATATTGTTTGTAGCAAACCAATATTTTTAAAGAAATATTGTATGAATACTGACACAAAAACTGATGAACTACCAGTATGCACTAAGCGGCTACCATTTTAAGACGGGACAGCTTGTAAATCGTAGGGGGGCAATCTTTTCTGCCCACCGCGTGCAACCTTAATGGTGGGCAGAAAAGATTGCCCACCCTACTTTTGCATGAATATTTATCCCGCTTTAAGTTGGTAGTCCACTAAGCACTAAGAGAGATAAAAGCCTTACTGGAAAAAGTGGAGGGCGCCGGAACTTAAAAGGGATTATTTATAGTGAACTGGCTTAGAGAATGAGTGAAAAACATAATCTGTCAGCCGAGCTGAAAAATGTGGGTAAAGAGCCCCCCCTTCGTTCACAGGTATCTACACAAGTCTTAAAGCCTTCTCCAGAGGGAGAAGGTTGGATGAGGGGAAATAGATAAGTGCCTGATTTTATTCTCCTCACCCCTACCCTCTCCAGCAGGAGAGGGAGTCATTGAGTGCTATAACGCATTGTATTTTAATTGTAAAAAGTTGTGTAGCTAGCTATGCCCTTCGTTAATGGTAAGCGGCTTGCTTCATAGTCTCAGCAATTAAACCATAGGCTATTACCCACGCTTCTCTGACTTCTGCAGTAAAAGAATCACCTAACCCTTGCTCTAAAACCCATATTAACGCAGCCCCTACGGTCTCATAATGAGCAGCTTCAACTTTATAAATAATATGTCGTTTACCCATTGCTTGCAGCATACCCTCTACTTCAGTCAAATTATCTAATGAGTTAACGATAACATTTAATGTCGTCATCAGTTTATCGCCCTGATAATCTAGCTTCCCTTTAAATAGAGGCTTTACATTTGGGTCCAGCTCAAATAATCGCGCATAAAACATCTCTGCTGCTTGTTCTTTAATGGGCACAACACACGCCCAAGATTCTGTAATTAAATGAATTTGTTCGGCACTAAGAGCCGGTGTATCTTCTTGAAGATATGATTGAGTCGCATCTCTTGCCCCCGGCTTATTCTGAAGAACAAGCCAACAGGCAATAATAGCCGCAATAATTAAAACACCATACATCATACGTACACCTTCACTTCTCTTTTACTACTTATTTATTTAATAAACCGCTAATCAAGCCCATGTATCACGTAAGGTAACCGTACGATTAAATACTAACTTGTCCGTTACACTGTCCTCATCCAAACAAAAATAACCCACTCTTTCAAATTGAAAACCGCGACCTATTACTGCAGTACCAAGACTCAGTTCAACCTTAGCGGTACTAACGACCTGTAAAGAATCTGGATTGAGTGCATCACAAAAATTCTCTTCAGCACTAGGGTTAGGCACTTTAAATAATCGATCATATAAGCGAATCTCTGCATCTAAAGCATGCTCAGCTGCCACCCAATGAACGACTCCTTTTACTTTACGGCCTTCTGGCTTTTTACCTAAGGTATCTTGATCATACGTACAACGTAATTCTATTACTTTACCTGTAGAATCTTTAATAACTTCGTTACACTTAATAACATAAGCGCCCCTTAATCGAACCTCTCCGCCTTCGATTAATCGTTTATATTTGGGGGGTGGAACATCTGCAAAATCATCTTGCTCGATATAAACAACCTTGGCAAAAGGAACTTTACGTTTACCTTGAGTTTCATCTTGCGGATGGTTATTCATTTCCAACTGCTCAACTTGCTCGTCAGGATAATTTTCAATAACGACCTTCAACGGTTCAATAACCGCCATTGCACGATAAGCACTATTATTTAAATCTTCACGGATACAGTTCTCTAAAACTGCCATTTCAATCCATGAATCTTTTTTAGTGACCCCTATACGCTCACAAAAATCACGAATTGCTGCGGGTGTAAAACCTGCACGGCGTAAACCTGCAATAGTCGGCATTCGCGGATCATCCCAACCATTTACATGCCCTTCAACAACCAATTGATTTAATTTACGCTTACTAACAATCGTATATTCTAGCTCTAAACGAGAAAATTCAATTTGCTGCGGGTGACAATCGATAGTGATGTTATCTAGCACCCAATCATATAGAGGTCGATGATCAGCAAATTCCAGTGTACACAATGAATGGGTAATACCTTCTAAGGCATCCGAAATACAATGCGTATAATCATACATCGGGTAAATACCCCATGTATCGCCAGTACGCTGATGAGTCACTTTACGAATCCGATATAAAGCAGGGTCACGCATATTCATATTAGACGAAGCCATATCAATTTTGGCACGTAAAAGATATTGCCCATCAACAAACTCACCTGCACGCATACGCGCAAATAAATCTAAATTTTCTGCAATGCTACGACTACGATCAGGGCTTTCTTTTCCTGGATTAGTTAATGAGCCTCGGTATTCGCGCATTTGCTCAGCATTTAAACTATCAACGTAAGCTAAACCCTTTTCAATCAACTCAAGTGCAAAATTATAAAGTTCTTCAAAATAATCAGAAGAATGCCTTAATTCCCCCCATTCAAAACCTAGCCAATGCACGTCTTTTTCAATCGCACGCACATACTCCATGCTTTCTTTTTCTGGATTAGTATCATCAAAACGTAAATTACATAATCCTTTAAATTCAGCGGCAACACCAAAATTTAAGCAAATAGACTTAGCATGACCAATATGTAAAAAACCATTAGGCTCAGGTGGAAAACGGGTGACAACTTTACTATGTTTCTTTTCTGCTAAATCTTTAGCAACTATTTGACGAATGAAGTTAGTAGCGGGTAAATTTTCTATTGTTGACATTTAGCTATTTTGAAACATGAATTAAACAAAGCACTCTTAAAATCAAGATGCGCACGACAGGCAGTAAATCACCCAATATTAAAGTGGCGTTACAATACCATAATATACTACGATAGTAACTAGCAATCTCATTGTAAAAATGTAGTTATAAGCCATACAACAACTTAAATATGCACCTTTCAAAAAATAAGACTTTTTCAAAAAACAACTCAGCTAAGCTACATTTCAATTCTGGTACGCCACTCTCACCTTGGCAAGAATCACTGAATACTGTGATTTTTGGTGCTGAAACCCGAATGGGTAAGCTTTTCGATATCTACTTGATTATTTGTATTTTTATCAGCGTTTTAGTTGTCATGCTAAGTAGCGTTGAAGCATTTTACCAAGAATTTACTACGCTCTTTTTTTATATGGAGTGGAGCTTTACATTACTATTTACCGTGGAATATATTATCCGCTTGATAGTCGTCCGGCAAACCAAGCTGTATATGCGCAGTTTTTTTGGCATCATCGATTTACTTTCTATCTTACCCAGCTATATCAGCTTATTTCTTCCTGGCATCAAATACTTACTGATTATTCGTATTTTACGTTTATTACGCATTTTCCGTATATTTAAACTGGCAGAATATATTGAAGAAGCTGAAGTCCTCATGACGGCACTTAAAAATAGCGCCCATAAAATTTTAGTATTTTTATATGTCGTTTTAACACTTGCGATTATTTTTGGCTCACTACTTTATGTCGTCGAAGGAGGCTCTCAAGGCTTTACTAGTATCCCTAAATCAGTTTATTGGGCTATCGTGACCTTAACAACCGTTGGCTATGGTGATATTGTCCCACAAACACCTTTAGGACAGATTATCGCAGCCTGCATTATGATTATGGGTTATGGAATCCTAGCGGTTCCCACTGGAATATACAGCGTAGAACTTATCAAACATTATCAGTCAGAAAACTTAGTCAATAATGCCTGCGCTAACTGCGGTCAAATTGGCCATGATTACGATGCGGATTTTTGCAAATACTGCGGGAGTTCATTAATGCCTTCCCTTGACTCCGAGACAGAAACTGAATAGTGAGTATTTACCGGTTAACTCTCTAAGCCACTAGAAATCAATAAATAGGACTTAGAGAGAAAATTCTTACCATTTAATGCCATCCACCGTACTGCTTAGTGGGGTCTCCACGAAAACCCGTGGAGGTTTTATTAGCTTCGGGAACACCTACGGTACTATCTGCAGCCATCACCATATTGGAATAGGTATAACCACCTAAAGCTTTTGCACGGTTAGCAATTTTTGTGGTTAAAGAACTAATATCGTAGCTAGAAACAGCAGGGGAAATAATAACCGCCTTAAGCTCATCACCCTTGCTCGGCGTTACCGTCACAACAATTGGCAATGTTGTCCCTTTTGGAATCTCAACTTGGTAATGCTTACTATTTTCTAGTTCAGTAGTCGCAACAACTTTTCCTTTGCTATCTGCCACTTCAACTTTACCGTTAAGTACTGATCCCGCTTCGTTAGTCACAGCCCCTTTCAAATTTTTAATTTGCTTATAAGACTGCACTGGGACTTTCAAGCCATTTGATTTTTTCTTATCATCGCCGCAACCCACTAATACTGTGCTTGCTAGTGATAGTACAAGTAAGCGAATAATCATTTTATTTTTATTATAGATAACCACTTCTATGCTCCTAGTTACAAAAGACAAATCATAACACATTAATATACTGATACTTAATACCAACAAAAACAATCGCCTGTTACTTCATTATTTGAGAGATTTGATTAAATCGGATATTGAAAAAATAATTTTCTGCCTAGCTTGCGAACCCGATTTTCTCGAGTATTGACTAAAATACAAATCTACGCCACACACTTTTGGAATCACTGAACAGCGGCCGCGAATAAGTAATTGCTTCCCTTTAATTGCATAGGTTAAGGGGATTGCCTCATCTAATACAGCCCCCAAATAAAGCATTTCTAATCGCTTTGAAAATTGATCATAATTAATTTCACCTTTTAAAGCTAGGTTAGCTAAGACAGTACGCTGCTTTTCATCTACCGACTCCGAAAAAACTTGAAGGTGACTTTGAGCTAAGTCTTGCCGCATTAAAGCAGCCAATACATCACTATTAAGTATTCCTTGCTTTGAACAACTTAACGCCTCTAAACCTAATATCTCACGCATTTTTATATATTAACAGTTAATAAAGTAATAATGATTCTAGCATTAAAAGGTGATTCAAATTAAAATAGTCCGCTAACTATTAAGTATAAGAACTTTAGTCTATTATTAGTTCTTATTAACTTCTCATTTTGACTTAGACAACTATAAATGACTGATCATAAACTAACCCACCTGAAAGAGCTAGAAGCCGAAAGCATCCATATTATTCGTGAAGTTGCAGCTGAATTTGAGCGCCCTGTGATGCTCTACTCAGTCGGTAAAGATTCAGCCGTTATGTTGCATTTAACACGTAAGGCATTCTACCCAGGAAAACCGCCTTTTCCATTAATGCATGTTGATACCACTTGGAAATTCAAAGAAATGATTGAATTTCGAGATAAGTACATTAAAGAGCTAGGCTGGGATTTATTAGTTCATTCTAATCAGGATGGCATCGATCAAGGCATTGGCCCTTTTACTCATGGCAGTAAAAAGCACACCGATGTCATGAAAACACAAGGCTTAAAACAAGCCCTAAACAAATATAAATTTGATGCTGCTTTTGGTGGTGCCCGCCGTGACGAAGAAAAATCTCGAGCTAAGGAGCGTGTTTATTCCTTCCGCGATAAAAATCATGGCTGGGACCCAAAAAATCAACGCCCTGAATTATGGAATACCTATAACGGAAAAATTGACCAAGGCGAAAGTATCCGTGTCTTCCCTATATCTAACTGGACTGAGTTAGATGTATGGCAATATATCCATTTAGAAAACATCCCGATTGTGCCGCTTTACTTTGCTAAAAAACGTCCTGTGGTTAATAAAGACGGTATGTTAATTATGGTTGATGATGAACGCATGCCAATCGGACCAGATGAAAAAGTTGAAATGAAAATGGTTCGTTTTCGTACTTTAGGTTGTTACCCATTAACAGGCGCTGTTGAATCTACTGCCACAACTCTTCCAGAAATTATTCAAGAAATGTTATTAACCACAACCTCTGAGCGCCAAGGTCGATTAATTGATCATGACTCTGCAGGCTCAATGGAGCAGAAAAAACGTGAAGGCTATTTCTAACTAATACCCTACTCCATTTTGCTTAATTTCATTTTTTAGGAAACACACCATGTCTCACCAATCAGATCTTATTAGTAGTGATATAGACGCTTATTTAGCGCAACACGAACGCAAAGAATTATTACGTTTTTTAACTTGCGGCAATGTCGATGATGGTAAAAGCACCTTAATAGGGCGCTTACTATACGACTCCAAAATGATTTACGAAGACCAATTAGCCGCTATTGAATCTGATAGTGTTAAATCAGGCACCACTGGTGCGGGTAAAATTGATTTAGCTTTATTAGTTGACGGACTACAAGCAGAACGTGAACAAGGCATTACTATTGATGTTGCTTATCGCTACTTCTCAACGTCAACACGTAAATTTATTATTGCTGATACTCCAGGGCATGAGCAATATACGCGCAACATGGCAACCGGTGCCTCAACCTGTGATTTAGCCGTTATTTTAATTGATGCTCGTTATGGCGTACAAACACAAACTAAGCGTCATAGTTTCATCGCGTCTTTACTCGGCCTTAAACATATTATTGTGGCCATTAATAAGATGGACTTAGCTGACTACAGTGAAGAAACGTATACCAAAATTAAAACAGATTATTTAAGTTTTGTTGAAAACCTCGACGGCTTAAATGATATTCATTTCATTCCTATGTCTGCTTTAGATGGTGATAATGTTGTTAACCAAAGTAACAACATGCCTTGGTATACAGGAAAAACTATGATGGAGACCTTGGAGACTGTTGAAATTTCAGGGGATAAAAACTTTGAAAATCCACGCTTCCCAGTGCAATATGTCAACCGCCCTAACCTCGATTTTCGTGGCTTTTGTGGCACGGTTGCTTCAGGAATATTCCGTAAAGGCGATAAAATTACTGCACTCCCTTCTGGGAAAAGCAGCACCATTAAATCAATTGTGACTTTTGATGGCGAACCAGAAGAAGCTTTTCCACCAATGGCAGTGACTCTAACACTAGAGGACGAAATTGACATTAGTCGTGGCGACACCATTGTTAATAGTAACAACCTGCCGAGTGTCGCAGATAAATTTGATGCTAATATTGTTTGGATGACTGAAAGCTCTTTAGTTCCTGGAAAACAGTACACCATCAAATTAGCCACTCGCAGTGTGTCCGGTTCAGTATCAAATATCCAACACCGTATTGATGTTAATACCCTTGAACACCATGACGCAAAAGCTTTAAAGCTTAATGAAATTGGTTTGTGTACGGTTTCTGTCAGTTCACCTATTGTTTTTGATGCCTATAAACTTAGTAAAGGGACTGGTTCCTTCATTATCATCGACCGCCTGACTAACGTAACAGTAGGCGCAGGTATGATCACTGGTCTAGGGTTAGATACTGAATTAAGTCATGTATCAGCCGAAGAACGTGCGGCACGGTTTGGGCAAAAAGCAGTTTCAATTGCTTTAACAGGCCCCAATAAAGAGCAAGTAGCCTACTCCCTAGAAAGAAAGCTATTTGATAATGGCCATGCGGCAACGATATTAGATTCAGACTTAACTGATGCTATTGCTGTTGTTAAGCATGCAGGCTTAATTTGCTTATGCACTGTCAATACGGATTGTGATTTAAACTATGATACGACTGAACTTTCAGTGGATGAAATTCATATCAGTTTAAAAAATAAGAATATTATCCTATAATTAAATATATCCTAGCTTTCTAACGGTACAATAACTAATCGACTAGGATGACTTAAATATTTTTTATTTACGTGGATGGGTGGAGCATTTTTTGCGAAACCTATCATTATACCAATCCCAATGAGTCACTCTTTATTCCCTCTCCTGCTGGAGAAGACCAGGATGAGGAGATTAAAATAAAAACTTATTGGAATGGGTATTACACGCAAAAAACTGGTGCTCCACCTCTACCCAGTATTGCTAAAACTCCAAAGGATTTGATAAATGACGCAAAAAATTACTAAAGCTGTTTTTCCTGTAGCAGGATTAGGCACTCGCTTTTTACCAGCCACTAAAGCTAGCCCTAAAGAAATGCTACCCATTGTTGATAAACCCCTTATTCAATATGCAGTAGAAGAGGCCATAGCAGCCGGCATTGATACGATGATCTTTGTTACTGGGCGTAATAAGCGAGCAATCCCTGATCATTTTGATAAGTCTTATGAATTAGAAATTGAACTGGAAACCAAAGGTAAAAAACGTATCTTAGAGATGGTACAAAACATTTTACCCAAGCATGTTTCTTGCATCTTTATTCGTCAATCTGAAGCCTTAGGCCTAGGCCATGCTGTTCTTTGTGCAAAGCCTATTGTGGGTAACGAACCCTTTGCCGTTCTTTTAGCGGATGATTTAGTTGAAGATGGTGATCGTGGCTGCATGCAACAAATGACCCAGCAGTTCAATCAAACACCTCATTCAATGCTTGCCGTTGAACGTGTCGACCCCACTGAAACAGACAAATATGGAATCGTCAAAACTTCAGTGACGGATAACCAACAAATCGGTAAAGTTGAATCCATCGTAGAGAAACCAAAACCGGATGTTGCACCCACTAATTTAGGTGTTATTGGTCGTTATATTTTAACCCCAGCGATTTTTTCTGAAATTGAAAACACTGGCAAAGGTGCAGGTAATGAAATTCAGCTTACCGATGCCATTTCTTCTCTATTAAAAAAAGAAGAAGTATTAGCCTATGAATTTGAAGGAAAACGCTATGATTGTGGATCTAAATTAGGTTTTTTAATTGCCACTGTTGAACAGGCTTTGTTACACGATGAATTAAAAGATGACTTTATGGATTACCTAAAAGTACTCGCAAAGAAATTTAACCGATAAAAAAACCTTCAAATAATTTACCTCCCCGCAAACAACTCACTTACTTCCATAGGCTATTTTCATAGTATTCTAAAATAGCCTTTCCCCTCCCCCTTACTTATAATCCCTCCCATGAATACAATCAGCATACGTGGCGCAAGAACACACAACCTCAAAAATATTGATCTTGATTTACCAAGAGACTCATTAATAGTTATTACAGGCCTCTCCGGCTCAGGAAAGTCCTCCCTTGCTTTTGATACCATTTATGCAGAAGGTCAGCGTCGTTATGTAGAATCTCTATCTGCTTACGCACGCCAGTTTTTATCCATGATGGAAAAGCCTGACGTTGACCATATAGAAGGTCTATCCCCCGCTATTTCTATTGAACAAAAATCAACATCACACAACCCTCGCTCAACTGTCGGTACGATCACTGAAATATACGATTATTTACGCCTACTCTATGCGCGTGCTGGCACACCTTGCTGCCCTACTCATGGCTTATCACTGGAAGCACAAACGGTTAGCCAAATGGTTGATCATGTTCTCGAACAAGAGCAAGATGAACGCTGGATGTTATTAGCACCCGTTGTTAATGACCGCAAAGGTGAACATATACAATTATTAGAAGACCTTCAAGCTCAAGGATTTATACGGGTTCGTCTAGATGGCATTGTCTATGAACTTGATGAGCTTCCTGAAATTGATGGCAAGAAAAAACATACGATTGATGTCATTATTGATCGCTTTAAAATACGCCCTGATTTAAGCCTACGCTTAGCTGAATCCTTTGAAACTGCATTAAGAATCAGTAGCGGTATTGCATCGGCAGTCTGCATGGACAATGAAGCTAAGCAATTAGTGTTTTCTGAAAAATATGCCTGCTCAGAATGTGGTTACAGTATTACCGAACTAGAACCCCGTATTTTTTCATTTAATAACCCCAAAGGTGCATGTAGTGCCTGTGATGGCCTAGGTATTAAACAGCACTTTGACCCTGAACTGGTTGTCCATAATAATGAAATTAGTTTAGCTGCGGGGGCAGTTAGAGGCTGGGATAGACGTAATGCTTATTATTTTCAGCTAATTTGCTCTCTTGCAGAACACTATAATTTTGACCCTGAAATTCCTTTTAATGAACTGAGCGAAGAAATTCAGCATATCATTCTCTTTGGCAGTGGCCGTAAAGCGATAGATTTCACCTTTGTCACTGGCAGTGGTAAAAAACGCAAAAAACGCCATAGTTTTGAAGGTATTATTGCCAACATGGAGCGCCGCTACCATGAAACTGATTCTCAAGTGGTGCGCGATGAACTTGCTAAATACCAAACCAATAAATCATGCTCTCGCTGCCAAGGGGCACGCCTGAATACAGCAGCAAGAAATGTATTTATTGATTCTAAAGCACTTTTTGAAATTACTCACCTATCTATTCAACAAGCCTTAGATTTCTTTCGCGCCCTTGAGCTACCCGGACAGCGTGGAAAAATTGCCGAAAAAATTAATAGTGAAATTCAGCAACGCCTTGAGTTTTTAGTTAATGTCGGCCTAGATTATCTTAGCCTTGATCGTAGCGCAGATACATTATCGGGTGGTGAAGCACAGCGCATACGCCTTGCTAGTCAAATTGGTGCAGGTTTAGTCGGTGTTATGTATGTTTTAGATGAACCTTCTATTGGCTTACATCAGCGAGATAATGATCGCTTATTAAAAACACTGTTTCGCCTTCGTGATTTAGGTAATACCGTTATTGTAGTTGAGCATGATGAAGATGCGATTCGTGCGGCTCAATATGTTGTTGATATTGGCCCTGGCGCGGGTGTACATGGTGGACAAATTATTGCTCAAGGTAAACCTGAAGATGTGATCAATAATCCAGCATCTATTACAGGCCAGTACTTATCGGGGAAGTTAGAAATTAACATTCCCAAAGAAGTTACCCCCGCCAATAAAAAACACCAAATTACTATACGTAATGCACAGGGTAATAACTTAAAAAATATTGATGTAAATATTCCTGTTGGCTTATTCACCTGTATTACCGGCGTTTCTGGTTCTGGCAAATCTACATTAATAAATGATACTTTATATAGGTATGCTGCACGCGCGATTAACCGTGCAACGACCTTGCCTGCTCCTTGTGATGATGTAGAGGGCTTAGAGCAATTTGATAAAATTGTTGATATAGATCAAGCCCCCATTGGTAGGACTCCACGTTCAAACCCAGCCACTTATACTGGCCTATTCACCCCCATTCGTGAGTTATTTGCTGCAACGCCTGAATCTCGCTCTCGTGGCTATACACCTGGACGTTTTAGCTTTAATGTAAAAGGTGGCCGCTGTGAATCATGTAAAGGGGATGGTGTCGTTAAGGTAGAGATGCACTTCTTACCCGATGTATTTGTGCATTGCGACGTTTGCTCTGGTATGCGCTATAACCGCGAAACTTTAGAAATTCGTTATAAAGGGAAAACCATTAATGAAGTGCTAACGATGACGGTTGAAGAAGCTTATATCTTTTTTAAACCTGTCCCTACTTTAGCTCGTAAATTACAGACATTATTAGATGTTGGTTTAAGCTATATTACCCTTGGCCAAAATGCGACCACCTTATCAGGTGGAGAAGCACAGCGCATCAAACTTGCTAAGGAACTATCCAAACGAGATACAGGCAAAACTTTATATATTTTGGATGAACCAACAACAGGGCTACATTTTCATGATATCAAGCAACTTCTAACGGTATTACACACCTTACGAGATCATGGAAATACAGTTATCGTGATTGAGCATAATTTAGACGTTATAAAAACGGCTGATTGGGTTATCGATGTAGGCCCCGAAGGTGGCAATGGTGGGGGAACTATTGTTGCGGAAGGCACACCTAAAAAACTTTCAACTTTACCAAAATCACATACGGGTCATTATTTACAACGTTTCTTTAAGGGAAATTAATCGACTATTCATTGACCAATAAATAATCTTACGGCAAGATAGCTTTAAGCTCACCAATTCATGTTCAAGGGAAGATAATGCAAGCATACATTCAAGCTCAAATTGATAAATATGAAGCTGCACCTGTACGATTACTACATATCTTACGTGCGATTCAATCTGAATTTCAACACATACCTCCCGAAGCAATAGAACAAGTTGCAGATAGTTTAAATATCCCACGCACTCAAATCATTAGCGTAATTGAATTTTATGGCTTTCTAAGCCATGACCGACAAGGTAAATATCAAATTTTTGTTAGCGACTCTATTACCGACCACATGCTGGGCAAGCAAAATTTAATGATTTATTTTGCACAACAACTAAAAGTTAATATTGGAGAGCTACGTGCAGATGGTTTAGTTAGCCTCAATAACACTTCATGTACCGGCATGTGTGACCAAGGCCCGGCTGGATTAATCAATGGCTATGCGTTACCCCGCTTAGATCGCCCTAAAATTGATGCTATCTGCCAACTGATTGAACAACAAACCTCTCTAGAAGATTGGCCTACTGATTTTTTCGAAGTTGCTGATAATATCTATAGAATTGATTTATTGCTCAAAGAACAAATTACACCCGGCGATGCATTAAAAGCATCTTACCAACGCGGCTTGACAGAAACACTCACTGAAGTTGATATTTCTGGTTTACGAGGGCGTGGAGGGGCAGGATTTAAAACAGCCATGAAATGGCGTTTTTGCTCTGAAGAAGCTGAAACAGAACGCTATGTAGTTTGTAATGCTGATGAAGGTGAACCTGGCACCTTTAAGGATCGCGTACTATTAAATAGCTATGCCCATCAAGTTTTTGAAGGTATGACCTTATGTGCCAGTATTATTGGGGCGCAACAAGGATTCATATATCTGCGTGGTGAATACCTGCACCTCTACGAAAAACTTAATGCGATATTAGCCGAACGCCGTCAATCTGGTTTATTGGGTGAAAATATCCTAAATCAAGGCGTAAATTTTGATATTGAAATTCGCTTAGGTTTAGGCGCCTATATTTGTGGCGAAGAATCAGCTCTAATTGAGTCCTTAGAAGGGAAACGCGGCATCCCAAGAAATCGTCCTCCCTACCCTGTTTCTCAAGGCTATTTAAATAAACCTACGGTAGTTAATAATGTTGAAACCTTTATGGCTGCAGCAAAAATTGCCATTCAAGGGGGGCAGTGGTTTGCAGATGTAGGCACCAAACAATCAGATGGGACAAAAATACTTAGCATCAGTGGTGACTGTACCAAACCTGGTATTTATGAATACCCCTTTGGGACCAAGATTTCTCAAATACTATCTGATTGCGATGCCAAAAATGTATTGGGTGTACAAGTAGGTGGCCCGTCAGGAAATTTCATCAGCAACCAAGAATTTGACCGCGTGCTAGGATTTGAAGATTTAGCAACGGGGGGCTCATTTATCATTTTTAATCAAACTCGTAATATCTTAGAGGTCGCTAAAAACTTTACTCACTTCTTCGCACATGAAAGCTGTGGTTTTTGCACTCCTTGCCGTGTCGGCACTTCTTTATTGCAAAAACAATTTGATAAAATTGTAGACGGTCATGGATCAGCAGGTGATATCGCAGCACTAGAAGAACTATGCCAACTGGTTAAAAATCATAGTCATTGCGGCCTAGGCCAAACTGCTGCAAATCCTATATTATCAACCTTGCAACGTTACCCTGAACTGTACCAACAACTACTTAAAAAAATAAGCTACGAACCTGGATTTGATTTAGATGCCTCTCTTGAAACCGCAAGACGCTTAACAAATCGTGATGATGCTAATGCACATTTAGTACAAGTAGAGGAAGACTAAATATGAGCAAAACAATCAATATTGATGGTAAAGAAATACCTTTTGAGGAAGGTCAGACCATTATAGAAGCAGCCACTGAAGCCGGTGTTTATATACCTCATTTATGCCATAACCCTGACTACACTCCACATGGTAGTTGTAAGTTATGTACTGTAAAGGTCAATGGCAGAAATTGTTCAGCCTGTACGTTCCCTGCAGAGGAAGGGCAAGAGATTCTAAATAATAGTAAAGATTTAGAGCAGGATAGGAAGCGCATTACACAAATGCTATTTGTTGAAGGTAATCATTTTTGCCCTTCCTGTGAAAAAACAGGAAACTGTCAACTCCAAGGGGTTGCCTATCATTTAGATATGCATGATAACCATTACCCCCATTTCTTTGCTAACCGCGAAATGGATGCCTCACACCCTGATATTTTAATTGACCATAATCGCTGCATCTTCTGTAATTTATGCGTACGTGCCAGCCAAGAAAAAGATGACAAAAATGTCTTTGCTATTAGTGGCCGTGGTATTAATAAACGATTAATTATTAACTCCACAAGTGGCAAGCTCAAAGATAGCGATATATCACTTAATGATTGTGCCACTCATATATGCCCTACTGGCGCAATTTTAATTAAACGTACAGGTTACCAAGTCCCTATTGGAGAGCGAATTTATGATAAACAAAAGATTGATCAAGTTGCTTTAGCTAAGGAGCACAAATAATATGGCTAAAAAATTTAAAGTAGCAACAACCTCGTTAGGTGGCTGTTTTGGTTGCCATATGTCATTTTTAGATATAGATGAGCGTATGCTGGAATTAGCTCAACATGTAGAATTTGATCGCTCACCATTAACAGATATAGAACACTGTGGCCCTTGTGATATTGGTTTGATTGAAGGAGGCGTCTGTAACGCAGAAAATGTTCACGTACTCCGTGAGTTTCGCAAAAACTGTAAAATTCTAGTCGCAGTTGGCGCCTGTTCAATTAATGGTGGCTTACCCGCCATGCGTAACCATATTCCACTAGAAGACTGTTTAAATGAATCCTACATCAATGGTATAGGCGTAGAAAATGCACAAATCCCTAATGATCCCGAGTTACCTTTACTATTAGATAAAGTCCACCCTATTCATGAGCTAGTAAAAGTAGATTACTACCTTCCTGGTTGCCCACCCTCAGGTGATGTTTTCTGGGCATTTTTAAGTGATGTGATTGCCGGGCGTGAGCCAAGCTTGCCTTATGAATTAGTTCATTTTGATTAACTAAAAAACAATAAGATAAAAAAAGGCTACCCACTTAACGAGGGACAAGCATCAGGCAGCTGGACATAAAAGTAGGGGCTGTGCCTTGTGCCTGCCCTTAATGCCCACTCGTTATCAGGGCAACCACAAGGGATTGCCCCTACGATAAAAGAACAGCAGTGAGAACGCGAGGACTACCAAGCACTCCCGTCTTAAAATGGTAGCCAAAAAAAAGGCTCATAAGGTAGCACCTTACGACCCTTTTTTTGGATCTAAATTAAGAGGCTTTAAATAGCGATGCCTACTTGTAATGATTCAAACCAATCCAAAAAGCGTTTAACATCATCACCTTTAAAGATACGGCCATGTTGTGGTGCCATAATATCAATATCTAATTTACGTACACGATCAATCCAATCCCTTTTTGCCTGATTTGATGGCATCCAGCGTTGATGAAAAAAGCGCATTCTATCAACATGAGCATTAAAATCATCAACAAAAATTGGCGCGCCATCAGCTTCTAAGCCAGCGCCCACATCCCCAGACATCAATATTTTTGCTTTCGGGTCGTAAATATGAAAATTTGCCGATGAATGCAAGTAATGTGCTGGAATAATTTGTAATTCCGTACCATCCAGTTCAATCGTACCGCCTGAGTCTGGAATACCTACATACTCAATTGTTTGACAGCCAAAGTGCCGCAAAAAACCTTCCCATAATGCGGGTGCATGTAGCTTTGCATGTGGCAAAGCCTGATCCCATAAGCCTAAAGATGAAATAATATCCGGATCTTGATGCGAAGCAAATAAATCCGTAATCTCTTCAACTGGCGCATGATGCAATACTGCTGCTAACATGGGAGCGAAGAGCTCAATACCACCTGGATCAAGCAATAAACACCGATTTGCTGTTCTAATAATATATTGATTGGTATCGATAATATTATTAGGTTTATTTTCATCCCGACCATACATGATCCATTGATACGATCCATCGTAGATTTTTGTCATTTTCATAGTAAATAATGCCTCTTTTAACGACTATTCTGTAATATTAATAACTGTCAACGCACTGCGACAACGCTGAACTTTATCATGAATAACTTGAGCCGCATTATCAACACTCTCTGCAACGGCTTGCAAACTTTGTAAATATTCTCCTGCTTGAGATGCTTCAATCCGTGAGTTAGCAGCAATTACACGTGCGGCTCTTGCAGGATGCATCACCTCTTCAAGTTGCTCAAGAAGCTGATTAACATGAGTCGTAAATTGCATCCGACATTGCTGTGTTCGTTGTTGAGCTAATTCCATAGGTTCATCTAAAGAACTTGCATAAGGTGCATCTTCAGCTAAAGTATATACAGTTTCTAAATACTGGCAGGCCTCTGCTAAGCGATGCTCATCAACTGTCATTTGGTATAAGGACGACGCATGCTCATTAATCTTATTAACTAACTCTATCGTTTCTTTAGCCAGTTCATTAATAAAATCAGTAATCGGTTGAAAACCTTTAGCTTTTTCACCTGCTCTAAAAGCAATCGCCTTTGCATTGGCAGCTGCTAAAGAAATTTCCTTAGCAACCTGCATAACTGCACTCAACTCCGCTGCAATTGAAGCAACTGCAACAAACTTTGATTTTGCTTGATTTGGTTTGTTCATTAATTAATCCAGAACGTTTCTTTGTAGAAATATCATGTCATTACGCTGCCCATTCAAAAACAGCTTTAACACGATTACCATTGCCACTGTACACAATTTCTTTACACAATTTCTGTACGAGACTTATTCCCCTTCCATAATTCTGCTCATTTTCATCTAAGCTCAAAATGTTATTTGAAAAATCAAAACCATGACCAGAATCCTGAACTTTAATCACCAACTTCCCACCTTTGTCAGTCGGCTGATGATTAAAACTTATTTTTATAAAACCTTCCTGTAAATTAGCTAACCTTTCCTCTCGAGCCGTATAAAACTGCATAAAACCATCAGTAGTTTGCTTTACTGTTGAATCTAACTCCAGCAGTCCATGCTCTAAAGCATTAGCAAATAATTCAGTTACAATTAAAAAAATTGACTCTCGATGTTCTATTAACCCTTGAACCTCCATAATTGAATTAATAACAATAGGAACTGGGTTGATATGCTGTAAAGTTGAAATATGGAACTCCATATTACTTTTCCATGAAAGCGCTACTAGAGTTTTATGTACTTTCACTTCATCACTGCGCATCCACTGCGCATCTTGCACATTACAATTTAATGCGACAAAAGTAATATCATCCATTTGCCCCATATTTTTAGTGTGTTCACTTAATGCTGATAAAACAGCATCATAGCCATTCTGATTATTTTCAATACAATGAATGACACTGGGAGAGTCGAACTGCTCACCTTTTGAGTTTTCCGCCTCAATCACACCATCCGTAAATAAATATAAAAAGTCATTACTTTTAACCGCTATAGTTTCTACTTCAGCATCAAAACTTTCAATAATTCCAAGAGGCAAATTTTTTGAAGCAACGGTCTTAAGCTGTTTAGTTTCATGGTTGAATAAATAATGATCTGGCAAACCACAAGCAACAAGAGTAATTGATTCTGTATCAGGAAAAAGCACAATAATTGTTGCCGCTAAAAACATATTAGTGGGCAATAGTTTATGCATTTTTCGGTTGATTTCAGCAAGAATCTCAATAATACCGAAACCTTTTTCAGTCATACCATAAAAGATTTCTGCCGCAGGCCCTGCTCCAACTGATGCAGCAAGTCCATGGCCTGTAAAATCACCTAATAAAACATATAGCTGATTACCAGGGTTTTTTGCTACCAATAAAATATCACCATTAAATAAGGCCATTGGTGATAATAAATATTTAACTTCAGGCGTATCGTAAAAACCTGCATGGACAATATTTTTATATAAAGTGGCTGCGATTTCCTGCTCTTGCTCAGATTGGTGTTGATATTCTAGTAACTTCTGCTTTTGAATATATTGTTGCTGATAAAGTTGTTTTACGCGTAGTAATGACTTAACCTTCGCCTGCAAGATTAAAGGGTTAAAAGGCTTATGAACAAAATCATCCGCACCGATCTGCATACAGCGCTGTAAAGATTCATCGTTATCACCCCCTGTAATAAAAATAACAGGGACATACTCACTCTCTAAAATCTGATGAATAGCAGATACCGCCTCAACACCATCCATTTTAGGCATAAAAATATCAAAAACTAAAAGATCAGGCTTCTCTGCTTCAAACACTTGCACTGCATGCTCGCCATCTTCTGCAGTAACAACATCATACCCGCCCTGCTCAAAGATATTAACTAACATTAAACGTTGTAAGCGGCTATCATCAGCAACTAAAATTTTAGATGCTTTAGGCCTTACAGCTTCCTTGTTCATTAAATTTATTTTTTAAACTAAAGTAAATAATTTATCAAAATTAGCGATCACTAATATCTTTTTAACTTCTGGGCGAGCATTAATAATTCTAATAGCACTTTTCTGATCAGCTACTTTATCCCTTAAAACTAAAAGCATTCCTAAAGCCGAACTGTCCACATACTCAGTCTGAGACAAATCAATACAAATTGAACTAATACCTCCTCCAGCTTGCTCAGATAGTTTTCGGAAGTCTTGATGAACACTAAAATCAAACCGACCTGAAACTTTCACTAGTAACTCGTTACTGCTTTTATTTAAATGTACTTCAACTGTCATGATATATTCCTAAAAATTCACATTATTTATTTTCATACCTTTAATAGCCTGATAAAGCACGAAAACCTTTTATTAAAATCTAAAATAAATCGATATCACCCTCTTCCATTGAATTCTGTGAAACGGCTTTCTTTTCCTTTCTTTTCCACTGCTCTTGCATCTCTTTAAACCGCTGAACTCCAGCATCTAATTCAATTTTTGATAACTGATTATCAACTTCCTTAAAAGCACCTAAGCCTATTTTAACTTCATCGTTTAAAGATTGAAAATGCTCTGCGCTCGATTGCAAAAATTCAATTTGTTGGCGAGTCATATCTTCAAACTGTAAAGATCGTATTGCCCCACCGACAGCATTATTCATTTTGTCAGAAAGTGATGATACCTCACCTAATTGTATGGAAATATTATCATTCATCGCTGAAATATCAGTCATCATTTCATCAATATGAGATTTAGAGGTAATAGCAACATTCATATCTTTAGATGCCATTTTCTCAATCATTTGTTTAGCATGATTAATATTTTCCCGTGAAGCACGAACCACGACTTTAATTTCTTCACTGAATTTATCTGAATGCTTTGATAGGTTCCTAACTTCATCTGCAACTACTGCAAATCCCCGACCTGCCTCACCCGCTCTTGCCGCTTCAATGGCTGCATTTAAGGCTAATAAATTTGTTTGGTCTGCAATCCCCTGGACATCACCCAAAAGTAAGCTAATTTTTTGCATATGCCCATCAACATCACTGACAACAGAAACCATCTCCATACTCTGCTTACTGACCGCTAAAATATGCTCAATAAAAGAAGCTAGAACCGTATCCGTTTCTTCAGCAAACTGTTGAAAATTTAAAGTTTTCTCACCACCTGACGCACTTCCATCTAAATTATTAATCAAAGCATGCATCGCATTAGCTTGAGTCACAGAAATCTCATGCATTTCATTGAAGCTACTGGACATCGTTGATACCGCATGAGACACCACCTGTTTCACTTGTTCTAGCTCAGCAACAAAATCAGAAATTTCCTGTTCGGTACAACGGTGTAAAGTATTTACATAATTATCAATGGAATGACCCACTGAACTATCTACCAATTCAGGCGCACTATCAGCCTCAACGGGACTAGCTTTTAATGCTTGATATACAATAAAAATCCATATTATTAAAATGCTTGGAACAACAACCCAATAAAGAAGCTCTATTGAAAAGACTAGCGGTAAAAATAAAGTTCCTAAAGTGAATAGAGTAGGGAAAGTGATTTTTTTTAAAAATGTAGACATTTATGTACTCAATACTATTTAGCTAACGCCAAAATTTGTGCTGCTACTCGATCTAATGGCTGCACATAGTTTGCAGCTCCTTGACGATATGCTTCGCCAGGCATCCCCCAAACGACACTCGTCGCTTCATCTTGAATCACATTAGTTGACCCAGCATCACGCATTTCCTTCATTGCCTTTGCTCCATCACCGCCCATACCAGTCAACATAACGCCAATAGCATTGCTACCCACATTTTGCGCAACCGAACGAAACATAACGTCAACTGACGGCTTATGTCTATTAACTGGTGGGCCATCATTAAGCTGTACAACATAACGTGCGCCATTTCTAGTTACTAATAAATGCTTATCGCCAGGCGCAATATAAATATTCCCCGATTTAATTTCTTGCCCATCTTCAGCAACAAAAGCATTCATTTCAGTCACTTCATTAACATGCTTTGCAAAAGAAGCACTAAAAGCAATGGGTAAATGCTGAGAAATTATGATTGCGGGTGTTGTTCTAGGTAAGTCTTTAACTACGGCCTTTACAGCCTCCGTCCCACCCGTTGATGACCCTAAAGCAATAATCTTATCTGTTGTTGCAAAATGTTTTTTAGGTGCCGCTGCTTTTATTACAGCATCTGCACCTAATTTCTCACTGATTTGCGCAGCAATAGGGCTAGATTTATGTTTTTTTGCTACATTCGAAGCAGGACGAACATTGGCTTGTGCTGCCGCTTTGACCTTTTCAATAATATTATCAGCATAAGCTGTTAATGAATTAGCAACATCAACTTTAGGTTTAGCAACAAAATCAACCGCCCCCAGTGCTAACGCATCTAACGTGACCTCAGCACCTTTTTCAGTTAAGGTTGAAATCATAACCACCGGCATGGGCCTAAGTCGCATTAAATTACCTAGAAAAGTCAAACCATCCATACGTGGCATTTCAATATCTAGTGTTAAAACATCAGGCTTTAATTTCTTAATTTTATCTCTAGCAATAATCGGATCAGCAGCGGTGCCAACCACCTCAATTGCATCTGAAGATTCAAATATTTTTGTCAACATTGTACGAATCAATGCTGAATCATCAATAATTAATAGTCGTATTTTGTCCATTTCTAATTCCCTAAAATAGCTCTATTTCACTTTCAACAGGCATATCTTTAATACTATTACCATAACGTTTTTCTCTAATTGCAAGTGTCTCATTATGAATATCTTTGATTTTTTTCATTTTAACTTTACCCGAAACCGGATAAAAATTAACTTTCCTTGGGTAAATATCACCTAAATCTTGGGCTAATAACTTTAAACCTTCTGCATCTATATACTCTAAAATAAATTCGACATTTTTAAGGCCAACATCACTCATCGTAGGTACAATTTTACCGCCGCCAAACAACTTAACTTCTAAGTTTTTACGTTTTCCGCCATGAGACAAAATAGTATTGATTAAATGCTCCATCGCATAGTTACCATAACGCATGGCATTACCTACTACTGCTTCATTACCCGACATTAACCTTTCCTTAGTAGTCTCAGGTAACATGAAGTGATTCATCCCCCCAACACCCATAATAGGATCTCGAACACACGCTGAAATACAAGAACCTAAAACCGTAGTAATCAGTTCATGCTCCTTAGTCACATAGTATTCACCCGGTAATAACTTAGCAGCAAAAACTTGATTACTGTTATCCCAATACCGTTTTATTGAATCAAAACCCTCAACTGATGCAATAGGTACCTCTTTATGTATATTATGTGTCACTGTTATCCAACTTTACGGTAAATAGTATTACCAATTAAATCAAAATCAGTTTCAATTTTATGTAATGATTCTGAGTGACCTATTAATAAATGTGAGCCATTGGCTAAATACGAACTATATCGATTAACAAGATTTTCTTTTGTTTCTCTATCAAAATAAATAATAACATTGCGACAAAAGATAAAATCAAAATAGCCTTTCATAGGCCATTCATTCATTAGATTCAGTTGCTTAAAGCGGATACGTTCCTGTAACTCAGGTTTAACTTTTACTTTATTAGAGTTTGCACCTTTGCCTTTTTTAAACCACCGCTTGAGCCTTTTTTCAGATAAACCGCTGACTCTATCATCACTATAAATACCTGATGCAGCTGTCTGTAATACATTAGTATCTAAATCCGTTGCTAAAATTTTTATTGTCCAATCAGGAGGAGTATTCTCTAGTAACGTCATGGCAATTGAGTAAGGTTCTTCACCTGTTGAACAACCGGCAGACCACACCTTAATCTCTTTACTACTATGATTACGTTTTATGAGTTCTGGAATAATAATATCCCGTACATATTCGAAATGATGATTCTCTCGAAAAAAAGCAGTTAGATTCGTTGTAATAGCATTAATAAATTCTGTAAATTCAATATCTTGATTTTCATCAAGATAAACACAATATTCCTTAAAATTCTTTAAGCCTAGCATCCTGATGCGTTTTGATAAACGCGAATAAAACATATCAAATTTATCATCAGTGACAATAATTCCTGAATGACTATTCGATATCTTTCTTAAAACATCAAAATCTTCTCTGGTGTATACAAATTCACGCTGTTTTTCCATCGTTATTTATCCTCAGAACTTAACTAGAAAAAACCTGCAGCAGATTGATCAACACCTAACATATGATCAATACCCAACATTTTAGCAGCATCTACAAACTCATCTGAAGGGAAATCAAAAACCACATCTTTACTTGTCCTAATTGCATCCTGCTTTAAAACGACGAGTAATTGTAAGCTCGCAGTATCAATATTTTTAACCTCAGATGCATCAATTTCTAGCGTATCGTAATTTTGTATTGCTGCCACTAATTTTGTATGTAAACCCGCAACAGATCGAATATTAATAGTCGATTCTAAACTAATTTTTGCTCCATCAATAGCAGCGCCATTAGACACTTCATCAACTTGTTCTGCCTCGGACTGCGTCACTAAAATTTCTTCATTTTCTGGCTCTTCTACATCCTCTATTTCTGAACTCTCAGGCTCTGCTGTAACAGCATTTTCACTATCATCACTTTGAGAAACTTGTTGCTCAGGTATTGCCTCAGAAACTTTATCTACAGCAGGTGCATCACCTTCATCACCAATCCAAGCCAAAGGGTCAAAACCAATTAAACTATCTTTCTTTTTTTCTGTCATTTACATTACCTTGCCTTCAAGAAAGGCCTCAGCTAAATCACGAAAGTCACGAGCCGAACGGCTTCCTGGTTTGTATTCTATAATAGTCTTACCGAAACTTGGGCATTCTGCTAAAACTGAAGCTTCTCGAATCACTGTAGATAAAACCTGATTAGGAAAGTGCTTTAACATCGTAGCCAATACTTCTTTTGAAATACGTCGTGTTGTCACATAACGAGACATGACTAACGAAATTTTATATTTTTTCTTTAATGCCGCCTCAAAACGTTTAAGTGTTCCTACTAAATGAGATAAGCCTTGTAATGCAAGAAAATCACTCGTCATTGGAATAAGTATTTCATCAGCAGCAAATAAAGCATTTGCTACTAGCACGCCAGAAGATGGGGGGCAATCTACAAAAACAAAATCCTGATCCTGTAGGTTTTCATGTAATGCTTTACGTAATAAATCCCCACGTTTAGCCCCCCCCTCACTCAGTTGCTCAATTTCTTGTAATCGAGGCCCTGCAACAATTAATTGCAAGTTATCTCGTGCGGCTATCACTTGTTGCTCAATATTTTTTTCACCCAGCATCACTTCATCAATACCACTTACTTGCATGGATGTGACGCCTAGTGAAACTGCAAGATGACCTTGTGGATCCAAATCAATAACCGTTACTTTATAGCCTTTTTTTGCCAAAGCATGAGTTAAGTTAGTCGATGTTGTTGTTTTCCCAACACCTCCTTTTTGGTTAATAATAGCAACAACTCGAACACTCATAACAGACCTGAAATACCATCAAATTCATCAGGATTAAGTAATTTATCAACATCTAAAAGCATAATCATATGTTGCTTAGAAACATACATGCCACGCATAAACCGTGTATCAATTTTAGCGCCTAAATTTGGTTTTTCTTTTATCTCAGAAGCTTTGATATCCAAGACATCAGATACCGCATCAGCGACCACACCAATAACATTATCGCCCTGTTCAGTCTGAACACACAAAACGATCACTACGGTGACAGGAGTATATTCAACATTTTCCATGGCGAATCGCACTCGTAAGTCTACAATCGGTACAACTTCACCCCGTAAATTCAAAGCGCCTTTTACATAGTCAGGGGTATTAGGTATTTTTCGTACTTTTTCCCAGCCTCGAATTTCTTGTACTCTCAAGATTTCGACGCCATACATCTCTCCCGCCAAATCAAAGGTCAAATACTGAGCACTTATATTTGCATGATTACTCATAGCGTCGTTAGCCATATTTATTTCCTAATAATTAGCTCTATATCTCGCAAACCGAGATATATTATTTTTAAACTTATTTATTGCTAGCCAACCTAAATTATCTCATTGCAGCTTTAGTATGCATAAACTTAAGCTGCAAGCATTGATAATTTAGACTTTAGAACTCATCCCATTCATCATCTTCACTGGTTGCAGTAAAGGTTTTACTAGGAGACGATGCTTGTGGTTTAGGCTTACTTGGTGCGACGGGGCTTGGTCTAGGTGAAACAGGAGCACTTACCGTTCTAGCTGGCACACCACCTGTTGCAGCAGCACTACTACCACTAAAAAACTGCAGTAAGTTAGTCATATTAGTTGACTGGTCACTCATTGAAACACTAGCGGCAGAAGCCTCCTCAGCTAACGCAGCATTTTGCTGGGTAATTTCATCCATTTGAGCAACAGCTTGGTTTACTTGCTCAATACCTTGTGACTGCTCGACACTTGCAGCGGCAATTTCAGAAATAATATCGCCTACTTTTTTCACTCCACCAACAATCTCATTAAGTGATGAACCGGTTTCATTTACAAACTCAGTACCCGCTCTGACTCTTTGAATACTAGTTTGGATCAAGTCCTTACTTTCACGAGCCGCAGTCGCACTTCGTTGTGCTAAATTACGAACCTCTGTCGCTACTACTGAAAAGCCTCGACCCTGCTCACCTGCTCGTGCAGCCTCAACTGATGCATTTAAGGCAAGTAAGTTAGTTTGGAAAGCAATTTCATCAATCACACCAATGATCTCAGCTATCTTATTACTACTTTCATTAATTTCAGCCATTGCATTAACCGCTGATGTCACTACCTCCCCACCTTTTTCAGCTAACCCTCTTGCATTGGTTGCTACTTGGTTTGCCTGTTGAGCATTATCAGCATTATTTTTAACGGTGCTAGTTAACTCTTCCATACTTGAAGCAGTTTCTTCTAAGCTTGAAGCTTGAGTTTCCACACGCTCTGATAAGTTATTATTACCACTCGCAATTTCTTGCGAAGCATTATTAATAAAATCTGCCGACTCACTTATCTGACTAACAATTTCAGATAGCTTATCTGTTGTTGCATTAATATTCTCTTTACACTCACCATAGACACCAAAGTATTCATTGGTAATTTTATTACTTAAATCACCTTCAGCCATACTTTGCATCGCTGCGTTAATATCAGTGAATGTGCTTTCAATACCATCAGTGAGCTCATTGATTCCTTGACCTAATTTTTCAAAGAAACCTTCTTTATCTGACATTTCTAATCTAGAAGATAAGTCTCCGGCTTTAACCCCTTCAACTAAATCCTCAATTTCTTTCTCAATTGAAACTTCAAGCGTTCTATCTAACCATTCAACTACCGTACCGATACGATCACCTTCAGCATCTAACACTGGGTTAGCAACAAAATTTAAGTGCCTAGAGCCTAGTACCAACTCAGCCTTAAGAGTACTACTTAAATTTGCAAGCATCCCCCTCTGATGAGCTGGGTTTTGATGGAATTGATCAATATTCGCGCCTAACAAATTATTAGCATCAAATTCTGGTAACTGCTGACGTATATCTTGCTCTGCATTTTTGAACATTTCAGCCACTGTGGTATTCATATAAATAATATCAAGACTATTATTTGCTACCATGACACATGAACTTACATTATCGAGCGCTTGCTTAATACGTAAAGATTCAGACCCCACCTGCTTGGAAAAGGCTAAATCAGCGTTCAATTTAACCTGCATCGAATACAGCCCACGTAAAAAGTCACCTACCTCATCATTCCTATTTAAATCAATATCATTCCTAAACTGCTCATCACTCAATTTACCGAAAATACCTTTTGCTAAAGATAAAGTCGTTAATAAGTGACGCGTTACTGCAAAAGACATAATTAAAGCAAATACAGATAAAACACTGACTGCCACTAATTCAGGGATTTTACCTGTATCTAAAAAATCCTTAGCTAAATACAGATTTGGTAGCATAAAAGCAAGGGCTGCAACCCCCATTTTTACATTAGCAGACGTTTCTTTAACAGACTTAATAACTTTTGTTAAACCGGTAGGCCTGATCGTTGTAGCTCGAGTAACATTTAATTGATTATAAAGTTGCTCAGCTGCATTAACCTGTTCTCGACTTGGCGCATAGCGTACAGAAAGGTACTCAATCACTACACCATTTTTATAAACGGGGGTAACATTCGCTTCAACCCAGTAATAATCACCCGATTTAGTTCGGTTTTTTACTGGGGCAGTCCATGGTTGTCCTACCTTGACAGTCTCCCATAGATCCTGAAAAGCAACAGCTGGCATATCAGGGTGGCGTACCATGTTATGATTTTTACCCACTAACTCATCATAAGAGTAACCACTTATCTCTACAAATGCATCATTTGCATAAGTAATGATTCCTTTCAAATTAGTACGGGTGACTAAAATAGTCCCCCCTTTCATCATGACCTCATTATCAGTCACTGGCATGTTGACTTTCATTATGCATTCTCCTCACAAATAAAACTTGTTACTTTAAGCATTTCAACTTTCATCATCATCCTCATCACCCTTATCACCCACGCCATCTAATTTTAGTAATTTTTTAACATCTAGTAGTATCAACATCCGTTCATCAACTAATGCTAGACCACTTATAAATTCTGTACTCACTTTAGTACCAAAGTCGGGAGCACCTTGAATAGTTTGTGCATCAACATTATTAACATCTGAAACAGAATCAACAACAACCCCCATGGTACGACTCACTCCATTTAAGACTGTCTGCAACACCACAACAACTGTTAAGTTTGTATATTCAGAGTGTTCTAAATTAAACCTTTCACGTAAATCAATAATTGGAACAATTGCACCACGTAAGTTCACCACTCCTTTTTCGTATTTAGGAACATTAGGAATCCGCGACACAGGCTCCCAACTACGTATCTCCTGCACACTTAATATATCAACTCCATACTCTTCATCACCCAAAGTAAAACTTAAAAACTGTACGGAATTTTCGCACTGAATTTCTTCTACTTCTTGCATATCAGTTTCTTGAGCCATAACTATCCCGTACTACTGATTAGATAAACGCATTAACCCTGGAATATCCAGAATCAACGCAACTGAACCATCACCCAATATAGTTGCGCTTGAGACTCCTTCAACACGCCTATAGTTAGCTTCTAATGATTTAATAACAACTTGTTGCTGACCTAATAAGTCATCAACAAATAAGCCACACCGTACACCCTGCCCGTCTACAACGACTAATAAACCTTCAGTCAACTTAGTTGCTTTTGCAGAGCTAACATCAAAAATCTCATGCATCCGCACTATCGGTAGATACTCATCTCGTAAACGAAATGTCTCACCTTTCCCTGCAACACGGTTAACCATGCTTTCATTTATATTAATTGATTCGATAATTGAGCCGAGTGGCACAATGAAGGTTTCATCCCCTACTGCAACTGATTGTCCGTCTAGAATTGCTAAGGTTAAAGGAAGTTTAATTGCAATTGTTGAGCCATAGCCTAGCTCAGAACTAATTTCAATATTACCGCCAAGTGACTGAATATTACGACGTACAACATCCATACCCACACCACGACCTGACACATCCGTGAGCTTCTCTGCCGTTGAAAAACCAGCCATAAATATCAATTCATAACATTGCTTATCGGTAAGCACTACATCTGGTTCTAAAAGGCCTTTTTCAATAGCTTTGGTACGCAACATATCCTTATCAAGCCCTTTACCATCATCCTTAACTTCGATAACGATATTACCACCACGGTGGTAAGCTTCTAATGTAACCGTTCCCATTTCAGGTTTTCCTGCGGCAAGTCTATCTGCCGGCATTTCAATTCCATGATCTAAACTATTACGCACTAAATGAACTAATGGGTCACTAATAAGCTCTACAACTGTTTTATCAACTTCTGTATGCTCACCCACTAATTTTAATTCAATCTTTTTCTCTAACTTACTACTTAAGTCATGCACTAAGCGTGGAAAACGACTAAATACGAAACTAATTGGAAGCATACGTATGTTCATTACACTTTCTTGTAGTTCTCGGGTATGCCTATCCAATTGTGCTAAACCATTTTTTAGTTGATCTATGCTATCCAGTGTAAAGTTCTCACCCATTAAACTTAACATAGACTGAGTAATAACTAACTCACCTACCATATTAATAAGAGTATCGATTTTTCCTGTATCAACTCGGATGGAACTTGACGTCGCAGGCTTAGGTTTACTTTCTTTAGCTTTTGCAGGTTTTGCTGCTGCGACTTTAGGAGGGGCTTTACTGTCAATGGTTGCTTCTGGTACTACTTCTGGTACTACTTCTGGTGCTACCTCTGAGTTAACTTCGGGGGCATTATTCTGGTTTTCATCTGAGATGATTTTTTGAATAGATAAGTCACAATCATCTTCTACCCAATCAAAAATATCATCAATATCTCCCTTTTCTACCTCTCCTTTAAGAATCAAAGTCCATGATAAATGACATTCTTCTGGATCTAAATCATAGAGAGGAGGAACCCCCTGAAAGTCCACAATAACTTCAAGCTCACCAAGTTCACCCAGCTCCCGAAACATACGTACCGGGTCATTCCCTGTTTTTAACAAGTCAGCATGCGGACAAAAAGAGATTTTCCATCCACTTCCTACTGAACTATTTGACGCATCCGCACTAGTAGTACCTTGCTCAGGTTCTGCTTCTGGCTCTGAGGAAGAGCTTCCACCATTTAATTCGACCTCTAATGCTTTTTTATGCTCAGCAACGCCAGCAGCATCAACATCATTACCATCTTGAATCGCAGAAAGCATTTCACGTAAACAATCAACCGAGCCAAGTAGTACATCTACTGCTGGTTGAGTTACTTGCCTACGTCCATCACGCATCTCATCTAAAAGTGTCTCCATTACATGCGTGTAATCAGATACAGCAGTAAAACCAAAGGTTCCACTTCCTCCTTTTATCGAATGAGCAGCTCTGAAAATTGTATTAATAGCCTCTGAGTCAACATCCCCCATATCTAGGTTTAGTAACCCTGATTCCATCACTTCCAAGCCTTCGAAGCTTTCTTCGAAAAACACTTGGTGAAACTGCGCCATATCAATAGACATCGAATAACCCGTATACTTTAATTAAGTAAAAAACACTCACTAAGCCTAAGTCTTTTATATTAACGAAACAAAAAAATAATTAAGCTATGAGAATTAACTTATCGACTAACCTAGAACTTTCTTTATTGTTTTTAGTAATTGATCAGGGTTAAACGGCTTAACAATCCAACCTGTTGCACCTGCCGCTTTACCTTGTTGCTTTTTATCCATACCTGACTCTGTCGTCAACATTAACATGGGGACAAATTTGTAATTCGGTAGCGTTCTTAAATCTTTAATCAAAGTAATGCCATCTTTATTAGGCATGTTGACATCAGTAACAACACAATCAAATTTTTGTGTTTTTGCTTTGTTTAATGCATCTACGCCATCAACAGCTTCAACAACCGTATAACCCGCCCCTTTAAGAGTAAAGGAAACCATCTGTCTCATTGATGCTGAATCGTCTACAGCTAATATACTCGCCATGAGTTTCTCCAAATAAAATATAAATTTTCAATGTCACGAATCATACATCAATTCTTTTAAAGAAAGTTAAAATCGATATATTTTTTTGTGACACTGCTCATACTATTAAAAAATACATAAAAATTAAAATCCTCTATTTTCATTTCTATATATAACTACGTACTAAATTAGTTAATTACCTATTTACCAAAACAGCAACTCTCGAATAAATAAAGCGTATTCCATTACTTCTCAATGACACCCACCTGCAGATTAAAAAGTATTCATTATTTTCATTTTCGCCCCATTAAGCACATGATTATAGAGGTTATTTATGCTTTATAGTTAACTATAAATGGCTACCTCTTTAACACGGGACATATTAAAGCAACGCGCAATACACAACGACGGCTACCCACTTAACGAAGCACTGCCATTAAGTTAAGCGGTTTAAGGGTGATTTTTTCTTGCTCTTAAGCCCCCTCTTGATGGAGGGGGTTGGGGGCGGAGAAATTAAAATAAATTCTTTTTTCCTTAACTTAATGGCAGTGACTTAACGAGGGACAAGCATCAGGCAACTGGACATAAAAGTAGGGGCTGTGCCTTGTGCCTGCCCTTAATGCCCACTCGTTATCAGGGCAACCACAAGGGATTGCCCCTACGATAAAAGAACAGCAGTGAGAACGCGAGGACTACCAAGCGCTCCCGCCTTAAATACGTAGCCCTATAAATAACTATCTGAAAGAATATTTTAGGTCATTTTGGGTAATTTTATATGGCTCTGGTAACGCCGCCCCCGATAAACTTTATACTGTAATTCCAGAAGTTATCGACGCCGTTACTTATAACTTTAAGCGTTTGATGTAGAAGCTTCTTAACCTGCCTCTATGTTCTCTTATTAATTAGATTAGTAGGAAAAACTAATACTCAAGCCAATAGGGCCACTAATCACTGTGATCGCTAAAATTACAATTGCTTATGTTGCGTTACAAGCCACTGTATAAATTATCGTCCTTCCCGTTCTGCTCATAGTTGAAATCATGTAGAATAAATCAAACATCACATATCTTAAAAATTTCTTAACGGTGGATATAGCCCAATGTATGAAAATTTAGAAACGGCATCTGAACCTGAAAATTTAAAACGTATCGTTGTTGACCCCGTATCTCGTGTTGAGGGGCATGGCAAAGTAACCCTATTACTTGATGAGGATAATAAAGTTAAACAAGCACGATTACACATCGTCGAATTTCGCGGGTTTGAAAAATTCATTCAAGGCCGCCCTTATTGGGAACTACCTGTCTTAGTACAGAGGTTATGTGGTATTTGTCCTGTCAGCCACCACTTAGCCGCAGCTAAAGCGATCGATCAACTCGTCGGCATTGACCCTCATAATTTACCCGTTTCTGCAGATAAACTTAGGCGTTTATTACACTTTGGCCAAGTCATGCAGTCACATGCCCTACACTTTTTCCATTTATCTAGCCCAGACTTATTATTTGGCTTTGAAAGTGATATTAGTAAACGCCATATTCTTGCTGTACTCAACGACTACCCTGATGTAGGTTTACAAGGCGTTAAATTAAGAAAATTTGGCCAAGAAGTGATTCGCATGGTCTCAGGAAAACGCATCCACGGTACCGGAGCTATTGCGGGGGGAATGAATAAATCCCTCAGTAAAGAGGAACGCGATTATTTACTGGCTGATGTAGATCAAATGATTGAGTGGGCAGCAGGATCAGTTGCGCTCGTTAAAAAAATTCATCGCTCTAATTTACCTTATTACGATAATTTTGCTACCGTCCCTTCTAGCTACTTAGGCCTTACAAAAGACGATGGCGCATTAGAGTTATACCATGGCGGTATACGCGCCAAAGATGCTAACGGTAAAACGATTCTGGATCAGTTCGATTATTGTAACTACAACGATATTATTCATGAGGAAGTTCGCTCATGGACTTATATGAAATTTCCTTATCTAACCTCCATAGGTAAAGAAGACGGCTGGTATCGTGTAGGGCCTTTAGCCCGACTCAACATCTGTGACTACATTGATACACCCATCGCTGAAGCAGAGCGTGTTGACTTTAGAAGTCATGGCGATACCACAATGGTACACAGCACCTTAGCCTTTCATTGGGCACGCTTAATTGAAGTTCTACACTGCGCCGAAAGCATTAAAGTCCTACTGAATGACCCAGACATTATGGGCTCTGATTTAGTCGCTCAAGGAGAGAAACGCTATTCAGGTGTAGGTGTGATTGAAGCGCCACGCGGCACTTTATTTCACCATTATGAAGTGGATGATGACGATATTGTCACCAAAGCTAACCTGATCGTGTCTACGACCAGTAACAATATGGGAATGAATGAATCAGTACGCCAAGTCGCTGCTGAATATTTATCTGGGCAAGAATTAACTGAGCCTTTACTTAATAATTTAGAAGTTGCCATCCGAGCTTATGATCCTTGCTTATCCTGCGCAACCCATGCAGTCGGTAAGATGCCATTGCAAGTTGAATTAATTGATGCCCAAGGAAAACCTATCGATAAAGTCATGAAACAAAGCAATGGCGAAATAACTAAACTTGATACTTAAAACTCATTTATTAAAGACTAAAGGCACCCATGAAAACTGTATTAATTACCGGTGCAAACCGTGGCTTAGGTTTAGAATTCTGTCAGCAATATGCACAAGCAGATTGGCAAGTCATTGCGACCTGCCGACAAGCTGAACAAGCGAGCGCTTTGAATTCATTAGCATCACAATTTGCAAACATTCAAATACACGCTTTAGATATTTCTGAACACACACAAATTGATGGGTTAGCAAAAAATTTAAACAAAACTAATATTGACCTGATCATCTCTAATGCGGGTATTTATGGTGATGATTCCCGGCATCGCTTTGGCCAATTAGATTATGCGGCTTGGCAGCAAACATTTACAGTCAATGTGATGGCGAGCATGAAAATAGCTGAAGCCTTTATGCCAGCACTAGAACGTAGTGAGCAAGGACTGTTTGTTGCTATCAGTAGCTTAATGGGTAGCCTTGCTGACAATAATAGTGGCGGTAGTATTTTATATCGCTCTAGTAAGGCCGCACTTAATGCAGCGATGAAAAGCTTAGCTATTGATATAAAACCTCAAGGTGTAGGTGTTTTAATTTTCCACCCAGGCTGGGTAAGAACTGATATGGGGGGGCCAAATGGTTTAATTGATGTTGCCGAAAGCATCACTGGAATGCGTCAAGTCATTGAACGCTTCGATCAGTCGCAATCAGGAAACTTTATTAAATATGACGGCTCAAAAATGCCGTGGTAAGACTTAAAACCAAATGATTTTTGTCTTTCCAATCTCGGCTTCAATCCTATCGATTTTAGCCTTTCTATACCCTGCTCTATTTAGCTCAGCAAAAATTGCCATCATTCCTCTGCTATCTTTAGTCATGTTTCTTATGGGCATGACTTTAACTTGGCAACATTTTAAAGATGCGCTAAAGCAACCACTGATTATATTTTTAAGTATTGGCATTCAATTCCTATTTATGCCTTTTTTCGCCTATTTCTTAGCCAACTCACTTAACCTATCTGAAGCTCACACCATAGGCTTGGTATTAGTCGGTTGCAGTGCTGGCGGAACGGCTTCAAATGTCATTTGCTATTTAGCTAAGGGAAATGTCGCACTGTCTATATTAATGACCATGGCCTCCACCTTATGTTCTGTTGTCGCCATGCCCGCCTTAAGTTACTTATATTTAAATCAGAGTATCTCAGTTCCCGTATTAAGTATGATGCAAAGTATTTTATTAATCGTACTTATCCCCGTTATTTTTGGAACGGCACTCAACTCTTTTTATGCTCATAGATTCAATAAAATACGACTACTCTTTCCTGCATTTTCTAGCATTGCCATTGCTGTGATAGTCGCCATTATTGTTGCTTTAAACAAAGGTAATTTTGCAGTGCTGACAGGTGCCGTTTTTGCTGCGGTTACCCTACACAACCTCTTCGGGTTAGGCGTTGGTTACTGGATTCCCAAACTCTTAAATTACGAAGAAAAAATATGCAGAACTGTCAGTATTGAAGTCGGCATGCAAAATTCTGGTTTAAGTGTCGCATTAGCTATCAAGTATTTTTCAATAGCCGCTGCATTACCTGGAGCACTCTTTAGTATTTGGCATAATCTATCAGGCGGTATATTAGCCACTTATTGGAACAAAAACTCTTTATAATTGTAAAGTCCCCTCCACACACATATATATACAATGAAAAAAAAATTACTACCTACACTCGTTTTATTCAACCTATTTCTTTTCACTTCTACCGTCAAAGCCGAGCAATCTTACTTTCAACAAACAATGGGGGTTAATTTAGGCTATTTTTTTACTGATATAAATAATAAAGTGGAATTAAGTGGCTCAATTGAAGGTACAAACTTAGACTTTTCAACAGACCTTGGTATGAATGATCACATAAACACATTTAAAACTGATATTTTTTGGAGAATAAACCCAAAACACCGCATTGACTTTACCTGGTTTGGGTTATTTCAAAGTGGACAACAACTAACCGAAAAAGATATTCTAATTGAAGATACCTTAATTCCTGCAGGCACAGGACTAACCTCTAGTTTCAATCATAACCGATATCAATTAACCTACACCTACAACCTATTCCAAGGGGATAATTACGAAATCGGTCCGTCTTTAGGTATTTATACCTTAAGTATAAATTCAAGGATTGACCCAACGGTTGCCAACGCATCTGTCACAACTTACTCAAATACAGATTTAGCTCTTCCTTTACCTGTTGTAGGTTTAAGAGGGAGTTATGGCATAACTGACAACCTTGTTTTACATAGTAATTTTAATTTTATGGTTGTTGATTTTAATGAATGGAATGGCGATTTATATGATTTCCAGCTTGCAGCTGAATATAATTTCTTAAAGTACATGGGAATTGGCTTAGCTTATAACTTATCATTTTTAACCGTCAATCATCGTGGTGATGGTAGTTTGTTCCGATATAATTATGACTACCAAGGCGTACAAACCTATTTAAAATTTGCATTTTAAATTTACTCCGCTATATCAACTGATACAAAATTGAGCTTGCTGAGCAATTTCTAACTCTTCATTAGTCGCAATCACTAAAACTTTTACCAAAGAGCTTTCCTTGTTAATTTCAATTTGTTCTGTTTGGTTTCTTTCACTATCCACCTCAACTCCAAGCGCACTTAAATTAGAACAACATTGGGCTCTTAACCATGCATCATGCTCACCGATTCCACCGGTAAAAACTAAAGCATCTACCTTACCTAGAACTGCCGTATACGCACCTATGTATTTTTTAATACGGTAGCTATAAATAGCTAACGCTAATTGAGCCGCTTGATCACCCTCATCCGCCATTTTATGCACGGCACGCATATCATTTTCACCACAAATACCTTTCAAGCCACTTTGCTTATTTAAGGCATTATCAATTTGATCGTTACTCAGGCCTAGATTCCTATTTAGATAAAATAAAATAGCGGGATCTAAGTCACCACTACGCGTGCCCATCATTAAGCCTTCTAAAGGCGTCATGCCCATACTAGTATCAACACTTTCACCAGAAGCAATCGCAGCCATGCTCGCGCCATTACCTAAGTGCAAGGTAATCAAGTTCAATGATTCTAAAGGTTTTTTCAGATACACCGCAGCTTGCTTCGCTACATAAAAATGCGATGTCCCATGAAAACCATAACGTCTAACACCTTGTTGCTTATACCACTCTTCAGGAAGTGCGTAGCGGAATGCATATTCAGGCATCGTTTGATGAAATGCCGTATCAAAAACTGCGACTTGAGGAATGCCCTGCGCATATTCCCTTGCAGCCTCAATCCCAGTAATATTAGCCGGATTATGTAGGGGTGCTAGTGGCACCATTTTTTTAATTTCAGCCAATACAGAATCATCAACAATAACCGGCTGACAAAATTTCTCTCCCCCATGCACCACTCGATGACCAATACATAATAAATCTTCTATCTGCTGAATTAATGCCAGCTCAGATAAGGTAGAAAAGATCACCTGCAAACCTTGCTGATGATCTTTTACTTCTAAATTAAATGATTGTTTCTGCTCGCTATTCTCTGACTTGTACTGATATTTATGTACACTTTCTGACTCAGCAATACATTCAATAACACCCGTTATCTCTGATAGTTGGGACTGCATATCAAATAAGGCATATTTAATGGATGAACTACCTGAATTTAAAACTAAAACTTTCATAAAACCTCTGAAAAAAACCAATATCACTGCAATTTTTTAGAATAAAAATTGACCAGTCGCTAAAATAGAAACTAAGATAAATTAAGGATACCGCTGCTATGCTATTTACACAAAAAAAATTAACGCTGCCTACTGAAAGCGAAGCACTACCCGGAAGAGAAACTCCGCTTTGTATTCCTGAGCGTCACTTTATCAATGACAATCCAATTGCACCACCTTTTCCTGACTCTATACAAGAAGCCGTTTTTGCCCTAGGTTGCTTTTGGGGAGCTGAACGATTTTTTTGGCAACAAAGCGGCGTCTTCAGTACTGCTGTTGGCTATGCAGGTGGTATTACCCCAAACCCAAGTTATAAAGAACTCTGTACCGGCCTAACAGGACATACTGAAGTCATTAAAGTGCTATTTGATCCTGAAAAAATCAGCTATCAAGATTTATTAGTTCTATTTTGGCAAGCACACAACCCAACTCAAGGCATGTGCCAAGGTAATGATGTCGGCACACAGTATCGCTCTGCTATCTACACAAGCAATTCCGAACAATTAAAACTAGCCTTAAATTCAAAGCAACACTATCAACAACGCCTTACACAAGCCGGGCTAGGCGAAATTAGTACTGAGATTTCAATGGCGCCACCTTTTTATTATGCTGAAAATGAACATCAACAATACTTAGCTAAACACCCCGAAGGCTATTGTGGCTTAGGAGGTGTTGGCGTGCCCTTTAATTAACCTTGCTATTAGCTAATTTTTCGAATGTAATCTAAAGTATATTGTGAACTATATAAAAACCTCTTGCCACAAACCGCTTTAATTAAATACATCGGGTAAACACAATGGGACAAGAAATAAATGTCACGGCCTTTAATCAAGATGACTTTAGCCAATTTCACCATAAATTAACGCAAGAAACTCAGCTATTAAAAAGCTTAGTCGAACACAATCAATTCTCACAGAAATCACCTACAGTCGGCTTTGAGATTGAAGCATGGCTTATTGATGATGCCATGCAGGCCTGCCCCAACAACATTTCTTTCCTAGAAAACCTTAATGACCCGCTCGCCTTTCCAGAGTTAGCTAAATTTAATATTGAACTTAATGGCAACCCTGAACAACTCTCGGGCACAGTATTAAGCGCACTACATAACAACCTAACTTATACTTGGCAATCAGCCTGTATGCATGCGCAAAAACTTAATAATCATATTCTTATTATTGGTACCTTACCGACATTAAAGCCTTCTGCCATGTCTTTAGAAAACATGTCAGATATGAACCGCTACCGGGTATTGAATGAACAGATACTGAAAGCCCGTGGCAAACCCATTAATCTTGATATTGTTGGCATAGAACATTTAAAGTTTGACCATCATGATGTCATGCTTGAATCTGCTACAACTTCGTTACAGTTACACACTCAAGTCCCCTTGCATTATGCTCATCACTTTTATAATGCCTCGATTATTGCTTCGGCTGCTATAGTTGCGGTTAGCGCGAATGCACCTTATTTATTTGGTAAGAACCTTTGGCATGAATCACGTATTCCTTTATTTGAACAAGCAATAGAAACAGGGGGTTATGGTGGAGTCATACATGGTCCTTTAAAACGCGTAAGTTTTGGCTCTGGCTATGCTCGCTCCTCTATCATGGAATGTTTTCAAGAAAATTTAGAGCATTTCCCCGTACTATTACCCGAATTATTTTCGGGCCCGATTGAAAATTTTGAACACCTACGCTTGCATAACGGTACTATTTGGCGCTGGAATAGGCCATTAATTGGCTTTGATGACGATCAAACACCCCATATTAGAATTGAACATCGCACACCCTCAGCAGGCCCTACAATTATTGACTCCATTGCTAATGCGGCATTTTATTATGGGCTAACAAAAAATCTATGTGATGAGATTATTGCCACCGGTATTCCAATGGAATTCACCCAAGCAAAAGATAATTTTTATCAAGCGGCACGCTTTGGCCTTGATAGCCAAGTAGTTTGGTTTGACCATGAAAAACACAAATTACAAAAACTATTACAAAGCGACTTAATCATTAGAGCTAGGCAAGGCTTACAATCATTAAATATCTTACCTGCCGATATTGATACCTACTTAGGCATTATTGAGCAACGTATCGAAAACAAACAAACTGGCAGTCAATGGCAGCGAGAATTTATGCAACAAGATCATGCAACATTACAATCAATGACTGAAATTTATTTAGCACACCAATACTCAGAAACACCTGTCAGCCAGTGGGAACTACACTAAAATTATGCCGTTGCAAGAAATTACGACTTACCCTAAAAAATTATTGAGCTGTGATGCAAAAGACTTACACAGTTTATTTCCTGAACCTACATTACTGCATTTAAGTGGAAAAAATCCTCAACCCTTATTTGTTTCTATCTTATTACACGGCAATGAAACATCAGGTTTTTTAGCCGTACAGCGTCTACTTAATAAATACACGGAGCAAATTCTTCCTCGCTCAGTTTCAATATTTTTTGGTAACACGCAAGCAGCACAACAAAATTTACGACGGCTCGATGCGCAGCCCGATTTCAATAGAATATGGCCAGGAACGGAACTACCACGCTGCCCAGAAACTCAAATTGCTCAAGAAATCATTAATATCATGCATAATAAAAATGTTTTTGCCAGTATTGATATACATAATAATACCGGCTTAAACCCTCACTACGCTTGCGTAAATAAACTCGACAATCGTTTTTTACAATTAGCTAATTTATTTGGCCGTTTAGTCGTCTACTTTTTACGGCCACTCGGCGTACAATCATCAGCCTTTTCAGAGCTTTGCCCTGCTGTCACTTTAGAGTGTGGTCGCCCCGGGCAACAACTGGGCGTTGACCATGCCTATGAATATCTTAATGCTTGCCTACATTTAAGCGATCTTATTGACCACCCCGTACACAGCCAGGATATTGATATTTTTCATACTACCGCTCAAGTAAAAGTTAGAGAAGCGAGGAGCTTTAGCTTTAATGATGCTCAAGCAGACCTACTTCTAGACCATAATTTAGAGCGCATGAATTTCACAGAAATAGAGGCCAATACTTGTTTTGCTTTAGTCAAAAACAATTCATCAATGCCTATCACTGCACTTGATGAATCAGGTAAAGATGTAACCAATAATTTTTTCACTATCGACAAGCAACAATTAAAAGTTAAACGCCAGACGATGCCTTCAATGTTAACTTTAGACGAGCGCGTTATTCAACAAGATTGTTTATGTTATTTAATGGAGCGAATCAAGCTATAGATCCTGTAAAATACCACCCTAACCAATACACACTGACAGCAACTGGACTCCACCATGCATGAACTAACCACCCCCGAACTGTACAAAGCCCTAGAATACGCAAGAAGTTTAGACGAAACCGAAGGTAAAAAAATTATCCAGAAGTTTCAAACCGACCAACCGATACTTTCACAAATGGTATTCAGTTTTTTCCCAATGACCATTAGCCAACAAAATCAAGAAATGAGCCATTTGTTTATGGATTTATGCTTTGATATTATTTGTGTCTATCAGCATGCCTTTGGTAAAGCCCCTACTCAAAGCCAACTAAGCCCAGAATGGCTAGAACAGCAAGCAGAATTTATGAGCGCCCAATTACAAGCTGTCACCAGTCAAAAAGGCTCATTACAAGAACACTTTGAGCAACAAAAAGACAATCAAGTAAACCAGCCAGGTTTAATTAATTTTATTAATGATTCGATCGATGAGTTTGCGCAAGAAGATAAAAGGCGTAAATCTACAGTCAAGCTAACTGAAACAATGCTCTTAGTAGTCACACATTTATTCAGTAATATTTATACTCATAGCAAGATTTAACTTGAGCATTACTGAGGTAACGATCCTATAAATGGGCATACGCACGATGCCCACCCTTTTCTTTTAAAAATTATTTTTTACGCACATAGAAGACTTGCTGATCATCTTCTCTTATATAGTCAATAATTTCATTGCCGGTTTGCTCAGCATAAACACCAAAGTCTAAATGCGCAGCTGGGTCTGTTGCAACAACTTTTACTATTTCACCAGAAAGCATATCTTTCAACGCTTTCTTTAAACGTAACAAAGGCAAAGGGCAATGTAACCCCGCGGCATCTACTTCTATATTAAATTCAATCATTCTGATTTTAAATTTTCTCAATCATACTTTTTAAAGAGCGCATATAATAGCACCTAAGATAAAATCCGCGAACGATAACCTAGTATCATTAATATAATCCATGGACTATTTCCCCCTCTTTATAGATTTAAAAAATAAACCTTGTTTAGTGGTCGGTGCTGGTGAAGTTGCCGCCCGAAAAATTGAACTACTTGCTAAGGCGGGTGCCAATATTACGGTTATCGCACCAGAAATAAGCCATAACATCAACCAGCTACAAACAAGCTATCCTTCATTAACGATCTTAAAAAAAGATTTTTCTATTGAAGATATTAATCAGCAGCGACTTATTATCTCAGCTACCAACCAAGCCGATGTAAATGAACTTGTTGCCAGTTGCGCACAAAAACATAATATCCCCGTTAATGTTGTCGATAACCCAGAGCTATGCAGCTTTATTGTCCCTGCGATTATTGATCGCTCTCCAGTTGTTGCCGCAATTTCATCGGGTGGAGCCTCTCCTGTCCTTTCACGGTTATTACGCGCAAAACTGGAAAGCCTTATCCCACCCGCTTTTGGCCGCTTAGCTCAATTAGCGAATAAATACCGTAGCCTAGTAAAAGAACATATTAACCCACCCTCTGAACGTCGTATTTTTTGGGAAAAAACATTACAAGGCTCCATTGCTGAACTTTTCTATTCAGGTAAAGAAACTGAAGCTGAAGCACTTTTAAAATCAGCAATATTAAATTCTTCCGGAACTCATGAAGTAAAAGGAGAAGTTTATTTAATTGGCGCAGGTCCGGGTGACCCTGACTTACTAACCTTTCGTGCATTACGCCTAATGCAACAAGCAGATGTTGTGGTTTATGACCGATTAGTTTCCCCAGAAATACTTGAATTAATTCGTCGTGATGCGGAAAAAATTTATGTGGGTAAACAAAAAAGTAATCATAGCCTAGCGCAAGAATCTATTAATGAGTTATTAGCGCGTTTGGCTAAGTCAGGTAAACGTGTCGTCCGCTTAAAGGGTGGCGACCCGTTTATTTTTGGGCGAGGCGGTGAAGAAATTGAAACACTGGTAGAACATAACATTCACTTTCAAGTGGTGCCTGGGATTACTGCTGCTTCTGGCTGTGCAACTTATGCAGGTATACCGCTTACGCATAGGGATCATGCACAATCCTGTACTTTTATTACCGGCCATCTAAAAGATAATACCGTTAACTTAAATTACCAACAGCTTGTAGCGCCGAACCAAACTATCGTTATTTATATGGGGCTAACCGGGCTGGAAAATATCTGCCAATCATTTATTCAGCATGGCGCATCAACCGAGTTACCTATTGCACTTATACAGCAAGGCACAACGCATACACAGCGAGTCATTACAGGAACGCTGTCAACCATGCCTGAGTTAATAAAAAATCAAAATATTCAAGCGCCTACTTTGATTATTATTGGTACCGTTGTTTCATTACATAAATCACTCAAATGGTTTCATCCTGAAGATAAAATCGCTCATGAAAAACAGTAAGTTATTAATTATTCCCATTCTCGCTTGTTTTTTTCTAATTGCTTGTAACAATACACCAAAAGCAGAAAGAACTTACCATATTGCACCTGAAGGCATATTCTCTGCCAGCTTAACACCGAACCTAGCTCTAATCAGTTCAACAACTAAAGGTAATGCGGAACTTTGGCAGCTTAAACCTAAACAGTTAATTCATGCTTGGCAACATACTGATGAAAAAAATGGCATCTTATACACCGCTATTTCAGACGATGAACAATACGCATTAACAGCTGAAAAAGAATCACTCGCTTGGTGGCGCATTTCTGATGGCGCCTTAATGAACGTCTGGTATTTACCTAATATCCACTCAATTACTTTATCTGCTGATGGGCAGTTTGCTTTAGTTGGTTTAAATGACAAAGCCATTTATTATTCTCTTCAGCATGGAAAAACACAGTTTGCTTTCAAACATGAAAGCTCTGTTACCCATGTCGATATTTCTGCCACAAATCAACTAGCCGTAACTGGCTCAAGTGATGACAGCGCTAAGTTATGGGACTTAAATACTGGCCAAGAAAAATTTAGCTGGGCACATAAAAGTAAACTAGCTACTGTTGCCATTTCACCCGATGATTCTTATGTTTTAACTAATGAAGGGCTGGGGACAATGCGCTTATGGAAAACTAAATCAGGCAAGTTATTTAAACAGTATGGCCCAGACCTTATCACCCTCTCTTCAGCTGCCTTTTCTAGCAACAGTAAATATCTCGCAAGTGGGCGTGTATCACAACGGATTGATTTATGGAATATTCGACACAATAAACTATTAAATTATTGGCGCCCAAAAAAAGAGAGTACCTGGTCACCTTCTGCAGCAACCATTCTAGCCGTTAGCTTCACAGCTAATGACCGAAAAATCTACAGCATTGCTTCAAATGGCTATTTGCAGCTTTGGAGAAAATAGCAATTCCTGTATAATGCTCAAGAAATTTTTATTTAGCTGTTTTGGTTATTTATAACTAGACAACTATCGCTTTCCTTATCATGCAAGCCTTAATCAAAACCCAAAGGTAAACATGATGCTATTAATAATAAAAAGAGGTCAAAATGAAAAAACTACTACTTGCTGTTTCTACAATTGCTTTACTAAGCTTAGGCGCTCAAGCTTCTGCTGATCAAGATATCAAAGTTGGTAAAAAAATCTACGATCGCGCATTCGGCCGTGGTTGTGGCGCATGTCATGACATTTCTTCTAACCCACAATTAACTGCTTTAATCAAAGCGGGTGAATTGTCAGAAGCAAGTTTTGCTGCTACATTAAAAGAAGGTAAAAACGGCATGCCTAAAGCCATGGCAGCTATCATGGCTGTTGGCCCTGTAAAGAAAGCTGGATACTCTGAAGATGAAGCTATCTCTGCTGTATACAATTACTTAAGCAAGTAATTATTAAAGCTTAAGAATAAAAAAAGCCGCTTCAAGTTGAACTTGAAGCGGCTTTTTTATGCCTGAAATTTAGCGTATTTGTATTCTATAAACTCTAGCAGTCTATAAAGAGTACTATTAACTCAAGAAAGTAGCCTGTATGGAGCTTGTGCAATACAGGGCACCACACTGCTTAACCCATATTCCGCCCCACCATAATGAACTACGAAATCTTTTGATGAGCCTCATCACTTTTTAGTAAATACTTTTTACGCACCCAAACACTTGCCAAGACTGCAAACATCAAACCACAAGAAGTAATTAAAAAATAAATCAAACTTCTTAACTGAGAAACTTCACTCACTAAATTTTTGTTTTCAACCAAGTTAGATTCTTGTAAATATTTCTGTGCTATTAAACGTCCCGCACCCGTTTCAGAATAAGTTTTTAAAACTTTAAGGTCTTCTTTTAAAGCAGCAATGGTATCTAAACCATTCTCAGAATACGTACCCGCCTTCAAACTCTCTTCTAAAAGTCTTAACTTACCCTCAATCGAACCACTCACCAAAGCCACTAATTGAGATTTTAAAGCATCCATCTCAGCAGAAACCACAGGGTTCATGTGCACGTCATATAACTCAACTGGCTTTTGTGCTTGCACCGTTCCAGAAGCAATATTATTTTCAGGTATTAGAAAAATACCCATATACACAATTGTTGCCATTAGGCCTGTAATAACAGCCAACACCAACCGATTCATCTTCAGAATACTTACTTGAGTCCCTGAATTTAAAACGGCTACGTTACGCACTTTATTATTTTCTTTCTTCTTGCGTAAGTTGCTCATTAAAGCCAATCCCCTAAAAAAAACATTGCACTATTATACAAAGTTCACACAAAAAATCCCGTTCACTTTAAAAATGAACAGGATTAATTTAACGCTCTATTTCATATTCTTTGCTGCGATACGTAATCTCAATGCATTCAGCTTAATAAAGCCCTCAGCATCCTGTTGATTATAAGCGCCCTGATCATCTTCAAAAGTTGCCATTGCTTCATCAAACAAGCTATCGGTTGCCGACTCACGCCCAACCACAGTGACATTACCTTTATAAAGCTTTAAACGCACTTTACCATTGACAGTTAATTGAGACTGATCAACCATCGCTTGCAACATAATACGCTCAGGACTCCACCAGTAACCATTATAAATTAAGGTAGCGTAACGAGGCATGAACTCATCTTTCAAATGCGCAGCTTCGCGGTCCAGAGTTAAAGACTCAATCGCACGATGCGCACGCATCATAATCGTCCCACCTGGTGTTTCATAACAACCACGAGCCTTCATGCCTACATATCGATTCTCAACAATATCTAAACGACCAATACCATTCGCGCCCCCCACTTTATTTAACTTAGCTAAAATTTCAGCTGGAGAATACGCAACCCCATCAATCTCAGTAATATCACCTTTAACATAAGTCAGGTCCATATACGTCGCTACATCAGGTGCATTTTCGGGCGATACACTCCAAAGCCACATATCCTCTTCAGGCTCAGACCAAGGATCTTCTAAAATACCGCCTTCATAAGAAATATGGAGTAAATTAGCATCCATAGAATAAGGAGAAACTTTACCTTTCTTCTTATCAATAGAAATACCATGTTGCTCAGCATAAGCTAATAATTTCTGGCGTGAATTCAAATCCCAAGTACGCCAAGGTGCAATCACCTTGATATCAGGTTTTAAAGCATAAGCACCTAACTCAAAACGAACCTGATCATTACCTTTGCCTGTTGCTCCATGCGAAATCGTATCTGCGCCCGTTTCATTAGCAATTTCAATTAAGCGCTTAGAAATCAAAGGACGCGCAATCGAAGTCCCCAATAAGTACTCACCTTCATAAATAGCATTGGCACGAAACATAGGAAAAACAAAATCACGAACAAACTCTTCACGCAAATCGTCAATATAAATTTCTTTAATACCTAAAGCCTGAGCTTTAGCTCGTGCTGGTTCAATTTCCTCACCCTGCCCTAAATCAGCAGTAAAAGTAACAACCTCGCAATCATATTCATCTTGCAACCACTTCAAAATAACTGAAGTATCCAACCCACCCGAATAAGCTAAAACAACTTTTTTGGTATCCGACATATTATCCAAACTCTAAAAATGAAAAAATTTATCAATTATACTATAAATACCACAAGGTAAATTTGAATAATTAAGCTTTACATTACAAATCAATATAACAGCCTACTTTCTACTAAAGGCTCCCACCATTAACTTATATTTTTCACTCAGAAATCTAACCACCCTCAAATTAATTCCCATACAACGCAGCCATATCCAATACATACGGCAAGTAACACTAGCTCAATAAAAAATAAAAACCCTAGAACTTCAATCACTTATTAATTATTAATAAAATATTGCTCACTTGGTGTTGACGCTAAATCGATTAGTTGTCATAATAGCCTCTCTTTAGCAAGCCCAGGTAGCTCAGTCGGTAGAGCAGAGGACTGAAAATCCTCGTGTCGACGGTTCGATTCCGCCCCTGGGCACCATGCTAAAGCCAAATAAAATAAGCCCTGATAAGATTTATCTCTTCGGGGCTTTTTTTTGCTTAAAAAAGCCCCCCAGTCCATTTCCGGTAAAAATCCCTGTGTCGGTAGTTCGATCAACTATAAACCTACTCAAATGAAAATATTTAACTATAGCCTGATACTGTTTTTTGTCTTATCTGTTAATTCTGCAACACACGCTAGCGAATTAAGCTTTGCAACATCCTCATCCAGTATGGTTGAAGAGCTCTCTCAGCCCACACCTATGAAAATGCGAGGTATAACACGAGGATTCTCTAAAATAGAAGCCACAGATTTAAAAAAAACACGTGGCTTGAAATTAATCAGGGTAAAACTAGCCGATCCAACAAATAGTTCAGCGAGTGCCAATATCATTGAAGAGCACGTTAAAGTCGCAACTCAACAAACCCAACCCCATGTTAATTTAAAAATTGAATTTGATGTTAACGCTCATACAATAAGACCTTCCAGTTACCTGCTTTTAAGTGAATTAAGTAAAGCATTACAAAATCCTAAATTAAAACAACAGCGCTTTTATATTAATGGCCATACCGACTCTGATGGGGATCAAAATTATAATCTTATGTTAAGCATAAACCGAGCATTAGCTGTAAAACAGTATTTAACAGCGCAGTCTCAAATAACAGCTGATCGTTTGACGGTTATGGGCTATGGCGAATACATGCCGCTACAAGAAAATAGTAACCGACTTAATAAACAACTCAACCGTAGAGTTGAAATTGTTGTTAGATAAGGCTGCTAGCGCGACTTGACAGCTGCTGAGATAAACTCTAAATGAATCAATAGTTCTTATGAGGAACTATTAAAGTGCCCCCCAATGTCAAGACCATTTTCTCCAAATAATAAGGAGAAATATCTACCCTTTTCATAAAAAATGTACTTCACTGGGTGTTTGATATTCTAAACTTTGGTGCAGGCGCTCTTGATTGTAAAACTCAAAATAACGTTTTAAGCCAGACCGCAATTCAGGCACAGTCTGATAATCATTCATATAAATATTTTCATATTTTACTGTTCGCCATAAACGTTCTACAAAAATATTATCTAAAGCACGGCCAACACTAGCCCAAAACTCTACTGCCCTGAGATGGTACGGTGCTCAGCTTGAGCATCGTGTTTTGCTTGTGAGTAAAGGGTGTTATTAATTCGAATAGATGTGCTTGTTGTCATGATGTGCTCCCACTAAAATACTACATATGTGGCAAATGATACCATGCAAGCTTACTATGAATAAAATTATCAAGAACCCCTTAAAATCAAGCTGGCTGACCCCTTGATATAAAATAAGCCCTGATGAGATTTATCTCTTCGGGGCTTTTTTTTGCCTAAAAAAGTCCCCTGTCCATTTCCTGTGTCGGCACAGGACTTAAAAAACTCAAGTCACGCTTTTGCGCATTACCACTAACCCAACTTAACGTCAGCTAACGGCCCTAAGCAGCTAGTCGATAGACTTCTTTTATCTAAGGTAATGATGATTTTGATAACTTAACTAGCAATCTATTTTCCCTATTACTCCAAAATCCCCGTCATTTTTTCTACCGCTATTTGAAATTCATCAAGTCCATCTCTTGCACTATCAACATTACCTTCTTGATATTTATAAAATAAATTATTGGCAATAATGTGCATTTTCGTATGTGTTGCTTCAAGTTCATTTATCCAGATTTTATCAAAGAGTTTATCTTGAATAGCTTGTTTAATAAAAACACCACAATGGCATTTTTTTCTCTTTAACTCCGGCCATTTGGCAATACACCCCGGCTCAGACTGTATGTTATTTTCAAAGCTATTTTTCCAATGCATTAAACTGAGTAAAAGTAGTTGTATTTTAATTTCTTTCACTGAATATTCATTTTCGACGAATGATTTCCACTGAGTATCAGGCATATAGCTAGATAACCATAATGGGATTTTATCGGCTGGCATTGGCCGTGCAATGCCATAACCTTGTGCTTTATAACACCCCGTAGCAAGTAACATTAACCCGTGCTCTGTTGTTTCTACACCTTCCGCAATAATTCCACGATTAAATGATTCTGCAAGACCAATAATCCCATCAATAATGACATAGTCATTTAGGTCATCGAGCATATCTCTGACAAAAGATTGGTCTATCTTGATCGTGTTAGCGGTTAAGCTTTTTAAATGAGTCAATGAGGAATAACCCGTACCAAAATCATCCAGAGCAATACTAACGCCTAAAGCCTCTTGGCAAGTTTTGATAATGCGACTAATCGTTTGTAAATCACTCAAGGCACTACTTTCTAGTATTTCTATTTGCAGTTGTTGGGAGTCCACAGCTGGGTGTTTGGCTAGTGCTGTATCCAATTGTGTAAAAAAAGATGTCGATTGTAGATGATGCGAAGCGATGTTGACACTGACTTCAAGATTGATGCCTTGAGCCAGCCAACACTCCATTTGCTGCAAAGCTTGATTAATAACCCAGTCGCCCACTTGGAGTTCTAGGTCAGTGCCATCAATTAAAGGTAAAAAATCTAATGGCGGAATGAGCCCCTTTTCAGGATGAAGCCAGCGCATCAGGGCTTCAGCACCAAACACCTCACCCGTGGCCATATTAATCTTAGGTTGATAATACAAGATCAACTCGTTATTAACCAAGGCGCGTTCAATTTCAGTTAAGTGATGGTGTTTTTGTATCAATTGCTGGTCTTGCTTTCTATCAAAAAAGTGATAGCGATGCTTGCCAGACTGTTTTGCTTGATACATTGCATTATCAGCATGGCGGATCAGGGTATCGATATCTTCATTGTCATCGGGGAATAATGTCACCCCAATTGAAGCAGTAATATTATGCGCGTAGTCATCAATTAAATAGGGTTGGGCTAACGCATGAAGGATACGTTCGACGGCAAGTTCGCATTGGCCATAGGATTCCATATCATTCAATAATAAAGCGAACTCATCCCCCCCTTGACGAGACACTGTATCCACTTCTCTGATACTCGCGGTAATGCGTTGTGCTACTTCAACTAATAATTGATCACCCACATCATGGCCGTAGTTATCATTGACCGGCTTGAAATTATCTAAATCGAGGAAACACACGGCAAGCTGATGTTCAGTACGCTTACTACGAGCAATGGCTTGGTGAAAACGATCTACAAATAAAGCACGGTTAGGTAAGCCCGTCAGTATGTCATAATGCGCCATCAGGCTAAGCTTTTCTTGCTGTTGTTTACTGTGGGTAATATCAGTAAATACACCGACATAGTTTATTACTTTGTCATTATCATCTATCAGAGTAGAAATTGTCAGTAACTCAGCATAGAGTTCGCCTGTTTTCTTTCGATTCCATACTTCACCTTGCCAATAACCTTGCTTATTAATTTCTTTCCACATCACCGCATAGAATTCAGGGCTTTGTTTGCCTGAGCTAAGCATGCTAGGATTTTGACCAATTATTTCGTCACGGCTGTAGCCTGTGATGTCACTAAAAGCAGGATTGATATCAATTATCTCTTGCTGGGCATTGGTTATGGTGATCCCTTCGTGGGTATCATTGAATACCCGCGCTGAAAGTTGAAGTTTTTCTGAGGCAGATTTTTGAACCGTTATATCCTGTATTGTTCCTCTCATTTTTAGTGGGTTGCCATCAGCGTCAAACTCAACCTCCCCTATAGAACGCATCCACCGAGTCTCTCCTTCAGTATCCGTAATTCTATATTCGAAATCTAAGTTTGATCCTTCAGCAATATGACGGTTAATAACCTCGTTGACATGAGCATGATCTTCGGGGAATATAGCGGCGAAAACATCATCCCAGCTAGATTTTTCAGCTGACCAAGGAAATTTAAGCTGTTGAAAAATGTTCCTAGAGCAAATGCTCTCATCTGTAATAAAGTCATATTCCCACGTACCGATACCCCCCGATGCTTGACTCAACCTTAAGCGCTGCTCGCTGTCACGCAACTGATTTTCTACCTGCTTTCGCTCACTTTCTAATAAAACCTGAGCGCAAATATCGGCAATTGACCTTGCAAACTCTTTATCATCAAATGTCCACTCCCTTTTTGTTCCAACGTGCTCATGACAAACGATACCTATTGCTTTCCCATTAATGCGAATAGGTGCATCTAACATTGATGTGATACCGAGAGGTTTTAAATAGTGTTCGCTCAATTCATTGGTCGAGGGGGCTCCTTGTGCATCTTCTGCTGCTATAAAACCTGAATCATTTAAGACCTCAAAATAGCGAGGGTAGTCCGTGACTTTAAGTGTCATGTTTTCATGAGAAATAATGCCTTGATCATATAAAGCGTCACAGGTCATCGCAGAGTTATCTTGATTTAAAAACCATATACTGACACGGTTTATTTGTAAATTTTCAGCGTCTGCGGAAATAATTCTATTGAATGCTTGCGCCCTATCGACAGTTGCTTCTTTGGTAAGCTGAAGCAACACTTTTTGATTTTGTAAGAGTTTAATCTGATGCGAGTAAGCCTGTTTCTCTCTTAGTTTTATATCGGTAATATCAGTGGCAACACCAAACATACCGGTAATCATGCCATTAGAATCGATTAATGGCTTTTTTACTGACACAAAATAACAATATTCGCCCGTCTCAGCAATAATATTGCATTCTTCACGTTCAATCGTTTTACCTTCTTGCAAAACGATTAAATCATTTACTCTTAAATCGTTAGACTTCTCTAAGTCAAAGAATTTTGAGTCATCGCAACCAATGATCTCTGCTAAAGGATAATTAAATAAGTCGCATACCTTCCGGTTAGCATAGGTATACCTTCCCATTAGGTCTTTAGTGAAAATATAAGTACTTATATGGTCTAAAGTGGATTGGAGGGCGTGGAGTTTACTTCTAAGCTCATCGTTTTCTTTATCTCGTTCGTTGCTCATATTTTTTGATGACACTTCCACTTATGTTTTTTAGAATAAATTAATCATTACATTTAGGGCTATTGTAGCTTGGAGTCGAAAAGGAGTAAATTAGCTCAACAATTATCAATAAGCAAACACAAAAGGTGTCATATATGGTCCGCCCCGTATTGCAAGTAAAATTTGTTCGTAACATAAAGAAATATTGCTTCCATATATC
>ENA-ORXI01000135-ORXI01000135.1-sediment-metagenome-genome-assembly--contig:-NODE-135-length-55690-cov-9.076331_pt1 | contig 55690 bp, 51 predicted proteins | sample MGYA00237861_ERZ511468 | MGnify/ENA primary metagenome ERZ511468 (study PRJEB26299, sample SAMN06266213) | sediment metagenome | isolation source: Hudson Canyon methane seep mesocosm | place: USA:Hudson...
GTTATCTCTTCAACTGCAGCTGCTGTTTCTTCTAATGAAGCTGCTTGTTGATTTGCTTTATCTGCAAGGTTATTTACAGATTCAGTCATAGTCGCAGAACTAGATTCTAAGTGTTCACCATTATTTAAATTTGATTTTGCACTTGTTGATAATGCATCACCCAATTTATTTACACTTTCCATTACATCAAGCATATTTTCTTTTAGATTAGGGTCAATATTGATTTTTTCTCTAAAATCATCATTTGAATATGCTGTTAATATATGAGATAATTGATCCATTGTTTTTTCTGTTGAGTCAAGCATTTTATTCATATTAACTTTTAATGTCATTAGCATTGGGTTTTTTGTATTTGAGTTTACTCTACACTTGAAGATACCTTGTTCTATTTTATCTGTTGTAAGAACTATTTCTCCCATAACTCTCATATCATCTTTCATTCTTAAATCTAATTCTTTTGCTTGACTAGACCATTTATCTAACATTTTATTTACATTTGAATTTGAAGATTTATTATCAAAAGAAAATTTGTTCTTCTTATTAGTTACAAACTCCATAAATTCGTTAAAAAATTTATCCATTACTTCTAAGTCTTTTTGTGATGCCATTCCGAACATATCATCTACCCTTTACGCTAAAATTTAAAATTATTAACTATTTTACATTGATTTAGTTAAATAGAAACTTATTTTTTAGTAAGTAATTCATTATAAAAAACTCTTTTTCTTAAAAATATCTATTAATATAAAAAAATAATTTTTATTTTTTATATTTTTTTTCCATAATCACTGTTAATAAACCTAACAAAAGTATAACAATAGTTATAATAGCAAAACTAATTATTTCATTTTCTAAAACTTCCAATCCACGCCCTTTCTTTTTAATTTAACATAGCTATATTATTAAAAAATAACATTTAATAATAATATTATTAAAATAATACTAGAATGTAAGTAATTATATAAATAATAGAGGTTTTAATATGAATGCAATTATAGCAGTACAAGATTTAATTAAACAAAATCAAAGTAGAATCAAAATTTTAAAACACCAACTTAAAGAACATGAAGAGGGTATCTCAAAATTATCTCCCATGGCTAAAGCCTCAACAGAGATGGGTTTAGAAAAATCAGTAGAAGCACTTGAAAAAAATGAATTAATTCTTAAAGAACTTCAAAAACGTGATTTAATGGATATTGAGAAAGAAGCACTGCTTAAAGAAGCTATTGTTAAAAGAAACTATTATAAATACCAAAAAATTCGACTCAAAAGAGATTTGGTTATGCCTAATGATCAAAAACTTGAAGCAATGATGATTGTTGACGAGCTACCTCATGATGTAGATATAGAGGATGAAGAAATTTTTGCTATTGCAGAAGCCACTATCAATTTAAACTTACGAGTTCATTCTGAATTATATGAAGAACTAGTAGAGATAAAAAAAGATTGGAATGAGATATTAAAAGATGTTGATGATGAGAGCATTGAAAAACTAGGAATGCTTAATATTCATATTCCAATTTTAGTTTTACATCTTTCCGTACTTGTTTCTAACATAAAAGAAAATATAGAAGAAAAAGAATTACCAGAATTTAAAGGATTACCTGCTTTTGAAGATTGGTGGATAAATGAATTATGGACTAATCATCAAGCTTATTTTGGTTTATATAAATGGAAAGCCATCGTTACATCTTTATGTATAACTGGTGATCAAGTTAAATCATGGAATACTATTTTTTCCAATTGGCTTTTTATAAAAAAACTGATAAACGACAAAGCCACAAGAGGATTTGGCTACAATTTTGCATTTGATACTTTAATTGAATGTCACACAAAATTAAGTGAAGAATTAGATACAGATAATTTGATTTCAATGGAAAAAATAGTAGAAACAATTACTGCACGTGAAGATTTTACTAAATATAAAACAAAACATGTGATAGAAACAGGTTATCTAAAATTTAAACGAGATAAAAAAAGCTATCAAGTACAATAGTTTAAATTCAATTATACTATTAGAAAGAGGAACAAATATATTATGATAAAACTTTTCGTATTTTTATTTTCAATGACACTATTTTCACCACATCTTTTTGCAAATAAGACTGTAGAATGGAAACTAGCACTAAATTGGAAAAGTACTCTTGCCCCTCTGTCTTCTCCCTCTTTTAAAATAGCTCAAATGGTAAAAGATATGAGTAATGGAAAATTTATCATAAAAATTGATGGTTTAGAAAAACATCAATCATCATCTAAAATGTTAGGTATGGTTCAAAAAAACAACTACCAAATGGCACATAGTAACTCTTCTACATGGAAAGAAAAAGATATAAATACTATTTGGTTTACAGGAATTCCTTTAGGCATGACAATGAAAGAACAATATACTTGGTTTTATTATGGTGATGGAGAAAAGTATATGTCAAAAGTATATGATAAATTGAATCTTTTAACATTTCCCGGTGGTGATTTAGGTACCCAAATGGGTGGATGGTTCAAAAAAGAGATAAATCATAGTTCCGATTTTAATGGACTTAATATCAATACAAAAGGTATTACTTCAGAAATACTTTCTATGTACAATGCAAATATTAAAGATATACCTAACAGTAAAATAAATAATGCTTTTTTAAACGGAAAGCTTGATATGATTAGTGGAACATCTCCAAGTATGGATATAAAGATGGGATTTCATAAGATCGCATCTTATTATTATACAAGTTGGGATAAACCTGCTTCTCAAACACAATTTATTGTGAATAAAACAGCTTTTAAAGAGTTACCTTACCAATATCAAACTATTTTAAAAAATGCTATTAAAGTAGCTTCATACGATTTATATTATGAAAATTTTTATGAATCCTTAAAAGCATGGGAAAAGATACAAAAAGATTTTCCAAATATCCAAATAAAATCATTACCAAAAAATGTACTAAGAGATTTAAAGAACTCTAAAAAACTCATTTTTGAGCAATACTCAAAAGAAAATAATCTCTTCAAAGAGATCTATTCAAGTCAAAAACGATTTTTAAATAAAGCTCGAAATTGGTCACAAATAGAAGAATATAGTTATATAAAATCAATAAATGAGCTTGAAAAATAATCCAAAAATCTACTTTGATAGCTTTTAATCAACTTTTGGATAAAATCGCGAATATTATATAACTAGGAAACAAATTGTTAAATTTCAAAGATCATCTTATAGGATCAAGTGCAAAGAATGATATTTTATCAGGACTTGTAGTTGCTGTTGCATTAGTACCTGAAGCTATTGCATTCTCTTTTATTGCTCAAGTTAGTCCAATTGTTGGACTATATGCTGCCTTTATATTAGGACTTATTACTGCTATTATGGGTGGAAAACCTGGTATGATTTCTGGGGCTACTGGAGCTGTTGCTATTGTATTAGTAGGTGTGAGTATTACAGCTAAAACTCTTTTAGAAGCACAAGGCTTAGCACCAGATGCTGTCTCTTTTGGTATTGTTCAATATATAACATTAACAGCCGTTTTTGCGGGACTCATACAAGTAACAATTGGGGCATTTAAAATGGGTAAGTTTATCCGTTTAGTTCCTCAACCAGCTCTTCATGGTTTTGTAAATGGACTTGCTGTTGTTATTGCGATGAGTCAATTTAAATTTTTAGATGGTGCAGGTATATTGATGTATGCAATTATTCTAGGAACTATGGCAACTATGTATTTTTTACCAAAAGTTACTAGCTCTATTCCAGGTGGTTTAGTTGCTATTATTGCATTTACTTTAGCCGTATATTTTACAGGAGCTGATACAAAACTTGTTGGAGATTTAGCAAACCTATCAGAATTTGCAGGAATGCTTCCTACATTCCAAATATCTGAAGTATTATTTAATCTTGATGCTATTATTTTAGTTGCACCTTATGCTGTAATTATTTCACTAGTTGGTGTAATTGAATCACTTTTAACACTTTCAGTATTAGATGAAATCTCTGGTAAAAGAGGTAGTGCAAATCAAGAGTGTATTGCTCAAGGTGTTGGTAATATTACATGTGGTTTTTTTGGTGCAATGCCAGGATGTGCAATGATTGGTCAATCTATTATCAACTACACTTCAGGTGGATGGGGAAGGTTATCTGGAATTGTAGCTTCAGTTGGATTAATCCTATTAGTTGCAACAATGACTGACATTTTAAATATCATTCCCGTTGCTATATTAGTTGGGATTATGTTCATGGTTTCTATTGGAACTTTCGAATGGTCAAGTTTTGCAAGAATTAGAAAAATGCCAAAAAGTGATGCTTTTGTTTTAGTAACAGTAACAGGTATTACTATTGTAGCTGATCTTGCTATTGCTGTTATCTCTGGTGTAATTATTTCTGCACTAGTATTTGCTTGGAAACATGCAAGAGTAACTGCAAAAACACATATTGAAGATGATGGTGCAAAAATTTATGATTTTGATGGACCATTATTTTTTGGAAGTGTTACGTCATTTAACGAACAATTCGATATCTCACATGATCCAGATAATGTAGTTCTTGACTTTAAAGATGCAAGAGTTATGGATATAAGTGGAGTAGAAGCAATAGATGCTATCACTAAAAAATATCTTGAAGCAAATAAAACTATAAAAATTAGACATTTAAGTAGTGAATGTAAATCAATTATGACAAATGCTGGACAATTTTGTACATATGAAGAAGATGATCCTAAATATAAAGTAGCTTACGATTACTAAAATTTCCTAAGAGAAAACAGACATAAAATAAAAGTGTCTGTTTTTTCACTCATTCACTTCAAATCAATTTATTTTCCTTTATAACTCATACTATTTATACCCATTAATACTTTTATTAATAAAATTCGTAAATGAATAAACTTCACTAAATCCGTATTTATATAAAAAGACTATATAATTTCAAGTTGAATACTTAAAATCAATTAAAATAATTCAGACTATATAAGGAATCCATTCTATGAATACTCAAGATAGTAAAAACTCCAATAAAAACAATCATCTATTTTCAATACAAAATATATCAATACGTTCTAAATTAATTTTTCTAACTATTTTATCTATGCTTGTACTTTCTATAACGCTAACAAGTGTTTCAATTGATTACATAAAACAAACACTAATTGATGAAAAATACAAAACGCTAACAGCAGCTAGAGATTCAAAAATAAAACAATTGTCAGATATATTTAAATTGTACAAAAAACAAATATCTCTTCTTACAGGAACATCTTATGTACAAGGTCTTTCAACAGAATTTAATGCTATTCATAATAGTGTTGGAGTAGAAGAACATGGAAAATTTCCAATTAACAATCCAGAAATTCAAAAATCTTTACCTAAATGGGATGCTTTTTATAAGAAGTATACTCAAACATATCCTTTTGAAGATGTATATGTTATTTCTGCTAAATTTGGACATGTTATGTACTCGTTTAGAAAACATCCTGATTTTGGAACGAATCTTTCTAGTGGAGACTATAGAAAAAGTGGGTTAGCTCAAATATGGCAAAAAGTTAGAAAGTATCAAAGAACAGTATTTATAGATATGAGTGCATATGAGCCAAGAAATGGTGAGCCTTCTATGTTTATAGGGGCTCCTGTTTTTACAAATGGTGAACTAAAATCCATCTTGGTATATAGGCTTGAAAATAAAAGTATTACTAATATTATGAAATTACGAAGTGGGTATGGTAAGACACAAGAAGATTATGCAGTAGGTCAAGATTATTTAATGAGAAGTGATAGCTATATCTCTCCAAAAACTCATTCTTTAAACAACTCATTTTCTAACCCATCATCTGGTAGTGTAAACTCTGAAGCAGTACAAGAAGCATTAAGGAATAAAACAAATACAAAAACAGTTCATGATTATAATGGTAATGAAGTTTTATCTTCATATACTTTATTTAATATTGATGATGAACTTGATTGGGCAATACTATCTGAGATCAATTTAGAAGAGATCCTTGAAAAACCCAATGAATTAAAAGAAACATTAACAATTATTACAATAATTACATTTTTAGTAATAATGGTATTATTTTATTTTATTATTCAAAGATATATCATCACATCATTAAATAAATTTCAGTATGGCCTACTTAACTTTTTTGATTATTTAAATGGAGAATCAAAAGAGATACAAATATTAGATGAATCAACGCAAGATGAAATTGGAATAATGAGTACAGCTGTAAATGATAGCATTGAAAAAACACGATTAAATATCAAAGAAAGAGATACTCAAAACTGGATTAAAAATGGAGTAAATGAACTCAACCAAATATTAATAAATATTAATACTCTGCAAAAAGTTACAAGTGAATCAATTAATTTTATAGGAAACTACGTAAATGCAGGTGTTGGAGTATTTTATGTTCATAATCAAGAAGATAATACTCTATTTCAATATTCAAGTTTTGCACATATCGTAAGAGATGAACTGTCAACAAAGTTTGAAATAGGTGAAGGACTTATTGGTCAAGTAGCCCTCCAAAGGTCTCCAATATTATTACAAAATATACAAAAAGACCAACTTACTATTACTACAGGGACTGTTACTCAAAAATCTTTTAACACATATACTTTTCCTTTAGTTTATAATGATGTATTATATGGGGTAATAGAGATTGGTTCATTTGAGTCATTTTCAAAAGAAGTATTAGAATTTTTAAATTCTATAGATAAAACTATTTGTATCTCTCTTGCAAGTGCAATTCAAAATAAAAAAGTTCAAGAACTTCTTGATACAACAAAACTAGCAAATGATGAATTAAATATTAAACAAGAAGAACTTGAAGAAGCTAATAAATATATGCAACAGCAACAACAAGAACTTGAAGAAGCTAATGCCAATATGGAAGAACAACAGCAACAACTTGAAGAAGCTAATGCCAATATGGAAGAGCAGCAACAACAATTAAAAATATCTGAACAAAATTTAAAATTACAAAACCAAACACTAGAAGAAACAAAAAAAGAGATTCAAACGAAAGCAGATGAGTTAGAACAATCAGGAAGATACAAATCAGAATTTCTTGCAAATATGAGTCATGAATTACGAACACCTCTCAATTCAATTATTTTATTATCATCTTTACTTCAAAAAAATACTAAAAACACTCTCAGTATCGATGATGTAAAAAAAGCTAAAACAGTATTTGATTCAGGTAATGAGTTATTACGATTAATTAATGATATATTAGACTTATCAAAAGTTGAATCTGGAAAAATGGAAGTAATTGTTGATAGCTTTAGAAGTGACAATTTCTTACATCAAATGAAAGACATATTTGATTTCACAGCAGCAGATAAAGGTTTGGAATTTTTAATTATTGATGATTATGATAATGTAATACATAGCGATAAAGATAGAATTTCTCAAATTATTAGAAATTTAGTATCTAATGCATTTAAATTTACACAAAAAGGAAGTATTACTCTAAGGATTGCTCCTTCTAAAAAAGAGAATAGAGAAATAGAATTATCTGTAATTGATACAGGTATTGGTATTGCTAAAGAGAAACAAGATCTTATATTTAAAGCCTTTACTCAAGCTGATGGTAGTACGAGTAGAGAATATGGAGGAACAGGACTAGGTCTTTCAATTTCTAGAGAATTGGCAAAACTATTAGGCGGGGAGATTAGTGTAACATCTCAATATGAAAAAGGGAGTATATTTAGTATTGATTTACCATTATTAAAATCATTATCTAATGTAACGCCACCAATTGAAGAAAAACCATACACTCCAAAACCTACACAAATTATCACTCCAGCTGCTGTATCAAATATCACACCAACTGATGATAGAGATAATTTAGGAGAAAATGATGAAGCATTTTTAGTAATAGATGATGATAAAACATTTGCAGATATTGTATATGAAGAGATAAAAAAAGGCGATTCATTTGGACTTGTTGCTTATGATGCAACAAGTGGATTAGAACTTGTTAAGAAATATAATATCAAAGGTATTATGCTTGACCTAACTTTACCTGATATGGATGGAGTTGATGTATTAAAAGAATTAAAGTCAAATAACCATTCAAGACATATTCCAGTACATGTTATCTCTTCAAAAGATAAGAATTCTCAAACACTTGAGTTGGGTGCAATTGGATATCTTCAAAAACCTGTTTTTGATGGAGATATCAATAATGTATTATCACATATTAATAGTTTTAAGCAAAAGAAAATTAAAGATTTATTAATTATTGAAGATGATAAGGTTCATAGGGAAGCACTCATTGAACTTGTAGGAAAAGATGTAAATATAAAAGGTGTCAAAACAGCCTCTGAAGCTATACACGAAGTAAAAAAAGAGATTTATGATACGGTAGTAGTTGACCTTGGATTAATAGATGGTAGTGGATATGAAGTTTGTGAATATATTAAAAATTCACATCCTCAATTACCAATAATTATTTATACAGGTAGAGACCTCTCTAGTGAAGATAAAACTAGGCTACAAGCATATAGTAATAGTATTATTATCAAAACAGCTAATTCTAATGAACGAATATTAAACGAGATTAACCTATTTTTACATCGTGATAATTCAGAGCAAGAAGAAGTTCAAAATGAAGCATTTGAGAAAGTAGATTTAGAAGATAGCCATATTCTAGTAGTTGATGATGATATTAAAAATATTTTTGTATTAGAGGCAGCTTTACAAGAGTTTAATGCACAAACATACACTGCATTTAATGGAAAAGAAGCCATAGAATTTTTAGAAAAAAATCCACATATAGACTTAATTTTAATGGATATTATGATGCCAGTTATGGATGGATATGAGGCGATGCAAAAAATTAGAAAAATGGATGATCTTAAACATATTCCTATTATTGCAGTTACAGCAAAAGCAATGAAAGAAGATAGAGAAAAATGTATTCGACTTGGAGCAGATGATTATATGTCAAAACCAATCAATTTAAATATTTTAGGTGGATTAATTGAGCAATGGAGTTTAAAAAAACATAAATGAATATAATAGTTCAAGATCATGATACACTTCGAAAAATTGCAGTACAAGCATTAGAAACACAAGAAGATATAAATACTTTAATCTCTTCTTTGGTTCCTACATTTTCAATAGAGATTAGTTTTTTAAATATTCAACATCTTCCAAAAGAGATTATCCTAGTTTTAAAAAAATTAAAATCATCTTTAAAAATAACTACAAATGAATCTGTTTTAAAAAGTTATCTTATGAATCTTGAATTTGATGTAATTTACATAAATCATTATCAGACAAATAAAAAAAAGATATTAGATTTAGATATTGTTGCATTAGGTGGTAGTGCAGGAAGTTTAGCAAAGTTTCAACAAATTATTAGAGTTTTACCGAAATCGGATATGAGTATTTTCATCATTATGCATCAAAAAGCAGATAAGGTTAGTACATTAAATAAAGTCTTACAGACATATACTAACAATTATACAGTAGTAGAATCACAATCAGACATGAAAATTAAACCTGCGACAATTTATACTATTCCTCCAGGTAAACATCTTATCGTTACAAATGGTTTTATATTTTTAACAGATCATGATAAAAGAAATTATTCCAGACCTTCTATTAGTACCACATTTGAATCATTATCAAATGAATATAAAAGTACTTTTTTAGCGGTACTTGTATGTGGATATGGGAATGATGGTAGTGATGCATTAGAAACTTTACAAAATAATGGCTCAACAGTTATTGTTCAAGACCCAGAGGAATGTATTGCAACACCAATGCTAACAAATGCAATAGCAACAGAACAAATAGATTATGTTCTACAAATGGAAGAAATTAATGAATTTATCTCATTACATATAAATCACGAACTTTTTACTTTTGAAGAGTTACAGTTGTTTTTAGAAAAAATATATGATAAGTATGGTTATGATTACCGAGGTTATAATTTTAAACATATCAAAAGAAGAATTCACCTCTTTTATAATACACTACAGCCAAATAATTTTTTAGATTTTGAAAATAAAGTCTTAGAAAATAAAAGTATATTTAGAGATTTATTTTTAAACATATCTGTAAATATCACAACATTTTATAGAAATCCTGTAGTTTTTAAACTTTTAAGAGAAGAATTACTTCCAAAACTAGATAGTTATATGGATATAAAAATCTGGTGTGCAGGATGCAGTAGTGGAGAAGAACCATACTCTATTGCAATTATTTTAAAAGAGTTAGGATTATTAGATAGAAGCTTAATTTATGCAACAGACTTAAACGAAATCATTTTAGATAATGCAAAGAATGGAATTTTTGCAAAAACAAGTTATGACCAATTTCTAAAAAATTACTATAAAGCTGGAGGGTCTGAAAGCTTTAGTAGATACTTTACAAATCATGATGGTTTTGTAGAAATAAAAGATGAAATTAAAGAGAAAATACTATTTTTTAGGCATAATCTTGCATTAGATGGAAAAATAAATGATTTTCAGTTAATTTTTTGTAGAAATGTTCTGATCTATTTTGATACAGAGCTAAAAGCAAAAGTATTTAATCTATTTGATGAATCACTTGATAACTATGGATTTTTAGTTTTAGGGGAAAGTGAATCTCTTAATAATAACAGTAAGTTTAAAACACTAGATGAAAAAAATAAAATATACAAGAGGAACATATGAAAAAATTAACAGTTTTAGCCGTAGATGATGTATTAGCAAATAGAATATCATTACAATACTTAATTGAAGAATATTTTGATGATATCGATGTAGTATTAGCAGAAAGTGGTGAAGAAGCCTTAAAAATCACATACACTCTTGATATAGATTTAATTATTCTTGATATTCAAATGCCAGGTATGGATGGATTTGAAACAGCACAATATCTTAAATCAAATCCAAAAACAACTAATATTCCAGTGATATTTTTAACTGCAGCTTTTAAAAAAGAAGAGTTCCAACAAAAAGGCTTTGAGATAGGTGCAATTGATTATTTAACCAAACCAATTGAAGATCAACAGTTTACTAATAAACTAAAGCTTTATAAAGAAGTTATAGTAAAAACAAAAGAACTTGAAGCTGTAAATCTTAATTTATCAGAATCTTTACAACAAGAAAGACAATTAAAAGAAACGATACAAAAACAACATAGAGAGATTGCTGAGCAAAGTAAAATGGTTGCATTAGGTGATATGTTAAGTAATATAGCACATCAATGGAGACAACCACTATCAATCATCTCAACTTGCTCTTCTGGTATGTCTTTAAAAAAAGAGATGAATATATTAACAGATGAGGAATTAATACTAAACCTTGAGAAAATTACAGAAATCACAGGTCAATTATCAGATACAATAGATGGTTTTAAAGGTAATATATTTGAGGATATTAAAACAAAATGTAATTTATCTGAATTTATACGAAATACTATTAACAGTAAATCATACCTATTTGATCAAAATAAAATAACACTTATACAAAACTTTGATGACAGTATAGAAATTATTACTTTACCAAATAGTTTACAACAATCACTTTTAAATATATTAATTAATTCAATTGAAGCATTAGAAAAAACTACAACAAATAAATTTATTTTTGTTGATTTATATTTAAAAGATGATTTAATTACAATCACTATAAAAGATAATGCAGGAGGAATGGATCAAAAGAACCTGCAAAAGGTATTTGAGCCATACTTTACTACAAAACATAAAAAACAAGGTATAGGACTTGGACTTACAAATGTTTACAATAATATTGTAAGTAACTTACATGGCAAAGTAAAAGTTGAAAATAAAAGATTTATACATGAAAATATTGAATATAAAGGTACCGAAGTAACTATTAGAATGAACTACAATATAGCAAAATTAGGTGATTAATATAATTTTTTAATTTCTTTAGATATGATTCGAAATATTAAAAGGTTTCAAATGAAAAAAATCATTCTTACATTTATACTAAGTATTTCAGCGCTTATAGCAAGTACAACAAATAATGAAACTGATACTAAAATCATGGATAAAGTTTATCTAGATATTCATCTTGAAGATGAAGTAAATTACCAATATGTAAATTTTTCTAATAGTTTCAATTTAAAAACAAAAAAACTTGATAAAGTATTTGAACTTTATCAAACAAAAGGTTTAGATACAGGTAAATTTACAATTACTGGTAAGTTTAAACTACCTAGTGATGTAGGAACTAAAGTTACAATTTTAATTCAAGGCACACATAAAACAAGTAGTACATTATATAGTAAAAAAACTGGCATTTTAGGTGTACATACTTATTTAAACGATATAAAACTACTCGATAAAAAGCTACGTAATGTTGTAGATGTTTTTAGAGATGAGCAGGGTATGCCTTATATAGATATTCGAATAGAAACTGAATTTATAAGTAGAGAATTATTTCTTTCAAAGTTTAGGCACTTTATTAGTAGTATGAAATTCTCTGTAATCTATGAAGCACAGCAACTACAAAGAGGTGATACTCCATCAACAAAAGAGATTCCATTAAGAGCATTTGTTTTAAAAGATGATAATACCTTTAAATACTCTTTTTAATTAGCTTTTTCTAAAAAAGGAAGTGTTATACGAAATAATGCTCCTGTAAAACTAATTCCTTTATATTCATACGTGTTATTCTCTACGGTTAAAGAACCTTCCATATGACGTGAAATTATCTCTTGAGACATATATAATCCAATACCTGTACCCTGATTTTTATCTTTAGTTGTGAAATACGGTTCAAAAACTCTTTGTATTACTTGATCATCTATTCCATTGGCATTATCTTTAATTTCTATGATTACATTATTGTCTTTTTTATAAATATCAATAAAAATATATCGTGTACAGTGTTTACAATTAATTAATGCATCTTTTGCATTATTTAATAAGTTTAATAATACCTGCATTAAATCTCTTTCATAACTTTCGATTGTAATATCTTCTATATTTTTAATGACTTTAATTTCAGAATTCTTAAATAATGGGGAAAGAAGTTTTAAAATTTGATTTATATTATTTTTTAAACTAAATACCTTTTTCTGTTTATCTGGTTTAAAAAAATCTCTAAAATCATCAATTGTTTGAGATAAGTGATGAGCAGAAGAATTAATTGAAGAGATTGCTTCATCAAGGTATTTATCAGTTAATATTTCCATATTTTTATGTAGTTTAATTCCGCTTGATGCTGTAGTAATGATAGATAAAGGTTGTCTCCATTGATGTGCAATATTTTCTATCATTTCACCCAATGCCGCTAGTTTTGATTTTTGTGATAATAATTCATATTGTCTTTTATTTTCTTCAATATGCCGATTAATACTATCCTTATGTTCTGTAAATTTTTCTTCAATCTTTTTAGATATATAAAAAGAGAAGATCAAAAAAGATAGTGTGAAAAAAGTTGTTACAATAAGCAAACTAGTTAATTTATCATTATAATTATTAGTCAATATCTCTTTTTCTTGATTAATTAAAAAATTAACATCTTCTTTATAAAAGCCTGTACTTATGGTCCATCCCCATTTAGGTATCGATTTAAAGTATATTATTTTATTTGATAATTTTACTGATTCTGGTTTAAAGAAACTTAAATTGAGATATCCCTCTTTCTCTTTTAATGTATTTTCCAAATTTACCATCGACTTATTATCATTTATGCCTCTTAATTTACTCAATGCATTTTTGCCTATTAAGTCTTTATTAATATGACTTAAGTAGTTATTGTTTTTATCCACTACTATAAAATAACTATTTTTCCCAAATTTGAGTTTCTCTATTTGAGATAATACTTTTTTTTGAATATCTTTCGAAAAATCATCCACATATTCACCTGTTCCTAAAAACCAGTCCAATTCATAAATATTTTTTACAAAACCAATTTTTTTGTATTCAGTCAAATCACCTTTTGTTTTTCTCCAGTACCATTCTTGATAAGATTCTTCTTTATCTTTTAGTAAGCTAATAGATTCTTGTAGTACATAAGTACCTTTTGTATCTTGATGATTTATCAAACTTTTACCTTCAAGTTTTGGTATAAGTGGATGTATTATATTTTTACCTTGAGTATCATAAACAAAAAAATATCCACGATTATTGTTAAATCGTATATCTTTAAGTGATGTTCTAATCATCAATGCTAATTCTTTTTTTGTATGTGTATTTTTATATTCTTTGTAAATATTTGTAGTAATTGTATGAGCTTCGTGTACTCTACCATTAAGAGATTTTTTTAAGTTTTTTTCTGTATCTTGTTGTTCTTGAATAATATAGTCATAAATATTATTTACTTGTTCTTTGATGAGCTTTTTTTGATGATTTATAAATTCTTTTTCTGTACTTTCTTTAATATGCTCAAAATCAGTTTTATTTTTAACATACAGAAATATGGTGACTATTAAAGAAAATAATAAAACCAAAGATGGCAATGTATATTTAATTCCAATGAGTAATTGTTTTTCATTTTTAAAGTTCATAATTCATTATACAGCAATTAGATAATTTTTATATGATGTAAGTCAATTAATAGGTAGATTAATTTTGGTGGAGTCGTGGAGGATTGAACTCCAGTCTTAAAACAGATTAAATTAGCGTCTACATGTTTAGATAAAGTTGATCAAATGTCTCTTCAAAATAGCTCAAACTTCCAAGGCTATCAAAAAGATAAGATTTTAAATGTCTCAATTTGTTCAAATCAATTCCAAATCGATAAGCTATCTAGGGGTGAGTCTCCAATAATCTACAATAGATAGCATCATGTAGTGGAAACCTCCAAAGTCTCTACCCAATTAAGGGGAGTCTTTTATCTATGCAGCGTGCGCCACAGCAGGAGAATAATTTGTATTATTTGCGGTTAAAAAATTTTGAATCTTATAAGGGTGATTCAAGCCCACATGCAACTAATCCGCACTGCTCCAATCGATACCATGTCGACCCCAAGTGTGAAATAGAACCGCATTATAACTAAATTTTTGTATAATATCAAATGAAAATTTTAGATTTAGATAACCAGCATACTTGGCACCCATATAATTCGTTACCTTCAAAAAGTGTAATTCTTCCTGTAAAAAGTACAAATAATCAAACTATCACATTAGAGGATGATAGAGAGCTTGTAGATGCTATGAGTTCTTGGTGGAGTGCAATCCATGGGTATAACCACCCTTCTTTAGTAAAAGCTTTAGAAACACAAGCAAATATAATGCCACATATTATGTTTGGTGGGTTAACTCATAAACCGGCTACTACTTTATGTAAAAAAATTGCAGATCTTAGTAAACTTCCTAGTGTATTTTTAGCAGATAGTGGAAGTGTTTCTGTTGAAGTAGCACTTAAAACTGCTATTTTATACAACAAAGCAAAAGGTAAAAATGTATCAAAATTTATAGCCCTAAAAAATGCATATCATGGAGACACTTTAGGATGTATGGGAGTATGTGATCCCAAAAATAGTATGCACTCACTTTATGGAGATTATTTACCTCAAAATATATTTACTTCAGTAGAAAATTTAGGCAATACTATAGAACAGTACAAAGACGAAATAGCAGGAGTAATAGTAGAGCCAATAGTTCAAGGTGCTGGTGGGATGAAAATACACTCACCGGAGTATTTAAAAACGGCACGTGATCTTTGTACAAAATACGATATTCCTTTTATAGTAGATGAGATTGCTACTGGTTTTGGTCATACTGGACTTATGTGGGGGTGTGACCATGCAAATATCACTCCAGATATAATGTGTATGGGAAAAGGTCTAACAGGTGGTATGATTAGCATGGCAGCAATGGCTACTTCAAAAAATATTAGTGATACTATTTCAAACAGTGATATAGGTGTTATTATGCATGGTCCTACATTTATGGGAAATCCATTAGCTTGTAGTGTTGCAAATGCTAGTCTTGATTTACTCCAAAATACTAACTGGCAAGACAAAGTAAAAAATATAGAAACTATTTTTCAAAAAGAATTAGAGCCATTAAAAAATTTAGATATCGTTGCAGATGTACGAAATATTGGTGCTATTGGAGTAGTAGAATTAAAAGATGATTCAAAAGCTCAAATAGTTCAAGACTTCTGCGTAGAAAATGGTGTATGGATACGACCATTTGGAAAACTAGTTTATAGTATCGTTTCTTATAATATTACAGATGAAGAACTCTATAAAATCACCTCAACAATAAAAGAAGCAATAAAAAGTTTATAATAAACCTTTATTGTTTTCTTTGTTCTAAAATAATAGTTTTTAATTCCCCGATTTCATCTCTAAGTTTTTTTATCTCATCTTGAGTATTATCATCATTTGTATGTATCTCTTCTATTAGTGCTGAGTTATCTAAATCCTTTATCTCATTCATAGCATCAACTACTATTGCAATAATTAGATTTATCATAATAAAAGTTACTACAAAAATAAAAGGAACAAAAAATGTCCAAGCATATGGATGTACTTCCATTATTGGACGTGCAATTCCCATAGACCAAGACTCTAAGGTCATAATTTGAAATAACGTATAAAAAGATTCACCTAGTGTACCAAACCACTCTGGAAAAGTATCTCCAAATAGTTGTACTGACATAATTGCAAATATATAAAATAACAATACTAATAGTCCAGCAATAGACATCATTCCAGGGATTACACTAACCAAAGCTAAAACTATTTTTCTCATTTGAGGAATAACTGTCACAAGCCTAAATAATCTTAATACTCTTAATATTCTTAAAATTTCAAAACCTGCACTCGATGGTACTAATGATATTGCTACAATAAAAAAGTCAAATAAACTCCAACCATCTTTAAAAAATGATATTCTATGAACATAAATACGCATGAGGATTTCGATTGTGAATATTGTAATAACTACTTTATCAAAAATATTAATAAGATTACCAAACTCTTCCATAATAGGTTTAGAGGTTTCTAATCCCATCGTAATTCCATTGATAATAATTATTCCAATAATAAAATTTTGAAAGAGACTGCTTCTAACTAAAGAACTTATTTTTTTATTCATTTTATAACTCACTTTATCTAATCTAAGCGAATTATAAAATATTTTTCTTAAAAAACGATTACTGACAAGAGATAATTTTTATATTTTCTTTATTTTTTAAGATTGTTTTTTGGCTAATGCCTTTAACACCTGATAGTTGATTTATATTTTTAAAACAACCATTTTGTTCTCTATAGTTAACAATTCTTTTTGCTTTCGTTTTTCCTATACCATTTAAAGAAACTAACTCTGAGATAGAAGCATGATTTACATCAACCATAGCAAACAAAAAAACATTACACACTAAAACACCTAATAACTTTTTCATTACAACCCTTTATATTTTGATATAAAGAGTTTAACGAAACATAGTCACATGTGGTGTCACAAAATTAAATTTAGTCTAGTTTTAATACTGCCATAAATGCTTCTTGTGGTACATTTACTTTACCAATAGATTTCATTCTTTTTTTACCAGCTTTTTGTTTTTCAAGAAGTTTTCTTTTTCTTGTAATATCTCCACCATAACATTTTGCAGTTACATTTTTACCTGTAGATTTTACAGTTTCTCTTGCAATAATATCTTTACCGATACTTGCTTGAATAGCTACTTCAAAAAGTTGTCTAGGGATAAGTTCTTTTAATTGTTTAACAAAAACTCTTCCTCTTGATTGTGCTTTTTCTTCTGGTACGATAATACTTAATGCATCTACAGCTTCACCAGCAACAAGAACATCAAGTTTTTTAAGATTACCAGGTCTAAAACCTATAACCTCATAATCAAAAGATGCATATCCTTTTGTAGTAGATTTTAATTTATCATAAAAATCCATTACAATTTCATTCATAGGGATATCATATTCTAATAGAACTCTTTGATTAATATAATCCATCTTTTTTTGAATACCACGTTTATTATTTAAAAGTGTAATAACGTTTCCTAAAAATTCGTCTGGAACTAATACTGTAGCTTTTACATAAGGCTCAGAGATAGTTTCAATATAATTTACTTTTGGTAATTCATATGGATTTTGGATCATAAGTTCTTCACCAGAAGTTGTAAGTACTTTATATACAACAGTTGGAGCAGTTGCAATTAAGTCAAGATTAAATTCTCTCTCTAATCTTTCTTTAATAACTTCCATATGTAACATACCAAGAAAACCAGTTCTGAAACCACTTCCAAGTGCTGCTGAACTCTCAGGTTCAAAACTAATAGAACTATCATTTAACTGTAATCTTTCTAGTGCATCTCTTAAGTCCTCAAACTTATCTGTATCAATAGGATACAGTCCAGCAAATACAAAAGGTTTAGCAGGCTCAAATCCGTCAATTACTTCTGCAGTTGGATTTTTTGCATCTGTCATTGTATCACCAACAGCAATTGCTTCTGTTGTTTTTAGACCTAATACAACTATACCAATTTCACCAGTCTCTAGTTCATTTGTTTTTTCTTGTTTAATAGGATGTGGATACATAAGATCAAGTACTCTATGCTCAAATCCAGTATTCATCATTCGTAAAGTTTGACCTTTTTTAATACTTCCGTCATATACTCTTACTAACGCTAATGCACCAAGATAGTTATCAAACCAAGAATCATAAATAAGTGCTTTTGTAGGTGCTTGTTCATTACCTGTTGGTGCTGGCATTCTATCAACAATGCTATCAATTAAATCTCTAACACCTACACCTGTTTTTGCAGAGATAAGATTATGTTCTGTACAGTCAAGCCCAATAGCATCTTCTGTTTCTTCTAGAACTCTATCAGGATCGGCAGAAGGTAAATCTATCTTATTTACAACTGGCATAAGAGTTAGATCATTTTCCATTGCAATATAAACATTAGCAATTGTTTGAGCTTCTACACCTTGAGTAGCATCAATAATAAGTAAAGCACCTTCAGATGATGCTAACGATCTACTTACTTCATAAGAAAAATCAACATGACCCGGAGTGTCAATAAGATTTAGTATATAATGTTCACCATCTTTTTCATAATTAAGACGAACAGATTGTGCTTTAATAGTAATACCACGTTCTTTTTCTATATCCATAGTATCCATTACTTGTGCTGACATCTCTCTGTCACTTACACTACCACATTCTTGTATAATTCTATCTGCTAACGTACTTTTACCATGATCAATATGTGCGATGATACTGAAGTTTCTTATTTTACTTTGCAATTTATATTTCCTAATTAACTAATAAGTTTTTATATATTATTGCGATTATATCCATATTTCCTTTACATACGAGTTGACCACTAAAATTTGATTATGAAAACCGCTCTATTAAAGAAAATTAGACTTAAAAATAATAAGGAAAATATGAATTTAAAAGACGAGGTCTTTATCTTATGTTAGCAGGAATATTGGTAGTTGTAGGATTTTTATTTATAGATTGAAAAGATCACAAGTTTAACTCACGTGAGTTAAACTTGTGATATATGATAATTTTTATTCAAAAGTGACAAATGAATTAGCTTCAACTCTTCTATTCATTTGTCTATTTTCTTCTGTTTTATTAGATACTTTTGGTCTAGTTTCACCACAAGCTATTGTATTGATTCGACTTTCTATAATACCTTCGTTTTTAAAATAAGCTTTTATAGTTTCAGCTCTTTTAATAGATAATTTCATATTTTCATCATCACGCCCAATAGAATCTGTATGCCCCTTAAGATTAATACTTAAATCATAGTTTGTAAATAAAAAATCTACATACTTCTCAAGTTGTTGTTTTTGAGTGTTATTGATTTTATAACTATTTGAATCAAATGTCACAAGTAATTCATTTGAAAATAAACTACTTATGAATAATGAAATTATTAAAATTATCTTTTGCATATATAACTTCTTTTATTTATTTTTCTATTCTAGCTGTAACTCTTCTATTTTTTGACATATTTACTGCTGAATCATTTGCTACTAATGGTTTAGTTTCTCCATATCCTGTTGCTGTAATTCTTTGTGCATCAATACCCATAGAGATTAATTGTGCTTTTGCACTTTGAGCTCTTCTTTGAGATAATTGTAAATTGTATGCTTCATTACCAACAGAATCTGTATGTGCTTCTAAAATAATATTTGCTGTAGATACATTTTTTAAATAAACAACATATTTATCAAACTTCACTACTTCACTATCATTAATTTTAGCACTATTTGTATCAAATACAATACCTAAGTCTGCAGGTGCATCTAACACTTCACATCCCGTTGCATCAACAGATACACCAGCTTGAGTAGTTGGACATTTATCTAAAGAATCTACAACACCATCTTTATCATTATCTAATTCACATCCCATTGCATCGACTGTAGCACCAACTCTAGTAGCAGGACACTTGTCATTTGCATTTATGATACTGTCATGATCATCATCTTGCTCAATTTTACAACCTATTGCATTTACTTTTGCGTTAGCTTCTGTTGTAGGACATTTATCATGAGCGTCTGTAACACCATCATTATCACTATCTAATTCTACCACTTTTTTTGCCGAAGTTCCAAAAGGGATAGATAATCCTAAAAGAGTTACAACATTTTTATCACCATCAAATTTTAATTGATGTCTTACATCTAATTTTAAAGCTAAGTCATTTGCAAATGTATATGCAGCCCCTACACCATAGTTAAAAAATGGATCTGATTCATTTCCTAATTTTTCACTTGAAATATGTTCATATCCTAAACCAGCTAATGCATATACTTTAAATGAATCATTAATTTTATAATCTTTTGAAGCATTATAAAATATTTGAGTAATTTTTGTATCACCAGCATTATTATCATAATCTGCATCTCCAGATTGTAATAAACCAATTTCTAATGCACTAAATTTAGAATCATCACTTAAAACTCTTGAGGCACTAACACCAACAACAGCATGATTTTCAATATCTACATGGTCTTTTGTGTTTACATAACCAACCATTGGTGTAATTTCATAAGTACTTGCTAATAAAGCTGATGCTGCAACTGATGCTAATATAATTTTTTTCATTTGAATTCCTTAATTTCCATAAATATAATTTTTATTATAATTAAATTTATATAAATATGCTTTGAATTGATTCGTTTGTATAAATTCTTTTAATTGTTTTTGCTGTAATTTCAGATGCTGTTAAAACAGTAATTTTATCATGAGATTTTGATAAAGGAATTGTATCTGTAATAACAAGTTCATCTAAAGCACTCTTTTCAATTCTATCAAATGCAGGACCACTTAAAACACCATGTGTACAACAGGCCATAACACTTGTCGCACCTTTTGATTTTAAAACATCAGCTGCTTTTGTTAAAGTTCCAGCTGTATCAACCATATCATCAAGTATAATTACATCTCTACCTTCAACATTTCCTATGATATTCATCACTTCACTCACATTAGCTTTTTCTCTTTTTTTATCAACGATTACTAAATCATAACCTAAAGATTCTGCATACGTTCTAGCTCGTGCAACACCACCAACATCTGGAGAAGCGATAATTGGGTTTTTAAGATTTTTTGACTTAATATATTCTACAAATAAAGTAGAACCTGTAAGATGATCAACTGGAATATTGAAAAATCCTTGAATTTGAGCTGCATGTAAATCTAAAGTAATAACTCTTTGAACACCCGCAACTTGGATCATATCTGCTACAAGTTTTGCTGTAATAGGAACTCTAGGAGCTGCTTTTTTGTCTTGTCTTGCGTACCCAAAATATGGAATAACCGCATTTATACAACCAGCACTACTTCTTTTTAAAGCATCTACAATAATTAATAATTCCATTAAATTATCATTTGCAGGAACACATGTAGGTTGTATAACAAATACATCTTTTCCTCTTACTGACTCAGCAATATTAACATTAATCTCACCATCACTAAATCTTTTTACTTCAACTTCTGCTAATTCTTTGCCTAAAGAAGCTGCAACTTTTTGAGCAAATTCAGGATTTGCTGTCCCTGCTACAAGTATATAATCATTCATCACTTTACCTTTTTTTTATATAGTTATGCGATTATAACTAAATGTGACTTTAATACCAAATCAAAAAAACTATATTTTTATAAGCTATTTTTAGATAAAATGATGGAAAATTATTAAATACGGAGTTCATTTATATGAAATTTAACGCAACAAAAACAAACGAAGCAAACGCAGAAGTAACTGCAACAGTAGAAGCTAGTGCAATTGAGACAAGCTTAAACAAATTAGCTAAAGAAGCTTCTAAGACTATGGATGTTCAAGGTTTTAGAAAAGGTAAAGTTCCTGTAGCAGTAGTAAAAAGTAGATATGCAGACAAACTTACTCAAGATGCTGAAGGTGAAGCAATTAGAGAAATTTTAGCAGGTGCTTTAAAAGAATTAGAGATTTCTAATACTGATTTAATTGGTGAACCAGCTATTACAAAATTTGATAAACAAGAAAATGGTGACATTGAAATTGCAATTGAATTATCTTGTAAACCAACTGTTGATTTAGGTGACTACAAAACATTATTACCAGAAATTAAAGCTACTGAAGTAACAGAAGATGAAGTAACAGAGAGAATTAATTCTATGGCATCTCAAAATGCTCCATTAACAAAAATTAAAAGAAAAAGAATGGTTAAAGCTGGAGATTTCACTTTAATTGACTTTGAAGGTTTTAAAGATGGTGTTGCTTTTGACGGTGGTAAAGCTGAAGGTCACTCTTTAGAAATCGGTTCTAACTCATTTATCCCAGGATTTGAAGATCAAGTTATTGGTATGAAATATGACGAGCAAAAAGAGATTACTGTTACATTCCCAGCAGAGTACCAAGCAGCAGATTTAGCTGGTGCAGAAGTTGTATTTAAAGTAACTTTACATGAAATTCAAGAAAAAGCTGCTCCAGTTATTGATGATGAATTTGCTGCTAAAGTTTTATCAAATGAAGAAAACCCAACAGTTGAATTATTAAATGAAAAAATTAAAGAACAAATCACTTTAGAAAAATCTTCAAAATACTACAACGAAGATTTAAAACCAGTATATTTAGAAACTTTAGTAGAGAAAATTTCTTTTGAAGTTCCTACATCAGTTTTAGAGCAAGAAATTTCTCAACTTTTAAATAATCAAGTAAGAGCAATGTCTGAAGAAGATTTAAATGCATTAAAAGAAGATCAAGCTAAAATTGAAACAATGAGAGAAGAAGCTAAACCAGAAGCTACAAAAAGTGTAAAAGCTACATTTATTGTTGATGCTTTAGCTAAAGCTGAAGGTGTTTCTGTAGAAGATCAAGAAGTTACTCAAACTTTATACTACGAAGCAATGATGCAAGGTCAAGATGGTCAAGCTTTAATTAAACAATATGAAGAAGCAGGATATTTACCAGCAATCAAAATGTCAATGATTGAGCAAAAAGTTATCACTAAATTATTAGACGAAAAAGCAGGAAAATAATGTCTTACATTCCAGTAGTTGTTGAACAAACAGGAAGAGGAGAGAGAAGTTACGACATCTACTCTCGTCTTTTAAAAGATAGAATTATTATGCTAAGTGGAGAAGTAAACGATCAAGTTGCTTCAACAGTTGTTGCTCAGCTTTTATTTTTAGAAGCTGAAGATCCTGAGAAAGATATCTATTTATATATTAACTCTCCAGGTGGTGTTGTAACTGCTGGTATGAGTATGTTTGATACTATGAATTATATCAAACCTGATATTTGTACTATTTGTATTGGTCAAGCTGCTTCTATGGGTGCATTTTTATTAAGTGCAGGAACTCCTGGAAAAAGATTTGCTTTACCAAATGCAAGAATTATGATTCATCAACCATCAGGTGGAGCTCAAGGGCAATCAACTGATATTCAAATTCAAGCGCAAGAGATACAAAGATTAAAAGATAGTTTAAACCAACTATTAGCAAACCATACTGGTCAAGAGTTTTCAAAAGTTGAAGCTGATACTGAAAGAGACAACTTTATGAGTGCTCAAGAAGCTGCAGATTATGGACTTGTTGATAAAGTTATAGACAAACACGAATAAGAAAAGAAAGAATTTAAATATGGTAAGAGAAGTTATAACTTATCCAAACCCAATTTTAAGAAAAAAATCTAAGGATGTAGAAGTTTTTGATAAAGAACTTCATACTCTTTTAGATGATATGAATGATACAATGCAGGAATATAGTGGTGTAGGATTGGCAGCTATTCAAATAGGAATTGATTTAAATGTTTTAATCATTAATATACCTATAGATAATGAAGGTGCAGAAGATGATGGAAAACAATTAGATGAAAATCTAATCGAAGCAATAAATCCTGTTGTTACACATAAAGATGGTGAACTTGTATTTAGTGAAGGATGTTTAAGTATCCCAGGGTTTCATGCAGATGTAACAAGAGCAGAACATATCGTTGTAGAATATTTTAATAGGCAGGGTGTTAAACAAACTATGGAAGCAAATGACTTTTTAGCAATTGCTTGGCAACATGAAATGGAACATCTTTCAGGTCATGTATTTATAGAACACCTCTCTTTTTTAAAAAGAAAAAAATTTGAAAAAGAGTGGAAACGACAACTAAAAGAAAATAATAAAAAATAGGAATTATGATGCAAAAAGAACCAATGACAGAAAATAATTATGAAACATTAACAAATAATTTAAATGACATGAAACTTGTACAAAGACCTATAATTTTAGTAGCTATTGAAGAAGCAAGACAACTTGGTGACTTAAAAGAAAATGCTGAGTATCATGCAGCTAAAGAAGATCAAGCAAATATCAATAAAAGAATAGCAGAGTTAGAAGACTTAATTACTCGTGTTGTTATAATTGATCCAGCAGCATTATCACATGAAAAAATAAGTTTTGGTTCTACTGTTAAACTTATAGATGTAGATACAGAAAATGAAATAATTTATACTATTGTTTCTTCTTCACATAGTAATCCGGAAATTGGAAATATCTCTTTTCATTCCCCTTTAGCAAAACAATTACTTGGAAAAAGTGAAGGTGATGAATTTACTGCACAACTTCCAGGTGGTAAAAAAGAGTTTGAAATAGAAGAAGTTTATTATGATGAGAGTAAGATATGTTAAATGTAGCTATTGTTGGAGCTAGTGGATATACAGGATTAGAGCTTGTTAAGATACTTGTAAACCATCCTCAATTTAATCTTACATATATAGCAAATAGTAGTGGAAATACAACTATAGATGCTTTACACCCTTGTTTAAATAAAGTTATAAACATGGATGTTGAAAAAGCTGATGCTAAAACAATTTCTGAAGTTTCTGACTTATGTTTTCTAGCTCTTCCTCATAAAACATCGATGTCTTTTGCAAAAGAGCTATTAGCTCTTGGAGTTAAAGTTGTAGATTTAAGTGCTGATTATAGATTAGAGCTTGAAACTTATGAAAAACACTATTGTGAGCATGAAGATAAAGATAATTTACCCTCTTCAGTATATGGATTACCTGAGTTTTATGAAAATGAAATTAAAGATGCAACCCTTGTTGCAAACCCAGGTTGTTATCCAACTGCAACATTATTAGGATTACTACCATTTGTAGAGTTTATAAAAGATAACGATAATATCTTCGTAGATGCAAAAAGTGGTGTAAGTGGAGCTGGTAAAAAATTAAGTGATTTAACATCTTTTGTAACAGTAAATGATAATATGTTTGCATATAATCCTATGAAACATAGACATATGCCTGAAATTCAAGAAAAAATAAATCTTATTAAAAATAAAGAATTTAATATCAACTTTGTACCACATCTTATACCGGTAACTAGAGGTATGTTAGTAAGTGTTTATTGTACTTTAAATGAAGATATAGATGCTAAAGAGATACTAGAAAACTACTACAAAGATAGTGAATTTATCAGAATTCGAAAAACACCTGTAGATATTAAAAGTACAGCAGGAACAAATTTTTGTGATGTATTTGTAGAACAAAATGGTACAGCTCTTTTCATAAATACTAGTATAGATAACCTTTTAAGAGGTGCTTCTTCTCAAGCTGTAGTAAATGCAAATATCATGTCTGGATTTGAAGCAAGTTTAGGAATTAATAAAATATCTTACGTACCATAAGGTATTTTTTACAATAGAAAATAAAAAAGCCATTTCATTATTTGAAATGGCTTTTTTTATACAAAAACAAATTTTTTATAAAAGTTTTCGAGCAAACTCTAAAGCTTCATTAGTAATATTCTCGCCACTTATCATTCTTGCAATTTCATCTACCCGTTCTTCTTTATTTAGTAATTTTACAGTAGATTTGTTGTCTACTTTTTTAACCATGAAATGATGGTGTGCAGTAGCACTCAATTGTGGTTGATGAGAAATTGCAAAAATTTGGTAACTTTTAGAAAGTTGCGCTAAAACTTTAGCAATACTTTCAGATTCTTTTCCACTTAAATTTGCATCTATCTCATCTAAAAACAATATTCCATTTGTATCAATTTCATAAAAACTTCTAGCTGTTAAAAGAGCAAGTCTTAATCTATTAAATTCACCACTACTAATTTTATTTAATGCTGTATCATTTAAAGTAAATACAATTTCATCTATACCTGTATCATCTAAAGATTGTTCTGTAATAGAAATAGTTAAATTTTCTAAATATAAGTATTCTAAATATTCATTAACCTTCTCTTCTAAATAAACTATATTTTCTTTTCTTATTTGTGATATCTTTGAAGCAAGAGTTTCTATTTCTAAGCTTGTTTTTTTTACATTTTTTTCTAAAATTGCTTTTTCGAAAGATATATTTTCATATCCTTCCAATTCAATCTCTTTAGCTTTTTTATAGTCTAATGCTTCTTGTATGCCACCAAACTTCTTATTAAGAGAAGAAAGGTCTTCTATACGTGTTAAGACACTTTCTATATCCATATCTTCTTGATCTGAGACACTATCTTGGAACTTTTCAAAATGATTGTTAGCTTCTGATACAGCATCATCAAAAAATGAACAGTCAACATCTAGTAATTGAAGGGCATTTGATATTTTGTGTGTTTCATTTAACATCGGTTGAATCTCAGAAAATATATCATCAAATTTATCTTTTTTAGATAAATTTGATTTTAACTCTTTTAATTCATCATATTCATCAACTTTAGGATCAATTTTAGAAATTTTATCTATCTCAAATTTTGTATATTCTATTAAATCATCTAACTCTTTTTCATCTTGTGAAATCTTTTGAAGTCTATCTTTTAAAACTTTATATTCATCATATTTTGAAGAAAATTCATTTAAAATATTTTGATAATCTTTATTTTTTAATGTTGTTAAAAAATCTAAAAATTTTACAATCTTTCTACTATCAAAATCCGTTATGTCTTTTAAGTGCATATGTTTTGAAAAACTTGATGTAAATATTTTTAAGTTCTTTTTTGATATTGTCTGATTATTTAACAGATATCTTGTTTTTGCGGCAGTTGTTTGTTTGATAATAATCTCATCATCATTTTCAATACCAAAATTTTCATCTTCAATATTTAAATCTTCTAAAACAATTTCACTTAAACGAGCATTACTATCAGTTGTTCCAAACAAAGATAATATAGAACTCATTAAAACTGATTTACCAGCACCACTAGGTCCCGTAAATACTACTAAACCTTTATCAAACTCTAAATCAATTTTCTCAAACGATAAATAATTTTCTAAATAAAATCTATTAATCAATGTGCACCCCAGTGTAATTTTTTATTTAATACCTCAAAATAGTTTCTTTCACGTCTATGTATTAATTGAGCTTTAGAAGAAGCTACTTCAATCGTAATAACATCAGATGGATTAAGATCATATATATCATGTCCATCTATAATTACCACAGCTTTTTCATTATCTACATTTTCAAATGTTATTTTAAAATCTACGGGTAAAACTAAAGGTCTTTGAGTAAGGGAGTGTGCAGATATAGGAGTCACAATGAATGCATCTGTCAAAGGATATACTACAGGACCATTACAAGATAAATTATATGCAGTAGAACCTGTTGGAGTTGAGACAATTAATCCATCTCCATAATATTTATTAAATAAAATATTATTAACTTTTGCATCAAGTTTAATCATACCAGAAACAACATTTCTACTTATTACAACATCATTAAAAGAAACTATCTCTTCTCCGTTGATAGTAGCTTTTATCATCATTCTTTTATCTATTCTGTAATCATTAGATTTTAACTTTATTAGAAATGCTTCAATTTCTTCAGGCATAATATCCGTTAAAAAACCTAAAGTACCTAGATTAATTCCCATAACCGCTTTTTGATATTTAAACCCACGACGTGCAACTGAGATAAGAGTACCATCTCCACCTAAAGTAACTAAAAAATCACTTTCCATACAGAGTTTCTCAAACTCAAAGCCATCTGTTATACCTAATTGGTCTGCACTAGTTTTTTCCAATAGTACTTCAATGCCAGCATTTTCAAACATTTTTTTGATATCTAAATAAATATCTTTAATATCTGTAGCATCTGGTTTTAATATAAATCCTGCTATTTCTATTTTTTCTAAAATTGCATTATTTTGCATAAAATTCATATATTATTCCCTTAAATTCTTAGCTAATTCTCTAGCTGTTAAATTATATCTTTTATTTTTTATTATAATAAACTTGCTAAATTTAATGTAGCTTTTCCTAACTTAGGCTCCACTATAAAAGATAATGTATCTTCACAATGAGGACATCTTGATTCATAAATAGGATGTGTTTTTTTACATTTATCACATATAAATTCAAAATTCAAATCTAACTCAGTAGGAGTAGTTGAGTTTTTAAGTGCAATTAATACGTTAAGCTCAAAATTGTTACTTTTTTGAGACTTGTTAATATATCCTTTAGCTGTATAAATGTCCTCAAAGAGAATTTCCTTATTTACTATTTCCCAATTAATATCATCGAAATCTAAATACCAAAGTAGATCAATTAGATTCATTACTTCAAATTGTTTAATATTCTTCCAAAATAATTCTTTGTTAAATTTAATTAAAAAACTAGCAACTACTCGGGCAAGTTTTTTGTTCTCTTGCATACTTTCTAAAAGTTGCGTAGATTTTTTTTCAAAACTTAATATTGGATCATTAATGATTTTTAATACTTTTAAATGTACTCTCTCTTTTTGAGTATCTTCATCTAATTCATCTAATGCATCCAGAACCTCATCAGCTCTTGTAAATTCATTTAAATGTTGAAAAATCAGCAACAGTTTATGCAGTGCTATTTTATTTCTTGGACTAAATTTTAAAATTTTTAAAAAAATATCTTTACTTCTTTGTAACATTCCACTTTTAAAATAAGTTTCTCCTAAAAGCTCTAAAAGCTCCTCTTTTTTGATAGGCTCTTTAACATGTTCTAAAAGTGCTAAATAGACTGAAATTGCTTTATTATGTTGTCCCTTATGCACAAATGATGAAGCTAGGAGAATAATAGAATCAAATGGTAAATTATAAGTAGAATAAAGATGAATATAATCATCCTCTTTTAAAGTACCTAACTCAAATCTTTCTAAAAGTTTTCGATACTCTTTTCTTGATTTTCTCTCATTATAAATTGATAATGTATATGTTACAAATGAGGCTAAAAATATCAATATAAATATAGTTATGATTCCAACTAAAGGATCTCTATAATCAAATATTAAATCATCAGTCATCTATTTAAACCTGTAAGAATTTAATTTAAATATTGTTTTTTCAGCAACATTAATCATTGAAATGTTTAAACTTTTATATTCAATATTGTTCGTATTTAAAAGTAAGGTGTCATATATTTCACCATATGGATAGATTGTAAAAAATAAAAATTCTTTAGAGTCTATCTCATGACCTAGCTCTGCAAACCATGTAGATAAAAGAGAGAAACATAACATTGCGGGATTAAATTTTATATTATTCTTCATAAGTTGAGTAATATTCTTATTGATATATTCATAGGTCTTTAATATCATCGAAATCCGTGATACTCTTTTATTTCTTAAATAATATTCAATAGGTTGAACAGATACACTTATTGCTTTTCGTAACTGCAACGTTCTATTATCAACAAAAAATTTTATATCTTTAGATATATCAAAAACTTCATCAGTATTATCCTTATAAGAATCTATTAAATCCCTACAAAATAATAATAATGCTTCTGTTTTGACTTTTGAAGAATTAATAATCATAAATTAGTAATATAACCTAATTAAAAATGTAATAAAGTTTTTCTCTACATTATTATCATCAATTGCTTCATTATCTTGTACAGACCTATGAATCAAATTTTCCATTTGAGATTCTAAATATTTTAGATCCTCAGCTGATAATTTATTTACATTTTCTACAAATTTTTGTTTTACTTCATAAGAATCTAATTCTTCTTTTTGAGCAATCCCAAATGCCATATTATCCAGTGTAGTAATAATATGAGATGGCAAACTATTAAAATTTGGAGTACTTGATTGTGATGCTAGTTGTTGTTGTAAAAGTTGTTCGTGTAAAATAAGATATCCTTTTTATTAAAAACTATTTGATACTACTAATGCTAAAACTGTTAATAAAACTATTCCAGCACTTTTATTATACAATTTGTTTGCTGTGATAAATACCAACATAATAGATACTATTAATGCAGCAGTAATATCAAAAAAGTTTACACTCAAATCTACATTGAGTGGATTAATGATAGAACTTAGCCCTAAAACCATAGTAAAATTGGCAACATTACTACCTATAATTGCCCCTATTGCCATATCTGCATTGTTTGCTCGTGCAGCTTTAATAGCAACGGTAAGTTCTGGTAAACTTGTACCAAAAGCCACTAAAAACAGTCCAATAAACCATTCACTTACTCCAAAATCTCTCGCGATATTACTTGCACTATCAATAGCAAAGTCTGCTCCTAATACTACAAAAAGAAAGCCAACGAAAAGTAAACCGATTGTTTTCCCCCATCTAAACTTGTCTTTATCCTCTTCTTCATCAACCTCTTCTACTTGGTTGCTTTGTATTAAAAATATTAGATATGCAGCCATAAGTAATAAAAATAAAAATCCATCTAACTTACTTAATTTTCCATCAATACTCATTAAAATAAAAATTAAAATTGGAAATAAAGACCATGCTGAGTCTTTTGCAAACAGATCTCTCTTTGGTGATATTTTTTTCGCTATTAAAAAAACTATACCTAAAACTAAAGATATGTTAAAAATGGTACTTCCAATTACATTAGCAACAGCAATATCACCACTTCCTTGCATAGATGCACTCATGCTAACAGCCATTTCAGGTAAACTTGTACCTAAAGCAACTAAAGTAGCGCCAATTATAAATGGTGAAATGTCAAAATGTAATGCTATTTTTTCACTCTCTTCTATTATAAAATCTGCTCCATATATCAAAGCACCCATTGCAACTATAAATATCAATATATCCATTATCTAACTATTCCTCGCCTGTTCTAATTATTAAACTTTTTGGAAGGTTGTATTTATTAATCAACTCTTCCTCTTTATCTCTATGTTCACCATTATCAATTTCATGGTCATACCCTAATAGGTGTAATATTCCATGAATAAAAAGTAATGTAAATTCATCTTGAAAACCATGATTGTATACTTTTGCTTTTTCTTCTACAAAATTAGAAGATATGACTATAGAACCTAATGGGACATTAGGCATCTCATCATATGGAAAACTTAACACATCCGTAGGTTTATCCTTACCTCTTGTATTTAAGTTTATCTCCTGCATCTCTTCATTATCTGTAAATATAAGTTCTATCTCTTTTTCACTTAATGATAATGCTATCTCTTCTACTAAATTTAAATCTATTTTATATTCAGTATTATTTTCAAATACAATATTTGACACTATAGTAACCCTTTTGTTTTATTTCTTAATATATTCATTATATTATCCAAAATTCACTAAATTTCTGTGTTTCACATTGATATATTTTCTAAATATTCTAACTCTTCTCCTGCAAAAATTATTGCATCAATACAATACGATACATCCAAATTTTTATGTTTTAAATATAATTCAATACTACGATAAAGTTTTCGTAATTTTGAAGGTGTTATATTATAAACTGCCTCGAAATTCTTTCCACTTTTTACCTCTATAAAATGATACACACCTTGCTTTTTTGCAATGACATCAATCTCACCTAGTTTCTTAGCAAAATAGTTTATTTCAATTATTTGAAATTTATTACCTTGAAGATATTGAATTGCTTTAAGTTCGTAATGTTTACCTATGTTTGTTGTATTAATTTTAGTTTCCATTAGTTAAAATACTATCTTAATTTAATTTACAAGGATATTTATGGATTTAGCTTTTACGTTAAAAAAAATTATAAGCGCGGCTATTATGCCTCTTAGTATCACACTTCTTATACTTTTTATTGGATTGTTCTTTTTAAATGAAAAAAATATAAAAAAAGCTAAACTATTTATAACAACAGGTTTCATATCACTAATTATTATTGCCTATCAGCCATTTACAAATCTTTTATTTGATCCTCTTGAAAAAAATTATTCAAAATTGACAGAAATACCATCTGGCGTTACACATATTTTACTTTTAGGTGGAGATGTAAATAATAGAGGATGGGAGGCATTACGTCTTTATCATAAAATTGAAAATGCTAAAATCATCACCTCGGGTTATCCTGGAAGTTACACTATTCCAGAAGCACAAAGAACAGCAAATATTTTTATGAATCTTGGTATTCCTAAAGAAGATATTATTATTCATTCAGAACCAAAAGATACTAAAGAAGAAGCTATAAAAACAAAAGAACTATTAGGAGATGCTCCATTTATATTAGTCACATCTTCTTATCATATGAAAAGAGCAATGGCACTATTTCAAAAAGAGGGGCTTAACCCTATTGCAGCACCTGCAAATCTTAAAATAAGAGAAAATAAATACTCATCAATTCCAAGTGGAGGAAGTCTATTTAAGACTGAGATTGCTTTGCACGAACACTTAGGAATAATTTGGTCTAAAATAAAAGGTCAGATATGACCCCTGTACAAGAACAATTTTCTAAATATGCAAAAGAATATAATTCAAATAATATTATTCAACAAATTGTTTCTAAAGCCTTAGTAAGAGAAATTACAGGTAAACCTAAAAGAATATTAGAGTTAGGTTGCGGTTCAGGTCAAGTCTTTAAAAATATAAATTTTGATTTTAACTATTATAAAGCCATTGATTTTTCATCTCAGATGTGTGAAATCCATCCAAAACATAAAAACTTAGAACTAGTTGCATTAAATTTTGATACAGAGGAATTCCACCAAAATGTACAAAATGAGAAATATGATTTAATATTATCCTCTTCTGCACTACAATGGTCTAATGATTTATCAAAAATCATGTCAACTCTTTCTTTATTATCAGATACTATCAATATGGTTCTTTTTACATCAAATACTTTTAAAACTATTTTTGAACTTACAAATACAAATTCTCCTATTTTAGATTTAAAAGAGATTAAAAAAAGTTTCGATAAATTTTATACATGTGAATATGAAGTATTAAACTATAAACTAGAGTTTGAAAATAAAAAAGATTTATTTAATTATATTAAAAACTCAGGAGTAAGTGGAGATAAAAAGTCACTCTCATTCGAAAAAGCAAAACATCTTTACAAAAACTATAACTTAGGTTATTTAGAATTTGAAGTTGTTTTTATAAAAGGAACTAAGTGTTAGTACATATATGTTGTAGTGTTGATAGCCACTACTTTTTACAAAAAATACAAGAAGAATATCCAGATGAAACATTAGTTGGATTTTTTTATGATCCAAATATCCATCCATACAGTGAATATAAACTACGTTTATTAGATGTAGAGTATAGTTGCAAACAACTAGGAATTGAGCTAATAGAAGGTCCTTATGCTTTAGAGGAATGGCTTAAACTTGTAAAAGGGTTAGAACATGAACCTGAAAAAGGTGATCGATGTACAGTATGTTTTGATAATCGCTTAGAAACTAGTGTAAAAAAAGCTCTTGAATTAGGACATGATAAATTTACAACTACACTTTTAATAAGTCCGAAAAAGTCTCAAGATAAACTAGAAACAATAGGTGCTAATTTATCTACTTTATATAATTGTGAATTTATATTTAAAGATTATAGAAGTGGCAATGGTGTTGAGATGCAAGGGAAAGAAGTAAAAAAACACAACTTGTACAGACAAAATTATTGTGGTTGTATGTTTGGACTTAATGCGCAAAGAGAACAGCAAGATAAACTAACAGATGAGCTCATATATCCTATTGGAAAACAGATACAACCGGAATCAATTGAAGAGAGACTTATTTTATATAAAAAAAGAAATGAGTTAGAAGATTGTAATATTATTAAACAACGATTTTTGAATTATAGACTTTTAAATGCAAAAGTAATAATAGGTAAAGTTGTAATACCTTCATACTTTTTATTTTATTCTACATTAAAAGGAAAAAAGTCAATCGGAAGAGTTGAAAAAGAAATTAACAATATAGGGTATTTTAACAGAGATGAATTAAAAATCATTAGTTTAGATACTTTTAATCAGCTATCAAATAAAGACTATGAGACAGTATTAGAACTAGTTTATAATCCTTTAACCCTTGAGGATGAATTACTAGTACGTGACAAAATCACACTTAACAATCATTTTGATTTATCGACTATTATTGTTTTAAAAGAGATTCCAGATAGTAAAGTATCTGTATTTTCAGATTTTAAAATGTACGATGATGTAAAAGAGGTTCTTCTTTAGATATTGATGCTAAAGGTATTTTTAAGGACAACTTAAGTAACATTCCAAACTTAAATTTTTATTACAAGGGATACGCTTATGGCAAATCATAAATCAGCTGCAAAAAGAGCTAAACAAACTATCGTAAAAACTGCAAGAAACAGATTCTTCAAAGCAAGAATCAAAAATGTTACTAAATCAGTTTTAGTTGCTATTGAAGCAAATGACAAAGAAACAGCAACAACAGCAATGAAAGAAGCAAATAAATATTTACACCACTGTGTAAGTAAAAACATTCTTAAAAAAGCTACTGCTGCAAGAAAAGTAAGTAGATTACAAGTTAAAGTTAACGCTTTATAATAACACTCCACTAACTTTTGAGTTATTTAATATTTATTATTAGATAACTCATCTTTCTTTATTTTCACAAATTCACCAATAGGTATTATCAATGTTACAAAATAAACTACAACTTTTTATAGATAGATTTAATGAGATAAATGATCTTCTAATGTCACCAGAATTATTAAGTGATATTAAAAAGATGACAGAACTTTCAAAAGAGCAATCAGGTATTTCAAAAATAGTTGACGCTGCAAAAGAATACAATCAAATCATAGCAGATATTGAAGATAATAAAATGCTTCTTAGTGATGATGAATTAGCTGATCTTGCAAAAGAAGAGTTAAAAGAACTAGAGACAAGAAAACCAGAACTTGAAGAAGAGATTAAAATACTTCTTTTACCAACAGATCCTAACGATGATAAAAATATTTATATTGAACTTCGTGCAGGTGCCGGTGGAGATGAAGCTGGACTTTTTGTTGCTGATATGTTTAGAACATATATTAAATATGCAGAAAACCAAGGTTGGAAAACTGAAATTATGAACTCTAGTGAATCTGAAGCTGGTGGATATAAAGAGATGATTTTACTTGTAAAAGGTGAATCTGTTTATAGTAAACTAAAATTTGAAGCTGGTGTTCACAGAGTTCAAAGAGTTCCTGCAACTGAAACACAAGGTAGAGTTCATACTTCTGCTATTACTGTTGCTATTATTCCTGAAGTTGATGATGTAGAGATTGAGATCAGAGCTGAGGATTTAAAAATGGATACTATGAGATCTAGTGGATGTGGTGGACAATCAGTTAATACAACAGATAGTGCAGTACGAATTACACATATTCCATCAGGAATAGTTGTAACAAATCAAGATCAAAAATCTCAGCATAAAAATAGAGAAAAAGCTATGAAAGTTTTAAAAGCCAGACTTTATGATATGCAAGAACAAGAGAGAATGGATAAAGAAGGTGCAGATAGAAAAGCTCAAGTAGGTTCTGGAGATAGAAGTGCTAGAATTAGAACTTATAACTATCCTCAAGGAAGAATCTCTGATCATAGAATCAATCTAACTTTATATAGACTTGATGTAATTATGAATGATGGTTTATTAGATGAAATCATCGATCCGCTTACAGCAGATCACCAATCAAAACTTATGGAGTTGAGTGGAGTTTAAACTTCACTACCCATATAAAGAGTTATAAAGTATAATAAAAGATAACTTAAGATATTATACACCCCTACAAAGCAAATTATCCAAAAAAACATTGCATTGTTAAAACTAAATTATAGGAATAAAATTATGGAAAAAATTATAGATATTATAGATTCAATTGCTTATGAAAAAGGTTTAAAAGTTTCTGATGTAGAAAATGCTTTAAAAGAGTCGTTAATTAAAACTGCAGAGAAAATGCAAGATGATTCATTGATTTATGAAGCAGACATTGATAGAGTAAATAAAGAATTAAAACTTGCACAAAAAATAGAAGTTGTTGCAAATGATGATATTAAACTAACTGGTGAAGCAAGAGTTGAACAAAATGAATGGGAAAAAGAACATGAAGTTGAAGGGAAACTTATCAACCCTGAAAACTTTTTATCTATTGATGAAGCAAAAGAGATTGATCCAGATTTAGAAGTTGGTGATTTTTTAAGTTACGACCTTGAATTTGAATCTATGGGTAGAAATGCTGCTACTATTTTATTTTCTAACTTAGAGTATAAACTTCAAAGATTTACAGAAGATAATCTTTTTAATAAATACAATGATCAAGTAGGAGACACTATTGGTAGTGTTGTTACAAGAGTAGATAGTAACGATAATACATTTATTGAAATTGGTGAAGTTAAAGGTATCTTACCTAGAAAAAATAGAATTAAAGGTGAGACTTTTAAAGTTGGTGATGCACTTAGAGCTGTTGTTAAAAGTGTAAATATTGACAAAGAACATGGTTTAATTGTTGAAGTTTCAAGAACTAGCCCTAAATACTTAGAAAGTTTATTAGCACTTGAAGTTCCAGAACTTAAAGATGAAAAAATAATCATAGAAAACAGTGCAAGAATACCAGGAAGTCGAGCAAAAATTGCATTATCTACAACAGAAGCAAACATTGATCCAATTGGTGCTATTGTTGGAGTTAAAGGTGTTCGTATCAATGCAGTAAGTTCTCAACTAAATGGTGAAAACATTGACTGTATTGAATATACTCCTATTTTAGAGATGTTTGTAGCTCGTGCATTAAGTCCTGCTATTGTAAAAAGCGTTAAAATTGAAAAAGGTGCTGGAGAAAAAGGGAAAGATAAAGCAATTGTAACTATTGCTGAAGATCAAAAAGCAAGAGCTATTGGTAAAGTTGGTCTAAATATTAGATTAGCATCAATGCTTACAAAATGTGAAATTGAATTAAATGTTCTTGAAGGTGCAACAACAGGTTCACAAGAAGTTACAGGAAATTCAGGTGAGCAACAACCTACAAAAGATGTATCAGAATTAGCATCATTATTTAAATAAGAAACACTATGTCAACACCTACTTTATCTATCTATGATAGTGTAAAAAAAGAGAAACTTCCCTTTGTTTCTCAAGTAGAAAACAAAGCTACTATTTATGTGTGTGGTCCAACTGTGTACGATGATGCACATTTAGGACATGCAAGAAGTTCTATAGTTTTTGATCTATTACATAGAGTTTTAAAAGCTAATAATTACGATGTAACTATGGCAAAAAACTTTACTGATGTAGATGATAAAATTATCAAAAAAATAAAAGAATCTGGAAAATCTCTAGAGGAAATCACTACTTTTTATATCAACAGTTATAAAAATGATATGGAAAAACTTAATATTCTTCCAAATGACCTAGAACCATATGCAACACAAAATATAGAATCAATGGTAACTATGATTAACAAACTTTTAGATTTGGATAAAGCATATAAATTAGAAGATGGTATTTATTTAGATACATCAAAAGATACAAATTATGGGTCAATATCACATCGTGCCAGTGATGAAAATTCACTAGCTCGTGTAGAAATAAATAATGATAAAAAAGATCAAAAAGATTTTGCAATGTGGAAGTTTTTTCCTTCCGATGAAGTAGGTTTTGATTCTAATTTTGGTTATGGACGTCCGGGATGGCATATAGAATGTAGTGCTATGATTGATGCTCATTTATCAAATCATGATTTACCATATGCAATTGACATACACGGTGGAGGAGCAGACCTATTATTCCCTCATCATGAAAATGAAGCTTCTCAAACAAGATGTTGTACTTCTCAAGAGTTATCTAAATACTGGATGCATAATGGTTTTGTGAACATTAATGGTGAAAAAATGTCAAAATCATTGGGAAATAGTTTCTTTTTAAAAGATGCTCTAAAACAATATGATGGAGAGGTAATAAGATTTTATATGATGACTGCACATTATCGTGCTGATTTCTCTTTTAGTGAAGATGATTTAAAAGGAAGTAAAAAAAGACTTGATAAGCTCTATAGGCTTAAAAAAAGACTTTATGCCGTACAAAGTCATAATAAACCAAACAAAGAGCTTGTGTGCGCTTTATTTGATGCTTTAAATGATGATATGAATACTTCAAAAGCATTAGCAAGTATAGATGAATATATTTCTTTATCAAATGATGCTTTTGATAAGGAACCAAAAAACAAAAATCTTAAAAAAGAGATTATTGCTTCTATCGAATTTATAGACTCAATTTTAGGAGTTGGATCAAAAGATGCATATGCTTATTTTCAATTTGGAATATCAAAAGATGAAAAAGAAAATATTGAGAAATTAATCCAAGACAGAAACGATGCAAAAAAAGAAAAAAACTTTGAATTAAGTGATAAAATTAGAGATGAGTTAAAAGAGATGAATATATCTCTTATGGATAGTGCTCAAGGTACACTATGGGAAAAAGAGGTTTAATACCCTCTTTTTACTTTTTGTGACGATTTAAATACTTACGTAATAGATCCATTAAATTATTTTGAATGTTTTCATCAAATTGAGATAAATCATTTTCACACTTAGCAGATAATTCATCAGCACTTTTTATTGCACCCTCTAATCCAAGTAAATTTACGAAAGAGTTTTTAGCACCATCATTTGCAGTAGTTTTTCCAGCTTCTTCTTCTGTAGCTGTTTCATCAATAATATCATCTTGAATTTGAAATAATAAACCAATATCTATACCAAACTGATATAATTTATTTTGTACATCTATAGAAAGACCTGCTATTACTGCACCCATTTTTAAACTTCCTGCAATTAATTTTGCAGTTTTATGAATATGTAAAAATTCTAATTGGTTTAATTCTAATTTATGATTTTCAAAATAACAGTCAATAGCTTGACCAATAATCATACCATCAATACCACCATCTGAACTGAGTATTTTAATCAATTCAATTTTGATATCATTACTTAACGGTGAATTTGCTATTAAATTGAAACTATGAGTATTTAAAGCATCACCAACAAGTATAGCAGTTACTTCATCATATGTTTTATGTAAAGTGGGATGACCACGTCTTAAGTCAGCATTATCCATAGCAGGTAAATCATCATGAATTAAAGAGTAAGTATGTAGGTATTCTAAACCTAAAGAAACAGGTAAAGCATTTTTAACTAAGAGAGGTTCAACGGCATTCACAATTGTTAGTAAAAGCATTGGTCGAAATCTTTTTCCACCAGCATCCAACATCTCTTTTAATGCATCTTGAAAAATCGGATGAAAAGTATCTGATATTGGTAAGTTTGTATTTAGATGAGTTTCAAATAATTCTAATAATTGATTACTTTGCAAATGGATTCATCCCACCCATCATATTCATAGCGGATGCTTTTTTATTATCATCACTTTGTTTTATAACATCATTCATAGCACTAATTAGCAAGATTTGTAAAGAATCTTTATCTTCAAGTAATGAATCATCAATTTCAAGGTTAGTTACTTCTGAATTTCCATTAATAGATAATTCAATCATGCCACCACCTACTTTTGAAGTAAAAGTTCTATTTTTGCCCTCTTCTTTAGCTTTTTCCGCCATCTCTTGAACTTGACCCATCATCTGATTTAGGTCAATTTTACTTAAGTCTATACCCTCAAACATTATTTGTCACTTCCAACAAGTTCATTTGTAATTTCAGTGATATTATTATCATCATCAACTAAAACAACAATTGGTTTATAAGTCTCTAGTTCGTCACTGTGATAAGAAGCATAGGCAATAACAATAATTTTGTCACCTATTTCTACTTTTCTAGCAGCTGCTCCATTAAGACACATGTCTTTAGAACCACTTTCACCCTTAATAACATATGTTGAAAATCTCTCACCATTATTTACATTTACAATTTCGACTTTTTGTCCAACTCTTAAATTTGATGCATCTAAAAGGTCTTGATCAATTGTTATTGAACCAATATAATTTAGATTAGCATCTGTAACTGTAGCTCTATGTATTTTACTATATAGCATATCAAATGTCATATTTTACTTCCTATTTCTTTAACTCTTGAGGTTGACCCCAAAATTGTTCAGGGATAATATATTCAGCTATTGGATTACCACCAATAATATGTTCTTCTATTATTCTGTCAATTTTTTCTTTGTCTAATTTAACATACATATGATGTCCAGGTTCAATCATCATAACTGGACCCATTTGACATCTTCCTAAACAACTTGTTCGAATTGGTTGTACTGGACCCATAATACCTTTAGACATTAATCCTTGTGCCATATGATTAAATAAATCTTGTGTTTGCTCATTCACACAAGATGGTTTTGGCATACCAGGAGGTGCACTTTGTTCACATTTAAATATATAAAATGTTGGTTGTGGTATTTGAGGCATTTCCATCTACGTTTCCTACTTTCTGTCTAGTTTATAATTATAATTATGCGAATTCTATCTCAGATTTCTTAAAGTAATATAAAAACAAGATCTTAGATTATTCCTCATTTTTGGCTATTTTATGTACAGTTGAGTCAAATACAACTATCTTATTACGTCCTGTATTCTTAGCTAAATATAGTGCTTCATCCGCATATTTTATTACTTGCCATAATGAATCTGCATCGTTTGGATAGTGAGATATTCCAATACTTAAAGTTTTTGAGAATGTTTCAGATTGTGACGTAAATTCTTTTAATGAGAAAGTTTTCTTAATTTTATTAGCTATAGCAAGCGTTTGATCCTCTGTTGTATTTAATAAAAGTATTAAAAACTCTTCTCCACCATATCGAACCGCCATATCTGAATCTCGAATTGAATTTTTCATCTCCAATGCTAAACTTTTTATAACTACATCACCAATATCATGTCCATATGTATCATTTACGGACTTAAAGAAATCTATGTCTATCATTAAAATTGAATGAACATGCTCTTTTGTAGTTCTATTTGGTATATTTGAATCAACTAATTCTGTTAAAAATCTTCTATTATACAATGTTGTCATAGGATCAGTCAAAGTTGTTTTCTTCAACTGCTCCATTAATATTTTACTTTCTATTACTGGTTTAGCCATGTCAAAATAATTGTTTATAATTGGAATATATTTTTTAATTGCAGTTAACTCTTCTTTATTTGTCGATTGAATATGAATAACTAAAGTATAATTCTCATTGATATTATAATAAAGACATATAAATTCTTTAAATTCTTGCTGACAATTTAGACAAATATCCTCAAACTGTTCTGATGAAACATTAGAGCATATTCTAAAAGCACGACATAAGTTTGCATCTTTATTAAGATTTATTAAGTTTTTATCATCAATACTGTTATGAAGTATTTCTCTATTTAGTAACTTATTGTCTATTTCAAATAACAAAAATTTATTTATATTACATTTTGATTCTAATATATGAATCAATCTATTATATACTTCTAATTTATTAGAGTCTAACTCAATAGTTTTCTTAAATTTGTATATCTCTGACAATTCATTAAGTCTATTTGCAACTTCACCCGCTTCATTAGTAAGTTTAGTATCGATTTTATAAGAAAAATCTCCTCTATATGCTTGGGATATTCCATTTTCTAAATCATCAAATAATTTCACATACGGTTTAATAAAGTAATTAACTACAAATATTGCAATTATTACTAATACAATAACCATAAATAAAATTTTTAATGCTATTTGTATACCCTCAACACGAGTGGAACTTACTTCTAGGTCCATACTTATTACACCTAAAACATCTCCAGTTTTTGCTTTTTTATGACATGTTATACAGTTTGGAATTGAAGTTCTTGATGCAATATAAGGGATACTTACTTTTAATATCACCTCATTAAACGATTCATATAACTGTGTTTGAACCAATGTTGACGTTAAAGCCTTTTTTTCAATTTCACTTGCAATTGTTTCATTATTGTATCCTGCACCATATTCAGCAACAACAGAAGGTGCTCTATATAAATGAAAGTTATTTATTTTTTGATTATTTGCGATATTAGATAAAAAAAGATCTCTTTTATCCATGGTACCATTTACCATATGTGAAGTAAGCCCATCTCTAACGTTTTGGGCTATGCTAATAGCTTTTTCTGTAGTATGTTTTATACTATATTCTTTAAAATTATATATGAAAATCATAATACTTAAAAGAGATACTGATAACATCATTACAATAATAATTGTCAATACCTTTTTATTTGTACTCATAATTTTCTTTTATCCTAATAATTCTTTAATTATATCCTTATCATTTAAAGGAAATTTTTTATCATATACTATCTGATCCTGCTCATCACCTTTTCCCAAAACTAAAATAACAGGATTTTGGTAGTTTTTTGCAATTTCTAAAGATTTTTTAATAGCAATTTTTCTATTTATCTCTACTGTAATTATATCAGAATTTTTACAACCTGATAATATATCTTTACAAATAAGATCAGGGTCTTCAAATCTAGGATTATCAGAAGTAACTATAATTTCTTTACTAAACTCTTCTGCCGTTTTTCCCATTATTGCACGTTTACTTTTATCTCTATCTCCACCTGCTCCAAAAACAGTAATGATATCGTATGATGCAAAGCTCTGAAATACTTTTTCCATGCCATCTGGAGTATGTGCGAAATCTACTACTACTAAAGGTTTTTGATTTACAATTTCCATACGTCCAGATACTCCACCAAAATTTTCTACTTGGTCACATATCTTTTGTAAAGGAATATCTGTCACTAAACTAATAGCCGCAACTGAAGCTGTTAAATTGTAAACATTAAAATATCCCATCATAGGTGAAGAAAAATTAACAATATTTGAAAAATGTTGTAAGGCTACATGAATCCCTTTTTTTAAACTATAAGCAGTTACTTTAAAAGTGGCAGGATTCTCGGCACCATATGCATACGCATTTTTCATTTTAAATTTTATATTCTTATCATCTTTGTTTATCAGTTTTTTACCATCACATTGAAAAAAGCTATTTTTCACATCAATATACTCTTGAATAGTATTATGATAATCAAGATGATCTTGAGTTATATTTGTATGTATTTTAAGTTCGAAATCCAAACCTTCTATTCTTTTTTGTTCAATAGCATGTGAACTTACTTCCATAATGAAAAAATCACATTTATTCTCTATTGCTTTTTGAATATGTACAAAGTTTCCAAGTTGTATAGGCGTAGTTAAAGAATATTCTTCAACTCTTTCATCATTAATAAAAAAACCTCGTGTACCTTGTAATGCTACTTTATATCCTAAATCTAAAAGAATAGAATAAATTGCAGCTGCAGTTGTAGTTTTACCATTTGTTCCAGTTATTCCAATAACTTTAATAGAGGAAAAATCAAAAAAATTCTTTAATTCGTGAGATGAAATAAAATCTGTACAACCATTTTTTTTTGCTTGCTCAACATATTTTTCATTCTGCTTAGAAATTACAAAAGTTGATTTATCACTAGCATTATTTGAATCATTTGTGAAAATTTTATTATTATGATTTATTATCAATATTCTTTTTCCCTAATTTTTCATATAACTCTGTTAAATCATCATCATAAGAGAAAAATTCATTAAAGCCATCTAAATAACTATATGCAGTTTTATCAAAATTATTTTCAATTAATTTACCAATAAAATCTATTAAATCATCTTTTGTTGTAATTGCAACTTTTGTACTAAACATAATATCTTGATATGCTTCTTTAAATGATCCTCTATTTTGCACAAGTTCCATAAAATCAGTATATTCAATAGCATTTAATGCTTCTACATTTGTTGTTGAGATATCTTTTAATAAACCCATCATTTTAGTATTATCACCATCATATGCATTAATAACATCTTGCACATAATTTACCGCTTTCTCAAAATCTTCATCTTTTGCAACAATAAAATAATCGAATAGTGTCTGTGCTTTTTCGTCACTTTCGTAACCTAAATCACAAAAAATACAATATAATTGGTACTCAATATTTTTTGGTTCTAACGATAAAACTTGAGAATATAAAAATAATGCTTTATCATATTCACTTATTGAAAAATATGAATGAGCATCTTTTAATAAGCCCTTTGTCTTACCCATTAATCATCTCATCTTCCATACCAGCAGGTACGTTTACAATCTCTAAGGCAGGATGTATTGCAGCACGAAGTTCTTTTTCAACTATAAACTTTAAAGTGCTGCTACTTGCTGAGCAACCTACACAAGAGCCTTGTAATTGAACATATACTTTTGCATTTTTAATTGCAAGTAATTCTATTGCACCACCATCTAAAGCAAGCATTGGTGCTACTTTTGTTTTAATAATACTACTTACGGGTTCTTGTAAATCCTCATCTGAAAATGGCATACTCATATTAAATTTCCTTCATCTTTTTTGTCTTGTATTTAATCATTACTATGGATAATCCAGTCAATGCTAGAACTACCCCTATCGTTTGAAATATAAACGTTAAAGTAACTGCTTCACTCATTAATTAACTACTTCATCACATCTTTGACATAAAGCATCTTCTTGTGTTGCTCTAAACTTCCAACATCTTGGACATTTATGCTCACTTGCTTTATAAATATCAAATTGTTTTCCATCAACTTCAAAACTACCTAAAGAATTTTCTTCTTGTGTAGTTATAATCTTTGAAACAACAAACCAATCTTCTGCAATAGTAGAATCAAGTGCTAAAATCTCTTCACTATTTGTATAAACTACAAGTTCAAGTGTTGATTTAATCACTTTTTCCTTATTGAGTTTATCTTTGATTTCTGCAAATTTACTTTTTGCATTTAATAAATGTTCTTCGTTAAGATTTAATTCAATTTCTGGTAATTTATATTTTTCTATATCAAAAATAGTAGTTTTCCCATCTGTGATAACGGCAGGTGCATATTGAACTAATTCATCCATTGTATATGTTAAAATTGGTGCAAGAGTAGTTAAAAATGCTTTTGCAATCATTGCCATAGCACTTTGAGAAGCAATTCTTGTATCAGAATTTTTTCCATCACAATACATTTTATCTTTACAAATGTCAATATAGATATTTGATAATTCAGCAACTAAGAAATGATTTAATTTATTTAGTCCTCTAGAGTAATCATTTGCTTTAAATGATTGGTCAACATCTAAAAATACTTTTTGTGCTTTATCTAAAATCCATAAGTCTGAACTTGACATTTTATCTAAAGATACAATCTCTTCTAACTCATGAACATTACCAAGTAAAATTTTTCCAGTATTTCTTATTTTTCTATATTGTTCTGCCATTTGTTTTAAAATACCATCAGAAATTTTTAAATCAGATTGGTAATCACTCATAGCAACCCACATTCTTAAAATCTCACCACCGTATTGTTTTAACACTTTATCAGGTGCCATAACATTACCTTTAGATTTTGACATCTTTTCACCCTTAGCATCAACAGTAAAACCATGAGTTAAGATTGATTTATATGGTGCTACTTCAGAAGAAGCAAGTGAAGTTAATAATGATGATTGGAACCAACCTCTATGTTGATCAGAACCTTCTAGATACATATCAGCAGGATAAGTTCCCGCATCATAGTTTCTACTTCTTAAAACGGCATTTTGTGTTGAACCAGAATCAAACCATACATCTAAAATATCCATAGTTTTTTCTAAATCATCAGGGTTAAGTCCACTTCCTGGGTATAATAAGTCTTTGATTTCCATATCATACCAAGCATCAGCACCTTTCATTTCAAAAATCATTGCAACATAGTTAAGTACTTGTTCATCATAAATGATTTCATCTGTAAGTTTATTTCTAAAGAATGCAATAGGCACTCCCCAATCTCGCTGTCGTGAAATACACCAATCAGGACGACCCTCTATCATAGTTTTTAATCTATTTTTCCCATGTTCCGGATAAAACTTTACATCTTCAATTGCAGATAATGCATTTTCTCTTAAAGTTTTTCCATCTTTTCCATACGGTGCATCCATTGAGATAAACCATTGTTTAGTTGCTCTAAAAATTACTGGCTTATGTGTTCTCCAACAATGAGGATATGAATGTGTAATATCAACTCTTTTTAATAATGCATCTCCTAAAAGTTCCATAATTGGTTCATTTGCTTTAAATACATTCATATTTAAAAACTCTTCTGGATTAGGAAGTAGTTTTTCTCTTACAATAGTATTATCATAAGCTCCATTTGCACCTACTGGCATAAGAACATCTAGTCCATATTTTAAACCAATTTTATAATCGTCCTCACCATGTCCAGGAGCTGTATGCACTGCACCTGTACCTGCATCCATCATTACGTGATCACCTAAAACAATTTTTGATTCTCTTCCATTTACTGGATTTATTGCATGTGTATTTTCTAAAGTATTTGGGTCAATATCTTTAACAATATCACCTTTGATTACTTCGTCAGCAATCAAACTTGCGTATAATTTTTTAGCTACAATAAAACCATCTGAAGTTTGAACATATTCCTCTTCTCCATTAAGTGAAATTCCTGTATTTGCAGGTAAAGTCCAAGGAGTTGTTGTCCAGATAATAACACTTGCATCTAATTCTTTCAATTTAAATGCAACAAAAACAGATGGAGATACTTTATCTTCATATTCAACTTCTGCTTCAGCTAATGCAGTTTGTGCAGCCCATGACCAATATACAGGTTTACTTCTTTGAATTAAAAGACCTTTTTTTGAAATAGCAATTAATTCTCTATAAATATTTGCTTCAAATTTAAAATCCATAGTTAAGTATGGTTTTTCCCAATCAGCTATGATACCTAATGCTTTAAACTCTTCTCTTTGAATATCTACAAACTTTGTAGCATGATCTCTACATAATTGTCTTAATTTACTTTTAGGTAATTCTTTTTTCTTTTTTCCACCAATTTTTTCTTCAACTTTTTGTTCAATTGGTAAACCATGACAATCCCAACCTGGAGTAAATCGTACAGATTTTCCATCAAAATAGTGATACTTAATAATAATATCTTTTAGTACTTTATTTAATGCATGTCCAATGTGAATATTACCATTAGCATAAGGAGGTCCATCATGTAATGTAAAACTCTCACATCCTTCTCTATTAGTTTTCATTTTGTCATAAATTTTTTCTTCATCCCAAAGCTTATATTGTTTTGGTTCATTATGAGGTAAGCTTCCTCTCATTGGAAAGCTCGTTTTTGGTAGTTGTAATGTACTTTTATAATCTATTTGTTCTGTAGTTTCTGTAGCCATATTAATAATTGTCCTATAATCTAAATTAAGGTAGAGTATATCTAAATATGATTTAAACTTATATAACAAAAGGATTGTAATGTACGAGGCCATTTTTAGCCCTAAAGATATGATAAATTTTCAAAATATCTTGAAAGAAAATAATCAAACAATAACTACAGCAGAAAGTTGTACGGGAGGTTTAATTTCGAGTATGATTACAGAAATTTCTGGTTCATCTGAAATTTTTAAAGGTTCTATTGTTACTTATTGCAATGAGATAAAAGAAAAAGAACTAAATGTAAAGAAAAAAACAATGATTGAACATGGTGTAGTTAGTTGTGAAGTTGTTGAAGAGATGCTTCAAGGTGTAATTAAAAAATTTAATTCTGATTTTGCAATTGCAGTTAGTGGCGTTGCAGGGCCTAATGGAGGAACAGAAAATAAACCCGTGGGTACCGTAGTTATTGGGGTTATGTCAAATAATGGAGCTAAAGATATACAGATATATCACTTCAAAGGTAATAGAAAAGAAGTACAATTACAAGCTGCAAAAACCGCATTAAAGCTAAATTTTGAAATTCTTTTGAAAAACACTTGACATAAATAAATAAATTGCCTATAATTCCATCCAATTTAACGAAGATGACTTGTTAGCTCAGCCGGTAGAGCATCTCCCTTTTAAGGAGGTGGCCGTTGGTTCGAATCCAACACGAGTCACCATTTACGTTAGATTGTGTTATTTTATTTCGGTCGATTAGCTCAGTTGGTAGAGCGCTACCCTTACAAGGTAGATGTCATAAGTTCGAGTCTTATATCGACCACCATTATTATTTTGTGGCCCCTTCGTCTAGTGGTTAGGATCCATGGTTTTCATCCATGTTACAGGAGTTCAAGTCTCCTAGGGGTCACCATAAAATAATTCTTATTCAAAATTAAAGTGCGGTTGTAGTTCAGCTGGTTAGAATATCTGCCTGTCACGCAGAGGGCCGCGAGTTCGAATCTCGTCAACCGCGCCACTTTTTAAAAATCACAATTCATTTTCATATTAAATTTACAAAAATCATATTTAAAAATATGTATCTCCATTATTATTTATCTAAATATTACTTTTTACTTTAATGGATCTTACGAGATAGTAACTCTTTGTTAGGGAAGGTTTAAAGGAAGTACTAAACAGATGATTAATACCTAGGACAAATATTATTTTTTAAATAATATTGATTGCCCTGAAGTTAGTTTGTCACCTATATTAATTGTTAGGTCATAATTTTCTGGTACGGTAATAACTACTAAACCATCTAAAAAGACAGAAATTTTATCACCTTGAGACACATTACATTCTTTTACTCTTTTCATTTTATGATTACATAATCCACTAATAAGTTTTATTTTTATATCTGAAAATTTTAATACAGTTTGTTCATTATATAAAGAAGCTTTATAACTATTTGGATTTAAATTTAATCCTCTTCTATATTTTTTTACTTTTACATCTGCATCAATTGGTGCTCTTAAAATATGGTTATCACACAAGCCTATTTTGCAATAAATTTTATATTTACCATTTTCATGATCAATGGCACTTACTGTACCATCAATTGGAGCTAATACACTTGACGTATTTTTAAAAATATGTCTACTGCTATCTCTATAAATAAAAATTAGTACCAATCCTATAACAAATCCAATATAAGCTAAACAATCAGATATAAATATCATAAGAGCTACAGCTATAACAAAAGTTATAGTAATAGTCTTATATCCTTCTGGCAAAATTAATTTATTCTTTTTCATCTGTTACTTCTTCTATTTCAACTGTTTTTTCTTCAGTTACAATTGGTTCTTCATCTTCATCTGTATGAAGACTTTCTCCTTCATATACTTCTCCACCATTTTCAATAATAATTTCCTGAACTCTTTTTCCTGAAATAACCTCTACATCAAGAAGTTCTGCTGTCATTTGTTCCATTGCATCATTATTAGTTCTTAATATATTTAAAACAATTTTGTATCTCTCATCTAAAGTATTTTTGATATGTTTATCAAGATTATGTGCCATTTCGTCACTATAATCTTTACTTGTTTGACCACCACCTAAGAATTGATTTTGTTGTTTATGTAATACCATTAAACCAGCTATATCAATGTCACTCATACCATAAATAGTTGCCATTGATTTGATAATATCTGTAGCTCTCTCAAGGTCATTTCCAGCACCAGTACTTACTTCACCAATGTAAATTTCTTCAGCAGCTCGACCACCTAATAAAGTATCAACTTCTGCCATTAATTCATGCTTTTGCATTAAATATTTATTTTCTTCTGGAGTATTTAAAGTATAACCAAGTGCTGCTAATCCACGAGGAACTATAGATACTTTATTTACTTTTTTAGCACCTTTAGTTACTTCAGCAATTACAGCATGTCCAGACTCATGATAAGCAACAATTTTTCTCTCTTTTGGAGATATTCTTCTACTTTTCTTTTCTAATCCTGCAATTTGTCTCTCAACTGCTTCTTTAAAATGTGAAGGTTTTACTGATGTTGCTTCTTCACGCCCAGCTAATAATGCAGCTTCATTAATAATATTTGCTAAATCTGCACCAGCTAAACCAGCTGTCATAACAGCTACTTCTCGTAAATCAACATCTCTTCCTACTTTTACATCTTTAATATGAACATTTAAGATTTCAATTCTACCCTCTAAATCAGGTTTATCAACTAAAACTTGTCTATCAAATCTACCTGGTCGAAGAAGTGCTGGATCTAATATTTCAGGTCTATTTGTAGCAGCTAAAATAATTACAGGAGCACCATCTCCACCAAATCCATCCATCTCTGCAAGTAATTGATTTAAAGTTTGTTCTCTTTCATCATTTCCACCCATACCACCTGATGCTCTACTTTTACCAATAGCATCAATCTCATCAATAAATATAATTGCTGGTGCAGATTTTTTTGCTTGTGCAAATAGATCTCTTACACGACTTGCCCCAACACCTACAAACATCTCAATAAAAGATGAACCAGTTACACTTAAAAATTCAACATCTGCTTCACCTGCAACAGCTTTTGCTAAAAGAGTTTTACCAGTTCCAGGAGGTCCTACAAGTAAAACACCTTTTGGTATTTGGGCACCTAAGTTAATATACTTATCAGGGTTTCGTAAAAATTCAACTATTTCAGAAACTTCTTCTTTTGCTTCTTTATTTCCAGCCATATCAGAAAACTTAACATTTGGTTTTTCACTGTTAATCATTTTCTTAGCACCACCCATACCAAGAATTCCGCCAGCGCCACCGCCACCCATTGATTTTGACATTTTTCTAGCTAAAAACATCCAGATAGCAAAAAAGAAAAATAATGGTAAAACCCACCCAAATAACATATCTGCTAAAAGATTTTGCTCATTTACTCCACCATAATTAATACCTTGTTGTTCTAACATAGGAATTAAAGTATCATCAACACCAACTTTTCTAGCTTTATACGTTGTTACCATTCCACCTTGTGCTTTTGACACAGCTTTGATATTAGTATCACCTATCCCAACATACTCAATTTGATTATTGTTAATTAGTTTTTTAATATCTGAATATGCAACATTTTTACTAACACTTTGACCATAAGCATTTGCACCACCATTTACATTCATATCATCTGATGGAAAAAAACTTTTAAATGCCATTATTGTTACTATTGAAAATACAACAAATACTACTATTGGGTTTTTATCAAAAAAACCATTTGAATTTTTGTTATCGTTTTGATTACCGTTATTATTGTTCATTATTTACCTTTTTAACTATTAAAGTTACCCATTCATTTTGTTGTATCTCTTCTAATATTTCACAATCTTTAAACTTGTTCAATACTTTCTGTTTATGTTGTTCCATAATTCCTGATAAAATTATAATACCATTATCTTTAGTTATCTTTTTAAGATCTCTTGCAATCATTACTAATACATCTGCTACAATGTTTGCGATTACTACATCATATATTTTTTTTGTTGTATTCGCAGAACCTTCCCAATACTCATTCACCTTAGCATCATTTGATTCAAAGTTTTTTACTGCATCGTTAACAGCAACAATATCAGTATCACAGATATCTACTTTTGCACCCAATTTTGATGCAGCTATACCAAGTATTCCACTTCCAGTACCAATATCAGCAATCAAATCATTTGTATCAATATATTTTTCTACTGCAAGTAAACAGGTATTAGTTGTTTCATGATGTCCTGAACCAAATGCTAAAGTTGGATCAATCAAAATATTTTTTAACCCAACCACTGGTTCACACCAACTCGGATGTATGTAAAAACTTCCAACTTCTATTGGTTGGACACTATCTTGATATAGTTTTATCCAATCTTGATTTTCTTTTTTTTCAAGATATGTTTCACAAGAAATATCTGTATGAAATGCATTTGACAATTCTTTTGCAAACTCAATTACACCAGATTCAACATCATCTAGAGTATCTTCACTTCGTATAATTATAGTTTCATCAAGTTCTTCAAGTGCATCGTTTGTTAAACTAGATGCTAGATCTAAAAACAATTCATAATATAAATTTGGCTTAATTGTAAGCTCGTAATAATATTTATCCAACTAGTTACCTTTATAGTTTATTAAATAGTATTATATTATCTAAAAAGTCGTTTAAAATAGTTTAAATATAACGTTAGTTATTAATCATTAATTTTTTTTAAAAATACAACTTCATCATAATCATTTAGATAGTACGAATATTCTTTTTTAAAACCAAGAAATTCTATGGAATTAAATTCGTTGTATTTTATTTTATGTGAAACAAAAATCATCATATAATCAATTGTTTCAGTAATTTTTGGAAATAAATTGTAACCACCTTCAATCATAACAAAATGTTTTTCTTTTACTAAATCTAATGAACTTGATATGGTTACTTTTCGATTAGGAATTTCAAATAAGGGAATAGATTTATCAAAATTATTTTTACTAGAAAAGATTAATATATCCGAGGATTTTTTTAAGACTGAAAAGCGGGAATCTAATGTTGGACGATCTGTTCTAACAGTGTTTCCACCAATAACCATCAAATCTATTTTAGTTCTAATGTTATGTACTAAATTTAAACTATCCTGAGTTGTTATATAACCACCTGTAATACTTTTATCTTCCCTCATTGCCATTTTAAAAAAGGCAAAGTGACCACTTTGGTATTTTAAAAATGGGTATAATAATTTATCAGTTTGCTCTTTAAGAATATTAAGTTCTACATTTATATTTGCATTTTTTAATCTTTCATATCCACCTGATGCACTTTCATTTGGATCCATAGTTCCTATATAGACTTTTTGAATTCTAATTGTTTCAAGTAACATTGCACATGCGGGAGTTTTTCCAATATGATTACATGGTTCAAGAGTAACATATATTTCACAATTGCGAAAAAAACCATTATGATTTAAGGCAAGAAATTCATGTATTTCTTTTGAGTCTATTATATTCTTTAATTCAGAATGAGGATATTCAATTAAAAATGCTTCTTTTAATGCTAAAACTTCTGCATGAGATGAACCACTCTCTTTATGAGCTTCTACTGATAATACTTGATTGTTTTTAACTACTGTTGCACCAACAGCAGGATTTGGATAGGTAAGAAGCTGGTATTTCCAAGCTTCTTTGATAGCCAATTTCATATATTGGCTATGTATATTTAACATTTTATTCTAATTATTCCAATCAAAATATGTTGATGCAGATAATATATCATCATATTGTATCTCTTGTTTTTTATTATCAAGATCATTAAAAGTAACTAGACCATCATCACTTACAGAAACAACTGTACCTTTAACTGTTTCAGTCTGATAATTTTTAATTCTAACTTTTGAACCAATAGAACATTTAAAATGATTTAATGATTTTAGTTTTCGTTCAATTCCAGGTGAACTCACTTCTAATGTATATTTACCATTCATTGGTTCTTGAATATCTAATAAAGGAGAGATCATTCTACTTACATGTGCGCATTTATCAAGATTTACACCATCTCTATGTGAAATATAAACTCTTAATATATTAATTTTATGTTCTTTAGTTTGTTGTATCTCGTATAAATCGACACCACAACCTTCAACGGCTAATTTGATAGATTCTTCTAATTCCATAAATCAATCTTCCTCTTCATTTTTTTTAGATGCCGAAATTTGAGAAAATAAATCTTCCATTCGTGTTCTTTTTTCTAACATATTATCAACTAAGAATGTAAAATCAGGACATTTATACCATGATGTTGCACCTAAAATATATGATTTGATTGCGCCATTTGCTTTTCGTAAAGCAGCTCGAATCTCTTTTAACTCTGCTGCGTCAAAATCACTAGCATCAAAATAAACTTTTGCATCGTATTTACCATTTTTACAATCAACTTCTGTAATTGTTAAAGAAACAATTCTGTGGTCATTAAGTGAGCTTAATGCCTCAGGAATTAATTCTTCCAATAAAGATTCTGTTCTTTGTAGATTTACACTTTTATTCTTCATTAATCTATTGTTTGCTCTTCTTTATGTTCTATAAATGTTTCAATATAATCATTTACTCTAATGTCATTAAAGCTTTCGAAAATAATACCACATTCATATCCATTAGACACTTCTTTAACATCATCTTTAAATCTTTTAAGTGATTTAATAGCACCTGTATAAACAACAACACCATCTCTAATAACACGTGCAAGTCCACCACGTACAACTTTACCATCAGTAACTTTTGTACCAGCAACTGTTCCCACTTTTGGAACAACAAATGTTTCAAGAACTTGTGCTTGACCTGTATTTTCTTCAACAACAATCGCACTCATCATACCTGATAATGTAGCTTTGATATCATCTAATAATGCATAGATAATACTATAAGTCTTAATCTCTACACCTTCAGATTTAGCTTTAGTTTTAACAGCCCCTGTAGGTCTTACATTAAATCCTAAAATAATACAATCATCACTTGCACTTGCAAGAGCAATATCAGCTTCTGTAATTCCACCAACACCTGATGAAATTATTTTTACTTTTACTTCATCATTTTTAATTGATTCTAAACTTGCTTTAATTGCTTCTAAAGATCCACCTGCATCAGCTTTTAAAATAACTGGTAATGCTTTAATTTTTCCTTCAGCAATTAATGCTGCCATTTCATCTAAAGATACTTTAGTTGACGCACTCAACTCTTTTGCTCTTGAGTGTTCAGCTCTTGTTGTAGCAATTTCTTTTGCTTCAGAAGCAGATTTTTGTGCAACTAGTGTTGAACCAGTTGTAGGAACATCACCTAAACCAACAACTTGTCCTGTTCTACTTAAACCTAATTCTTTTACAGGTTTACCAGCATCATCTAATAAAGCTTTTACTCTACCAAAAGTTGTATCTGCAACAATATTGTCACCAACTTTTAATGTACCATTTTGAACAATTACAGTAGCAACTGCACCTTTTCCTTTTACTTGAGAAGATTCAATAACAGTAGCTTTAGCTAATGCAGTTGGATCAGCTTCTAATTCTAGAAGTTCAGATTGAATAATAATATTTTCTAATAACTCTTCAATTCCTTGACCTGTTAATGCAGAAACACCAATAAACTCAATATCTCCACCCCAATCTACTGGACTCATTTCATGTTCAGCCATTCCAGCTTTAACCATATCCATGTTTGCAGTTTCTTTATCTATTTTATTAACAGCTACAATAATTGGAGCTCCACTTGCTTTAGCAGCTTTAATAGATTCAATTGTTTGTGGTTTAACACCATCATCAGCAGCAACTACTAAAATAATAATATCAGTAACACTTGCCCCTCTAACTCTCATTGAAGTAAATGCTTCATGTCCCGGAGTATCAACAAAAGTGATATCTTGGCCATTTTTGTTTACTGTATATGCTGAGATATGCTGTGTAATTCCACCAGC